>Ga0302326_10019026_pt1 | contig 14214 bp, 14 predicted proteins | sample Palsa_T0_3_FD_202264 | JGI IMG/M metagenome (GOLD analysis project Ga0302326, IMG submission 202264) | Peat permafrost microbial communities from Stordalen Mire near Abisko, Sweden - Palsa_T0_3 | ecosystem: Environmental > Terrestrial > Soil > Palsa > Peat permafrost | place: Sweden: Abisko... | reverse complement strand
GGCGCAGGCGCGCGAAGAATCTCGCGCCGCGACGCAGGTGAGCTGACCCCATGGCCAATTTGTTAGTGGTTGACGACGAAAAATCGATCTGCGAACTTCTGGAGATCGCCTTCCGCAAGGAGGGACATCGCGTCGAGGTGGCGGCCAACGGCGCTGCGGCCCGTAAACGCCTGGCCTCGCAGGTTTTTGACATCGTGATTTCCGATATTCGCATGCCGGATATGACCGGCGTGGAACTGTTGCGTTACTGCAAGGAACTCGCGCCGGACACCGTGTTCATCTTGATTACCGGCGTGCCCACCATCGGAACGGCCATCGACGCCGTGAATTTCGGCGCCGACCGCTACGCCGTCAAAGGCGATCGGCTCCTGGACGACCTTCGTCCGGCGGTCGAGCAAGTGTCCGAAAATCTTCTGCTGAAGGCCGAAGCCGGGGAACTGCGCAAGACTGTCCGCCGCCTGACCGGCCTGGATCACATCATTGGAACTAGCCCGCGCATGCGCGAGATATTCGAGCTCATTCAAACCATCGCGCCGCAGTCCAGCCGCGTCCTGATCACCGGAGAAAGTGGAACCGGAAAGGAACTGGTGGCCCGCGCCATCCATGAGAACGGCGCGCGGCCCAAAGCCCCGTTCGTGACCATCGACTGCGGCGCATTTCCGGAAACCCTCCTCGAATCCGAACTCTTCGGTTACATGAAGGGCGCCTTCACCGGCGCGAACGAAAACCGCCGCGGACTTTTTCAGGCCGCCGATCGCGGGACGCTCTTCCTCGACGAGATCGGAAACATGAGCCTGACCATGCAGGTGAAGCTCTATCGCGTCTTGCAGGAAGGGAAAGTGCGTCCGCTCGGAAGCACCGAGGAAATTGATGTGGACGTCCGCATCGTTACCGCCACCAACAAGGATCTCGAAAGAGAAATCATCGCCGGAAACTTTCGCGAAGACCTTTACTACCGCTTGAGCGTCATTCCCATCCATGTGCCGCCGCTGCGCAGCCGCCGCGAAGATATTCCGTTGCTGGTCCGCGCGTTTCTCAATCGTTTCCAGGAATCCATGAAGAAGCCGCTGCAGGGAATCGAGCCGGAAGCCATGCGCCGGCTGGAGGCCTACGACTGGCCGGGCAACGTTCGCGAGCTCGAAAACGCCATCGAGCGCGCCGTCGCTCTCGAAAGCGGTCCCCGCATCACCGTCGAAACGCTCCCGGAACGGGTGACTCGCTTTTATCAGGAACACGATTCCAACCGTACCAAGGCGGAGCGCGGAGTCCTGATTCCCGACGGAGGGATTGACCTTGAAATGCAGATCGCCGAAATCGAGCGCGGGTATCTTCTTGCAGCCCTCGAATGTGGGGGGGGCGTCCGCGTGCGTGCTGCCGAACTGCTGAAGATGAGTTACCGGTCATTCCGCCACTACGCGAAGAAACATGGGGTGTAGCCGCCACTACGGCCGCCGCCACGGTCGCCGCAGGCGCAGTTTCGTCTCACTTTACTCAACTCAGAATCTCAAGCGCGCCCCGGCGAGAATCCGCCGGAAAGCCGGCCGCAACTCCAGCGGGCGATCCGCGCATCTGTCTAAGTGCGCTTGGAGTCAAGCACATGCACGAAGTGGAGCGGTGCGGGCAGTCCGAATTGGTCAGAATCAAGTGACAAAGTTCGTCACTTTCGGTAGCATTCGGGACGCGGCCGGTGTCGCCGAAAACCGAATCTGAGCCAATTGCTCCCAGCATGTTACTGAAACGAAGAGCGTTGCTGCATTAGTGTCGTAACGGTTACGGCGCGGGCTCGAGTGTGGTCCGATCCGTGCACTATCTAGCTGCGTGCTCCGCCAGGGAGTGCAAATAAATCCAAAACGAATTTGGATCGCGTCCAAGGAGACTTAAAGAAAATGCGAAAGACTCAGAAGGGCTTCTCACTTATCGAGCTTTTGATCGTGGTCGCCATCATTTTGATCATCGCGGCGATTGCCATCCCGAACCTGCTACGCGCGAAGATGGCAGCGAACGAAGCTTCGGCGGTTGGCTCGGTCCGCACCATCAACACCGGAGCCGTGACGTTCTCCTCCACCTACGGCGCCGGCTATCCCCCAGCGCTGTCGAACGAAGGCGGCGCGGTCGGCGCAACAGTTAGCTGCGCAGGTGCACAGTTGATTGACGCTTCGCTGTCTAGCGCAGTTTCGGCCACCACCGCGAAGAGCGGCTACTACTTCACCTACCTTGCTGGCGGCACCGCAGTCACCGTCGGCAGTTGCACTGGCAACCCGTCGTACACCTTGGTGGCAACCCCGAGCGTGCCGGGTCAGACCGGACAGCGCTTGTTCTTCTCGGACCAGTCTGGCGTGATCCGTTTCACCTCCGACGGATCGACCCCGACCGTTTCCAGCCCGGCGCTGCAGTAAGCTGAGTCGGAAATCGGAACTAAAGTTCACAGCCTAAGGGGAGGGAGGTAGTTACTCCCTCCCCTTAGTTTTTTAACCGAACCCGGGGACATCCGACTCCATGAATCCGCTCACGATACAAACCGGAAAAGGCTCTGGCCGCGAGCGGGCCGGCTTCTCGCTGATCGAACTGCTGGTGGTTGTCTCGATTATTCTGATCATCGCCGCCATCGCCATCCCTAATTTAATGCGGGCGAAAATGTCCGCAAATGAGTCCGCGGCTGTCTTCAGCTTGCGAACTATCAATACCGCCTCGGTCGGCTACTCCACCACTTACGGGAATGGATACGCGCCGTCGCTCGGTGCACTGGGCGGCTCGGACGGTGGCACCGCGACCTGCAACAGCGCCGAGATACTCGACAGCGTTCTCTCGAACAACGGCTCCGGAAACACCAGCCAGAAAAGTGGTTATACCTTTACGTTTACGCCAGGCCCGGTGAACGCCGGTGCCGCGACGGGTTGCGGTACTGCGGGGGTCACATCGTTTTCGGTGGTGGCTTTGCCCATGGTGCAGGGCTACACCGGCCAACGCGGCTTCTTCATCGACCAAAGCGGTGTGATTCGTTTCAGCACCGACGGCACCGCCCCCACGATCAGCAATCCCGCAATCCAGTAACGGTGTTTCCTTTCTGTTAAACTCGACCCATGTGGCCAGTGGTGTGTTGGTTGGCGCTCGCCGTCTTTACTCCTTCGCCGGATGTCCAAGCGGTGGTGCACGCCGTGCAATCGCGGTACGACCACGCGCGCACCCTCTCCGCCAGTTTCCTGGAGCGTTACTCGCAAGGTGGGCGCTTGGCACAGGTTGAATCCGGCAGCGTCTATTTCTCGCGGCCGGGGAGAATGCGCTGGGAATACGAATCTCCGGAAAACAAGCTCTTCCTCGTCGATGGCAAGAATGTGTGGTTTTATATTCCCGCCGATCGCACCGCCAGCCGCGCTCGGGTGCGTGATAGTGCCGATTGGCGGACTCCGTTCGCGCTACTGACCGGGAAATTGAGTCTGACTCGCCTCTGTGGCCGGCTCGAACTGGTAGGGAACGACTCCAAATCGTCCGCCCCGGTCGCCGGAACCGCCGTGCAGACGCTGCGCTGTACGCCTCGCGCAGTGGACGCTGGGCCAGACGCCGTCGCGTTCCAAGAAGTTTTACTCGGCTTAGATTCGGAATATCGGATCGTCAGCGTGATGATTCGCGAATCCGGAGACATCGAAACGGAGTTTGAATTCGGCAACTGGGAAGAGAATCCCGCGTTGCCGGAATCTGAATTTCACTTCGAGCCTCCGGCCGGTGTGGCGATCGTCGATCAGTCCGACCTGGCCCTCAGCATCCACTGAAGCCGAGAGCAACCTCGGCGGACGACTCGCCGTCCACCGCCGTTGCGGGGCAACCCCCATGCTCTGTTTGGCGCTCCTACCGAGGTGACACTTCCGGGACGCTCCCCGATTGCCTTGGAACGTCTGTGCTAGAATTGGTTAGGGTCCGAAACCCCCACAATGGCTGAATTTATCTGCAAAGTCGGAGACGCCTCAGGGCGTGTTTTTCAGGCCACCGAGGCCGCGCCGTCCGAGGCTGAGGCTCGACAGCGCTTGGCCGACAAAGGCCTGCACGTCTACTCCATCCGCAGCGACATGGGACTGGTTGGCCAGCTCTCATCCCGCCGGCGGGATAAAGTCGTCCGGGGCGGCGACTTCCTGATTTTCAATCAACAGTTCAACACTCTGATCAAGGCCGGCTTACCCATTCTGAAGGCGCTTTCGCTGCTCGCCGAACGCGCCGCTGCTATACGTATGCGCCCCATGCTGATCGACGTTCGCGACCGCGTTCGCGAGGGCGCCATGCTTTCCGAAGCCCTCGAGGCTCAGGGCGTTTTCCCCGGCGTATACACCACCGCAATCCTGGCGGGAGAGAAGAGCGGCAATCTTACCGGCGTTTTGGACAACTACATCGCCTTCCAGAGAGTAAGCCAAGGCTTCCGCAACCGCCTCAAGACCGTGATGATCTACCCGGCGATCCTAGTAGTGGCGGTGGTTTCGGTTTTGTCGTTCCTGGTTACTTATGCCGTGCCGCAGTTCGCGCTGCTGTATTCGGATCTTAACGTTAAATTGCCCGATATCACCCGTGTGGTGCTGGGCATAGCGTTGCCCATCCGTCACTATATTCTGCTGATCATACCCGGCCTGGTGGTAACGATATTTCTGCTCGTCCTGTGGGGGCGAACCGAGCAGGGCGCGCAGCTGATCGATAGCGTTAAGCCGAAGATACCGATCATGGGTGACATCTGGCTGAAAGCGCAGGTGGCGCAATTCGTGCGCACTCTTTCCACCCTGCTTGCCGGCGGCACCCCGCTGGTCACCGCTGTGGAGACTTCGGCTAACTCGTTGGGCAGCCGCCTGATAGCTAGCTCAACCCGCCGCGCGGCGGCCAAAGTGAAAGAAGGGCAGACGCTAAGCTCGGCCCTGGCCGCCGAAGGCCTAATGCCGGACATGGCCCTGGAAATGATCGAAGTCGGGGAAAACTCTGGTGCGCTCACCGCTATGCTTGCCAGCGTGGCCGATTTTTATGAGGAAGAGGTCAATTTGCGCCTTACCGCCTTCCTAACCTGGGTGGAACCGGCAATTTTGGTATTCATGGCCGGTGTGGTAGCCTTAATTTTGATCGCACTGTATTTGCCGATGTTCTCTCTCTCCGTAGGCGCGGCTGGATAAACCATATGGAAAGCGTGAATCGAACCCCAGCTCCGGAGATTCAGCGCGACGACGCCGGAGAGATCGAGCGCACTCGCCGCCTGGCCGAGCGCTACCATTTCCCATTTCTGGACCTGCGCGACCAGCGCATTGACCCCGACCTCTTCCGCGTCATTCCCGCGGAACTGATGTTCCGCTTCAATTTCGTTCCCTTGGAAGCCCACGATAATAACCTGGTCGTTGCAGTTTCCGATCCCAGCCAGTTCCTGATGACCGATGAGCTCTCTCTGCTGCTGGGGAAGAAGCTATCCATTCGCGTGGCCATCGCTTCCCAGATCGGCGACTTGCTGAAGCGCACCGAGCAGTCGCAGCGGGTGCTGGACGAAGCCACCGAAGGCTTCACGCTGCAGGTGGTTCGCGAAGACGAGAACGAAGAAAACATTTCGATGGCGGGTTTGAGCGCCGATTCCGGGGTCAGCCCGGTGGTGCGGCTGGTCGATACCGTTATCTTTACCTCGCTGGAGCGCCGCGCCAGTGACATCCACATCGAAACCCGCAGCAACGAAGTCTGCGTGAAGTACCGCATCGACGGCGTTTTGCAATTCGCCATGCAGCCCCTGGCCAAAGAATGGCACGCCACCATCCTTTCCCGCATTAAGGTGATGAGCGAGCTGGATATCGCCGAGCGCCGTGTGCCACAGGACGGCCGTTTCCGGGTCCGCTACAAGGGTCGCTTCGTCGACTTCCGCGTTTCCATCATGCCCTCGGTGCACGGCGAAGACGCCGTGCTGCGCGTCCTCGACAAGGAAACCCTCAGCGAGAAATTTCGCAACCTCACCCTGGACGTCGTGGGTTTTTCCGACGAAGAGCTGCACCGCATCCGCCGCTACATCCGTGAGCCCTACGGAATGATTCTGGTCACCGGGCCCACCGGCTCGGGCAAGACCACCACGCTCTACGCTGCGATCAACGAAATCAAGAGCGACGAAGACAAAATCATCACCATTGAGGACCCCGTCGAGTACCAGGTGCGCGGCATCACCCAGATTCCGGTCAACGAGAAGAAAGGCCTCACCTTCGCCCGCGGCTTGCGCTCCATCCTGCGCCACGACCCCGACAAGATCATGGTCGGCGAAATCCGCGACCATGAAACCGCGCAGATCGCCATCCAGTCCGCGCTCACTGGCCACTTGGTTTTCACCACGGTGCACGCCAACAACGTGGTCGACGTCATCGGGCGCTTCGTTAACATGGACGTGGAGCCCTACAATTTCGTGTCCGCTCTCAACTGCATCCTGGCCCAGCGGCTGGTACGCATGATCTGTGAAAGCTGTAAGAAACCGATCCACTATCCGGCGGAAGTCCTGCAAGAGGCGGGTCTCGATCCCGTCGAGTGGGCCAGTGTCCCGCTGTTTGAAGGCGCGGGATGCTTGGAGTGTTCCGGCAGTGGGTATCGCGGACGCACCGCGATCTGCGAACTGCTGGATTTGACCGACCGCATCCGCGAAATGATTATTGACCGCCGCCCGACTTCCGAAATCAAGAGAGCTGCCAAGGAAGAAGGCATGGTCTTCCTGCGCGATTCGGGCCTGGCGAAAATTCGCGCCGGCGTCACCACCCTGCGCGAAATCAACAAGGTGACTTTCCAGTGAGCGTGACGGGCGCCACGCCGACCGCCACTGGCCGCGGGCCGTTCGGCAAAATCGCGCAGTGGATCAATGCCATGCCGCATCCCACCTGCGTGTGCGAGGTGGCGCCAGCCTACGTGGCTGCGGCGCGCTGGAGCAGCGCCCAGAGTTTGGGCGGCTACGGCGTGGAAGTGTTACCCGACGCAACCCTCCAGCCGTCACCGGTCGAGCCCAACGTCCTCAATGCGGAAAATTATCGAGCTACCGTCGCGCGGCTGCTTCGGCAAATTCCCGCCCGGCCCCCATCGATCGCGCTGTTGTTGCCCGACGAAGTGGTCCGCGTCTTCATTCTTTCGTTTGAGACTTTTCCGCGCAAGGCCGACGAGGCCGCCCCGCTGCTTCGCCTGCGCCTGAAGAAGAGTGTGCCGTTTGACGTCGAAGACACCACCCTGTCGTGGATGAAGCAGGTGGGCCGCACCGGTAACACGGAAGTAATCGCCGCCCTCGCGCGCAAGGAAATCGTGCGCGAGTATGAGCAAGCCTTCGAAGCCGAGGGAGCCTCCCCTGGGGTGGTTCTGAGTTCGTCCCTGGCTAGTTTGCCGCTGCTGGAATCACAGGGGGCCACCTTGATGGTGAGAATGAGCGGCAGGAGCCTGGCGACGGTGATCGTTCGCGGGGACGCGCTGTGCGTTTTCCGGACGACCGACATGTCTGCGGCAGCGGAAACGCTGGAGCCACAAAGCGTGCTCGAAGAAATTTTCCCTTCGGTCGCGTATTTCCAGGACACCTGGGGCGTGGGCATCGATCGCGTGCGCATCGCCGGATTCGCAAACCGCAGCGATATTTTCCGCGCCGCGATTTCGCATGAAATGAAGTGCCCGGTGGAATTGCTCGGCGAGGGCGCGCTGCACACCCTGCCCGCTGACGCTCGCACTTTGATGAACCAGGGGCTGGAGCCGCTGGTTGGATGGATGATGAATGGCGCATCCTAGCACCCGCATTTTGGGCAGCCTCGGCCGCGAATTCCCCGCGTTGTGGAGCGGGCAATGAAGCTTCGGCTTAATCTGGCTACCAACGCCCTGCAAAATAACCGCCCGTTCCTGGTGGGCGCGGGGATCACCGGCACGATTGGGCTGATAGCGCTGGTGATTCTGTCCCATTCCGCCTATTCCGCTTGGAATATGAACCGCGACTTGCGCCAGAAGATTTCAGTGGCCGAGGACCAGATCAGTGAATCGGAACGCCAGCAGCGAGAACTGGCGGTGCTGTTTCAAACCCCCAACTCGAAACAGATTCTGGATCGTTCCGCCTTCCTCAATGGCATGATCCTGCAGCGCAGTTTTCCCTGGACTAAGATATTTATGGATCTGGAGCAGACCCTCCCAGCCGGCGTTCGCGTCATCACCATCGCGCCGCACCTGGAAAACGGGCGGGTGGCGGTGAAGCTGGTGATTGGCGCGCTGAACGATGAAAGTAAGGTGAAGTTCTTGCGCGCGCTCGAGGATTCCAAAGAGTTTTCCGGCGTTCGCGTGGACGGTGAAAAGCGCATTGACGCCTCCCTGGGACAAACCGATCGCGTGCTGCTCGAGCTCGAAGCGTGGTACCAGACCACATGAACTACTTCCGTAACCAACCCGCGTGGAAGCTGTGGACCGCCGGCGTCGTTGCACTGGTGCTCCTGGTGGACGTTGTTCTGCTCATCGTAAGCTGGCAATCGGGGATGGGCGGTGCGCAGGCGATGCGCGAACATCTCAGCAAGGTACAGATCGAAGCCAAGCTTCTAAAGGCGGACGTCAACCGCGGTCAAGCCATACGCGCCCATTTCCCGGACGTTGGCCGTGAATGCGACGACTTTTATAAGCAACAGCTGTTGCCCGCTACCGCGGGCTACTCCGGTGTGCTCTCCGATCTCGGTCAGTTAGCCGAAAAGGCCGGGCTCCGGACCGCCGGCATCGGTTTCAATCAAAAAGATGTGAAGGACCGGGGCGTGACCCAGATTGACATTACCGAGGAGGTTGAGGGTTCGTACTCCGCGGTCATTCAGTTCATCAACGGCCTGGAACACTCCAAGAATTTCTATCTGTTGAATGCGCTCGAACTGGACACCTCGGCGAGTGGCGTGATTCGCTTGAAGCTGGGCCTGCGCACTTATTTCCGGACGTGAGAGCATGATCGCGAGCGAGCGTAAAAAGCTGAACTGGCTGATCGCCCTGTTGGTGGTGGGGGCCCTCATGTATCTGTGGAACCGCAACTCCGGGTCGGGAATTCCGGGCGTCAGCAGTGTGGCCACCGGATTTCAACCGTTGAACGTGCAGGATCCGGAGCTGCGCCTGGACATGCTGGACAAGATTCGCAAGCTCGAATACTCGGGCGCCCATCGCAATATTTTCAGCGCCGTGCCGTTGCCGCCTCCGGTCTCGGCTGCTGAGAGGGCTGCCGAACAGAGGCGAAAACAAGGGCCGGAGCTGCCCCCGCCTCTGCCTCCTCCCAGCGTCCCGGCCACATTTTTTGGCTACGTCTCGAATCCCACCGGAGCCAATCGCTTGGGATTCTTTCAGAGTGGAGACGACGTTTACGTTGTGGGCGAGGGAAGCCTGTTGCTGAGCAATTATCGGTTGCTGAAGATCGGCAACGATACTGCGGAATTCGAGGAAGTGAGCAGCGGCCGGAAAGCTTCGCTGGCGATCACCCAGCCGGCAGGCGCTGCTGGTGCGGGCGGTCCCGCAGGGGCTCCTGGCGCCGCGCCGCCTCCCAGCGGAGATGCTGACCCCGCACCGCCTCAGTAACCCGATTCGCGGCGGTTGCCTTGCTGGCACGTTGGGGGCGTAAGAACGAGACACCTCCGGCGTTTCGCGCATCATAGTAGTATTGAGGCGATGGGCCGGTGGGCTCAGGCAACGGAATCCCGTTTCCGGCTAATTGGTGGGCGATTTCGATGCGGCTACTCTTATGACCTTTGCCAAGCGCGCTTACGAAGCTGTTCCCGCTGCGAGCGCCCCCGTGCGCACTCGACGCGATGCGTGCCGCCCCGTGCGCCGGTCGGAGCAGGGCGGGTATGCCTTCCTTTTGGTCCTGTTCATGGTGGTGGTTCTGTTGATCTCGCTGAGCGCAGTGATGCCGAATATTCTCACCAACGGTCGCCGCGAACGCGAAAAGGACATGATTTGGCGCGGAGAACAGTACAAGCGCGGTATTCGTCTTTACAGTCAGAAATTCGGAAAGTATCCCACCAAGCTTGACGATCTGATCAAACACCAGAACGGTTCCCTCCGTTTCATGCGCAAGCTCTATAAAGACCCCATGACTCCCGACGGAGGCGAATGGCGCCTGATTTACGTTACCCAAGGCGGCATGCTGGTGGGCAGCCTTCGCTACCAGACCCTTCAGCAGTTGGAGTTGGACGAAGCCATGAGCACCATGGGCGGGAATGGTCAGCAATTAGGGGCCGCCCTTGCCGGCATGGCCGGGGCGCGAGGCTTCGGCGGCGCGGCGGGACAATCCGGCTTTGGCAATCAGGGCTCTGGCGGCTTCGGCAGTCAAGGTCTTGGCGGCAACCAAGGGAATAGTGGATTTGGCCAGGGCTTCGGAAGCAGCCAGGGTTCGCAAAATGGCCAGCAGGGAACCGATGCTAGTTCCAATGGAACCGGCGCCGGCAGCGACCAACCGGGCACACCGGGTGCCGGAGGAAGCCTCACCGGTCAAAATCAGGGCGCCGCTAGTTCCGGCAACACTCCCGGCGGCCCCGATCAGTCCCAGGGAAACGGAACGTCACTCGGCCAAAGCGGCGGTGACTATGGGAACAGCGGCTTCGGCGGTGGCAGCAGCTTTGGCGGGAGCAGTTTTGGTGGCGGCAGCAGTTTCGGTGGTGGAAGTAGCTTCGGCGGCGGCAGCAGCTTTGGAGGCGGCAGCAGCTTTGGAGGCGGAAGCAGCTTCGGCGGCGGCAACTCCGGCGGGAGCAGCGGAGGATTTGGCAGCAACGGATCCGGCTTGGCGTCGTCCGGCCTGTCGTCCGGCACGGTAATCGGCGGCAGCATTATTGGCATCGCGAGCAAAGTGGACAAGAAATCCGTGAAGGTCTACAAGAAGGGGAAAACCTATAAGCAGTGGGAATTCATCTATAACCCGATGGCGCAAGTCGCCGGCGGCGCGCAGGGCTTCGGTGTCCCTGGCGGAACTCCGGCCGGCCAATCCGGAATTGGCCAACCCTCGACCACCGGATCGCAGACCGGTTTCGGCGCCGGCGGTTCCAGTTTTGGCGGTGGCTCCAGCTTCGGGGGTGGTGGTTCGGGTGGTTCGAGCTTCGGCGGCGGTTCCAGTTTCGGCGGTGGCTCCAGCTTCGGATCCGGTTCCAACACGAATCAACCGCAGACCCCTGCCCCTCCGCAGTAACCGCGTTTTCCGGTTCTACGGTTTTACGCTCTTCACTCTTCCGGTTACCCCGTTCTTCCATGGTTTTGGGAAGGGTGAGCGTTTGAATTTCTCCGATCACAACCACGCCGCGCGAGCCTGAGTCAGCGAACCGTGCTGCGGAACGTCGGCGCTCTACTGGGAAAATGATCCTGGTTTCCGCATTCTTCATTGACCTTTCTGAAATAACAGGAGGGCTACTTTCCCGGCGGCGGCGTTTTCTTGCTTTTCTCTTCAGCGAATTTCTTGGTGACGCGGCGGACGTAGTCCACGGTTTCCGGGTAAGGCGGGATGCCGTGGTACAGCTCGATGCTCTGCGGCCCCGCGTTATATGCCGCCAAAGCAAACTGCAAATTTCCGTGGTATTGATCGAGCAAATCCTTCAAGTAATGTGCCCCGGCGGAAATGTTCTGCGCGGGGTCGAAGGCATTTGAAACCGAATATCGCGCCGCAGTCGATGGAAGCAATTGCATCAGCCCCAGGGCTTGCTTGCGCGAGACCGCCTTCGGATTGAAATTCGATTCGGCGAAAATCACGCTGGAGATCAATGCTTCGTCCAAGCCATGTTGCCGCGCCGCATCCTGAATAAATTTGCCGAACGGACCCGCGGGCGCCGGTGCCACCGGCAAAGCAGCGAACACCTCTTCGGGCTCAATCGCAACGACGGATTCCGAGGGAACGTCCACGGTCCCGCCACTCACCGAAAGCCGGGTTATGTTGCCCTGTCGTTCGTATCCGGTGATGTGCAGACGCAGCCCTGAGCGCATCACCGCATAGTCTGCGCGCGCAGGCGCGGCTCCCAGACAAGCCACTGCGAGGCAGGCAACTGCCATCATTCCGTAATGTCGAGGGGAACGCATCAAATCTCGCTCAAGGCATACCTACGGATGGCTTCGGCAACTCCGCCTTGGTCGTTATCTAGTGTAACCGGCCAGCCCAAAGTCTTCAACTCCGCAATGCTGTTGCCCATTACCACCGGAACTCCAGCAAATTCAAGCATTTCCAGGTCATTCCAGTTGTCTCCGATGGCCATCACCGCTTCCCGCGCCACGCCCCGCCGCTGCGCCCACTCCGCCAGCGCCACGCCCTTGGTTATGCCCAGGGGCAGCACATCCATGATCGAGAAGTCGCGATCTTTGTATTCGGTGAGCGCGATCGTAAATTCATGAGCCACGGGATGGGCGCGCAGGACCGCAATCACATCGCGCACCAGGCCCACCGGTCCCGTGAATCCCACTTGAATGGGATCTTCGTTCAGGCACGACTCGAGCGGGGAAGCCTCGGCTAGAAATCTGCGGTTTCGCTGGTAGTATATTTTCCGCGTGGGATCGTCCCAACCGATGTGCTCGAGCATCACCTGATTTTCCTCGGGGCGATCGAACACCACCGCGGCTGCGCGGCGATACTCCGCCGTCGCCACCAGCACCTCGTGCGCGATGCGTCGTGGCAGCAAGTGCCGCAGGTGCGTTTCTCCGGACCGGGATTTGATGAGCGCGCCGTTGCTGACGATCAAATGCAGCTCACAGGGAATTTGCTCGGCGACGTCACGCGTGAAATCAAAGCGCCGTCCGGTAACCAGTACGATTTCGATGCCCTGCGCCGCCGCCTCGACGATCGCGTCGACGTTGGCATGCGGAATGTGCGACGTCCGCCCATCGAGCAGCGTGCCGTCAATATCCAGCGCAATCATTTTCACTCGCATCCAGCTATTGTACCTTGTGGCGCGGTTACTCCTGGCGACGGGGACTCAAAATGTCTAAGCTTTTCCAACTCTCAAACGGGACGGCAACCGCATGACCGACAGGCTTTACTACCAAGATTCTTTCACCCGCGAATTCCAAGCGAACATCCTCTCTTGCGAACCCAGCGCCGCCTTGTGGAACGTCGTGCTGGATCGCACCGCGTTCTACCCCACCTCCGGCGGACAGCCGCATGACCTCGGAACGCTGGGCGGCATCGCCGTCCGCGAAGTGATCGAGAACGAAGTGGGCGACGTAATCCACGTCACCGGGCAATCCATCCCCGCCGGCCCGGTGGCCGCCGCCATCGATTGGCCGCGCCGCTTCGATCACATGCAGCAGCACACCGCGCAGCACATTCTCTCTGCCGCCTTCATCGAAACCGCCAAATTCGATACGGTCTCCTTCCATCTGGGCCGCGAAGTTTCCACCATCGATCTCGCCGCACCCGCGCTCGTTCCGCGCCACCTGCAAGAGGCCGAACGCCGCGCCAACGAAATCATCTTCGAGGATCGGCCGGTGCACATCCGTTACGGAACCGCCGCCGAACTCCAGGCCCAAGGCATCCGCAAGACAGTAGCCCGCGAAGGCATTCTCCGCGCGATCGATATCGAAAATTTCGACCGTCAGCCCTGTGGCGGCACCCACGTCGCGCGCACCGGCCAAATCGGCCTGCTGCTCCTGCGCAAGGTCGAAAAGCAAAAACAGACCTGGCGAGTCGAGTTCGTGGCCGGCTACCGCGCCCTCGCTGCCGCGCGCTCCGATAGGGAACTGCTCGCGCAGGCCGCCGAACGCATCGGATGCGGCATGCCCGAAGTCCCCGAAGTAGTAGCGAAAATCCTCGACGAGCGACGCAGCACTCAACGCCAAATCGAAAAGCAATCCGGCCAACTGGCCGGATTCGAAGCCCAGCGCCTGCACCAGGCCGCTCTTAGCAGCAGCGGCGCCAGTGCCGGCGCCGCCGCGGATGCCACACGTCTTGTGGTCGCGCACATTTTCGACGCCGCCGACGCCTCAGACCTGCGTCTGGTCGCGTCAGCGTTGGCAAAATTCGATGGCGCCGTTGCACTGTTGGGATCGCGCGCGAATGGCGCGATAGTGATGGCCAGCGCCGCCAGCGCCGGCGTGGACGTCTCCGAAGTTTTTCGTCAGACCGTGCCCGCGCGAGGAGGGAAGGGCGGAGGCTCAAAATTCCAAGCGCAGGGAAGCGTCCCCAACGCCGCGCTGCTGGACGATGTAATCGCCGCCGCCGCGCAAATTGCCGCTGGCCAAAAATGAAGTGCCCCACCCTCCCAAAACCAGCGAAGGATGGGGCACTCGACA
>Ga0302326_10019023_pt1 | contig 14215 bp, 11 predicted proteins | sample Palsa_T0_3_FD_202264 | JGI IMG/M metagenome (GOLD analysis project Ga0302326, IMG submission 202264) | Peat permafrost microbial communities from Stordalen Mire near Abisko, Sweden - Palsa_T0_3 | ecosystem: Environmental > Terrestrial > Soil > Palsa > Peat permafrost | place: Sweden: Abisko... | reverse complement strand
ATGGCGCCGCCAATCTCTACATCGTAGGTAATCTGAACTCTCGGCGGGCGGACTCGGTCTAACTTGTGTTGGGCACTTTGTCTGGCCATGATTATTTCCTTCTTCCAGCGCTCGCGAGCAGGCCGGGAACGTCCTCAGCCCTCTTAAATAGTGCAGTTCCGGGGGGAAACGTTACGCACAATAACGCGAGCGCAAGTGGGCCATTGTTTATCACAGCCTCCCCATGGTGTCAAGATAGGATCATTTGCCCGAGGGGCAGGGGATTTTCGCCCAAGTTTTGCAGTGTACGGACCGCAAAAGGGCAGTGGGACGAGAGCGGCAACTCCGCAATCATAATGCCGGTCGGACCCGAGTGTAGTATTCTTTGTGCGATTTTGCAGCCCGGGAGGGTAGTTTGGCCAGTTCAGAGGGAACGCTTTGATGCTTCAGCCTCTCACCGCCATCGATGCCACCCGCTTGCGCGATTTTCTGCTGGGTGCCGGCTATACAGAAGCTGAACTGCGCAAGCAGCAATATTTTTCCGAACTACCATCCAGCCGCCTGCGGAATTTCCCCCGCTTGCTGGATCGGACCAGTGATCGAACCTGCTTGAATACCCTATTGCGCTGGTTTTGGCTCGGGGTTCCGCAGGATGCAACCGATTCTGCCAATTTGTTGCCTGGATGGTTTGTGCCACTTGCGCTATCGCTGGGATTGCTGCGGCAGGATGGGAGCCAGTTGGCGGCGCCGGTGATGCTGTTCCCTGTTAAGGACTTCTTGCTCGCCTGCGACCATACATCGAGAATCGATGCCTGCGATCCGGAACTCGTTCTTTGGCCGAATCCCACCAGCAAATTACTGTCCCAGTTCACGGTTCGCCGCAAGTCCCGGGCGACTTTGGATTTGGGCACCGGCAATGGCATTCAGGCGCTTATGGCTGCCGTACACAGCGAAAAGGTGATAGCCACCGACTTGAACCCTCGGGCGGTAAACTTCACTCAGTTCACGGCGGTACTCAATGGACTGGACAACATCGAATGCCTGGCGGGGGACGGCTTTGCCCCTGTGGCCCAACGCAAGTTCGATCTGATCGTCTCCAATCCGCCGTTTTTTATCAGCCCCGGCGGACGGTATCTGTTCTGCGACAATCCGATGGACCTCGACCAGCTTTGCCGCCGTTTTGTTCGCGAGGCTTCGGGCCATCTTAACGAAGGCGGGTATTTTCAGTTGTTGTGTGAATGGGCCGAAGTCCGCGGGCAGCCCTGGCAGGAGCGCGTCACCGAATGGCTGAAGGACACGGGCTGCGATGCCTGGGTTTTAAAAGGACACACGCAAGATCCGGCAGAGTATGCGCAGCATCGTATCGCCGAAACCGTGGCTTCGCCCGAAGGCGATGCTCAGATGTATGCCGAATATCTGGCGTATTATCGTGAACGCGAAGTGCAGGCCATCCACGATGGGGTTATTGCCATGCGCCGGCGTTCCGGCCAGAACTGGACCCTGATTGAGGAGATCACAGATATCCCCAAGGATGCCTTCGGCGAGTGCGTGGCACAGGCCTTTACTGCCCGTGATTTTCTGAGGGAGCACGCCTCAGATGAGCAACTGCTCGCGGTCAAGCCCCGGCTATCTTCCGATTGCCGTTTGGAGCAGTTCTTTCAGCCGGGGGACGGGCAATGGCAGCCCGCTTCGCTGACTCTGCGCCTAGTAAAGGGACTTCCCTTCTTCGTGGGCCTACAAGCCCCGGTAGCCGGATTCCTTAGTGGCTGCACTGGCACTCGGCCGGTAAGCGAACTTATCGCCGATTTTGCCCATCGGGTGGATGCTCCCGCCGAAAGAGTACACGTGGAATGTCTGGGGATTGTTCGCAAACTCATTGAGCGAGGATTCTTGCTTTGCTAAAGGCAACGCATTTACTTGCCTCTCGTTTTACAATGGCCTGATTTCTTTCGTTAGGCGAACAGGAGGTTCACATGGGTATTCCAACACTCTCTGAATTCGGTGAATTTGTAACTGGCGTGTTCGGCAGCCGTGGAAGTTCGGGAAGCCAAGAAGCAACCGCCGGCATGGGATTTATCAGAGGCCAATGCGGACTCTATGCGGTAATCCAAAAGGGACTTATTTCGGACGATAAATATAAGAGCATCGACAAGGAGTGGCGGAAAAAGGGATGGGATCTCGATATCAACCGTGTAAGCCTGTTGTCTGCAGACTTGACTCCCGACAATAGTGCGCTGATCGATAGTTCTCATCTGACGATGAGCACGAAAAAGAAGGGAGAATGGACCGGGTTCCATGCCGAAATGATGATCTTAAGCGCCATGATGAACGCGAACGGTTGGCGTGGGCAGATCAACAGTTTGAACGACCTGAAAGCACTGGTCCGCCAAGCAGGAGGGGCGATGATTGCCGCCAATGCTACGACTTGTAAACATTGCGGAAACCTGATGACGCGCGCGGGCATTGAGTTCCCGGGAAAGATTGGAAATGCCTCACTGACCGCCTGGTGGAATCCGATCCTGGATAAGACGTTCCCTCAGGCCGACCAGGAGTTCGCTAAGTCAGTGCCCGGATTTTCATAGAAGACGATACAGTTGAGGCGCAAGAGGTTGGTGTTTAATGACCCGCAAGCTTTACGGCTTGACTCCAGACAGCTCTGCGCCAATAATCACTCGCTTGGGCTGGCGTTGCGAAGTTAATCACGCAATTGGCGCGGAAGGGTTGGGGAAAGTTCGTTCATGACGAAGCTGACAGGCAATATCCGCATCACTCCCAATCCGGGGAACGAAAGCATGGGGCCTCACTTCGAGGTCGTGTTCGTCCCGTACCATGGCCGCATAAACGCGCAAACAGTGCGCCCCACCAGCCACGACGAGTTGGTAGCTTTTCTCATCGAAATAAAATTCCCCGAAGACGACGCCTCGCGCTGGGCGGGCAGAGCTAAGTCGTCGGTGGTGTTGATTCCGAGCGTGGAACGGACGGAAGCGCTATTGAAGGAGAGTGGGTTGATGGGTTAAGCGACGCATCCTCAGGGCAGTGGTTGGCCATCAGGGCCGATCTTGATCGTTCGATTTTCCGGATGCCCCGCGTCGCCTGGCGCAGAAAGCCAATGTATGTCTAGGGTGTGAGTTTGTGGCGACCAGGTGAGCCCCGGGGTTGCGAGTTCGATGTTGTCACGACAGCTCGCCAGCTTTAGGTGATATGTTTCAATCGGACGCTTCCGCGAAGTGGAGATTACCCGAAGGAATTGTTCCTCTCCTGCCTGACAGTATGCCATGCCGCCTGGGATGGACGGATAAGCATCCGACAAAACAAGAATCGAGTCGGGGATCTCAGCAACCACCTTTACCGAAGTGGGCCTCTGGCCATTCGCTACAGTCGCATCACGGTCCACACGCAAACGAAAGTCTCGACCGTGCGCGTTTGGCAACGTGAATACGGTGTCCGAACCTGAACCGGAGTAAGCTATCTCCTTCCCGGAAGGGAGCCTGATTGTGCTTTGGCCAGATGCGCTCAGGTAAGTTGCAAGACAGAGCGTACTAAGCCAGAACCTTATCCGCATAGCAAGCCCCAAAGTAGCCCCAGTGATCCATTGGGCCGGGTTTCTTTTTGACGTAGCCGGAGCTATCTCGTTTATGAAGCGTGGCTTCAGTTTTACCCTGATTGGTCGAGTCACTCATGTCCCAACCAATGTTGCCGGTAGTTGAGTCGCATAGGACATCCGTGCGCCGCACCCATTTCTTGGATGCTTCGTCCCAATCGTGATAGTACCCTCCGTTCCATCGGCAGACCGCCTCGTACTTCAACTGTTCGTCAGTGTAGCCGCGGCCGTTTTGGCTCAGATAGCTGATCGCCTGAGCGCGCTTTCCTGCGAACAAAGAAAGTCCGCCTTGGACATTCAGCTTCCAATTCCACACCTTATCAAAGGTCGGCGTTGGATTCGTCAGTTGGCACATACCGTACCCGTTGTCGAAGGACTTTATCGGCTCACCCGAGAGAGTGAAATGGCGGAACTGTGATTCGTGGGAAATAATTTTGTCGAATCCCGCGCTCCCCGGTTGGGCCGCCAAGAATTGTGTTACCTGCCCCGCAGTTGGGTTTGTTCCCTTTATTCGCACCACTGTAATGGCGACCTGATTGTTCGCGTTAGCCCTCACTGTCAACGTACCCCCGGAATTCGCAACTACGCTTCTAGCGTCCCATTGGTTCGACGAAATGTTGACGGCGCCCGATTGCTTGAAGGTCCCCCAGACTACGTTCCAGTTCCACACATGAGCGCCGCTGCCATCCGTCTGAAATAATATGCTCGGCCATTCAGCGTCGGCGGTAATAACGAAAACCGCATCCGGATTTGGATTCGTGAACTTCACGGACTTCGCACCTTTGAAATCTCAAGCTGATGCCAAGAAGCAGCGAGCTGCCGGAAGGACATTCTGAACTCGGAACGAAACCGAGTCAAGTCGTGCCGATCTTTACTCTTGGCCCCTTAATCTTGGCCCCTTTGCTTCTCTTCCCGGGAATTGCTATCGTTACCAGCCACCGGGATTCCTATGAAGCAACTGCGACCTGTCATCTGGAACAAGGGCACTTTCCTCACGCCGCAGCACTTGCAGGTGCAGGACAGGTTTCTCGAAGACGCGTTGCAGTTTCGCCTGGAAGCGCTGAAGTTCTGCGCCTGGGGCTTCAGCGAACTGGTTATCGATCAGCAGAAACTGGCGACCGGCCAGTTTGCCATTTCGCGAGCCAGCGGGATTTTCCCCGACGGCCTGTTATTCGATATTCCGGATGCCGATCCGGCGCCGCCATCGAAAGCGTTGGTTGAGGCGTTTGAGCCCGGCGTACAGAGTCTCGACATTTATCTTACCGTTCCCGATTACCGGCAGCGTGGGTTGAACGTGGCCATCGGGCAAAAAGACGCGGGAACGCGATACATCGCCGAAGTAGCGTCATTTCGCGACGAGAATACGGGTAGCAGCGAAAAGCCGGTGCAGGTTGCCCGTAAGAATCTGCGCTTCATGACCGAGGGTGAAAACCGCGAGGGCAACTCGGCGCTGCGAGTGGCGAACGTGGAAAAAGCTGCTGGAGAAACCTTGCGCCTGAACCCGCGTTTCGTACCTCCGCTGCTGGATATTCACGCCAGCGAATATGCGCAAGGCGTGATACGAGGGATCATCGAAATATTGGCGGCGCGCAGCAGCCAGTTATCCTCCACGCGACGGCAGAAGAACCAGAGCCTGGCCGATTTCACCGCCTCCGATATCGCCAATTTCTGGCTGCTCTACACCGTCAACTCTCACTTCCCCATCTTTAGCCACATGTTCGAAGCCAAGCGGGCTCACCCGGAAGAATTGTATTCCGCCATGGTAGAACTCGCGGGTTCGCTCACCACATTTTCGCCAAAACTAAAACCGCGAGACCTGCCACTTTACGACCACGACAACCTGGGACCGATGTTGGCGGGGTTGGATGACAAGCTGCGATCACTGCTGCAAACCGTGGTACCCACGAATGTGGTGTCCCTGCCGCTTAAACTGACGCAGCCTTCCATTTATGCCACCGCTTTGGCGGAGGAAAAATATCTGGCGGATACCAGAATGTATCTGGCCGTGAACGCTGAAGCGGGAGAGAGTTTCGTGATTCAAAAAGTTCCGCAGGCGGTGAAGGTTTGCTCGGCCACTCACATCGATCATCTGGTACAGAAAGCGCTGCCGGGCGTGGAGTTGAAGCACCTAACCAATCCGCCAAACGCGATTCCGGTTAAATTGAAATACCAATACTTCAGCCTCAATCAATCGGGGCCGGCGTGGGAGGCGATACGCCGTTCACGCAATGTAGCCGCGTACGTGCCGGAAGATTTGCCCAAGCCACAGTTAGAGTTGATCATTCTTCTGCCCCAGACTTCCTAGCCGTAAGCCGCACCGCGCGCGATCAGCTACTCATGTCCCCCCTTAGTGCCTCATTACGAAATACATCAGGAGCATTGCCGCTATCGCAACCAGTACGGTAAGAACGGTTATGAGCGGCCAATAGGAAGCTGCCGCGGCGGCTTGCTTCGGAGGCTTGGGCATTAAGGAAGCTGGGGATGGCGGCTTGGGTGTCACCCGGGGCACCGGCGGTGGGAGTGGAGGTTCTTTGGACAGACTGGCATCGATCTGGCTGCGGCTTAAGAACTTGGTAAAGTCGCTCGGTCCGCTTGGTAGTTCTTGAGAAAAACCGTCTTCGTTTTGCGGAGGCTTGAAAACTTCAGTGGCGTCTGGAAAAACGTTGCCCCGCGGGTTTGCACTTGCTCGCTCAAGAGGAATGACGGGAGGAGCGAAATTCGTCGTTCCTGACGCCAGACCCATTTCGAGCGGCGGCGCGAGAATCGACGACTTGTTTTCCAGGGTGAACGAAGGAGACTTTTGTATGGGCTCGACCGAACGCGCCGGCTTTGGCATTTGTTCCGCTGGATTAGGATCGGCGTTCAAACGGCTGGTCAATCCCAGCTGGGCACCCCGTTCGTCGTCACGACTGAATAGTTTGGTGAAATCTCCCGGAGGCGATGTGGACGCTTTGGGTTCGGACTCTTCGAATTCCGGCTGTTGCGAGTTTGATGACCCAAAAATCTTGGTGAATTCGCCGACAGATTTTTCTTTGGGAGTTAATGCCGAAAAGCTGGGGTCCAATTTGTTCGGGACGCCCGGTTGATCGAATGGCCCACGGAAAAAATTCGTAAAATCGCTGGTGCTGTTCTTGGGTGTTTCCGCTGGAGCTTCAGCGTGGGTGGTCAGTTCGAAGGTCGACGAGAGGGAAAAATCCGGCAGCCCTCGTGCTGGCTGCTTTGCAGGGTTGAAATTACTATTCGGCTTATCACCAGCATTTGGATCCGCCTTGGCCGCATTTCCCATGAATTCTCGAGTGAACTCTCCTGGCTGCTCGGGAGCCGATGTCGCCGATTCATCCAGACCAGGCAAGCCCGGCTCTCCTAAAAGTGGACTGTCTTTTCTTCCCAACACAAATAGCTCCGTGAAACCAGCAGTGTTACTCACAGCAGGTTTGGCCTCGATCTTTTCCCCTGCGCCGCGCTCCGGTTGCGAGACGCCCCGGAGAGAATTGTCTAATCGATTCGATGTGATGGTCTCGCTGACGGATGTAGAGCTATCCTGATCATGGTTCGGCTGCGCGCTGCCAATCCCTTCAAATAATTTGGTGAACTCTCCTTTGGGTGCGACCGGATTGAAACCTGCAACCGGCAACGGCTCGGCAGCCTGCGCGGCCAACGGCTCTGCCGAAAACGTCTGTCCTATGATGGGGCTCGAATTCGGGTTAGTTATCTCCCCTGCCGCATCGATTTTCGCGCCAGGGTTCTCTTGATCCGGCGAGTGTTTGGCTATGTTGTTTGCCCGATAGGAGTGAATCCAATCCTGCAGCGTGGAAGGTGGAGGAACGTGCGTGACAATGTACGCCAGAGCAGTGGCTTCATCCAGGCCTACGTCAAGTACGCGCCCGGCTGGAGGAGGAGCCATCGACGAGAATCGCTTGAAAATCGTGCGATCCCGTGTTCCTCCCGTAGCGCTGTTCGGACACTCGAAGCTGTGAACGACAACTTCTACCTGAGTCGTCCGATCACGAGCCAAAAAGGTACTTATGCTCCCGCTGGCGAGCAACTCGAGGATCTCGTATTTTTCGAGGAGCCTCATGACTAATGGCGGAAATCGACTGGCTCACTGATGAAACTCGTATTCAATAACAAATCCAATAGGAGCGTTCCAGTCTCCGCGGCTTCGAGAATACACTCCAAATAGCTCGATTGGAAGCCATGAACGGCAGGCGCGCGATCGGATCGAGAACCAGAATGCAACTTGACAGTAAACGAGGCAACGCCTAGCATCGACGCTGCAAATCGGCGGTCGCCTATTCCGCTTTGTATTCCTCCTTTTACCGCTGAAGCCAAGAGATGAAGCTACTTTCCAAGATTGTCTGGTCGGAAGGCATGTATCTAGCTCCACAACACTTCCAGGCCCAGAATCGCTATTTCGAAAACTCGTTGCACTTCGCGACCTCGAGTTTGTGGAATGAAATTTACGGATTCGTGGGCTGTGAAATCGATCCCGACGCGCTCCAGAACGGCATCCTGTCGCTATGCCACGCACGCGGCATCTTTGAAGATGGCATGGTGTTCGATATGCCGGAGTGCGATCGGTTGCCGCCTTCCCTGAGTTTCGGCGACTTATTCTCTCCTACTGCCGAGCATCTCACGATTTTCCTGACCGTACCGCGGTGGGCGCCAGATGGCAAAAACTGCGAACTTGAGACCAGCGGTAATGGAATCAGCCGTTACTCTAGCGAAGTTGAAACTCTGCACGACGAGAATACCGGCAAAGACGGGAAAGAGATCAGGTTGGGCCGGAAGAATCTTCGACTTACGGTCGATAGCCAATCGATCGAAAATCTGCGGCTGCCGGTAGCCCGTGTGATTCGCGATGGCGCCGGGCGATTCGCCGCCGATCCAACCTTCATCCCTCCCTGCCTGAAAATCAGCGCCAGCCCCCGCCTGATGAGTTTACTGAGCCGCCTGGTGCAGATTCTGGAAGAGCGCAGCGCGGTGGTGTCGCAGGAACAGGAGCAAAGCAAAGGAAAGTTTCAGGCTGGGCTTTCGGCGCGGCATGTTTCGCAGTTTTGGTTCTTGCATGCCGTAAATTCCAGCCTCACCCCGTTGCGACATCTTCTTCTCTCCAAGCACGGTCATCCGGAAGAGTTGTTCCGCGAGATGTCACGCTTGGCGGGATCGCTCTGCACTTTCGGTTTGGATAGCGACCCGCGCAGTCTGCCGTCCTACGATCATCAGCATTTAGACCGGTGCTTCGACGCGCTGGATGAGCACATACTCCGCCATTTGGAGATTGTAGTTCCGGCGCAGGCGATTACGATCCCGTTTACGCGCACAGAAAACTACTTCTACGAAGCGGAGATCCGCGACCAGCGCTGCTTTGGCCGGTCTCGCTGGATTCTTGGTATTCAATCGAGGATCGGCGAGGCCGAACTCATTGCCAAGACACCGCAATTTCTTAAACTATGCTCCGCCAAGTTCGTCCCCGACTTGGTGAAGCGAGCTATGGCCGGTTTGGCGCTCACTCACGTGCAAGTGCCTCCATCGGCAATCGCCACCAAGGTAGACAGTCAGTATTTCACCGTGAACCGCAGCGGCCCTTGCTGGGAACATATCATGCAGACGCGCAACGTCGGGGCCTATGTTCCCGGCGAAATTCCTTCTCCCCTGCTGGAGTTGGTGGTGATTCTGGATAAGTCATGAGCTCATCCCATATCTCGCCTCTTGCCAGTTATCGGGGATCCAGTCCGGCGATGGACCGTCGCCGCTGGACGCTCGCTCTCGACTTTCAGGAAGTTTTTACCATCGTCGGCCGCGTGCGCTATAACCGGCAGGCGGTAACCAACGCGGAATATTTTCGCGCCGAGATGAAAAAGCTGCTGCGGGTTGCGGAACAAAAGGCTCGCAGTCACGGTTACGGAGAAGACGTGAAGCAGGCGGTATTCGCTCTGGTAGCTTTTGTCGACGAATCCATCCTCGGCAGCCGAAACCCGGTTTTCGCCGATTGGGCGCGTCTTCCCCTTCAGGCCGAATTGTTTGGACACCAACTGGCCGGAGAGATTTTTTTTCAGGAGTTGCAGAAGACTTTAAACCGGCCCGATTCGCTGGAAGTGAGCGATTTGCTGGAAGTCTACAGCCTATGCCTTCTGCTTGGCTTCAAGGGACGCTACGCCGCAGGCGGTGCAAGCGATCTGCGCTCGATCCTGTCCACGGTAGGAGAGAAAATTCACCGCATACGCGGAACGTCCGCCAATCTCTCACCACGAGGTCTGCTGCCTGCCGACGCGGTGCGGCTGACGCAATCCGATCCTTGGGTGCGAAAGATCGCGCTTCTATCTGCCGCCACCGTCGTGGCCACACTGCTGTTTTTTATTCTTTTTAAGCTCTTATTGATCAACGGTGCGTCACTGCACGCCGGCGTCACGAGGTGAGTGAGGGACTCGAATGGTCTATTGGATAATCGCTGCACTCCTCGTGCTGTATTCGGTGTTGGTTTGGTTCGTCGGAAGCTGGGCAAATCCGCCGGGAGCGGGCATCTGGATACTGAGAATTGGATTGTGGCTGATCGGGCTTCTCGCGGCAGGCTTTTCTGTGTGGTGGTTTCTGCGCCGTCGCACAGATGATGGTGAGCCACCCGAGATTACACCGGCGGCGACGGACGAGGTCGATCTGCTGGTCCGCGATGCCGTCCGCCGGTTGAAGAGTTCGACCGTAGCGCGAGGAACCAGCCTCGGTAATTTTCCTTTGATCTTTCTGGTGGGCGACCCTGGATCGGCGAAAACCACCACCATCGTTCATTCCGCACTAGATCCCGAGTTGCTGGCCGGGCAGGTCTATCAAGACAACAATATTCTTCCCACACACATTGCCAATTTCTGGTATACGCGTCAGGCGGTTTTTGTGGACGCGGCCGGAGGCTTATTTTCGCAGCCTGATCTTTGGCGCCGCCTGGTCAAATTGGTTCAGCCGGGAAGGATCGCCAGCGCCGGCAGAAAGCAACAAGCGCCGCGGGCCGCCATTGTCTGCTTCGACTGCGAGAGCTTTCTGCGCCCCGGAGCAAGCGAGGCCACAATCTCCGCCGCACGAAGGCTAAGCACACGCCTCATCGAAGTTTCCCAGGTTTTGGGAATTTCCTTTCCCATCTACGTGTTCTTCACCCGCGCGGATCGCATCGGGGCGCGAGCTGATGGAGGTTCGCACTTTCTCGACTACATGGCAGGCTTGAGCAAAGACGAAGCGGCGCAGGTGCTGGGAACCACTTTGCCCGTTCGGTCGCTGCAGGCAACTGGCGTTTATGCAGACGAGGAAACCAAACGTCTGGAAAAAGCTTTCGATGAAATTTTTTATTCGCTGGCCGAAAAGCGTCTCGATCTCCTCTCGCGAACGGCACAATTGTTCCCCGTTACCGCCAATCCGGGGTCACTCTCTCAGGCGTTCCTGACCCAGGCTGCACCAGCAGGCAGCGCGAGTGTTCCCGGAATCTACGAATTCCCACGGGAGTTGCACAAGCTCAGAGGCCTGCTGGTGCAATTTTTGGTCAATCTCGCGCGTCCTACTCAGCTCGACGTAAATCCGTTTCTGCGGGGCTTCTATTTTTCCGGGGTTCGGCCCGTAGTAATTGAAGAAGTCGGATCTGCGCTTCCTGAGGTACAAGAGCAGGAAAGTGGCTACGACGCAAACGCCACCGTCGTCTTCGGCGGCCAAATGCGGGGTGCCCGGCCCGCCCCAGTGGCTCATGCGCCAAGCTCGCGCAAGGTGCCGGAGTGGATCTTTCTTTCGCAATTCTTCAACGAAGTTCTTCTCAAGGACCGAGTCGCTTTGAGCGCCAGCGGATTCAGTTCGCGAGTGAGCCTGCTGCGGCGGATAGCTCTGGCCACGGTCGGGGTGATTGCCTTAATATTCGCGATTGGTTTCCTGGTTTCATTTGTCGGAAATCTTTCGCTGGAACATTCGGTCAAACAAGCCGCGGACGACGTCAGCCAGCTTCGATCCACGCCGGGCCAGACTCCAACGGCGGAACAATTGCAGACGCTGGATCGCCTGCGCCAGCAACTGGAAACGATTTCCTCCTACAACCGTGAGGGACCACCATGGCATTTGCGTTGGTGGCTTTACTCCGGCGAAGACCTTTACCCGCCGACGCGAGAAATCTATTTCAAAGGATTCAGGGATTTACTTTTTGCCGAGACCCAGGGCAAGCTGCTGACCATCATAAGAAATGTAAAGGACCGGCCCGCCCCAGGCGAATCGTATGAGGCGACTTACAACCCGCTGAAGGCCTATTTGATCACGACCTCCAATCCCGAAAAAAGCACGCAGGAATTCCTGCCGCCTATACTGTACAAGACCTGGGCAGAGGGAAAAGTCATCGGAGATGAAAGAATCCCGGACCTGGCACGCAGACAGTTCGAATTTTATAGCTCGGAATTGCCGATATCGAATCCGTTTCCCTCAGGCCGGGATGCAGGTGCTATTGGGCGGGCGCAGGCTTATCTCAAGAATTTCGCTGGAATCGATCTCTACTATTCCAAGCTCAAGCTTGACGCTTCCGAAAAAATCCCCGCAGCTAGTTTCAACCGCCAGTTTCGCGACACCGTCGATGTAGTACTCAGCACACATGACGTAGAAGGCGCATTCACTCCTGACGGCTTCAAGCTGGTGCAGGACGCGATCGCTCACAACCGCATTGCGAACGAAGATTGGGTGGTCGGAAAAAGCAACGCACTACAGCTTGAGTCTTCCACTCTTCAGCAACAACTCAGCGACCGATATTACAAAGACTACATTGAGGAATGGCGAACGGTTCTAAGGACTTCGGCGGTGCGCCCCTATGCCAGCTTGCGCGATGCCGATGCGAAGCTGGAAAAGCTAACGACCCCGAGTTCGCCGCTTCTCGAATTGTTTTGGTTCGTCTCGCATAACACGCACGTCCCACTTCAGCAAATATCCGATAGTTTTCAGCCAGTGCAAGCGGTTGTTCCCGACGGTCCTCCCAATCACTACGTTGTCGCCGCCAATCAGTCATATTTAACTAAATTGGGCAAAGTGAAAACGCAAATTAAATCGCTTGTTGATAGCCCTACAGGAGCGGGTGATCTTAGCCTCGTAAACCAGACTCAAGCGGCAGCTGGAGAGGCCGAAGATGCCGTCGACCAGATGGCGCAGAACTTTAACGTCGATTCGCAGTTTCACCTGGAAGCCGTTGCCCAGACCCTTTTGAAAGAGCCAATCGAGCACGCCCGAGCGGTTATCAGCGTGGCCCCTAAGGAACCGTTGAACGGCGCAGGTAAGTCATTCTGCAGCCAGCTCGGAGTTCTCACCTATCGATTCCCTTTCAATCCAAGCTCAACCGAAGACGTCTCGCTCGATCAATTGAATATGATTTTCGCCCCCGGCACAGGCACGTTCTGGACTACTTACAAAGATAAATGGTCCCAGTATCTACAGAAGCAAGGATCTCATTACGTTGCCAGCAACGCAGGCAGCGTAAAAATTACGGATTCATTTTTAGCTTTCTTCAACCGCGCGGCAGCCCTCAGCGAAGCGCTCTATGCCAATGGGTCGCCGACGCCACGACTAAGCTACTCGCTCACGCAGGTCGCCAGTAACGTCGACGGACTGGCGCTGAAAGTCGGCAACGAAACCCTCTCCGGGACCGGTCAGAGCAAGAACTTCCTATGGATTGGAGCCAGCGAAGATGTATTAGCCACATCTAAAGATGTTGCCATCGATGTACCTCACTCGGGAACCTGGGCCATTTTCCATTTCATTTACGACGGCCATCCTGCGCTGGCGGGCGGCGGCTACAACCTGAATTTTGTTCGGCAATCCAACGGGCAGGACATAACCCTTAACGGCAAGAGACAATCATATAGTTATCAATTGCACTTTTCAGGCGTGGATCCGTTGGTCGACTTTGGGCGCTTGAATTGCGTGTCGCAAGTGGCTCGCTAAGATCGTCACCAACTGCTCTTTAGCTTTGATGAGCGCCATCGGCGCGTCCCGCGAGCCGATCCAACAGTCTGCCGCTCCAGCTCTGCTCCACGGCGCGTACCAGCAGACAAGTAATGTTGTCGTCGCTGTTGCCATTCTTGGCAGCCTCGATCAGCCCGCTGCACGCCGCATCCAGATTTTCAATCCGGTTGAGTATGTCAAGCATCTCACTGTCTTTCACGTAGCGCGAAAGCCCGTCGCTGCACAACAAAAGCGTGTCGTCTCTCTCCAGCCGCAGGTCGGCCAGGTCCGGTTCCACGCTGTCCTCCGAACCCAGGGCGCGCACGATCACGTTCTGCATGGCAAACGTCGCCGCTTCTTCCATGCTTATGAGGCCGCGACGCACCTGCTCCATCACCAACGAATGGTCGGAAGTCAACTGTTGAATAGCCCCGGCGCGAATCAGATAAATTCGGCTATCCCCGACATGCGCAATCGAAAACAGATTCGCCGCCACGCGGGCCGCAACCACCGTACAGCCCATGCCGGTATGGCCGATTTCCAGCATCGCCGCGTCGCGGATGGCCTTGTTCGCCAGCTGTACAGCATTGGCCAACGCATTCGCCTGCTCCGAGACTTCGGCAAAGCCGCGGCTCAGCACCTCGGAAACGCCGTCGGTCTGCGGCTGCTGGAAATATCCCAGCACCGTATCTA
>Ga0302326_10019022_pt1 | contig 14215 bp, 10 predicted proteins | sample Palsa_T0_3_FD_202264 | JGI IMG/M metagenome (GOLD analysis project Ga0302326, IMG submission 202264) | Peat permafrost microbial communities from Stordalen Mire near Abisko, Sweden - Palsa_T0_3 | ecosystem: Environmental > Terrestrial > Soil > Palsa > Peat permafrost | place: Sweden: Abisko... | reverse complement strand
GTTATGGCTCACCGATCCCTGGCATGACCCTCTCGCGCTCGTCCTCGTGCTCCTGCTTTACCGGCCGGCCGCTGACCTGATCCGCTTCGCCGTCGCGAGCCCGGCCGCCCGCCGCCACTATCCCGGCATGATCCGGGCCCGGCACCGCTGGCACTGGCTATGCCGCTGCACCGGACTCGGCCAGCCGGAACTCGCGGCGAAGAACCGGCCCGCCGTTGAGTCCCGTCTCCTGGTCCTGGTGCTGCTGTCCATGACGGGCTCGCTCCTGGCGTTTCTGCTCGGCATCGAGACCGCCGAACGCGCCGGGAAGATCCACTACCCGCGAGCCCGGAGGTGGCGGCTCACCGACTACGGCTGGGAGTGCGTCGTCAAGACCGCGCCGCGTACGGGCCGGAAGGAAGTCGAGAAGCAGACCGTCCATATTGCTGACTACTGGCGGTCGGTCCGCGTCGGCGTGACTCAGGCTGCGCCCGGCCGGCTTATAGTCCGCGCCCTCCGCGACGATCCGCTCGCCGTGCCGTTCGGCCCCGACCGCTGCCCAGCTGGCACCTTCGAATCGCACAAGCCCGACGTGCTCTACGTCGGCCGCGACGACTTCGGCAGCGACCGCTACCTCCCGCTGCGCGGCCTCACAGGCATCTGCGTCTCCGGCCTCCCCGGCTACGGCAAGACCTCGCTCATCAGCTCCTGGCTGTGCCAGCTCACCGCCACCCCGGCAGCGCAGTTCGCGCTCCTGGACGGCAAGGACGGCGGCGACCAGGAACCCTGGCACGACCGCGCCTGGCGCCACGCCGGCGACGAGCTCGCCGACGCCCTCGACGTCCTCGAGGACCAGCACGCCGAAATGCGGCGACGACTCCGCACCATCAGTGCGCTCTGCGGGCAGCGGAACGCCTGGAACGCCGACGGCCCCACCGACCAGCTGCCGCTCCTCGTCACGGTGATCGATGAGTGCCAGACCTACCTCGACCTCGCCCAGCACAAAGGCGACCGCGCGCTCGAAGGCCTCGCCCGCCGCTGCATCGCCCTCACTGGCGAACTCATCCGCAAAGGCCGGTCGGTTCTCTGCCTGACAGTCCTGGCCACGCAGAAGACCACCGGCGATTCCATCCCGACCAGCCTGCGTGACAACTCCGGCCTCGCCGTCTCCTTCGCGCTCAAGACCACCGAAAGCAGCGTCGCGGCACTCGGTGACGCGATCCGCGAGTACCCCGGCTACTCACCGACGCTCCTCCGCGAAACGCCGAACGGCATCGGCACCGCCGTCGCGACACTCTCGACCGGCACCGACCCGTTCACCCGGCTGCGCGTCCCTGAGATCACCGAGCAGTGGGCCGCCGAACGCGCCGCCGCCACCGTCTGCCACCGCCGCGACCCGCGTGCGCTCGTGCCGCCCGAGCCCGGGCTCGAGCAACTCGTCCAATCACCACTCGCCAGAACGGAGTAACTGCCATGCCCAAAGTCACTGACCGGCTGCTCACCTTCGACGAGGCCGCCGAGTTACTCGGAACGTCCCCGAACATCCCGAGGAGACTCGTCACCGAACGCAGGATCCGGTTCGTCCGCGTCGGCAGCCGGGTCCGCATTCCCGAGTCGGCGATCGCCGAGTACATCGCGGCCGGGACAGTCGAGCCGGTCACCTCCTGGTCCCACCGCCGGCGCCGGGCCTTCTGACATGCCGGGCCGCAAGAGCCGCAGCTTCGGCTCGCTCCGGCGGCTGCCGTCCAACCGCTGGCAGGCCCGGTACCGCGGACCTGATGGCCGTCTGTACACCGCGCCGCGCACGTTCGAGCGCAAGACGGACGGTGCGCGCTGGCTGGCCCTGACCGAGGCAGAGATCCTCTTCGGCAACTGGGTCGATCCGGAAGGTATCCGGGTCCCGATCAAGGACTACGCCGAGGTCTGGATCGAGGAACGCCCCGGCCTGCGACCGAAGACCATCCAGCTCTATAGCTACCTGCTGCGCCGCCACATCGTGCCCGGCTTCACAACAGTCGGCACGATCACCGAGGCCGACGTGCGGCGCTGGCGCGCCGACCTGATTGCCAAGGGCGTCAGCCCGGTCACTACGGCGAAGGCCTACCGCCTGCTGAAAGCCGTCCTTGCCACCGCCGTCGAGGATGGCCTGATCCGCCGCAACCCGTGCCGGCTGAAAGGCGGCGGCACCGAGCATTCACCCGAGCGGCCGCTGCTGACCGTCGGCCAGGTCTACGCGCTCGCCGAGGCGTGCGGCCCGCGCTATTACGCCCTGGTCTTGCTCGCGTGTTTCTGCGGCCTGCGCTGGGGCGAGCTCGTCGCACTGCGCCGCCGCGATGTCGACCTCGATACCGCGACGGTGCGCGTGACGCGGCAGCTCACCGAAGTCAACGGCCGGGCGCCGCAGTTCACGCCTCCTAAAACAGCGGCCGGCCGCCGCGTCGTCATCATCCCGTCGCCGGTCCTGCCGGCCGTCGAAGGCCACCTGGAAGCACACGCGCAGCCGGGCCCGGACGGCCTGCTCTTCACCAGCCCGGAGGGAAGGCTTCTGCGGAACAGCGCATTCCGGAACCGGGTCTGGCTCCCCGCCATTACCGCTACGGGCCTCACCGGCGTGCACTTCCACGACCTCAGGCACGCGGGGAACAACCTCGTCGCCGAAGCCGGCGCGACCATCCGCGAGCTGATGGATCGCATGGGTCACGCCAGCAGCCGCGCCGCACTTATCTATCTGCACTCGAGCCCGGACCGGCAGCGCGCCCTCGCCGACGCCATCGCAGCGCGAACTCTTAACGATCTTGGCCGGGGACGATGAAGAACATAATCTGGCACGTCCGTGGCATGAAACGGGTATTTCGGACAACCCTCGTTTGGGCCGTCACAACGCTCTGTGCCTGTGACCTGCGGGGGAGGGCGGCGCGCCTGGCAGGACTCGAACCTGCGACCGGCTGCTTAGAAGGCAGCTGCTCTATCCGGCTGAGCTACAGGCGCCACGCGCACATTGTGCCCGATTCAGATCACGCAGCGGACACGCCTTGTCGTTCGGGTCGCTGCTTTCTCCGCCAGAATTGCCTATCGTCGTGTCCCATGCCCCGCCGTCCGCTGCCGCGCTCCGAAAACCCCCAGGTCAGCCGAATACCGGTCATGACTGGCAGCCTCACGGCAGGGCGCCGGGGCGAGTGCCGGCGGTGAACGGGGCGTTACTGATCGCGGGCACGACCTCAGGATCAGGGAAGAGCGCGGTCGCCGCCGGGTTGTGCCGCTGGCTGCACCGTCAGGGTGTGCGGGTGACGCCGTTCAAGGCGCAGAGCACCTCGCTCAGCTCTTTCGTGACTGCCGACGGCGCGGAGATCGGCCGGGCGCAGGCCATGCAGGCCGCGGCTTCCGGGCTGGAACCCGACGCCCGGATGAATCCTGTCCTGCTGAAGCCCGCCATCGGAGGCAGCGAGGTCGTCGTGCTCGGCCAGGCCGTGGGAGTGGTCGACCGGACCGGCTACGCCGAGAACGCCGGGCGGCTGCTCGACGTGGCACTGGACAGCCTCAGTCAGCTGCGCCGCGAGTTCGATGTCGTGATCTGCGAGGGCGCCGGCAACCCGGCCGAGGTCAGCCTCCTCGGCCCCGACATCGCGAACACCGAGCTGGCCCGGACCGCCGGCCTGGCCGCGCTGCTGGTGACCGATGCCGGCAGCGGCGGCTCGCTCGCGGCGCTGTACGGCACCATCGCCCTGCTCAGCCCCGAGGATCAGGCTCAGCTGGCCGGCTTTGTCATCAACAAGGCCCGGGCCGGCGGCAGCGACGACCTCGAGCCGGGCCTCGGCGTCCTGCGGAACCTCACCGGCCGCCCGGTGCTTGGCGTGCTGCCCTGGACGCCGGGGCTCTGGCTGGATGCGGATGACTCGCCCGGCTGCGACACCCGCCCCCGTCCGCTGGCCGCCGGCGGCCCACTCGGTCACGAGGTGCTCCGCGTCAGCGTCGTGCGGCTACCGCGGATGAGCAGCTTCACCGACATCGACGCCCTGGCGGCCGAGCCGGGCGTGCTGGTCAGGATGGCCGCCACTGCCGAGGAGCTGGCCGACGCTGACCTCGTGATACTGCCGGGGTCGCGGGCCACCGTGGCTGATCTTGCCTACCTGCGGGAACGAGGCATGTCCGAGGTGATCGCCTCCCGCGCGCAGGCCGGTCGTCCGGTACTCGGGATCTGCGGCGGGTTTCAGATGCTGGCAGAGGAAATCTCCGATGACGTGGAATCGGGGGCCGGGACTGTGTCCGGTCTCGGACTGCTGCCCGCCAGCGTGACGTTCGCCGAGGCGAAGACACTCGGCCGCCCGGCCGGAACTGCGTACGGGGTTCCCGTGTCCGGCTACGAGGTCCATCACGGCCAGGTGACCGTCCGCGGGATCAGGGCAGAGCCGTTCCTTGACGGCTGCCGCAGCGGCGCGGTCTGGGGCACGAGCTGGCACGGCACGCTGCAGAACGACCAGTTCCGCCGGTCGTTCCTGACTGACGTCGCCGCGTTCGCCGGACGCGACTTCAAGCCGGCCGCGGACACCAGCTTCGCCGCGCTGCGCGAGGCCAGCCTGGACCTGCTCGGCGATCTGGTCGCTGACAATCTCGACACGGACGCGGTACTGCGCCTGATCGAGGGCGGGCCTCCGCCCGGGCTGCCGGCCCTGCCGCCGGCCGGTGCTCGGTCCTGACAACCGGGCCCCGCGGTCCTGACGACCGGCAGCCCGAGCCGGCCGGGGCTAGACCGTCGTCTCCCGCGCTGCCGCGGGCACCTGGTCCCCGTCTGCCCCGGCCCCGGTGAGGGTGGAGTTGCGCAGCGCCGGGATCAGCGCGCCGAGAACCAGCGCCCCGGCCACGCACGCCAGGCCGCCGCTGACCACGGAGAACACCGGCGATACGAGCCCCGCCACCCAGCCCGCCTCGACGTTGCCCACGGCCGGAGCGCTGTTCACCTGAGCGAGGTACAGGCTAGAGACGCGGCCGCGCAGCTGATCGGGGGTGTAGCGCTGGAGCAGCGCGTTCCGCAGAACCTCGGAGATCAGGTCACCGAAGCCGGCCACCGCCAGGAAGAACAGTGCCAGCGGAAGGCTGTCCACCAGGCCGAACAGGGCGATGGCGGCTCCCCAGACAATGCCCGCGCCGATGACGACCCGGCCGGGCCGGCGGATCCGCCCGGTCCAGCCGCTGGTCGCCGCGCCGACCAGCGCGCCGAGTCCGGGTGCTGCTACCAGCAGGCCGAACGTGGCCGGGCCGCCGTGGAAGTGCGTGCTGGCCAGGGCCGGGAACAGCGCCGACGGCATGCCGAAGATCATGGCGTTGGTGTCGATGAGCAGCATGCCGCCGACGACGCCGTTGTGCCGGACGTAGCGGAATCCCTCGGCCAGCGACTTCAGGCCCGGCCGCTGCGCCCGCACTGTCGGCGGCAGCGGCGGCAGGCCGAGCATGGCCAGCCCGAACACGGCGAAGCACACGGCGTCGATCGCGTAACAGCTGGCCAGGCCTGGCCCGGCGATGAGCAGCCCGGCGATGGCAGGGCCGCCGAGCTGGCCGATCTGGTTCGCGGTCGCGTTCAGGGCCGCGGCCGCGGGCAGCTTGGCGATGCCGACCAGCGCCGGCGTCGTTGCGGTCGACGCCGGGGACGCGAGCCCGGAGCACAGGCCGATGCCGAAGGTGATCACGTAGAGCGGCCAGAGCGCGGGGTGCGCGAGCAGGCTGTTGACCATCAGCAGCGCCGCGAGAACCGCCTGCGGCAGCTGGACGGCCATGATCAGCGTCCGCCGGTCGTGCCGGTCGGCGAGCATGCCGCCGGCCAGCAGCCCGATGAACATCCCGGCGCTGGCCGCCAGGGTGAGCAGGCCGACGGCCAGCGAGTCGTGGGTCAGCGCGTAGACCTGCCAGTCGGCCGCCGTGGTGGCGACTGCGTTCCCCGCCATTGACACGAAACGCCCGCTGAACAGCAGCCGGTAATCGCGGCTGTCGCGCAGCGGGGCCAGGTCGATGACGATCTGCCCGATGCGCACTGCTCAGCTCCGAGTTGAGGGGAACGGCCTGGTGTCGCAGGCCGCGGACCCGCTCCTGTGCGGCGGCCGCCTAGGCAGGTTACTTGCTGATAAGCAACGGTCGTGCGGCGGGCGCGGTCAGGCGCCGGGACTGGCCTCGATGAGCTCGGCCTTGTCGAACTCCCAGTACGCCCGCAGCGCGGCCAGCTGCCCGGCGCCGTTGCGGCGGTAGGTGTAGACGCCGTGCACGACCGCGACGTGCCTGCCGCCGGGCAGGACGGTCCGGATGACGCCGACGTCGGCGACCTCGTCGCCGCACAGGTAGGAGCTCTCGATCTCGAAGGTGATGAGGTCGTTCGGGGCGATGACCGTGTCGTAGAAGGCCGCGATGGCCGCCGGGCCGCGATGACCGGCGCCGTCCGGGTCGAACGGGGAGGGCCCGATCGGATCCTGGACGACCGCATCGGGGGCGAACAGGCTCAGCCACCCGTCGCGGTCCTTCGCCCGGACGGCCGCCTGGGACCGGCGGGCAAGGTCCCGTGCGGTGTGCGTCTGGTCTGCCATGGCAATGCTCTCCTTCCGGGCAGGACGCCTGCCGTGCAGGGTAGCGCCGTGGCCCAAAAGTAGATCAGGTCCTCATTTCGCCTTCAACCGGGCCGCCACCGCAGGTGACAGCGACACGAACTACGGCTACCGCTCCTAGCAGCGGGTATGTGGGACAGTTGATCGACTCAACCGAAGGAGTGACATGGCTCTGCCAACACTTACACCAGAGCAGCGCGCCGACGCGCTGGCTAAGGCGCAGGCTGCCCGTAAGAAGCGCAGCGAGCTGCTGGCTTCAGTCAAGGCCGGCAAGGTGAGCATCGCCCAGGTGCTCGCCAAGACCGACGACATCACCAAGAAGACCAAGGTTGCCCAGGTCATCAAGGCGATGCCCGGGTACGGCCCGGCGAAGGCCGCGGCCGTGATGGAAGAGGCGGGCATCGACGACAACCGTCGGGTCGGAGGTCTGGGCGAGCAGCAGCGCAAGAAGCTGCTGGAGGCAGTTGCAGGCTGAGCTGAGCCCGGGCGGCCCCTCGTGACGGCTTCAGGCCGTTATGGCGCTGCCCGGCTCGGGCCTGATCCGCCTGACCGCACCGACTGACGAAACCGGAGCGCAAACCGGACGTCTGATGCCAGGCCGGGGCATCAGGTATACCTGCGGGCTGATGGCCTGCTCTTCAGGGCCGGGAACGAGGCGTGTACGGCTCCGGCCTGATTCGGCATGATGAGGGTCTGGCCCGCGAATCAGCAGGCACCCTGTCGCCAGCCCGCTGGAGCGCGGCGGACGAGGAGCACGAGATGCATCAGCCGCCCATCCCGCACGTTGCCAGCGCCGACCCCGAGGTCGCGGATCTCATCGAGGCCGAGGCCAGCCGTCAGCGCGACAAGATCAGGCTGATCCCGTCGGAGAACTACGTGTCCGTCGCCGTGCTGGAGGCGAGCGGCAGCGTCCTGACGAACAAGTACTCCGAGGGCTACCCCGGCAGGCGTTATTACGAGGGCCAGCAGTTCATCGACCCGATCGAGCGGCTGGCCTGCGAGCGCGCGGAGCAGCTGTTCGGCGTCGACCACGCCAACGTCCAGCCGTACTCGGGCTCGCCCGCGAACCTCGCGGTGTACCTGGCCTTCCTGGCGCCGGGGGAAACCGTGATGGGCATGGCGCTGCCGATGGGCGGCCATCTGACCCACGGCTGGCCGGTCTCCGCGACCGGCAAGTGGTTCCGGTCCGTGCAGTACGGCGTGCGGGCGGACACGGGCCGGATCGACTTCGATGAGGTGCGCGACCTGGCCAGGCGCGAGCGTCCCAAGGTGATCTTCTGCGGCGGGACGGCCATCCCGCGGACGATCGACTTCCCGGCCTTCAGCGAGATCGCGAACGAGATCGGCGCGGTCCTGGTGGCGGATATCGCGCACATCGCGGGCCTGATCGCGGGCGGCGCGCATCCCTCGCCGGCCGGGTATGCCGAGGTGATCACGACGACGACGCACAAGACCCTGCGCGGGCCGCGCGGCGCGATGATCATGTCAGTGGCGGAGCATGCGCGGGCCGTGGACAAGGCTGTTTTCCCCGGCCTGCAGGGCGGACCGCACAATCACACCACTGCCGCGATCGCGGTCGCGCTGCGAGAGGCGGCCCAGCCATCGTTCCGTTCGTACGCCCACCAGGTCGTCGGGAACGCGCGGGCGCTGGCCGACGCGCTGCTCGCGCGCGGCTACACGCTGATCTCCGGCGGGACGGACAACCACCTGATCCTGATGGACCTCACCGCTCAGGGCATCGCGGGCAAGCCCGCGGCCAGGGCGCTGGACCGGGCGGGCATCGAGGTGAACTACAACACCGTGCCCTTCGACCCGCGCAAGCCGTTCGACCCGTCGGGGATCAGGATCGGAACGCCCGCCATTACCACCCGCGGCCTGACCGAAGAGCACATGGATCAGACCGCCGCGTGGATGGACGCGGCGATCACTGCCGCGGCCAAGGACGACGAGGAGACCATCGGGCGGATCGCCGGCGAGGTCAGGGACCTGCTGGCGGGCTTCCCGATGCCGGGCTGGGCAGCGTCCTGACCTGCGAGCTTGCCTCCGCTAACACGCGAATGTATGTTCGAATGTAATAAGCCTGCCTGTCTTCCCCTGGGCGGTACACCGGTGCCGGTGCGGTGCCAGGGCCAGGGAGCGACGGGATGCGCGGTATCCGCGGCGAGCCAGTCGAGGTCTGGCTGCGGCATGGCAGGCCAGCCAGGTTCGTCTGGCGCGGGCGGATGTACACCGTGATGTTCGTCCTCGATCACCGCAGTCTGCCGGCCGCGCCGCCGGCCAGTCCTGATGCCGTTCCCGGCCGCGAGTGCTGGCGGGTCGAGGCGGCGCCCGAGCGGTTAGTGCCGGCGACGGCGTATGAATTGTGCCGGGATCTCGCTACTGACCGGTGGTCGCTATGGCGCCTTGCCTGATCTGCGCGCACGGGCATAAAGCCGGCTTCCGCGCAATTGCCAGCCGGTCTTCTGGCAATCAGGCAATGAGCCGGGCGCGTCGCGCGCGCGAGCCCATCATCGGCAACTAACGTAATCTTCCTGAGGGCTTAGTCTTAGCGCCATTGCCGCGTTATGGCGATAGCCGAGTGCCGGGATCAATGCGGACGATGTGCCGCTGATCCCCTGCTCAGCGCCTTGTCGGGGGACAAGGCGGATACGGGGAGGATGTAGCTCGTCATGCCTGGGGGGAGCGACCGTGCACGCGAACTACTGCACCGGATCCGGAACCGGAAGAAGAAATTAGGCCTGCTCCCGCCGGTCATTGTCGTCTTCTTGGCGCTGATATCTGGTGCATTCCGTGATGCCCGCCGCCGCGGATCAGCCAGCCGTCTGCTCTCCGGAACAGAAAGCCGGTACTGGTCATGTTTCGTACGTGGTTGACGCGGTATCCGCTGGCCGTTTTCACGACCTGCGCGCTGGCAGTCGCCGGGCTGGCATGGCCGGGTTCGGCCGCTGCGGCCACTGCGGTCAAGGCGGTTTCCTACCGCGGCTACCAGTTTGACGTACCCGCGTCGTGGCCGGTGCTCAGCCTGGCCCGGCATCGGGACACCTGCGTGCGCTTCGACCTGCACGCGGTCTACCTGGGCACGCCGGGATCCAATCAGCACTGCCCGAGCTGGCTGCTCGGGACAACCGAGGCGATCGTGATCCAGCCCGGCCCGGCGGCCGCCGTCCGCGAGTCGCAGGAAAATCCCGTGTCCGATCAGATCACCGCCAGCGCGCCCGGCATCGCCGTGACCGCGACCTTCGACACCGACCCGGCCGCGATCTACCGGGTGCTGGCAAGCGCCGGCCTGGCAGCGCCGTCCATCGTGGTGCCGGACCCGGCCAGACTCGGATCGGCAGGCCAGGCCGCGGGTTCCGCCGGCGGCGCCGGGGACGCATCGGCCGGAACCGCGGCCAGCGAACAGGCCGCGTCGGGCGCCCGGGACAGCGCCTCCGCTGACGCCTCCGTCGGGTACCCGGCTCTCCCGGCGTCGGTCGAGAATGACGTTGGCATCGGCTTTGACGTGTGCGCGGCGCCAAGCTCGGCGTACATGCGGACGTGGTGGCGCGACTCTCCCTACGGCGCCGTCGGCATCTATATCGGCGGTGCCGACCGGGCCTGCGACCAGCAGAACCTCACTCCGGGCTGGGTACGGCAGCAGGCGGCTACGGGCTGGCGGTTCATTCCCATGTATGCCGGCCCGCAGGCATCGTTCGGCCAGCTGACGTCGCCGGCCAGCCAGGGCGTGTCGGCCGCGAAGGACGCCGTCACGGAAGCCGAGCGGTTCGGCCTTGGCCCGCGCACGCCGATCTACTACGACATGGAGGCCTACAAGCCGGCTCAGAGCGGAGCGGCCCTGAGCTTCCTGTCGTCCTGGACGACGGAGCTGCACAAGCTCGGCTACAAGTCCGGCGTCTACAGCAGCTCAGACTCCGCTGTGTCCGACCTCGCGCGGACCTATAAGTCGGGCCGGTACGTGATGCCGGACGCGATCTACGACGCGCTGTGGAACGGGTCGCGCAACGTTGCCGACGGCGTGTACAAGTCGGGGGAGTGGACCGGCGGGCGCCGCCTGCACCAGTTCAGCGGTGACGTCGAGCAGACCTATGGCGGCGACACGCTGGACATCGACCAGGACTACCTCGATGTCTCGCTGGCGACTCCGGGCGGCACGGCGCAGGCGTCGCCGGGCGTCACGGCGTCCGGCGCTGCGCCCGCGGTGTTCTACGAGGGCTCGGATCACCGGCTGTGGGAGGACGCGAGAACCGCGGCCGGCAAGTGGAGGCGCACGGACCTGGGCGGTTATCTCACCGCGGCGCCGAGTGCCGTCCACGTCAACTCGGCCACGGTGGAAGTGTTCTACCGCGGCAGCGGCGATGTGCTGTGGGAGCGCAGCCGGACCTCGTCGGGCTGGCAGCAGGCGCGCACTCTCACGCAGATGGGCCAGATCGGCTCCCCGCACGCAGTGGCACAGCCCAACGGCGTCGTCGACGTGTTCTGGGCCGGGACGCACGACGATCACGCCTGGCACGCGCAGTACAGTCCCGGCGCGGGCTGGAGCGGGCCGCAGAATCTGGGCGGCAGCCTGGCCAGCGCGCCGTACCCGGTCGAGACGGCGTCGGGTCAGGTCCAGCTCTTCTGGAAGGGCACGGACGGCCACCTGTGGCGCGCGGTGCGCAGCCTCGCCCGGTCCTGGTCCGCCCCGCAGGATCTCGGCATGGGCAAGCTGGGCGGCGCGCCGCAGGCGGTCGCGCTCGGCAGCGGCGAGGTCGACGTGTTCTGGGAGGGTGCTACGGCGCCGCATGCCATCTGGTCCGCGGAGCTGCGGCCCGGGCACGCGGCGATCGGGCCGCAGAAGCGCGGCGGAGTGATCGCCGGCCAGCCCTGGCCAGCGGTGACGGCTGGTGCTGAGCGCATCGTCTACCGCAGCCCTGGCGGGCGGCTGTATTCCATCGGCCGGCTGGCCAGCGGTGGCTGGGCCACGCCCGCGGCGGTCCCGGCCGCCACCGGCCTGCGGACAGCGCCGTACGCGGCGGCCAGTTCCGGCACCAGCGCCCTGCAGGTGTTCTGGACCAGCGCCAGGGGCCGGCTGTGGACGGTGCGGCTGACTCAGCCCGGCGGCTGGCACAAGCCCGTCGATCTCGGCGGCCGGACCTAGCCCAAGCCCGCCGTCAGGTCCATCGAAGTCGCTGACCTATTCTTGATGTCCGCTGGCATTGTCAGCAGCCGGATGCGCGCCGTCACCAGCTGGTGACCAGCCGTTCCGCTGCCGCCAGACGGATCATCCGGGGCTCGGAGGGTTTCCCGCGAAGCCCTCCTCGGGTTCCCGTACTGTAATACCTGTCGCTGTCAGAAATACCAGTTCAGCCACAGCCGCCCGTCAAGCCTAGGGAATCCATGAGTTCCGTATCGGAGAAGATCCTCGCGGCCGCATGGCGCATAGTTCCCGCGCCGCTCGAGCGCAAGCTGCGCACTGAGGCGGGGACGCGGTTTGCCCGGTTCGTGCCGGTGGCCATCGTCGCGGTGATCACCAGCCAGGTCGTGCTCGGCCTGCTGACCGGGCCGGTCAACCTGAGCGCTGGTGCCTCCGGCGTCATCGCATCGATGGCCGCGGCGCTGGTCAGCTACCTGCTCAGCCGCTGGGCCTGGGAGCGCAAGGGGAAGCCGGACTGGCTGCGGGAGACCCTGCCGTTCTGGGCGGTCTCCATTGCCGTCTGGGTCATTCTCGGCCTGACGTCGCACTACGCGAGCGTGTGGGCGCACGACATGGGCTACACCCATTTCAAGAAGCACCTGGTCGTGCAGGGCGCGTATTTCCTGATGAACTGCCTCACCTTCGTGGCGCGGTTCCTGATCTTCCATTACCTGCTCTTTAAGGACCGCGACCGCGACGAGGAGGCAGCAGCCTCCGTCGGCGCCGACCTGGCGACTGCCGAGGTGCCGGCCAGCAGCGACACCGGCCCGATGTCGATGGTGTCCGGCGACTCACCGCCCCGGCGCTGACCGCAGCGAGATCCCGGGACCGGCCGGACGTCGGCCGCGACCGTGAGCTATGACCGTGGCGCCGGAGTGTGCGTTCCCGTCCTGATCATTGGCACCGGGGGGACGCCGCCTGCCGGCCGGACGCCGGTAACGCAAGCCAGGCGATGCGGGAGCCTGCCTGCGGGCGCTGTGCCATGCTGGGATGCCGGGGCGCCTGCCGGGGATGTGCTGGTCGGGCCGGCGATTCGCAGTTCCGTCAGGGGGCGCAAGGAGGTGCGGGCGTGACCTGGCCGGATGGGGCGCCAGCCGTGATGAGCCCGGTTGCCGAGGAGTCGTACCGGATCCTGCGCTCCAGGATCGATTTCTCCCGGCTGCCGCGATTCAGCCGCGACGTGACTGAGCGCGTGATTCACGCCAGCGCTGACTTTGACTACTTCACCGACCTGGTCTGCGACGAGGACTCGCTGGCCGAGGCGGTCGCCGCGCTGGCCGCGGGCGCGCCGGTCATCGCCGACACCACGATGGTCGCGGCCGGCATCACCGGCAGCCCGGTGCTCTGCAAGGTCAGCGAGCCGCTGACGCAGCGCCTGTCGAGGACGGCATCGATCACCAGGGCCGCCGCCGCGGTCAGGCTCGCTTTCGGCGAGGTCGGCCCCGGCGCCGTGTGGGTCGTCGGCGGCGGTCCGGCTGCGCTGGCCGAGATTCTCAGCCGCCAGGTCGAGCCGGCCTTCGTGATCGGCCTGCCCGTCGGATTCGTCGGCGCGGCCGAGGCCAAGGACGCGCTGCGGGCCTCCGGCCTCCCGTCGGTCAGCAACGTGTCGGAGAAGGGCGGCCCGGCCGTGGCCGTGGCTGCCTTTAACGCCCTGCTCGGGAACGCCCTGGAGGCGGCCGGCACGTATGCGGGCTGGGGGCCCGAGGGCCCGCCCGCCGGCCTGGCTGACGACGACAGTGCCGGCTGAGGCCGGGTAACTTGTCCCCCGATATGAATGCTTTCCCGGCCGGTGAGCGCGAGGCTGTCTACCGGGTGATCGAGGAGCGTCGGGATGTGCGACGCGACTTCCTCCCGGACCCGGTCCCGGCGGACGTGCTCGAGCGGGTGCTGGCGGCTGCCCACCGGGCGCCATCGGTGGGGTTCTCCCAGCCCTGGGACTTCATCGTGATCAGCGACCCGGCCCGGCGGGCCAGGATCAAGGCACTCGCCGAGCGGTCGCGGGACGACTTCGCGGCGTCGCTGCCGGGGGCGCGGGCCCGCGCGTTCGACCGGCTCAAGACCGAGGCGATCCTGCAGACGCCGGTCAACATCGTCGTGACGTGCGACCCGACCAGGGGCGGCCGGCACACCCTGGGGCGGCACGCCCAGCCGCAGACCGCGGCCTACTCGAGCGTCCTGGCGGTGGCGAACCTCTGGCTGGCGGCCAGGGCCGAGGGCCTTGGCGTCGGCTGGGTCAGCTTCTTCAGCGAGCGCGAGCTGGCAGCCGAGCTTGGCCTGCCGTCGCACCTGCAGGTCGTGGCGTACCTGTGCGTCGGCTATGTCGGGAGCTTCGCCCCCGAGCCCGAGCTCGCGCAGGCCGGCTGGGCCCGCAGGCGGCCGCTCGGCTGGGCCGTGCATGCCGAGGAGTACGGCAGGCGGGAACTGCCCGGCCGCGAGGCGGTCAGCCTGCTCGACGAGGTCCGTGCCGCGATCAGGCCGC
>Ga0302326_10019021_pt1 | contig 14215 bp, 14 predicted proteins | sample Palsa_T0_3_FD_202264 | JGI IMG/M metagenome (GOLD analysis project Ga0302326, IMG submission 202264) | Peat permafrost microbial communities from Stordalen Mire near Abisko, Sweden - Palsa_T0_3 | ecosystem: Environmental > Terrestrial > Soil > Palsa > Peat permafrost | place: Sweden: Abisko... | reverse complement strand
CCAGGATGAGCAGATGTACGAGTGCCTGACCTTCGGTCCGTACCCCCGCGGCGCTGATGCGCTCGCGGAGCTGTGCACGGGTGAGCGGTCCCTCTTCGCCGAGCGAGTGCTCGATCGCCTCGACCCCACGCTCGGCGGCGCTCGCCGAAACGCCCTCCTGGGCGAGGCGACGGGCGTTCGCGGTGTACAGCGGCGGTGTCGTCAGCGCCTGCAGCCACGGGTAGTCCTCGGCCCTGACGAGGTGAAGGGTGCCTCGACAGAGCCACGTGATCAGGAGCGAGCGCGTCTCGCTGAGGGCGCGGTCCACGTCGGCTGCCTTCAGTCCCGCCGTGCGCGCGCGAACGGCCAGGCGGGCGCCGCGCGGGTCCTGGCCCTGGATTGCCAGCAGGCGCTCGGCAACCGCCTCGACGGTAGCCACGGGCGGCCCGGCGAGCAGCTGCGAGCTGAGACGCTCGGCGAGGATCTGCAGCTCGGCGTCCACGTCAGGCGCCGGGGAGCTCGAGCCCCGTGGGAACCACCCCGCGCTCGATCAGCGCGTGGATGTCGCCCGCCCGCCGCGGGTTCAGGAACACATGACGCTGGCCGACGCTCGGCTTGGCAACGAGGAGACCGGCACCGATGAGCCGCTCGCCGATCTCGATCGCGAGCGCCCGCTCGTTCCCGGCGAAGCCTCGTGCCAGGTGAGCCACGTCGGTGTGGTAGCCGCCCCACTTTCCCATTCCCGCCAGGCGCTGGAGGATCCGCCGCGCGGCTCGCAGTGAAGGCTCCTGCTCCTCGTGGGGACGCGCTGCGTCGACGCGCGCGCCAAGCATCGCGAGGACGTCGTCCTCGTGCTCGGCGACTGACGCCTCGTCCGCCGGTCGGCCGCCGAGTCGGGCGACCGCCTCCGCCGCGCGCAGCGGATGGTCCTCGCCAATCGGGGTGCGCAGGTCGAGGATGCCGTCGAGCACCCCCGGTGGCACCGCGTAGGCCCGTGCCCGAAGGCGGTCGATTCCGGCCGCCTCGTCCTCGAACGCGAGCACGGCGAGCTCGGCTGCGTCGCTGCTGTCGGGCGCTTCGACGGGAAGTGCGAGCACGAGCCAGTCTCCGAGCGCTCCGGCGCGCAGGTCGAGCGCCCGCGCATCCGGCGGGCTCGCGGGACGGCCGGGCGTACTCCTCCCTCGACTATGTGCTCCTGGCACGTGCGCGGAGACGGCCGCGGACTGCACCATGGCTCCCACGACCGCGGCGACGAGCAGCCACGCGCGCTCGCCGACGGCTCCTGGGTCCGCTCGAAGCGCCTGATCGACAGGCACAGCGGCGACGAGTGAGCCGCGGTCGGGGCTCGAAGCCCCAGGCTCGACGGGACGCTCCGAGGGACTGGACCCTCGACCCGGGAGGACGGCGAGCGCGACCGCGACCGGCCGGATGTAGCCCGAGCGGGTCAGGTCGAGCTCCGTTGCCCCGGCGAAAAGCTCATCGAGGAGCGCGGCCCGAAGACCCGCAAGTCGTTCACGAGGGGCGCTGACGCCACCCGCATCGACCAGCGCCGCCTCGAAGGCGAGCTTGCCCGTGCGTCGGTGGGAGCTCTCGGTCGACATTAGAGCCAGGGTACGAGGGTTCTCACTGCTCCCGTCGCCCTACCGCCACGCCCGCAGCGCGCGTGTTCTCCATCATTCAGTTCATGTCGAATTGGTTCCGGCTCTACGGGTTTGCGGACATACAGAACAACCTGTTGATTGGCGCCTACCCGCTCGATCGCGAGGACGTCGGCATGCTCGAATGGATGAAGGTCGAGCGGGTTCTCAATTTGGTCGAGGATGAGGAGTACACGCCAGAGGAGCGCGCAGAGGTCGAGGACGCGCTCGAAGCGGCCGGCATCAAGGAGCGCCGGATGAGCTTCGCCGACTACGGCAGGTTGCCCAGCCCCAAGCTCGAGCAGGCAGTCGACGAAGTTATCGAATGGCTGGACCAGGGGCACCGCGTATACCTTCATTGCCGGGCTGGCTGGCAGCGCTCGGCGGCCGTCGCTGCCGGCGTGGTAGCCCTGACCGAGGACGTAGGGATCGACGAGGCGCTCGAGCTCGTACACCGCCGCAAGCCTTCCGCCGACCCGCTTCCCCAGCAGCGAGAGGACCTCCTGTGGTGGTGGGAGCAGCGCAATTTCGCCGACGACGCGGAGCCCGAGGAGGATGAGCTGAGCGAAGCCGATCTGGAGCTCATCCGGTGGTGGGCCGAGCTCGACCCGGCACGCCACCGCAAACGAGGCGGGGCCGGATGAGCTAGACGGCGGGGCTACGCCGGTGGCGAACGCGCCGCCTACGGCGCGGCTACGCCGAGTCCGCCGGCCGCAGGCGCGGAGCCGTGAGCTCCTCTGCGTCCTCATCCTCGGGATCGACCGGGGCCACGTGCAGCGTCCGCGCGCTGAGGGTTATCGGCTCGAGGTGCTCGGGCTCGCGCCCGGACGGGACGACGCCGTGCTCGGCGAACCGGCGCGCGCCCGGTAGTACGCGCGCCTCGTAGGAGCCGACTGCCTCGTTGTAGGCGCGCACCGCGCTGTTGAGCCGGCTTCCGAGCGTCCCGAAGAGACCCGAGAGCTTGACCAGGCGGCCGTGCAGCTCGCGACCGAGCTCAGAGATCGCCTTGGCGCTGTCAGCCATCCGCTCCTGCTGCCAGCCGTACCCGACGGCTCGCAGGATCGCCAGCAGCGTCGTCGGCGTGGCGATGAGCACGCGCCGGGCCATCGCATCTTCGAGCAGCGCCGGGTCGGCCTCGAGGGCCGCTCCGTACAGGTGCTCTCCGGGGAGGAACATGACGACGAAGTCTGGGGTCGAGTCGAGTCCCTCCCAGTACGCCTTCTCGGCGAGGGCCTTGACGTGCTTGCGCAGCAGCCGTGCGTGGTCTCGCAGGTGGCCGGCGCGCTCCTCCTCGTCCCGTGCCTCGTAGGCGTCGAGGACGCCCTGCAGAGGCGCCTTGGCATCGACCACGACATGCTTTCCCCCGGGCAGGCTCACGATCAGGTCGGGGCGCAGCGAAGTGTCCTCGCCCGATAGCGAGGACTGCTCGACGAAGTCGCAGTGCGCGACCATGCCCGCGAGCTCGACGACGTTCCGCAACTGCATCTGCCCCCACTGCCCGCGGGTGTTGGGCTTACGCAGCGCCGTCACCAGCGCCCCCGTCTCGGTCCTCAGCTTCTCGCCGGTCTCGGCCAGCGCGCGGATCTGGGCATCCATCCGGCCGCGCGACTCGCGGCGCTCCTGGTCGAGCTTGACGAGCTGGGCATCGACCCGCCCGAGCTGCTCACGCAGCGGCCCGACCAGCTGCTCGACCGCCTGCTGGCGACGCTCGAGATCGCCCTTCCCTTCGGCCTGCGCCGCGGCCAGCTGCGCGCGGGCAAGCTCGACTAGCTGGCTCTGACTCGCTTGCAGTGCCTCGGCGCTCAGTGCCTTGAACGTGGCCGACAGGCGATCCTGCGCGTCCTGGAGCGTCGCCAGGCGCTCAGACGCCCGTTCGCGCTCGTGCTCGAGGTCGGCACGGGCTCCGATCAGCTCGCGCTCGAGCTCGGCGGACCGCGCCGACTCGACCGTCAGCGCCCGCAGGCGCCCGCGGAGCAGCAACCCGGTCAAGACCGCGCCGAGCGCCAATCCAAGTAGTAGCCACAGTCCGTTCATCTGGACCGTTGAGCATGGCGCCCGCGGCGGACGGAACCGACGAGTTGCGAGAATCCGCAGCGTGGCCACCGACGTCGTCCGCCGCCGAGTCGTCATCCGCGGGAGGGTGCAGGGCGTGTTCTTTCGCGACTCCGTCCGCGAGCGCGCAGAGGCGCAGGGCGTCTCCGGCTGGGTCCGCAACCGTCCCGACGGCGCCGTCGAAGCAGTCTTCGAGGGGCCGCGAGAGAGCGTCGATGAACTCGTGCGCTTCTCCCGTACCGGCCCGCCGCATGCGCGCGTGGAAGAGGTCCAGGTGCGCGAGGAGGAAGTGGCGGGAGAGGCCGGCTTTCGGGTGCGTTGAGGCGCTCGGCGTCGGCGTCGGCGTCGGCGTCGGCGGCGTGGAAGCCCCGGCGCGCGCCCCGGGAGACGTGGTCAACATTGACTACCCATACGGTTGTCAATGTCGACCACCCCTCACCTCCCCACCTCAGCTAGTCCCTACGCCGCCCGCCGCACCCCCGCCGCCATCGGAAGCGGCTGCACATCGCGGTCGAAGGACGCGCGCTTCCAGCGGGGCACCACCTTCGGTGGGTCGATCTCGCGCAGGGTGAGCTGCCCCAGCGCGGGACCGAGCCGGGCGGCGAGCAGGCGCTCGGCGAGCGCGAGGCGTGACGGAGTCGGGGCGAGAAGGCAAACCTCGGGGACGTCGCGGTCGAGGACGATCCGGGCGAGGAAGGGTTCCGGCGCGGCGTCCTCGTCGCACAGCTCGTAGCGAACCCCGCGCTCCTCGCTGACAGTGCGGGCGAGCGGCGGGTCCCAGCGCCAGTTCCACCGCAGGATGCCCGCCCCGGCGTCAAGCGGCCCGTCCGCGTCCTCGAGCTCGGGATCGCCCTGCAGCACCGCAACCGCCGCGCCCGGGTCCGAGAGCCGAAAGGCCGCCAGCGATCCCTCGACGATCTCCCCGTCGAGGGTGCGTTCACGATCCTCCGGCCACGCCCAAGCGGCGCGGGCGAGCACTCCGCCGTGGACGCGCCAGAACTCGCCGCGAGGCGAGTCGAGCCACGCGAGCAGGGCGTCGAAGTCCCCGGCCGCCGCCCTGTCCACGACCGGAGCGCGACCGAGGAGGGCCCATCGCCCAGGCCCGATCGACACCGATCGGGCGACGACCATCGCCCCCGCCGTGAGCTCGCCGAACGGGCGCCGAACGGTCTCGAGCCGCGCTCGCCCGGTGCCGAGCGGGCAGAGCGCGCCGAGGACGCCGGCTCCGTCCACCGATTCGATCCGCCACGCCCGGAGCTCCGAGCGCGCGAGCAGCTCCGCTGCCCGCCCGCTGGCGCGCTGCCGGATGCGATGGAGCGGCGTATCGCCCGTGTCGAGCGGGCAATCCAAGAGAAACCACAGCTCGGCGTCGAGGCGCGCTTCGGCACTCGGACCCGCGGGCCCGAACGCCTCGATCCCGCCGTCGTAGAGCTCCCCAAAGCGCGTCAGATACCAGTCGCGGTCCTCGTCCCAGATGGCACAGCCGAGTTCGCGGACGGTTCCCTCGAGCTCGTAGAGGAGTCGCTGCAGACTCGTCTCACGCTCCAGACAGCAGACCTCGTACGCGGCTCCGCTCCCGCATGGACAGCAATCGTCGCGACAGGCCGTCACTGCTACGGCAACGTAACCGCTGCCGCGGACGGACGCCGGGTTAGGACACTTCGGCTGGCTCGTCCTTGCCGGCGAGCCGATCGCGGCCGCGCTGGACGGCCGCTATGAACTTCGAGAGGTTGACCTCGAGCGTGTTGAGGATCTCGTCGGCGTAGTCCTCGGCGCCGAGACGGATCTCGCGCTCGCGACCGCGGGCGTCCTCGATGATGTCCTCGGCGGCGCGCTCGGCCTGCTTGGTGATCTCCTCCTCGGAGACGAGCCGCTCCTGGCGCTCGCGGGCCTCCTTGACGATCCGCTCAGCCTCGCGCTTGGCTTCGGCGAGCATCTCCTGACGCTCCTTGACGATCCACCGCGCCTGCTTGATCTCCTCGGGGATCGTCGCTCGCATCTGGTCGAGGATGTCGTAGATCTCTTCCTTGTCCACGCGCACCTGATCGGTCAGCGGCACCTGCTTGGCGTTGTGGACGAGATCGTCGAGCTTGTCGATGAGAACCAGGACGTCCATTACGAACCTCTGTTTCGTCGGCGGCCGGGCCGTTCCTGCAAGCGGAACGGGGCCGTCGCTGGGATGAATTCGCTGATCCTGCCGCATGCGCGACAAGATCCTCGACTCCGCAAACTGTACTTGCCCGACCCGTCCTGGTTCCAGTTTGCCGAGGATCTGGGGCTTCGGCGTCAGGAAGCGCCCTTGCGCCCCAGCTCTTCCAGCAGCCTCGTGGCGACCTCCTCGGGCACGAGCCCGTCGATCTTGCCGCCGAAGGTGGCGAGCTCCTTGACGCCGCTCGACCTCAGGAAACTGTGGTTGGGGGAAGCCATCAGGTAGACAGACTCGATGTCGGGAGCCTGCATCCGGTTGAGCTGATTCATCTCGAACTCGTACTCGAAATCGGAGATGGCGCGCAGGCCCTTGACGATCGCCTTCGCGCCCTGGGCGTGCGCGAACTCAACGACGAGGGTCGTGAAGGTCTCGACAGTGACGTTGTCCAGGTGTCGGGTGGCGTTCTCGACGAAGCGGACGCGTTCCTCCGCCGAGAACAGGGGGGTGACCTTGCGTACGGGCAGGTTGACGACGCCGACCACGACCTGGTCGAACATCGCCGCGGCGCGCCCGATCACGTCGAGGTGGCCGTTGGTCACCGGGTCATACGAACCGGGGCATACGGCGATTCGGTTATCGGGGGCCATGGATCAGGATCAGGGTGTCGCCGTAACGGCGCTCGTCGAGCAGCGGAAGTTCGAGTGTGAGCGGCGCGCGTCGATCACTCTCGGTCACGACGCGGGCGCCCGGTGCGAGCATCGGAGCCAGTGCTACGGACAGCTCGGCGCCGAGCTCGCTGGAGTGTCGGTATGGGGGATCGAGGAATACGAGATCGTATTGAGGTGCGCTGCGGGATGCCGCGCGGAGGAACGCACGGACGTCTTCGCGGCGTACTCGGGCCTCCAGGCCGAGGGCCGTGAGGTTGCGGCGGACGCTGGCGATCGCTGCAGGTGCCGAGTCGACGAGCGTGGCCGACGCGGCGCCGCGCGACAGGGCCTCGATCGCGAGCGCGCCCGATCCCGCGTACAGGTCGAGCACCTCCGCCCCCGAGATATCGCCGAGGATCGAGAACAGCGCCTCGCGGACGCGGTCGCTGGTGGGTCGGGTCGCCTGCCCACGGGGTGCCGCCAGAGTGCGGCCACCGTGGGACCCGGCGATCACCCTCATGCCGGAATCGGCTCCTGGGCCTCGACGCCGTAGGCCGCGGCGAGGGCGGCGGCGAGCAGCGCGTGCTCAGGGGCCGCGAGCGCCGGGTCGTCGCTCACGATCCGCTCGGCCAGCCCGCGCGCGCGTTCGAGCAGCGCGGCGTCGCGGGGGAGCTCGGCGACCTTGAACTGCTGCACGCCGTGCTGGCGGGTGCCGATGAGCTCGCCCTCGCGACGGAGCTCGAGGTCGATCTCGGCCAGCTTGAAGCCGTCGCTGTAGGCCGCCAGCGCGCCCAGACGCGCCGACCCCTTGGCCCCGAAGAGAAGGCAGAGCGAGGCGTGAGAGCCGCGTCCGATCCTCCCTCGGAGCTGATGGAGCTGCGAGATTCCGTAGCGGTCGGCGTCCTCGACCAGCATCACGGTTGCATTGGGAACGTCGATTCCCACCTCGATGACCGAGGTGGCGACGAGGACGTCGCTGGCTCCGGAAGCGAACGCCTTCATCGCTGCCTGCTTCTCGCGCGGGCGCATCTGTCCGTGGAGCAGGGCGACGCGGAAGTCCCGCAGCTCGCCGGCCGCGAGTCGCTCGTATTCGGCCGTCGCGGCCCGGGCCTGGAGGAGCTCGGACTCCTCGACCAGCGGGCAGACGACGAACGCCTGGCGCCCGGCCCGGAGCTCCTCGCGTATCCGCTCGTACGCCCGCGCCCGCTCGCGCTCGGTCGAGCAAACATGCGTGTTGATCGGTTGGCGACCGGTGGGAAGCTCGCGCAGCACGGTGAAGTCGAGGTCGCCGTGGCGCGCGAGGGCGAGCGTTCGGGGAATCGGGGTCGCCGTCATGTGCAATACGTGGGGGGCGACGCTCTCGCCGCCCTTGGCATCCAGCGCCGCGCGCTGGCGCACGCCGAAGCGGTGTTGCTCGTCCACGACGGCGACGGCGAGCCGGGCGAAGCGAACCGATTCCTCGATCACCGCGTGCGTGCCCACGAGGAGCGCGAGCTCGCCCGTCTCGAGCTTGCGCAGGAGATCGGTGCGTCGCGCACCGGGCGTCGAGCCCGTGAGCAGCGCGATCGATGCCGGCTCGCCGGCGAGGAGCGACTGGATGGTCGCGAAGTGCTGCTCCGCGAGCGTCTCCGTCGGCGCCATCAGTGCGCCCTGCCAGCCGTTTTCGATCGCCCGCAGGAGTGCGTACAGGGCAACCACGGTCTTGCCCGAGCCCACTTCGCCCATGAGCAGCCGCTGCATCGGCCGCGGCTGCTCGAGGTCGCCGTCGATCGCCTCGATCGCGCGCTGCTGATCGTCGGTGAGCGTGAAGGGAAGCAGGTGCTCGAGCCAGCGCGCCGTCAGCTCATGGGGGCTATCGAGCACGGGGGCGGCGGCGCTCTCGGCTCGACTGGCGCGCCGGCGCAGGACGGCGAGCTGGACGAGCAGCAGCTCGTCGAAGGCGAGGCGGCGGCGAGCACCGAGCTGATCGCTCGCCCGCTCCGGGAAATGCGCTGCGGTCAGCGCGGCGGAGCGGTCCGGCAGCGCCTCGGCGGCCAGCAGCAGGCCGGGCAGCGGCTCTACCACGTCCGCCAGGGCATCCGCGTGCTCGCGCACCAGCGCGTGGATCTGCGTCGAGGACATCCCCTCCGTGGCCGGGTAGTGCGCGACGCCATCGACTGAAGCGGCGGCCTCGGTGGTCGGCGCGTGCGCCTGCACCCGGAACCGTCCCCGCCCCTCGAGCTTGCCGTGGAGCACGATTCGCGTTCCCGGGGGGTACTTCTGGACGAGCCACGGCTGGTTGAAGAACGTCGCCTTGACCGAGCCGCTGGCGTCGGCGACAGTGGCCTCGACGAGCGGCCGCATCCCACGGCGACGGACGGGACGGGAGGCGATCGCCCGGACCTCGACCACGGCGGTAGCACTATCGCCGGGCGTGAGCTGGGAGATCGACCGCGCCTCGCGCCGGTCGTGGGGCAGGTGCTCGAGCAGGTCACCAATGGTGTGGAGACCAAGGCTCGCTGCCGCCTCGGTGGCCTTCGGGCCGCCGGCGCGCAACGGCGCCGACAGCCGCTCGGGCCGCGGGTAACGGATCGGCGCCTCGAGCAGCCGAGTGCGCTCGAGCGGCTGCGAGGACGCGAAGGAGGTGATGCTCATCGGCCCGAACAATGATCGCGCCCCGCGCGGTCGGGGCCCGTGATGAAAAACCAGCAACCCTTCATGGACGCACCATCACGGCCCTCCCCGGCCCCAGGTCGGAGCGCCGGCACGGAGCCACGGCGCCTCAGCCGCGTCGATAGCGGGCGACGGCGATGGGGACGGCCACGACGACGATTCCCGCGGCCCAGAGCAGCGCCGGGGTGAGGTAGTGGCCACTGGTGTGGCCGAGCACCGCCTGAGCGCGTGGTCCCAGGGTGAGTGCGCGGACGACATCGACCATGTAGGTGAGCGGCTGATGCTTGGCGAACACCTGAAGCCAGCTGGGCATCGAGGAGACGGGTATGTAGGCGCTCGAGATGAACGCGAACGGGAACACGATCATGCCCATGCCCTGTGCCGCCTGTCCGCTGCCGGCGAACATGCCCATGGCGATGAACAGCCATACGAAGGCGAAACCGAAGGCGATGACCAGCCCAAACGCGGCAAGGCCGTCGAGCGCGCTCCCCTGGAGGCGGAATCCGACGGCGAATCCGATCGCCGCGGTGACGCCCAGGCTGTAGGTGAGGATCGCGGTGTCGGCGATCGCCCGCGCTGCGAGCACTGAGCTCCGCGGGATCGGCAGCGACCGGAGGCGGTCGACGAATCCCTGCTCGAGGTCCTCAGCCATCGCCACCGCAGTCCCGATGCCGGTGAACAGCACACCGGTCGTGATGAATCCCGGAACGAGGAAATCGACATAGGGGATCCCCACCGAGCGGATCGCTCCACCGAACATGTACCGGTAGATCAAGAAGAACAGCGACATCTGAATCGTCGCGAGCACGATCAGCTGGGGTGTGCGGATGAAGCGCAGCGCGGCTCGGCGCGCGACGATCAGCACGCTCGGCAGCAGTCGCGTGGTCCTGCGGTCGAGCGTCGAAGTGAGGGCTGACATGACGGTGATCCCTTTCAGCTTGCCTGGGCAGATCGGAGGTCTCGTGGTGGCTGTCCGGTGAGCGCGAGGAAGACCTCATCGAGGTTCGGCTGACGTAGCGCGATGTCATCGATCGGCACGCCGGCGGCGTGAACTGACTGCAGCGCAGCCATCAGCCCGTCCCCGCCGGATGTGACACCCACGCTCACGCTACGCGTCGCCTCGTCGATCTGCACTGCACCGTGACCGAGCCGGCCGAGCACCGCCGCCGCCGTCTTGATGTCCTTATGGTCCGCTACGTGCAGCTCGACGACGCTTCCGCCGATCCGGCGCTTGAGATCGCTCGGAGACCCGGCGGCGACCGCGCGTCCGTGATCGATGATCACGATCTCGCTCGCCAGATGGTCGGCTTCGTCGAGGTACTGGGTGGTGAGGAGCACGTCGGTTCCGGCCTCGACCAGTACCCGGATGGCGTCCCACAGCTCGATCCGGCTGCGAGGATCAAGACCCGTGGTCGGCTCGTCGAGGAGCAGCAGTCGCGGAGCTCCGACCAGGCTTGCGCCGAGATCGAGGCGCCGGCGCATGCCGCCCGAGTAGGTGCGCACCAGTCGATCGCCGGCCTCGAGGAGGTCCAGCTGCTCGAGCACCGACGCGGCGCTCCGCTTGGCGGCGCGGCGATCCTGCCCGAACAGGCGCGCGACCATCTCGAGGTTCTCGCGCCCGGTCATCGCCGGCTCGACGGCGGCAAACTGGCCGGCCAGGCCGATGTCGCGCCTGACCGCGGCGGGCTCGCAACGCACGTCGTGCCCGGCCACCCGCAGCGTGCCCCCGTCCAGGCGCAAGAGCGTGGCCACCGCCCGCACGAATGTGGTCTTGCCCGCTCCGTTCGGCCCAAGGACCGCCACCACCTGCCCGCTCGAGGCGACCAGGTCGAGGCCGTCGAGCGCGGTCGTCTTTCCGTAGCGCTTGCGAAGGCCAGTGGCCTCGATGGTCAGGGACATCCGTCCTCCTTGTCAGTCCGAGTCGAGTCTCGGACGGTGGAATGTTGATGCGAGCATAGTTGCACAAAAACTAGTTCTGTTTCAACTATTCCTAAGGGAATTAGTTTTCTGGCCGATATGCTCAGGGCCATGAGCTCCCCCCGGCGCCCCTCACCGCTCGCCCTTGCCGTCCTCTGCCTGCTCGAGGTCGGGCCGCTCCATCCCTACGCGATCGGGCGCCTGCTCAAGGAATGGGGCAAGGATCAGGTGGTCAACGTCGGTCAGCGCGCGAGCCTCTACCGAACGATCAATCGCCTCCACGAAACCGGGCTGATCACCGTCCGGCAGACAGAGCGCGACCAGCAGTTTCCCGAGCGCACGGTCTACGAGGTCACCGAGCAGGGCCGCCAGGCCGCGCAGGACTGGCTGACGGAAATCATCCGGGCGCCGCGCAACGAGTTCCCCGAGTTCCCCGCGGCGCTCTCGTTCGTGATGATGCTCGGACCCGACGGGGCCCAGGCCGTACTCGAGCAGCGCGCCGCCGCGCTCCGCGACAACGTCAACCTGCTCGATACCGACCTCGCCCGCTACTCAACCGCCGTACCACGGGTAGCGCTGCTGGAGACCGAGTACCAGCGCGCCGCCGCGGCCGCCGAGCTCGCCTGGGTTGACGCCGTCGTCGAGGACCTCCGAACGGGCGCCCTAACCTGGAGCGCCGAAGACTTCGCCTCGCCGGCCCTGGCGGCCGCACAGGCAGCTATGAAGACCGAGTAGGGGCAATCGGCTGACGCCGATTGCCTTAAGAGTTCGCCTGGCGGCGAACTCCTGGGCGGGCTGACGCCGATTGCCTTAAGAGTTCGCCTGGCGGCGAACTCCTGGGCGGGCTGACGCCGATTGCCGGCTGACGCCGATTGCCTTAAGAGTTCGCCTGGCGGCGAACTCCTGGGCCCGCTGACGCCGATTGCGCTACTCCGCCGACAGCAGCCACCAATAGCTCGGCTGGCCGCCGTAGCTGAGCTCGAACTCGACGTCGCCGGCGGCGAGTGCGTTCACCTCGGCGTCGTCGAGGGGCGCGTCGGCGCCGCGCAGGCAGGTGATGAGCTCGGCTTGATCGGCGAGGCGCTCGAGCACTCCCCGAAGCGCGTCGCGGGCGGCGCCCCACACCACGATCTCCTCGTCCACGAAGCCGACCGCCTCGCCCTGCCGGAAGCGTCCCTGGGCGTCGTCGCGGGCGGCGGGGGCCACGGCGCCCGTGCGCACGCCCGCGAGTGCCCGCCGCATCGCCTCGGCGTTCTCGGGAGCGCTTCGCCCCGGATCGAGACCGACGGCAGCCACGAGCCCCGTCTGCTGGGAGCGCGTGGGTACTACCTCGACGGTCTTCTCGGACAGCTCGGCAGCGCGTTCAGCCGCCATCTCGACGTTTGGGCTGTTGGGAAGCACGACGACAGCCTCGGCCGGGACGGCGTGGATCGCAGCGAGCAGGTCGAAGGTCGAGGGGTTGAGCGTCGGCCCGCCGTCGAGCACGGTGACCCCGAAGCTCTCGAACAGCGCCTGCATGCCGTCGCCGGAGGTGACCGCGAGCGCGCCGCACGCCTGCGGGGCCCGCGGCAGCTCGAGTCGCTCGCTGCGCTTGGCCACCTGCTCGTTCATGTCGGCGATATCCAGGTGCGAGACGGTCCCGGCGGTCGTGAAGACGGCGGTGGCGGCATCGGGCTCGTCGGTGTGGACGTGAACCTTGAGGGTCGTGCGGTCGCCGACGACGAGCACGGAATCGCCGAGCCGCTCGAGCTCGAGGATGAACGGTCGCGACTCGAGATCTGACCCGGTGACTGCGAAGTTGGTGCAGTAGCGGTAGGTGCTAGAGAGATGCTGGGGGTGGCTGACGCGGGCGGTCTCGTGGTGATCGATCGCCGGCGGCTCGGTGCCCCGCAGCGCCCCGACGATGCCCGCGAAGAGCACGGTCAGGCCGTGTCCGCCCGCGTCGACGACGCCCGCCTCGCGGAGCACGGGCAACATGTCGGGCCCACGCCGCACCGAGTCCTGCCCCGCCTCAAGCGCGCGCTCGATCATGTCCGCGATGATCGAGTTCTGCTCGCTCGCGGTGGCGTCAGGCCCCAGCCGCGAGTCCGACATGTGGGCGAGCTCGGTAGCGATGCGGTGGGCCATCTCGCGCACCACCGTGAGGATCGTGCCCTCGGCCGGCTCGCGCACCGACCCGTAGGCCTGGTCGGATGCGCGCGCCATCGCGGCGCCTATGAGCACGGGATCGATCAGCTCACCCGGGCGGCTGGCGAGCTCCTCGGCGGCGCCGCGGATGAGCTGCGAGAGGATAACCCCGGAATTGCCGCGCGCGCCCAGCAGCGCGGCCCGAGCGACCGAGTTGACGATCTCCTCGCGGCCGATCTCGTCGATCGTCCGGCCCTCGGACGCGGTGGCGAGCCGGTCGAGCTCGGTGACCACGGCGCGGAGGGTGAGCACCATGTTGTCTCCCGTGTCGCCGTCTGCCACCGGGAAGACGTTGAGGTCGTTGACCTCCTCGCGGCGGGCCTCCAGCTCGGACAGCGCAGCTTCTACGACGGCCCGGAAGCGGACAAGGATCGGGTCGGACAACCGACCCCCGCTAGCAGCCGGCCACTAGCGTGCCTTGGTGACTTTGCCGGCCTTCAGGCAGCGGGTGCACACGTACACACGGCGCGGGGTCCCGCTGTCGTCGATGCGCACGCGCTGGAGGTTCGGGTCGAAGCGCCTTCGGGTAGCCACCATGGAGTGGCTACGGCTGTTGCCGAAAGCAGGGCCCTTCGCGCACACGTGGCAGACCTTAGGCATCGCCCGGCGAGTATACGTGGAATCGGCATCCTTGCCGATTCCATTGGGAGTTTGCCTGGCGGCAAACATCCCGGGGAATCGGCATCCTTGGGCGCCAAGGGCGCGAAGGGCGCGAAGGGCGCGAAGGGCGCGAAGGGCCGGTGGGCACGCGTTGGGCCCGATGGGCGCGCGTTAGGCCCAGTGGGCGCGTTGGGGCCGCCGTGCGCGCTGGCGGGCGCGCGCTGGCCCCGATGGGCGCGCGCTGGCCCCCGATCCGATGCACCGAAAAGACGCGTGCTACGAAACCCCCAATATGTGGGGGAAAGTCATCACGACCCCCCGGTCTCGCCCGCGCCGGCCCGCGCCCGCGCGCCCACGCCGCTCCGCGCCCACGTCAGCCCGTGCGCCCACGCCAG
>Ga0302326_10019018_pt1 | contig 14216 bp, 9 predicted proteins | sample Palsa_T0_3_FD_202264 | JGI IMG/M metagenome (GOLD analysis project Ga0302326, IMG submission 202264) | Peat permafrost microbial communities from Stordalen Mire near Abisko, Sweden - Palsa_T0_3 | ecosystem: Environmental > Terrestrial > Soil > Palsa > Peat permafrost | place: Sweden: Abisko... | reverse complement strand
TTGAAAGTTGCGGCGGCGCGGTTCGGATATAGCCTTCGGACCTTGTATCGGGAGGTTGCGGATGGAGAACTGCGGGTCGTTCATTTCAGGGGGTGCGCGTGCATCGAGGAAAGTGAAATTCAAAAGTATATTGAGAGACACAAAGGAGGCAAAAAACCATGATTAACAGCATCTTCAAACCTCAAGGCTCGCGGATATGGCGCTGGAAGTTCCGTCTATGTCCAGCGGATAAAACCATCGTGGACGTGTCCTTGGGGACGTCTGATAAGCAGGTCGCCGAAAAGAGGCGGGCCGAATTGCTCCGGGAGAAAGAGCATGAGCGGGCCGGGTTCATCCCTCCAAAGGCCACCAGGGACGCAGCAAATCGCAAGCTGGCTGAACACCTACAAGATTTCCTCGGCGACATGCGGCGGCGTGGGAAATCGGAAAAGTATCTGGCAAACCTTAAATTCCGCGTTGGCCGGCTGATTTCGGATTGCGGTTGGAACACCGCAAGTAATGTCTCGGCGGATTCATTTCAAACTTGGTTGCGCGAGCACCAGGAATTGAAGGACAAGACGGCCAATGATTACTTGGAAGCGGCACGGTGCTTTTGCAATTGGCTGGTGAGGCTCGGTCGCGTCGGGTGCAATCCATTGCTGGCGGTGGAGAAGGCAAAAACCAAAGAAGGCAAGGCGGATGAAGTGCGGGCCTTTAGCGATGATGAAATGTTGCGATTGCTGGCGGTGGCTGGCGAGCGAAGGACGGTTTACCTGATGGCCGTCCATACGGGCCTGCGGAGAGGGGAACTCGCCAAGCTCAAGTGGAGCGATTTGCATTTGGATGCGGTAACACCATTCGTAAAGGTTCGGGCTTCGACAACTAAGAACGGCAAACCTGCGGACATGCGTTTGCTGCCTGAATTGGCGGCGGGGTTGGTTGAACTCAAAACCAACGAGACGCAAAACGATGATCTCCTTTTCAAGAACATTCCACGAATCGAACGGTTTTACAGGGATTTGAAAAAGGCCGGTATTCCGCTCAAGGATGGCCAAGGACGCAAGGCGGTTTTCCATTCGCTCCGTCATACCTTCGGAACCAATTTGGCGCGTGGTGGGGTGCCAAGCCGCGTGGCAATGGCTCTGATGCGCCACAGTGACAGGCGACTGACTGATAAAATTTACACCGATGAAAACCTTCTCGGCACTTGGTCTGCGTTTGACCATCTGCCCAATTACACAGAGCAAGCCTCACAAGGAGCCTCACAGATTTTAGTCGCAACGGGTCAAAACGTGTCATCGCCTGTCACAACGAGTTGCGGGGCGGAAGTGGTAAAAACCCTTGTGAATCAAGGGGTTTGTCACGGTTTGGCACAGTCTGTCACAACGGGGCAGAATGCGGGGAATGGCGGGAGTGGCGGGGCTCGAACCCGTAACCTCTGCCGTGACAGGGCAGCGCTCTAACCAATTGAGCTACACCCCCCGCTCGGAACGAAAAAACTACCTTACGTGTTCCGGCCCGTCAACTGCCAATCATTCATCTTTCGTTTGCGCGGTATGATTGAAAAATTGGGCGAGATGAAGAGTCCCACAAGCATTTGCGGAACTCGGAAACTTCGCGGCTTAGGGAGCGCGATCGGGGCAGAACTTCTCCCCGATCGCTCTGGCTGGCGTGTCGCCGGGCAGTCCCTCCGAATTCGGGCCTGGCTCAAGGTAGAGCACCGCCGGGGCACAAGAGTATTCGGCGAGACGCCGAAAACGGCGGGCGGGACGCCCGCGCTCCCCGTGAAGCCACTGCATTCTCGGTTGAATGCCATTTTGTTCCTACCACTCAATGACTGCGGCGCCCCACGTCAAACCCGCGCCGAAGACGATCATCAGCACCAAATCCCCGCGTTGAATGCGTTTGGTGCGCACGGCTTCGTCCAGGGCAATGGCGACCGAAGCGGCCGATGTGTTTCCATGCTTTTCCAGGTTGACGAATAATTGCTCCGGCTTCGCGCCCAGTCGTTCACCCACGGCGTCGATGATCCGGCGGTTGGCTTGATGGGGAATAATGCATTGGATTTCGGAAATATCCAGTTCGCAACGGCGCAGGGCTTCGCTGGCGGCGGTGTGCATGGCCGTCACGGCATATTTGTAGGTTTCTTTGCCGTCCATGCGCAAATAATGAAGCCCCGCCGCGACTGTTTCGTGCGTGGGCGGGAAGGCGGATCCACCTCCGGGCATGCACAGAAGTCCCGCGCGTCCGCCATCAGACCCCATGCAGGCTGTCAACAATCCGTGGGCTTGGGGCCGATTTTGCAAAATGGCCGCCCCCGCCCCATCGCCAAAGAGCACGCACGTATTGCGGTCGGTCCAGTTAATGATGGAGGAAAGCTTTTCCGCGCCAATGACCAGCACCGTGTCGTAGGTGCGGGACATGATAAATTGCTGGCCGATTTCCAAAGCGAAAATAAAACCGGAACAGGCTGCCTGAATGTCAAAGGCCGCGGCTTTGGTGGCGCCGAGCTTTTCCTGCACCAAACAGGCGGTCGAAGGAAAGGGCATGTCAGGCGTGATCGTGGCCAAAATGATGCAATCAATCTGGTCCGCCGTAATCTTGCCTCGTTCCATGGCCAGGCGGGCGGCATTGGCGGCGAGGTCGGAAGTGGCCTCGTGCTGGGCGGCAATGCGGCGTTCCCTGATCCCGGTGCGGCTAAAAATCCATTCATCGGAGGTGTCAACCATTTTTTCCAGGTCGCCATTGGTCAGGATGCGTTCGGGCACGTACGAGCCGACGGAAATAATGGAGCACGTGCGGCCGACGAAATCGTGGCGGGCGCGGGGATTTTTGAATTTTCGGGCGGGGAGCATCATGTTTTGGAAACTGCGATTTGGGCGTTGGCTTTGCCAATTTCGGATTCGATCATTTCGTTGAGACGATGTTGCAGGGCTTTGGTGCATTCGCCGATGGCGTTGGTGACCGCGACAGCGCCGGCCGATCCATGGGCCTTGATAATCGTTCCATTAAGGCCCAGAAGAGGAGCGCCGCCGCGCCGATCGGGATCGATCCGCCGCTTAATGGTGTACAAAGCGTTTTGCACCAACAACGCGCCAAGTTGGCGTTTGGGGTTTTTGCTAATTTCCTCCTTAACCCACGCGCCCAATCCTTTGGCGAAACTTTCCAGCGTTTTGAGAACGATATTTCCCACAAAACCGTCGCAAACCACGACATCCACCCGGTCATGGAAAAGATCGTGCCCTTCGACATTCCCGATAAAATTCAAATCAGCCATTTTGCAAAGCTTGCAGGCTTCCAAAGTCAGCTCGGTGCCTTTGTTGGCTTCCGTCCCATTGCTGAGAACGCCCACGCGCGGGTTCTTGTAACCTAGAATTTCCCGCGAGTAAATGCTGCCGATGATTGCGAAATGAAGCAGATGCATGGGCTTGCATTCCACGCTCGCGCCGGAATCGAGCAAAACGAATTCGTTCTTCTGCCCTGGTATGATGGTCGCGATGCCCGGACGATCCAATCCCTTCAAAGGCCGCAGACGAATCGTGCTGGCCGCGACCAGTCCGCCCGTGTTGCCAGGCGAGATTAAAGCGTCGCCCAGGCCTTCCTTCAGGAGATCGACGGCGCGCAAAATGGAGCAATCCTTTTTGCGCCGCAAACCTTCCACTGGCTTGTCCTCCATGCCCAATACCTCAGTGGCTGGAATTATAGTGACACGCGGATCGCGGAAGCCAGTCTTTTTCAAGGCCGCTTCGATTTCCTCCTGGCGACCCACCAGGAACAGTTTTGTGATGGACGCGCTGGATTGAAGCGCCTTTCGAGCGCCTTCGATGATGACCGCCGGTCCGTGATCCCCGCCCATCACATCCACGACAATTCGCATAATGACAAAGAGGCGCGGTGACGAATTGCGTCCGCGCCTCCGAAAGCTGTCAGGCCGCGGCTTTAACGGTAATGACCTGGCGCCCCTTGTAAAAACCACAGGCGGGGCAGACCCGGTGCGGCACGTAAGGGGCCGCGCATTGCGGGCAGGTGCTTAGTTGCGGCACCTTCATGGTGCTGTTGTAGGCCCGCCGCATCCGCTGGCGGCTGTGCGATGGCTTGCGTTTGGGAACTCCCATAAATTGTCCTATTTTAAAACTTCAATTTGTTTAGCTCTGCCCAGGCAGGCGAACCCGTCTGGCCGGTATCTTTCTTTTTCTTTTCTTTAGCTCGATTGGGCAATCCCGCGCAACCGTCCTCACACAGCGGATGCTGTGGAAGCTCCAAGAGAATATCTTCCCTCACGTGAGGCGTCAAGTCTGCCAAATCGTCCTTAATGACCGCCTTTTCCGGGCCTTCCAGGGGGATATGCGCGGCCCATGGATCGAGTGCAATGACGTGTTCGTAAGGCTTGAGGCACCGGGCGCATTCACAATCCAGCGTTAACTCGATGCGCCCCTGGACGAGAACGCCATCCCCTACCATGTGCGCGCTCAAATCATAGCGCAAAGGATGGTTCGCATGGATTAGTTCATCATTATTGGGCAAATCCAGCTCTACGACCGGCAATTCGCCCTGCAAACTAAGGTCGTCGTCTTCCAAATGGCGGATGTTGATCTGCAATGGCATAAATTAGGCATGGCAGGTTCAACGTTTGGCCGTGGGCAGCCGGAATTTCCGGGCCATCGCCAAGCGCACGTGCTGCGGCACGAACGAATCGACATCGCCGCCCAGGCGCGCAATCTCTTTGACGATCCGTGAACTGAGAAAGGTATAGGTTTCCCGCGGCATCATAAATATCGTCTCCACTTTACTGTCCAATTTGCGATTCATCAAGGCCATCTGAAACTCAAACTCAAAGTCCGAGACGGCCCGCAGCCCGCGAATAATGGCCTGGGCCTTTTGCTGTTCGGCATAGGCAACCAGCAAGGTATCGAACGAATCAGCCTGCACGTTGGGCAGGTCGCGCAATGATTGCTTTACCAGAGCCAGTCGCTCTTTTAGGGAGAAAAGCGGGCCTTTCCCTTCATTTTTGGCCACGGCCACGATGACGCGGTCGAACAACTTCGCCGCGCGCTGAATTATGTCCAAATGGCCATTGGTCAGAGGGTCGAAGCTGCCCGGATAAATTGCCGTTCGCATTACCACGTAATTACCCAAGGACGCTACCGAAAGAAAGACTCAAGTTTCATAGCATTTGGGGTCAGGCGGATCTGCTGCTCCGCTTCGGCTGTTTGCTGGCCTGCCTCCCGCAAAGGGCGCAAAGGAGGCCAAGGCACGGAATTCGCTTAGAGGTTGAAGAAGACGCCTGCGTCCGCGCCAGGTATGGAATCGTAAACTGATGGGTCAGGATGTTGCGCTTGGGTCAGCAACCAGCCGCAAGCGGTTCCTGCTATTAGGAAAAGAAGAATCAATAGGGCTGGGGCGACTTTTTGATGGAGTGTCTGATGACGGCGGGTGCGGCCCGCGCGGGCAATTGGCGTAAGGTCCGTGGCGACGTCCGGGGCGTATGTTCGTGGCGATTTTTTCATAATCGAGGATGTTTCTCTTGCTTCTTTCGTTGCCTCGATTGATAGCACCATGGGAGGAGATGGTGTTAATCGATAAAAGATGGAGCCGTATCACTTTAAACGATGCCCGGCTCGCCTCACGCAAAGGGCGAAGGAAAATGGATTTTGTTAGCGCTGACTGGTCGTCATTTCACAGTCACTCAAAGCATTTTTGAGAAGAGAATTTCAAACCACGAAGGACACGAAGAAGACCTTGGGAACAGAAATCTTTGGCCTCTTCAAATCTTCGTGTGCTTCGTGCTCTTCGTGGTGAAATAAAACAGCGTTACGGATTGCGCAAACGGTAAAAGCTGGCGTTGGTCGTTAACGGGATGTTGACAAAGGTCGTGGCCGAGTTGGTCTGATACAAGGACGAGGCGACTTGGGTCCAAGGTGGAGGATTTCCTGCCAGTGTCGTAGTTGTGTCAAGCACCCAGCCGGAATAAGTGTTCGGCCAGGAGAGGCTTGCGGCTCCGGTGGTCATCGCAATATTCACCGGCGGAGGCACGCCTGGCGTGCGCGAGAGAATAAGGGCGCTGTAGGGTGCGATGGTAATCGCGCCCATCGCCGGCGAGCCGCTGGCAACTACTTGACTGGAGCCGACGTTCCCATAGTCCGGGCCATAATTGGTGGAGTCAGTGTTTAAATGTGTGTACCATGTGCCGGTCGCGGGAAATGGGAGGACATAGTTGGTGAGGGTGTCGTTGGCAAAATTGGCGATCACGAAGACATCCCGATTGGTCGCACCATTGGCCCAACGCCGATAGGCCAGCAATTTATTCACGTCGTCCTCCTGATAAATCTCGCATTCGGCATCTTTCAACCCCGGAGTATAACCGTCCAAATTGCGCCGCACTCGGATAAGGTCGCGGTAGAACCGGACGATGTAATTGTAGGTGTTGGTTTTGCTCCAATCCACCGGCAAGCTGGAATCAAAGGCCCGATTTTCCAGCATTTCCTGCCCCTGAAAAAACATCGGCACGCCCGGCACGGTGAACGTCAATGTCGCTCCGAGCGTGGAACGTTTTCGCGCCCAATAGCTGCTGGGGGCGTTGGAATCAATCGCCGTCACCAACCGCTCGCCACCGTTCAAATCCCCGACAACATCGTGCGATTCCAGAAACGCCACTCGGTTAAATCCCGGCGTGACATTGAACTTCGTGTTGTTCGTGATCGCATACGCGATGACCGACATGTCACGCTCGGAATCCACACTTAACGCCAATTGTGGGGTGATCGTGTAGGGAAAAATTGTGTCCCAAGTGCTGTCGAAACCGACACCCATCACGTCCTCGGCAATGGAAGTTTTGCCGGCATTGGTGTGAATCATCAGGTTAATATTGGTGATGAGCGTGGCGGCGTCATTGATGAAACCACTGACGCCATCGGCGTCGTAATTCATCATCAGGCCGGGCGTGTCCCAACGAAAACCGTCCACATGGCATTCGCCCAGCCACATGGTAAAATTGTCCTGGATGTAATCCCGCACCGGTTGGCTGCTGAAATTCGGCCGCGAACCGTACGTTGTGCAACAAAGTCCGGCTTGCTGATAGAAATAAATCCCGCCGCCGTAGGAACCGCCTCCGGTCCATCCGTCGAAATCCCACAAATCCAGATCCGTCGGCCCATAATGATTGTGAACGACGTCCAGAAAAACCGCGAGGCCGCGCGCATGGCAGGCCGCCACGAGTGTCTTGAATCCATCAGGCCCTCCGTAGGCATAATTATCCGCCGCGAACGGATCGGCCGGGGCATAACCCCAGTTGCTGTAGCCCGGGAATTCGGCGATGGGCATTATCTCGACTGCGTTCACCCCCAGGCTTTTTACATAGTCAAGACTATTGATGGCATCGATGTATCGCCCCGGCAGCGATTCCGCCAAGCGCGGGTCGCAAAAGGTGCCGATGTGCAGTTCATAAACAACCAGGTCGTTCAACGCGGGTGAAACCGGGGCGTCGCCAGCCCAATCAAACGCCGTGGGATCATAAATAATATCGTTGTCACCGGGACTGGAATCCGCGCTAACCACTTCCCGTGTGCGCGGGTCATGACGCCAAACGCTGCCGGCACTGGTAGTGATGTAATTGCTCCCGCCCGGATAGTTGACGAAATACTTATATTGATCTCCCGCAGCGGCACTCGTCACATCAGCCGACCAGACACCGTTCCAAATGTTGTTGGAGATTTCCTGGCCCAAAGGGTTGGCGGAAGTGTCCCAATTATTGAACGTGCCCGGCACATAAACGCTGGTGGCGTTGGGCGCCCAGACACGGAAAGTAACCCCGCGGCCGAGCGAATCGTTATAAGGAGTGGATCCCCAGCCTGGCCGCGTGGATTGCGCTTGCGCTGCCAGCGCCAATAAGAGAAGAGCGCCACTTACAATAAGAGAAGGGCTTGGGTATCTCCCTTCGGTTGGAAGCGTGACCCAGTTGGCTGAAGATGCCTTTGGCGAGACGCCAAAGGCGGCGGTCGAGGCGACCGCGCTCCCCAACTCAACTGAATTATCATGGTGTTGAGGATCAAAGAGAAACCTTTGCTTGACAACATTAGCTGCAGGTTTTCGAATCATGGGCTGTCGGCGGTAAGGTCGTGCCAATCAGCCCCTGCGTCAAGTTATTGAGTGGCCGGCGCGTTGGTCGCGCTGGAGTGCAGCACCTTTTTAGTGGAAGGCAGATCGTTCGTACTCCAACCGCCGCCGAGCGCCATGATAAGTTGCACGCTGGCCGTCATTTCTTGCATGTGGATGCTGACGGCCGTTTGCTGGTTGCTCAGCAAAGATTCCTGGGCCGTAATGACGTTCAGGTAGCTATTGATGCCGAGCCGATAGCGTTCCACAGCCAGATCGAGGTTTTTTTGCGAGGCGCGGATGGCGACATCCTGTTGTCCGATTTGCGTGGAGAGGATCCGCAATGCGGCCAAATTGTCTTCCACTTGTTGGAACGCTGCCAAAACTGTTTCACGATAGGTAGCCGCGCTGGAACGGTAGTCAGCCCAGGCTTGCTGGGTGACAGCCTTGCGCTTGCCGGCGTCGAAAATGGTTTCGGACGCTTCTGCGCCCACGGCCCAATAGAAACTCGAAGACTTCAACAATCGAGACAGAGTCGAACTCTGAAAGCCTGTGCCGCCGGTCAAATTAATGGCAGGATAATAGGCCGCTTTGGCCACGCCAATGCTGGCGTTGTTTTCGGCCACTGTCCGTTCCGCGGCGGCGATGTCCGGGCGGCGCTCCATGAGTTGAGCGGGCACCCCCAGCGGGATGGTCGGCGGCTTACATGCCAAAGGCGTGGGCTTGAGTGAAAACGTGGAGGCCGATCGTCCCATCAGCAAGGCGATGGCATGCTCATATTGGGCGCGCGCGATCCCCAAGGCGGTCGCCTGCGCCAAGGTCGTTTGCAGCAAAGCATCGGCCTGGGCCACATCCAAATCCGAGTCGATGCCGGTCTCAAAGAGCGTCTTGGTCAAGTCGAGCGAATCCTGGTAATCCTTAATCGTGCGGGTATAGAGGTCGATCAATTCGTCCTGGGCGCGAAGTTCATAAAAATCCACTGCTAATTCAGCTTGGACGGTGAGGATCATATTTGCCAGTTGCGCGGCTGTGGATTGGGCCGAGTAAGCGCTGGCGCGGACGGTGTTGCGGATGCTGCCCCACAAATCCGGCTCCCAACTCGCGTCCAACGGCAAGGAATAACTCGAATAAGTCCTGGTGAGGGGGACTGAGTTCGACCCAGACGTCCCCGAACCGGTGGAACCGCTGCCGGTGGAGGAAGGGTGAGTCCTTGTGTAAGAGGGGTCTGCCGTCACGGTGGGAAATAATTCCGAGCGCGCCTGTTTGGCTACTTCGCGAGCGGCGAGGAAATTCTCCAGGGCGGCGGCGACCGTTTGATTGGAAAGTGCAACCTTCTCTTCCAAGGCATTAAGTTGCGGGTCGTTGAACATCTCCCACCAATTGCCTTTGAGGGCCGCGTCGGCCGGTTCGGCGATTTTCCAGCCGTTGGTTTCCTTGTAACCCTGAGGGGTGTCCATCGGCGGCACTTTGTATTTGGGGGCGAAATTGCAGCCCGCCATCAGCAGGACCATGGCCACCGCCAGCCAACTCCAGAAGCTCGTTTTCGATGTTGCCTTGGCCATATCGCTTTGGTCACTCATGCGGGGGCCGGTTGCGCAACTTGTTCTGCTGGTTTCGATTTTCCATGCATGCGTTTCCACCAAATGGTAATGCGGTCGAAATAGAGATAAACGACCGGTGTCGTGTAAAGGGTCATGATTTGGCTGAACATCAAACCACCGACAATGGCCACGCCCAGGGGCCGTCGTAATTCGGAGCCAGTGCTATTGCTGAACACCAGCGGCAAAGCCCCGCAAGCGGCGGCCATGGTCGTCATCAAAATAGGACGAAAGCGCAAAATGGAGGCATGATAAATGGCTTCTTCGGGCGCCATCCCTTCCTTGCGTTCGGCTTCGATGGCGAAATCCACCATTAAGATGCCGTTCTTCTTGACTATCCCGATCAGCAAAATGATGCCGATAAATGCAATGATGCTTAAATCGATCCGAAAGAGAAGTAGAAACACAAATGCCCCGACGCCGGCCGACGGTAACGTGGAGAGTATCGTAAGAGGGTGGATAAGACTTTCGTAAAGGATGCCCAGCACGATATAAACCGCCGCAAGGGCCGCTAGAAGGAGTAATGGCTCGCCGGCCAGGGAAGACTGGAAGGCTTGGAGCGTCCCGGCAAAGCTGCCATGAATGTTTTGCGGCATGCCCAATTTCTGTTCCATCGCCGTAATATTATTGACCGCCTCGCCCAGTGATACGCCAGGGTCGAGGTTAAACGACACGGTGACCGCGGGAAATTGCCCTTGATGATTGACCTGGATGGGCGCGGTTTTTGTTTGCAGACTGGTCACCGCCGAAAGCGGCACTTCGCCGCCGTTGGTGGCTTGGAGGTAAATGGAGCCCAGGCCCGCAGGCGATTGCCACCAATTTGGCGCCACCTCCAGGACAACGTAGTATTGATTGAGCGGCGTGTACATCGTCGAAACCAGGGACTGCCCAAAAGCGCCGTAGAGCGCATTGTCCAAAGTCGCCGCCGATAAGCCCAACCGCATGGCCGTTTGGCGGTCATAGGTCAAACTTGATTCCAATCCCTCATTCTGCTGGTCGCTGATGACGTCCTTCATCCCTGGAAGCTTCTTAATGTTATCCGTCAGGATCGGCCCCCATTTGATCAAGTCTTCAAGGGTGTCGCTTTGAATGGTGTATTGGTATTGAGCACTGCTTTGGCGACCACCGATGCGCAAATCCTGACTGGGTTGGAAGATGCAAGTCGCTCCAGGCACCACCGCGCATTGGGCGCGCAACCTGGCCACGACTTGATCGGCGGTGTTGGTGCGGTGATCCCGTGGTTTAAGCGTGACAAACATGCGGCCCTGATCGGTCGGCGAGCCGCCGCCGCCGCCGCCGCCGGTAAAACCAACCAGGTGGTCAACATCGGGATTCGTCTTGACGATCTGAACAAAGCGCAGCAGCTTTTTGGACATCGATTGAAAGGAAATATCCTCCGTGCCTTGGGCCACGCCGATCAACATACCGCTGTCCTGCTGTGGGAAAAAACCTTTGGGCACAATCGCGAATAAATAGAAATTGAGCGCCAGCGTAACCAGCAGGATGCACAATACTAAAAACTGATGCCGTAACACCCAGCGCAAGCTTCGCCCATAATGAGCCACCAGCCAATCAAACCCGGCGCCAGTGGCTTTATATAGCTTTCCGTGTTTTTGGTCGCTTTCCCGCCTAAGGAGCACGGCGCACATCATGGGAGTCGTGGTCAGCGAAATAACCAGGGAGACCAAAATGGCGACCGAAAGCGTCACGGCAAATTCCCGGAAAAGCCGCCCCACCAGACCGCCCATCAGAAGGATGGGAGCAAAAACCGTCACCAGGGAAATGCTGATCGAAAGCACCGTAAATGCGATTTCCCCTGCCCCGCGCAAGGCCGCTTGCATGGGCGCCATCCCTTGCTCCAAATAGCGCGTAATATTTTCAATCACCACGATGGCGTCATCGACTACGAAACCAGTCGAAATCGTCAGAGCCATGAGCGAGAGGTTATCGAGGCTGTAGCCTAACATGTACATGACGCCAAAGGTCCCAATGAGCGAAACCGGCACCGCCACGCTGGGAATGAGGGTCGTGCGCACATCACGCAGAAACAGAAATACCACCAGAATGACGAGGATGATGGAAATGAGCAGCGTCATTTCGACGTCATGCACGGACGCACGAATCGTGGTCGTGCGGTCCGACATGATGGTCACGTCAATCCCTTTGGGCGTGGCCGCTTTCAGGGAAGGCAGGGCGGCGCGGACCCGTTCCACCGTATCGATAATGTTGGCTTGGGGTTGTTTGAAAATGATCAGCAGCACAGCCGGCTTCCCGTCCGCAAACCCCGCATTTCTCAAGTCTTGCACCGAGTCTTCCACGTCGGCCACGTCTTGCATCCGCACCGCCGCGCCGTTGTGATAGCCGATGACCAGCGGACGATAATACTCCGCCTTCATCAATTGATCGTTGGCCACTATGTCGGCCGTAATTTTGTCATCGGCAATTTGCCCCTTGGCGACATTGGCGTTGGCGTGGTTGAGGACGTTCTGCACATTGGTCAAATTCAGCCCGCAATTTTCCAATTTCACCGGGTTGACATCCACGCGCACGGCGGGCAAGGAACTGCCGCCCACGACAACCTGCCCAACGCCGTTTACCTGCGACATCCTTTGCTGCATGACGCTCGAAGCGATGTCGTACATCTGCCCTCGGCTGTAAATGTCCGAAGTCAAGGAGATGATCATGATGGGCGAATCAGCCGGATTGACTTTGCGCCAGGTCGGATTGCTCGGAAGGTTAGCCGGCAAATAAGTGCGGGCCGCATTAATGGCGGCCTGGACGTCGCGAGCCGCTCCATCGATGTTCCGGCTAAGGTCGAATTGCAGCGTAATGCCGGTCGTCCCCAGGAAACTGGAGGAGGTCATTTCTGTCACGCCGGCAATATGGCCGAATTGCTTTTCCAGGGGTGCGGCGACGGCGGAGGCCATAATTTCCGGGCTTGCTCCGGGCAAAGAAGCGCCGACGGAAATCGTGGGGAAATCGACCTGGGGTAATGGTGAGACCGGCAGCAATTGGAACGCGACTCCACCCGCCAGCGCCACCGCCGCCGTCAGCAGCGTCGTGGCCACGGGCCGATGAATGAATGTCGAAGAGAAACTCATGACGTGGCCGGCAGGGCGTCCGCCGCCGGCGCAGCCTCGGCCGCCGGTTCGGCCTTTTTGTTCTTTTTAGTGAACCGGTCCATGTAAATATAAATGACCGGTGTCGTGTATAAAGTAAGGATCTGGCTCAAAATCAATCCTCCGACCATCGAGATGCCCAGCGGCCGGCGCAACTCCGAACCTGTGCCGGATCCCAGGGCGAGCGGCAATCCGCCCAGCAGCGCCGTCATGGTCGTCATCATAATTGGGCGAAAGCGCAACATGCACGATTGGTAAATGGCCTCGACGGTGTTCTTCCCCTCCTCGCGTTCGGCTTGCAGGGCGAAATCGACCATCATGATGCCGTTCTTCTTGACGATACCGATCAGCAGGATGATTCCAATCAGCGAAACCACGCTCAGGTCCTGGTGAAAGATCATGAGTGCCAGGATCGCTCCCACCCCCGCCGAAGGCAGAGTCGAGAGAATGGTGATGGGGTGGACGTAGCTTTCGTAGAGAACGCCCAGGACGATGTAGACCGTGATGAGCGCGGCCAAAATCAACAATGGTTCATTCGACAGCGAGGCCCGGAAAGAGGCCGCCGTCCCCTGAAAAGCAGATTGCACTGAGCCGGGCATGTTCAATTCCTTTTGCGCCTTCTCGATGGCATCCGTCGCTTCGCCCAGGGAAGCTCCCGGAGCGAGATTGAACGAGATGGTGACGCAGGGAAATTGGCCCTGATGATTAATGGCCAGAGGCGCGTTGGTGGTTTCAAAATGCGAGAACGCGCTCAAGGGCACCGCGCCTCCGTAGGTGGATTGCACATAAATATCATTCAGTTTGCCCGGGTTCTTCTGGAATGACGGCGTGGCCTCCATGACCAGATGATATTGGTTCAATTGCGTGAAAAGCGTCGAAACTTGGCGCTGCCCAAACGCGTCATAAAGCGTCTCATCGATTTGTTGCGCGGTAATGCCCATGCGCGCCGCCGTAACTCTGTCAATAACAAGTGAAACGGCCGTGGCCGACAATTGCTGGTCTGTGGCCAAATCCCGCAAAATAGGAATCCCGCGGAGCTTGTCCATCAGCTTGTCGGTCCATAACTGGAGTGTCGGCGAATCGGGGTCTTCGAGCGTGTATTGGTATTGCGTCCGGCTGACCCGGTCCTCCACCGTCAAGTCCTGCACCGGCTGCATGTAAAGAGCAATGTCGTTGACCTTGTCCAATTGGGGTTGCAGCCGGCGAATAATTTCGGACGCGTCGTAGTCGCGCTCCTCGAGCGGCTTGAGATTGATCAGAATACGTCCGCTGTTGAGGGTGGTATTGATGCCATCGACGCCGATGAACGACGACAGGCTGGCCACGTCCGAATTCGTGAGAATGATCTTGGCCAATTGTTGCTGCTTTTCGGCCATGGCGTTGAAGGAAATGTTTTCTGCCGCCTGCGTAATGCCTTGCACCACCCCGG
>Ga0302326_10019017_pt1 | contig 14216 bp, 12 predicted proteins | sample Palsa_T0_3_FD_202264 | JGI IMG/M metagenome (GOLD analysis project Ga0302326, IMG submission 202264) | Peat permafrost microbial communities from Stordalen Mire near Abisko, Sweden - Palsa_T0_3 | ecosystem: Environmental > Terrestrial > Soil > Palsa > Peat permafrost | place: Sweden: Abisko... | reverse complement strand
GGTAAGTCTCGACAAGAGTGCGCCAGTAGGCCTGATGCTCCAAATCTGCCGCTCTGGTGCAGGTGGGTTACTTGTTAATCGTTTTCTCAGAGGATGAGGCGCAGCGACATTGCTTGCCGCGGTCAACCGGCGCCCGGTGCTGATACCGCTGAGCAGTCCTGCCATGTCGTTGCTCACGGACATGGGTACCCCTTGGCCGGTCGTGCTGCCAGCGTCGCCTTTAAGGCTCTCAATACCAAACCAGTCTAGTAAACGATTGCTCGGCTTCAGGCTTGACAATTGACGATGGCCAGCACGCCGTTGCCTGTGCCTACTCAGAGGGCCGGTAGTTGGGCCTCGGAGCTACGTTTCTCAACCAGGTAGAGATGGACGAGAGAAAGCACAACCTCGCCGTGCTGGTTGACCGCAGTCACGAGCTCGTCCACGCGCCCATAACGTGCGGGGGAGCGCTCGTGGTCGCGCATCGCCGTGATCTCTGCCGTGACCGTGATCGTGTCGTCGATGAACACGGGACGGACAAAACGGATTTTGTCATAGCCGTAGCTCATCGCCCGCGGGTTGACCGAGCCAGCGGTAAGGCCAACAGCGATCGATAACACCAGCGTGCCGTGAGCGATCCTGCGCCCAAAGGGCTGCGTGGCGCACCACTCCCGGTCCATGTGGTGGGGGTAGAAGTCGCCTGTTTGCCCGGCATGCAGGACAATGTCCGCCTCGGTGACGGTCCTGCCGGTGCTCCCACGCGAACTGCCTACGACATAGTCCTCAAAAAACAGCTCAGAAATGGTCGTCATTTCAAACCGTCCCGCCCATAAGTCGTCCCCGTTCCGAGTCGAGTGCTTTCAGGCAAGCCTCATCGCTTATAGTCCGCGACAAGGCGGCATGCACAAGGTCACCGACGCTCCCCTGGAGAGTGATCCAGCCCGGCTGCCGGGGGCGGACCGAGGCGCCCTCCAGGGTTGAGCGAGTCGCGGCGAAAAACGATAGTGAATCGTCGTTTATGACCGGGTCCTCCCACGCGAGCGCATTGGCCGGCTGGCCCCCGCCCCAATAGTACCCGTCCCGTTGGACCGCGGCACTTGCCAGCCAAAAGGCGTAGGCGACGGCTGCCTCTTTGTCCGCGCGCTTGCCGGACACCGCTATACCAGCGCCCCCCAAGCATGACCCGGCGGTCCCCTTGTGGCCGATCGGAATGTCCTGGTACGCCAGTCGCTGTGGCCGGAAACCCGGCCGGCTGTAATTTACGTAGCCGAAGGCCAACGGCACGTAACAATGCTCGTCCGTTGTCGACAGCTTTTCGGCCACGTCGATGGGGTTGTAGGCCAGGCACTCCGGACCGACCCGGTCGGCGAGCCGGTGCAGCAGGTCGAGCACCGCCAGGCCCGTTTCATTAGTCACAAACAGGCCCTCATGTGAACAGACTTCCTCTCCCATCTGAGCTGAGAGTGTGAGGAAGCTCGACATCGCGTCCACCGGCTTGCACGGCCACAAAACCTTGCCTTCTCTTGCCAAGTCGAGCACTTCTGACCAGGTCCGGGGCGGGTCTCCGACCAGATCCGGGCGGTGTACCGATACCTGAGCTGCGGCATCGATGGCCAGGCCGTACTGGTGACCCCCATGGCGGTAGCTCGAGTGACAGCTGCCGAGCGATTGTTCGGCGAGGAGCGCCAGTTCTTCGTCGTGGCCGCACCCCTCCAAAGGGGCCAACAGGTCATCGCCAGCGACCATTGGGATGTGGGGGTGGTCGATGACCAGCAAGTCAAATTTTTCTACCAGATCCTCCAGCGGGTGGTCCGCGAACGCCTGCAGCGAGCGCGTCGACCATTCCACCGTCGTCCCGGCAGGGCCCCCGCCCTGCCTGCTAAGGGCTACGAGGGGGGCGAGCCCGCGCGGGTGGTCCCACGTCAACCCCCTGAGCCTTGTCAGGGAAGACTTCCAGTCTGTTCGGTAGCCATCGTTTAGAGCTCCGAGCCAGCAAACTCGGCTCGGATCGCGGCGCTCTGCTCACCGACCCGAGGAGCGCCGGCCGGAGCAGTCAGTACGACGCCGTCGACACGCAGTGGGCTCCGAACCGTCCGTACGATAACCGGAGGCCCGTTCCCATCGGCGGGAGGTCGGGACACCTCCTGGGTCATGGAAAGAGAGGCGAACGCTTCTGACTCGGCCAAGGCGTTGAGCGTGAGCACGGGCGCGCACCAGATGTCGGCCGGCTCGAGCAGGTCGAGCCAGTGCTGCGTGGTCTCCCGGGACAGGTGGCTCCCGAGCAGGCCAACGATCGTTTCCCGCTCGACGGTCCAGGACTCCGGGTCGGCGAACGCCGCCAGCGCTTCGAGCCCGATCAGGGTACCGATCTTCGGCACCGAGCCCATGGCGAGTGCAAGGTAGCCATCGGAAGTCGGGTAGATGCCGTATGGGGCGCCAAGGTAGGCGTTCGCAGCATATGCACCGCCACGGCGCGTCAGGAAGCCAGGCATAGTGAAAAAAGCAGTGAGCAGCTCGAACTCGAAGTCGAGGACACCTTCGAGGAGGCTGGTCTCGACAACCCCGCCCTCGCCGGTGCGTTCTCTTCTCACCAGAAGGGCGGCAATGCCAAGAGCCAGTTGACAAGATGCCAGGTGGTCAGCGATCGAGAGCCCGACCGCCACCGGAGGACCGCCGGCGCTCCCGTTGGCCCACGGCAGACCTGAGACGGCTTGAGCCAGCAGGTCCTGCCCGGGCTTACCAGCCCAGGGACCATCTGGGCCGTAGCCGCTGATGCTGCCGTAGATAATCCGGGGGTTCAGTTTTCGGACCGACTCGTAGTCGAGGCCGAGCCTCTTCATGACCCCGGGCCGGAAGTTCTCGATCATCACGTCGGCCGACGAGATCATGCGCCGCACGATGGCGAGGTCCGCGTCGTCCTTGAGATCCGCAGCGACGCTTTCTTTGTTGCGGTTCATAGCGTGGAAGGAGATGGTGTCGCCGTCGATGGAGGCTCCGGCAAAAGCGAGCTGGCGCCCGATGTCCCCACCCGGCGGGCGTTCCACCTTGATGACGCGGGCCCCGAGGTCAGCGAGCCGCAACGCGGCGACGGGCCCGGCCAGGAACTGGCTGAAATCGAGGACCGTGATCCCGGCCAGGGGCGCCGGGCGCGCCTTTACGCCAGGCCCCTCGCCGGCATTCGTGACGTCGCTTCGCGCAGCTGGTGTGCTCAAAGCAATTATCCCTTGACCGCCCCGAGCAGGGCCCCGCGTTGCAGGTAGCGCTGGGCGCCGATGAACACGACCAGGACGGGGAGCATTTGCAGCAGAGCGGCCATCGCGAGCTCCGGCATGTAGAGCTGGACGTTCAGCCCACCGGAGCTCGGGTTGAACAGCTGGCTCGTGGTGATCAGCAACTGAAGGCCGACCGAGACCGTCTGAGCGTTGGTGGACGGGAGCATGACCAGAGGGAGAAAGTAATTCGTCCAGTCGGCTACGAACGCAAAGAAGAACACGAGCGCCACGGCTTGCTTGGCGATCGGTACCGCCACTCTCCCGAACAGTCCGACCTCAGAGGCTCCGTCGATCCTTCCTGCCTCCAGCATCTCCATGGGAAGGCTCGTGCGGTAGTGGACGAACGATAGGTACGTGCCGAACGGGAAGAAGCCGAACATGACCGCTACTGGCCAAAGTTTGTCCACTTGGTGCACGGCCGAGACTTCGAGGAAAAGGGGGATCACGAGCACGGTGTTCGGCATGACCATGGTGAGGATCGTGAGGAACAGGATCACACGGCGGCCGCGGAACCGCAGCATGGCTAGGCAGTACCCCGCTGGCACGGCGACCAGGACGGCGAGGGCGGCTCCTCCGAACGACACGATGGCTGAGTTCTCCAACCAAATCCAATAGGCGCCGCTGCTGAAGCCGCTGAGCTGGTCCCAGTCGTAACCGAGCCGGCTCAGTTTCATCGACCCGAAGGCGCCCTGGTGGATCAGGCTTGACTCGGTCCGAAGGGTAGCCAGGACGAACGTCACCATTATGAACAAGTAGATGGCCGCAACGAGCAGCAGGAAGCCCATAGGCGTGATCTCTCTGATGCGCAAGGCGAGTTGCTTGCGCGGGGCTCCGTTGCCCGGGGCACCCCGCTCACGTGCCGCCGGCCGGTCTAAGACTTCGGGAACAGACAATTTCTCCCCTACTCCACGTTGCGGAACAGGCCGGTGCGGGTCGTAATTATGACACCTATGAACAGGCTGATCAGGAGCAAGATCACCGACAACGCTGCCGCCGCCGGCACGTCGAATAGCTGGAAGGCAAACGTATAGCTCAGCTGGTTCGGCGTCCACTGCGGCGAGACAGCCCCTTCGGTGGCGAGGCCGAGGACTTCAGGCTCGAGGAAAAGCTGAGAGGCATAAGCGATGTTGATGAGGATGAAGTAGGCGATCCACGGGCGGATGAGGGGGAGCTTGATGCGCCGCGTTTCCTGCCAGGGGGTGCAGCCGTCGATGATCGCCGCTTCGCTGACGTCTTGAGGGATCCCGTTGAGCCCTCCATAGATGACGAGGATCCAGGTACCTGCTCCCTGGAAGAACAGCATCAAGGCGATGATCACTGGCAGGTGCGCCGGCTCGGCGACCTGCTCGAGGGACGAGTAACCAAGCCAGGACAGGAGGAACTTCACCGGGCTGTCGGTCGGGTCGAGGATGAACAGCCATAGGACGAAATTGCCCATGCCGGCGAGCGCACCCGGGAGGTAGTAGATGAACCTAAGCCCCCCGACCAACCGGCTGCGGCGGCCGTGGAGCAACAAAGACAACCCGATCACCCCGATGATCATGAAGGGCAGCCACACGATGAGGACCAGGCCTATGTGAGCGAAGGAACTGGCGAACTGGAACTCCGTGACCGCATCTTTGTAACCGCTGATACCGCCGAACCCGCTACCGGTACGAGCCAGGAAGCTTTGGTAGATGGCGTAGCCGGCTGGGATCACCCCGACCACGAGGAGCAGAGCGACGTAGGGCGCCACCAGCAACAGGCCGCTGCGGCCCTGGAGCCCGGAGATATTTCGTCGCCGGGGGCCTCGACGCCTCCTCTGGGCTACTGCCACGACTTGTACGCCAAAGTGTTCTCCTTTGACAACCCGTTGTTCCCCCGGGCTGGACAATATACCGTTTTCGCCCGAGGCACGACTCATCGAAGAGGCACCACCCGGCCTGAGATGTCCAGGCCGGGTGGTGCCTCGAGGTTCACGTCCGGGTGAGGCCTTTGTTAGGGGCCGGGCCCGGCACTAATTAAGTTGTTACGGAGTAGCCGTTCACCTTCGCGTTGTCAACGAGTGCACTTTGGTACGCGGACCAGGCGGTGCTAATGAGCTTGCCCTCGGCAACCACGGGCGTGATCACCTGGGTCCAAAGAGCGCCCTCGTCGTACAGCAGGTAGCCGTGGTTGGGACGGACGATCGTCCCGGCGTACTTCATCGCCGGCCCGATCTGGCTGGGGTCAGCGAAGTAGCCGGACTGGACGATGTTCTTCGTGATCCAGGCGTTCTGGTCAGGGCCATAGGCCGGGAGCCCGGTGCTGAGGTCAACTTGCCAGGCCGGGGCGGTGGCCATGAACTGCAGGAACAGGGCCGTATCAGCTTGGCGCTGGCCGCTGATGTGGCTGGACATCGACCACAGGCCACCGCCTTCATCGCCGGTCCCTGCCGGGGATCCAGGCCACTGCAGCGGGTCGGTTGCGGTGATCTCTCCCTTGGGCACCTTGAAGGTTTGTTCGAACAGGTAAACGCCCCACCACGCAGCGCCAGGGCTCATGACGAGCTTGGCGCCGGCAATAGCCCCTGCGCTGTCGAAGATGCCGGCCGGCGCCAGGACCTTGGCGGTTTGCAGGGCGTCAATCATATTCTCCGCCCGGGTGCAGGTGGGGGCATTGAGGTTGATGTAGACCTTGTTCGGGCCGGTGAGGTCGTTGGTCGGGCAGCCGCTGCCCCAGAGATAGCGTTCGACAGCGTAGGTGTCGCCGAGCTCACCCACGTAATAACCCGGGTGCTGCTTGCCGATCTCGATGCCAAGCGCTTCGTACTGCGGCCATGTCTTGGGGACGGTGTAGCCCCACTCCTTCATCAGGGTGGCGTTGTACCACAGGACATCCGGTGCGTCGTCATTGCGCAGGCAGTACAGACCTCCGTTGAGCATGCACTGTGCGGCAACCACGGGGTTGTAGCCGGCCTGGACTTTCTTGGAAATGATGTTGGTCAGGTTGGCGGCATAGTTGATCTGAGGGCTGGTAGCCCAGGCCATCGCGGAGTTGCCTGGCCAGAAGATGGCGTCGGGCCAACCACTGCCGACCCGATTGAACAGCACGAACTTCTCCTCGAGGCCGGTGTTGCTGGCGCTCCCGTTGAGGGTCGAGTAGCTGACTGGGATGTTCGGGTAGGCTTTTTCGAAGGCCTTGACGGCAGGGACCCGCGGCACGTCCACCCAGAGCAGCAGCGGGTTGGATTTGGAAACGGTGTCCATGGCATTTAAATGAGCATTTGGCCTCGCTTGTGAGGCCAAAGCCGGTGCAGTGTTGGCGACGACGAGTGCGCCGGCTGCGAGTGCGGTAAGTGCGAGAACCCTCGGTCGGCGGTCTCTAGCCAATTTCTTTGTCGTTGAAGTCATGCCCCTCCACTCTGAAAACCAGTGGTTCCCGTAGTGGGACCCATGGTGCCGTTTAAGGTAGCCCGCCTTGGGCGGGAAATCAAGTAAACGTTTTCTACCTGGGCAGAGACCTACAAATCGCCTCGGGAGGTCTCGCACCGGGGTCACTCGGGTGCAGGCTGACCAGCTGGCGAAGGTGCCTCAGCCCGTCCACTCCGCATCGACCGGTAAATGGCTTCGACCAAGGCAAGCGTCGAGACGTTGTCTCGGGCGGACGTAAGTGGCGGTGGGCCCCCGCTGACGGCGGCGAGCACGGAGGCCATCGGGCCGAGGAAGGCGTCGGGGATCCAGCGCGTTGTCACCGGGTACGGTACCCAACCGTCGGTAGGCAGTCGGTCGCTCACGACTTCTAAAGTGTCCGGGCGTCCGGACGGGTAATTGTAGAGGATCCCCAGCGTGCCACGGACCGCGCCGTGGTCGCCCTCGAGGCGGAAGGTGGCCGAGTCGTCGCCCCAAGAGTTCTCATGGTTGGCCGTTACGAGGGCGCGTGCTCCGCCGGCGAAGCGGTACGTGGTGATCGTCCTCGTCTCACCTCGCGGTAGTTGCCCCGGGGTCCGGCCGGCGACGCCGTATACGCTCTCGGGCTCCCCGAGGAAGAAGCGGACCAGGTCGTGGTAGTGGATCGAATGGACCCATAGCTCGACCTCGTCGAGCTCGCAGATCCACGGCCATGCCGACCAATCGGTCCAAACGTCCACTTTAATGGTCATGCTGGTTATCTGCCCCAACCAGCCGAGCTCCATCATGCGATGGGCAGCCGCCATGCCCTCGTCGTAGCGCATCTGTTGGTTGACCGCGAGGACCGTTCCCTTAGCGTCAGCCAGGTCGGCGAGCTCTCTGGCGATCGCAGAGCTGGGCGCAAATGGCTTTTGGCCAAGCATGTGGCGCCCGGAGCCTAGGATGCGGCGAGCGATGGCCGGCTGAGCGCTGGCGGTGACCGCTACGTCCACGACCTGGACGGCGTCGTCGGCCAGAAGGGCGTCGAGGTCGTCGTACACGCGCTCGATGCCATGACGGTCGGCAACCTCCCGGGCCCGGTCGAGGTCAAGGTCCGTGATGCCGACGACCTCGAGGCCACCGCGTCGATAGGCAGGCAGGTGGGCCACGTCGGCAATGACCCCGGCACCGACGAGGGCGATGCGCCGGCGCTGGTCCGGGCGCACCTGGATCGAACACGCTTCGGCGATCGGCCGGAACAGGTCGATCATGGCTTCTCCCTTCGCCGCCACCACCCACCAGCCCATGTTGCCGGTCTGTCGTGGCAAAGTAGCTTTTCAGGGCTGGACGATCGCCCGGCCCAATGTTGAGGCTGCCCACGGGCAGCCGGTAAACGTTATATCATCCTGGGTTCGCTGGCCCCGTCCACGGGCTGGCAGATGGGAGGTACCAACGATGGCCGCGGTCCAGTCGGACGGTGCAACGGTCCGACGTATTGGTTCGCTCATCGGGCTCATTGCCGAGAGTGCCGAGGAGTACACCCGGCTTCATTCGGCCGTTTGGCCGGATGTCCTGGAGGTGCTGCGCCAGGCGAACCTGACTAATTACACCATTTTTCGGCATGCTGACTTGCTCTTCAGTTACATGGAGTACCGCGGCTCGGACTTTGAAGCCGACATGGCGCGAGTAGCCGCCGACCCAGCCACAAAGCGTTGGTGGGCGATCGTGATGCCGATGCAGCGCACGATGCGTTCCTCGCCGGAGCAAGACTGGTGGGTGCCAATGGACGAACTTTTCCACTTGGACTGACCAAGCCCTTAGAGCGGTCCTATTATCAGCGTCCGGAGGCTGCATTGTTGCGGCCCATTTCCCTGAACGGAGGTAGCCGGTGGTCGTTGTCGATGCCCATCAGCATTTCTGGGACCCTAGCCGGGTTTCCTACTCCTGGCTAGCGCCCTACTACCCCGAACTGGACCGACGGATCGGCTTTGACGACTTAGCGCCACACCTGACGGCGAACGGGGTTGATGCCACAGTGCTGGTGCAATCGGCTGACAGCGCAGAAGATAACGAGGCCATGTGGGAGATCGCCGACGAACACGCCGAGATAGCTGGGATCGTGGCTTGGCTGCCTCTTGACGAGCCAGACCGGGTGGGGGCCTTACTGGAGCAGATGTCCGCACGCGGCCATTTAGTCGGTGTCAGGAACCTCATACATACTCGCCCCGACCCCGATTGGGTCCTCCGCGACGATGTGAGCGCAAGCCTTAGTGCGCTGGCGGCGGCGCATGTCCCCTTCGACCTCGTTTCGGTGCTGCCCCGCCACCTCGAACACGTCTCGGCCATTTGCGAGAGCCACCCTGAGCTCAACATCGTCATCGACCATTTGTCCAAACCCCCGATCGCGGCGGGTGAGAGCGAGCCGTGGAGGGCCTTGATCGCCCGAGCGGCGCGGTACCCCAACGTCTACGCGAAGGTTTCCGGCCTCTATCCGTCCAGCAATGACCGCGACCCGTGGACGGTTGAGGACTTGCGCCCTATTGTAGACTTTGCACTCGAGATCTTTGGAGCGGAGCGACTTATGTTCGGCAGTGATTGGCCAATTTGCGAAGTGGCTGGCGGTTACGACGTGGTCGCAAAGGCACTTTTTTCGATCTTCGACGAGCTCGGCCCTGGAGAACGCGAAGCGGTGCTCGGAAATACGGCCGCAGCGGTCTACGGCCTCGAGTTCGCACCGTCTAAGGCGTGCCCGTGAGCGGGCCCGCACGGCCGCCGGAGGGGGCCGTCCTGGCCGCCCGCCTGGAGCGCTTGTACACGGGCATCATTTTCGACGTCATGCGCGCCCTGGGCCTCCCTGCCGCTGTCTTGCCTCCGGGGATAACAGCCCTGGACCCAAGCTTGAGATTGGCGGGCCCGGTCTGGACGGTCCACGGCAGATTGGTGGATGGGGCCGACCACCACGAGACGCTGCTGGACTGGACCAGGTTGCTGTCGAGTGCCCCGGCTGGGTGTGTGGTCGTCAACCAACCGGAGAACCATGAGATCGCACTGATGGGCGAGCTCTCATCGGAAGCGTTGAAGAGCCGCGGCATACGTGGCTATGTCGTCGACGGGGGGTGCCGGGACACTTCGTTCATCCGCCGGTTGGGTTTCCCCGTTTACTGCCGGTTCACGACGCCCCGTGACATCGTCGGCCGGTGGCTCACGGACGACCTCGGGGGGTCCGTGACGATTGGGTCTGTAAACGTTTTTACAGGGGACTACCTGTTGGCTGACCAGGACGGTATTGTCGTGATCCCGGGTGCGCGGGCGTTTGAAGTGATAGAGGCTGCCGAAGACGCCGCGGCGGTCGAGAACAAGGTCCGCACAGCGATCCTCGATGGCGTCGACCCCGAGACCGCTTACCTAAGGTACGGGAAGTTCTAGGTTTTGACTATGACCCAGCTAACACAACAACCGACCGAGCGCCGCCTACTTCGCCTCCACCCCGACGATGACTGTCTGGTGGCCGCCATCTCTCTGCGGGCCGGGGAGGCGGTTGACGTCGAGGGCACACTCGTCGAGCTACAGGCAGACTTGCCGGTCGGGCACAAGATCGCCGCGCACGCCTTGGGCGCTGGTCAAGCTGTGCGCAAATGCGGGGCCATCATCGGCCGCACCACTGTCGACGTGAGTGCCGGCGAGCACCTGCACCTTCACAACCTCCGCAGCGACTACCTGCCTGCTCACCTGGTGGGCGGGGCCGACGCAGGGGAGCGCGTGGCGCCCGTCCCAACTCGGCCACCGTCTGTCGACACCGGACATCGGCCGACGGACGGCCCCGGCTCATCGCCGGGCCCGGGCGGGCTGCATCTGAGCGTCGCGGAGAGGCCCGCTGGGGCAGAGGGCGGCCAAGCAGCCTTCGAAGCGTCACCGTTCACCGGCTACCTGAGAAGCGATGGCCGCAAGGGCATCAGGAACCACCTGCTCGTCGTGTACCTCGTCGAATGTGCTCACCACGTGGCCCGGGAAATCGCTACCGGCCCCCACGTCGCAGCCCGGGAAGGCACCACGGTCCAGGTGGTGGGGTTCCCCGGCTGTTACCCCAACGACTACGCCCAACGAGTCTTGACTGCGCTCTGTACCCATCCCAACGTGGGAGGCTGCCTGCTTGTATCGCTCGGCTGCGAGAGCTTCGACCGCCACGCACTTAGCAAGTCGGTGAGCCAAAGCGGCAGGTGGGTGGAAAGCCTCGTCATCCAGCGAGAGGGCGGTACCGTCCGCACGGTGGCACGCGGTCGGGACCTGGTCGAAAAGGGCCTCGAGGAGATCGCCGAGGTCGAGCGCACGCCGATGGCCGTGTCCGAATTGGTGATCGGCACGATCTGCGGCGGGTCCGACAGCACCAGCACCCTTACCGCCAACCCGGGAGTGGGACGGGCCTTTGACCGGCTCGTCGCCGCCGGGGCGCGCTGCATTTTCGAGGAGACGGGGGAGCTCATCGGCTGCGAGGAGCACCTCCGGGAAAGGGCGTCGACGCCGGAGCTGGGCGCTGAACTGGCTGGCCGCATCACAAAAGCTGCTCGCTACTACGAAGAAATGGGCCATGCCAGTATTGCTCCGGGCAACCTTGCCGGCGGGCTCACCACGATCGAAGAGAAGTCGATAGGCGCTTACGCCAAGAGCGGGAGCTCGACAATCAGCGGCGTTATCGAGCCCGGTGACTTGCCTTTGGAGGGTGGCCTTTACCTGCTCGATGTTGTTCCCGATGGTTCACCCCAGTTCGGCTACCCCAACATCAACGACACCGTCGAGGTCATCGAGCTGATCGCTTGCGGTTCTCATGTCATCCTTTTCACCACCGGGCGTGGGTCGGTCGTGGGATCCGCCATATCGCCCGTCATAAAGGTGTGCGCCAATCCCGACACTTACCGTCGGATGGCCGACGACATGGACGTGGACGCCGGGCGCGTATTGCTGGGCGAAGCGTCGCTAGACGATGTGGGCCTCGAGATCTTCAACCTTGTATTAGCCACGGCCTCCGGCGAGACGACACGCTCCGAAGCGCTCGGGCACCAAGAGTTCCAGTTGGGCTACAAGTACTTCCGAGCACTGGAGCCGTCCTGCCTCGCCTGAACGGTGCGCCCGTCAAGATCGCTTGCGAGCGCTTCGGGCCGGGCGTCGAAGTGGCCGGGCGGCCTCGAGAACCGGCCCGGCACCTGCGGCTGAGCCGCTCTTGGGGCCCGAGCTAGCCCTTATGTTCAGTTGCGTCGGCAGTACTACGGTCCTCACCGAGCCCGAATACCCATTGAGGCGGTTGAGGAGCAGGCGGACGCTTTCATAGCCGAGGTCGTAGGCCGGTTGGCTTACGGTTGTCAGGGCGGTGCGGAGCAGTGGGGCCCAGTAGATCTCATCGAAGCCGATGACGGCTATTTCGTCTGGGATGGTCTTTTTGGCTTCTTCTATGGCTTGGAGCGCTCCCGCGGCCATCCTGTTGTTGGCTATGAAAACGGCCTCAGGGGGCCGTTTTTGCCTAAGCAGCTCTTGCATAGCCTGTTGTCCCCCTGCTTCGCGAAAGTCGGCGACACGGACCAAGGAGTCGTCCAACGTTATTCCCGCCTGCTGCAGGGCCGTGCGATAGCCCAAGAGACGCTCGGCGCTGGTTGTAGCTGCCAGGGGGCCTGTGATGCAAGCGATGTGGCGGTACCCGTTGGTAATGAGATGGCTGACCGCCTCGATCGCTCCTGAGAGGTTGTCGCCGACGACAGTGTCGGCCTGGTTGCCAGGCAGCTTTCGGTCGGCGAGAACCACCTGGATACCGGCGTCAAGCAAGGGGCGCAGGTCTGTGCCTGGGCCGGAGGGCGTCAGGATCACCCCAGCCACGTTCTCGGCGACGGCGAGTTGGAGGTACCCAGCTTCTTTTTCTGGGTCCTCGTCCGCGTTGCAGAGGAACATCGGGTAACCCGCCTCGTGTGCACCATCTTCGACGCCCCGGACCATGTCGGCGAAGAAAGGCCCGGTCCGGACGTCCGAGATAACGAGCGCTAAGACACGGTTGTGCCGCAGCCGCAGGCTGCGGGCCACACGGTTGGGGCGGTAGTTCAACTCGCGGGCCGCCCCCACCACTCTGGCAGCGAGCTCAGGGTCAACCTGTTTGTTCCCGTTTAGGACCCGCGAGACTGTCGCGGTGGAGACCCCAGACTTCCGGGCTACATCGAAGATTGTGGTCGCCACGGCTTTACCATCCCTATTTCACCAGGACGTTGCGGCTGACTGCTGGCGCAACGTGGCTCCTCGGGCTCCATCGCACTCTATCGTGACCGATCGCGCGAGCAAACGATTTCTTGCAACAGAGCCCACGCATCTGGAACCCAGGCAATGCCTATCAGGCTGTGATGCGTCCTCGACGTCAACGTCATCGGCATGGTGCGGGTAGCACGAGCCTGCCTGCCGGCACTGCGCCGGTCCGCGCCGGTCCGCGCCGACGGCCATAGTGAACGTCTCTTATATCGCGGCGACAACCGGCCTCCCACGCGCAGCTCGAGCTGAGCGAGTTCGGCTTGGGTGCTGCGTCGATCGAGAACCTTTGATATACCGGTCGACGACGAGGTGGCGGACGCCGGCCTCGGTCTGACAGGTCGCTTTGACACGCGGTTTGACCGAGGTTTGACTTGGCGGTGCAGAAAAGCACGAAGAACGCGCCAAAACCGGAAACGAGGCGAAACACCGCAACGTGCCTTTCGTGCAGGGAATACCCTCGTCGGTGGCCCGGATTGTCCGCTTTTGCGTAGTTTGAGGTTTAGAGGATTTGGGGAGCTACATCCTGTCGCAGCGCAAAGGCGGGCTGGCGGCTACCATTTACCACTGTGGGTTCCCTCAGTAACACGCAAAGTGGGCATAGGGTGGCGGACACGGATGGCCATCAGGGCGTGAGCCGCGCAGTAGAGACTGCGGAGGACAACCACTCAGTAGAAGTTGTCGCAACAGAGGTAGCCCCCAGTTGGGCTCTCGCGGGGTGGCTCATGTCGCTCACGGACCTGTCTCCGGCCAGCACTCGTGCCTATGAGAACGGCGTGCGCTCGTTCATCACCTGGGCAGAGCGGGCTGGCGTGGATGCGCCTGAAAAGGTTACGCGGCTGCTCTTACGCAGGTACCTCGCGTACATGACAACCAGGAATTATGCCCGCCAGACGGTTGCGCAGCGGGCGTCCTCCCTGCGGCGCTACTTCAGTTGGCTGGGCCGAAAAGGCACGCTTGTCGCCGACCCGACGATCGCCCTATCGGCGCGCACGGGCGGGTCCCGCCTGCCGCGACCGCTATCGCGTTCGGAGCTGGAGGTCATCCTGGACGACCCACCGGCCCGTGGGGGCAAGGAGGAGGTCCGGCTCCGTGACGATGCCGCCCTCGAGCTGCTCTACGGGAGCGGCCTGCGCGTGAGCGAGCTGTGCGGGCTCTGTGTGGGGGACCTTGACCTACTCGGACGTTGGGCGACGGTTTGGGGAAAGGGCTCCAAGCAGAGAAGGGTGCCCATTTCCGAAAGCGCTGCCCGCGCCGTACAAAGGTGGCTCGACGAGGGGCGGTCGGCGCTGGCTAGGGCGGGGTCGCCGGCGGACGCTCTCTTCCTGAACGCCACGGGACA
>Ga0302326_10019015_pt1 | contig 14217 bp, 12 predicted proteins | sample Palsa_T0_3_FD_202264 | JGI IMG/M metagenome (GOLD analysis project Ga0302326, IMG submission 202264) | Peat permafrost microbial communities from Stordalen Mire near Abisko, Sweden - Palsa_T0_3 | ecosystem: Environmental > Terrestrial > Soil > Palsa > Peat permafrost | place: Sweden: Abisko... | reverse complement strand
CGACCCGGCCGCGGGATGCGGACGCGCGCTCGTAGGTTCGACGAGCGGCGATCCGCGCTATCCCTACGGCGCGGCCGGCGGTTTGCCGTTCGACGCCGACAATGCGAGCTGCGCGGCGGCGCTTTCGATTCCGGATCCGTATACCGGGCAGTTCGATGGGATCGGCGCGTTCCGCGAGCCGGCGCAACTGCTCGGACACCTGCAGCTCTCGTACCAACTCACGCCGCGGGTGAGCGCTTCGGTGACGCTCGCGAACCTGCTGCAAACGTGCTTCGGCGGCCAGCACACGGCCTTCACGTACTTCTGGAATAGCCAGACCTGCATCTACACCAATCTCGTCGGCGGCCCGTCCACGCCGCCGGTCGGCAATGCGTACAATCCCGGCGCCAACGTGCAGACGTTCCTGCGCTATCCCTACGAGCCGTACTTCGGAACGTACAACGATCAGAGCAGCTCGCTCTCGGAGCCTTTCAACGCTTACTTCAGCATTAGGGTGAAAATCTAACGTGAAATACGACGCAATCATCATCGGCGGCGGCCACAACGGTTTGGTGACGGCCTGCTATCTCGCACGCGCCAAGTGGAAGGTGCTCGTTTTGGAGCGGCGGTACGTGGTGGGCGGCGCCTGCGTGACCGAAGAGGTCTTTCCCGGATTCAAAGTTTCGACGGCAGCATACGTGAACAGCCTCTTCCGTCCGGAGATCATCCGCGATCTCCGGCTGGACGAGTACGGCTTCGAAGCGATCGAACGCAGTCCGGCCTCGTTCTCGCCGTTCTTAGACGAACGTTACCTCATGCTGGGACGGGGCCTGGCACAAGACGTACTCGAGATCGGCAAGTTCAGCCGCAGCGACGCCGAGAACTATCCCAAGTACGAAGCGATGCTCGAGCGCGTCGCATCGGTCGTCGAGCCGACGCTCACGCATATCCCGCCGAATCTCGTTCGCCCGCGGCTCGGCGAGCTGCTCGAGGCCGGCAAGATGGGACGCGCGCTGCAGCGTCTCGGCCCCGGGATGGGCGAAGCGATCGAAGTGCTCACCGGTGCGGCGCGTCCGATTCTCGACCGCTGGTTCGAAAGCGAGGAGTTAAAGGGCACGATCGCGACCGACGCGATCATCGGCGCCTTTATGGCGCCGTCGATGCCCGGCACCGCGTACGTGCTTTTCCATCACGTGATGGGCGAAACCAACGGCAAACGCGGCGTCTGGAGTTACGTTCGCGGCGGCATGGGCGGATTGACGCAAGCGCTGGCCGGCGCGGCGCGCGATCTGGGCGTCGAGATTCGCACCGAAGCGGAGGTCGCGAAGATTCTCACGCGCCGAGGACGCGTGACCGGCGTAGTGCTGACCAACGGCGATCAGTTCGACAGCAAACGCGTCGCGAGCGGCGTGGATTGTCATTTAACGTTTGAGAAGCTGCTCGACCCCGCCGAGCTGCCCGAACCGTTCCGCGAAGCGGTCGCACGCATCTCCTACAGCAGCGCATCGTGCAAGATCAACGTCGCGCTGGAGCGGCTTCCGAGCTTCACCGCGCTTCCCGGACACGAGCCGGGGCCGCAGCATTTCGGCACCGTGCATCTCTGCCCCGACCAAGACTTCATCGAACGCGCCTACGACGACGCAAAATTCGGCTCGATGTCGCGCGAGCCGGTGGTGGAGTGCACGATGCCGTCGAGTTTGGATTCGACCGTTGTGCCGCCCGGCAAGCATCTGATGTCGATGTTCACGCAGTACGCGCCGTACGAGCTCAAGGACGGCCCCTGGACCGACGCGCTGCGCAACGAGTACGCGGATCGCTGCTTCGACATCGTCGAACGCTACGCGCCGGGCTTCAAAGAGTCGGTGATCGACCGTCAGATCCTAACGCCGGTGGATCTCGAGGAGAAGTTCGGATTGACCGGCGGCAGCATCTTCCAAGGCGCGATGCCGCTGCACCAGCTCTTTGCGTTCCGTCCCGTGCCGGGCTACGCCGGCTACGCGATGCCGATCGCCGGACTCTATCTCTGCGGCGCGGCGGCGCACCCGGGCGGAGGCGTGATGGGCGCCTCCGGCTGGAATGCGGCGCGCGTCATGCTGCGCGGCTAGGCGGCCGGCGGAGCGCCGGCTAACCTGAAATAAAGAGTGGCCTTATTTTAGGTTATTTGTTAAGATGAAATACGGTTATGGCTTATTTCGAGATCCGCCGCTGGGAGCCGGCCATCAGGCTCACCGGCCTGCCCCGTAAAGACCGCCGAGCGTTCCACTATCGGGCCTACTTCCCCGATGCGTTGTCCGGCCGTCCGATCATGCTCGACGGGAACGTCGCAGCTGACGTCGCGGACGCCGAAACCGCAATAGCGCGACTCGAAGCGCGCGCGCGATCGCTGGTCGATTCAGAAGCGCTTGCGCGCTTGCTCCTGCGCGCCGAGTCCGTGGCCTCTTCGCGCATAGAAGGCCTCCAAGTTGGCGCGCGCCGATTGCTCCGCGTGGATGCGGCGCGTGAGTTTGGCGAGCCCGAGACGGACGTCACGGCGCTCGAGGTGCTCGGCAACATCGATGCTATGAGCTTCGGAACGCAGGCTGTCGGTGAAGGCGACCCGATCACCGTTGACGTCCTGCTCGAGATTCATCGCCGGCTACTCGCATCGACGCACCTGAGTCAGCATGCGGGTACGGTGAGGACGGTTCAGAATTGGATTGGCGGCAGCAGTTACAATCCGTGCAGCGCGAGTTTTGTCCCTCCGCCTCCCGCGAGCGTAGCGCCGCTCTTAGACGATTTGTGCGCGTTTTGTAACGACGACCAGCTTCCGGCCGTTGCGCAAGCTGCGATCGCGCACGCGCAATTCGAGACGATTCACCCGTTCGTCGACGGGAATGGCCGAGTCGGCCGCGCCCTCATCCACCTCGTCTTACGCCGGCGCGGGCTAGCGGCACGCGCGCTGCCGCCAATCTCGCTGATCCTTGCAACGCACGCTAATGAATATCTAGACGGCTTGAACGCCACGCGTTATGAAGGGTCGCCGGACGGTCGAGCCGCTCACGACGGCTTGAATCTCTGGATCGGGCGCTTTGCATCGGCGGCGCAACGTTCCGTGTTGGAGGCGACGACGTTCGAAGAACGTGTAGACGAGCTAGAGGCGTCTTGGCGCCGGCGGCTCGGCAGCGTTCGCCGCGGTTCGGCGACTCACGTCCTCTTGCAGCGGTTACCGGCGCTTCCGATTCTGACCGTCAACAGCGCCGCCACGCTCATCGGTCGAAGTTTCCTTGCCACGAACCAAGCCGTCGAGCGTCTTGTCCAAGCAAATATACTCGCTTCGATTCGCGCGGGCAGGCGCAACCGGGCTTTTGAGGCTCCGGAGCTTATCAGCGTTCTTGCCGATTTCGAGCGCGGCCTTGCGAGCCCGACGGGCGGCTAGCGCGCTACCGCTCGATGTCGGCCATGGCGCGCGCGGTTTCCCGATCGCCTTGTTCCGGCGACGAGGCAAGCCGATCGATGACGCGGAGGCGATCGGCGTCGGTTCGGTTTTGGCTCAGTTTCGCTTTGGCGTAGAGGGCCTCGGCACGAAGTTCGAACGCGACGATCGCCGCAAGCTGATTGTCGCGGTACGACGCAGCGAGCCGCTGCGGATCCCACGCGCCGGCAGCGTTGCCCTCGATCTGCTCGGTCAGCAGCTTGACGGCTTCCCACGCATCGTATTCGCGCAGCCGGCCGCACACGTGGACGGCGCTGTAGTTCCACGTCGACACCGTTTCGTACGGCTCCTCATACCACGAGGCCGAAACGTAGGCATGCGCTCCTTCGAACACGAGCGTCGCCGGCGATTCGTTGCGGATCGACGCCGCGTGCGGATTCGCGCGCGCGACATGCCCGTAGATCCAAAGGGCGCCGTCGCGGTCTCGCGCGACGAGCGGCAGGTGCGAAACACGCGGATACTCGGCATCGCCCGTTACGAGCAGCCCAAAGGGATAGCGAGCGATCAGCTCGCGCGCCCACGCCCGGTCGGCGATGTTAAACTGCGGCGGTACGTACATGCCCTGCCGGAGTTAACGCCGGCGGCCGTAGCGCAGCGGATGTTCCTTTGCGAGCTTCGCCGTTTCGCGCGCTTGCCGCGGTTGACCGAGGTCGGGGGCGTCGTACGTGGTGAGGCGATGCGTCTGCAAATCCACGGTCACCGAATCGTCCGGCGTCTTCGCGCTCGGGCCGTCCGATGCCGGATGGTATTCGATGCGTAGCTGACTGCTGCTGACGATGACCCTCAAATAGCCGAAGTTCTGGTCGTCGTACCGATCGAACACCACTTGCTCGTTGGGATCGCTCTTGATGCGTTGCGGAGCGCGAATCGTTGCGCCGTACTTGCTGAGCGTCTGCACGTTATGCCCGATGTTTCCGCAGACGATGTACGGAATGTCGCGCACCGTGCCGCTGCTATCCGTCAGCGTGCGCGTGAAGCGCTGGTAGTTGTGCGCGTGCCCGGACAAGAACGCATGCGGCCAAACGCCGACGGACTTGCAGATCGCATCGAGCTGGGCGAGCATATCGGCACTCGGTCCGTGGCGTGCGCCGGACCCCTTGTTCGTGTTCGATACGCCGGAGAACGGCGGATGGTGATCGGCAAAGAGGAGCGCACCGTTATACCGTTCCGCTTTGACGCGCTGGAGCGCCGCACGCACGTATTTGAGCTGCGAATCGCCGATCGTGCCGTCGGCAATAACGCCGGGGTCCTCGAGGACGTTGCTGTAGAGCGTGACGATTCGAACGAACGGCGCGTCGAACGTGAAGAACACGCCGGGTTGGATTTGCGCCGTGCGGGAGAGCCCGCCGGCTTCGGGCCTGACCACAAAGTCTTCGGCGCAAAAGTTGCGGATGAATCCATCGAGCGCCTTTGCGCGCGACTCCGGCGCAACCATGCCGTCGTGGTTTCCCGCCGCTGCCATGATCGGCGCCGGATAGTCTCGGTACGGCTCGTAGAACTGATCGTAGTAGTAGCGGACCTCGCCGAAACTATACACGATGTCGCCGAGCAGGAAGTGGAACTGCGGGATCTCCTTCTCCGAGGTCTCGTCGAAATCGCTGACCATTTTATCCACGACCTGAGTATCGCGTTCCAGCTTGGTGACCGTCGTCGGACCGCAATCGCCGCCCGAGTGAAAGACGATTTGGCCGTTGCGCTGGATCCGCGCCATCGTTCCGCTGCGATCGTTCGGATCGCCGAGCACTTCCTGCAGCGTCAACTGCGGCTCGGGCAGACCGCGCGGCGGCCGAAACGGCGTGGCCTGCAGCTTATGCTCGCGATTGAGCGCGTCGATCTTGGCGTAGGCGGCCGCGTCGGACGCGTGCTTGATTTTGAAAGTCCGGGGGTCTGCCGTCGGTTCGGGCTGATTGAAGACGGGATGCCCGATCACCCGGTCGGGAGGCGAACCGTTGGATTTGGTGTCAGCCATCGTGTTGTTTCCTCATCTCACGTTCCAATGCTCACGACTGCGCCACCCGGGAAAAACCGAACCGGCCACGCGTGACCCGGATCGCCGCCCTGGGGATAAGGCCAGGCGTCGACCGGTGCCGGGTAACATTCATAGTTTGCGCCGAGCACGGTTCGACCTTCGCGATCGTTGACGGGCGTGTTCTTTTTGCCGACGATAAACGGCTGGGTGACCTGCGTGGATCCGCCGTTGCAGGTGTCGCCGAGGATCGTGGTGCCGACTACCGTGAGATCGCCCGAGGCGGACTCGCTCACGCGATACAGCAACGTATTTCGCAAGTTCGAAGCGTTTTGCCAATCGGTGAGCATTAGGTGTTTGCCGTCCCACATTAACCCGCCACCAACGTTGAGCGCCGCTCCGATCAGGTTGACCGTCTTGAGCGCATCTGCGCCCGCCGGAAGCTCGCAGACCGCGCTGCCGAAATAGAATCCCTCGACGTAGAGATTGCCTTGCGGGTCGTATCCGGGCGACTCCATCGTTCCGCAATCGTCGTCGGTGTAACACGCGGCGCGACCCTTGCCGCCCTTCCACACACAGAGCTTCGCGCCGCCCGATGAAAGCGGCTGCGCGGCAACGGCGAGATCGCCGTTGCGATCCACGGAGCAGCCGACTCCCGATGGGCCGGCGTGATACGCATGGATCGGCTTCGTTCCGCCATTGTTGAACTCCAGGATCTTCCCGCTTCCCTGATTCGTAATGAAAACGTCGCCGCGCGCGTCGACGCAGCCGCCGGCCGGCGAGTTCAAGCCGGCCAGCGTCCCAACGAGAGTACCGCTCGCGTAGTCGTAGACCGAGACCGTGTTGCCGTTGGAGTCGCCGATATAGAGCAGCACGGACTTCCCGCCGGCTGCGCTCGGCAACATCCACGACGCGCGCTGCGGCGCGACGCCGGGCGCTCCGGCCGGCGGTGCCGCTCCTGTGCAACCGGCGAGCGCTGTCGCGACGATGCTACAGATAAGCGCGTGACGGAAACGAGCGCGTCGCATCAATCGTCGTCGATCGAGAACCCGGAGGGCGTACGATGGAGAAAGTACGACCGATCGTGATCGGTGCGAATCGGGGTAAACGCTCTCGGCGGTTGCGAGTAGTCGAAGCAATCGATGAGGCTATTGGCGTCGCGGTCGCCGTGCCCTAAATAGCCGAGTCCCCAGTTCTGCTCGATGTAGCGGAGAATGCTGGCAAACTGATACTCGGTGGTGGAGATATAACCGGCTTTTGCGTAGGGCGAGACGATCAGGGCCGGCACCCGAAAGCCGAGTCCGCCGTAGGGGTGCTGCGGCGGATCGAGATTATCGTAGAGGCCGCCCCAATCGTCCCACACCACGACGATCGCGGTCGAATCCCAATAACTGCTCCGTCCGATCGCGTTGACGATGCTGGCGACCCAGGCCGGCCCGTTATCCACCTTTGCACTGGGATGATCGGAGTTATCGGTGTCGGGAATCACCCACGATACGGCGGGTAACGACGAGCGCGCGATGTCGCCGAAGATGTTCGTCTCCGGGGACGAGATGTTCGTTTTCCATTCGGGGCCGCGCCGCACCGGATAGATCACGTCGAAGGCGTCGAAAAGGCGGCCGTTCGTGCTGCAGCACGGCGACGGCAAGTAGTATTTCCAGGAAAGGCCTCTAGCATCGAGCAGATCGCGGATCGTTCGATACTTCATCGGGAAATCGCGGCTGCACGGAAACGGTCCTTTGCCGAGTTGGAGGACGTCGTCGGTGCTGATCAGCGACGTATGCGTGTTCGGCGGCGCGTCGCAGCCCCAGTGGCAACGTCCACCGGAGCATGTCGGGAAGTTGACCATTGACTCGCCCGGCTCGATGAGCGTCCCGTCGGTGATGAGATCCTGATGGTTCGTGAACCCGCCGCTGCCCTGCGAGGTGAACATGTGCTCGGCGAGGACGTATTGCTTCGCCATATCCCAGTACGGGCGGACCAGCGACGGCCGCACGTATTGATACGGAGCCATGCACGCGTTGGTATCGTCTTTGTATTTGATCGTGTCGAAGCCGTCCATTTTGCCGCCGTCGCGCGCCGTGTGATATGCCTGAAAGTAGTGATTGAAATCTTGTTGGTTGACGAGTCCCATGACTTTGAGCTTGACACTCTTACTTTCGGCGATATGGCACTTGGCGTCGGCGACGACTTTGCCGGTGGTCGTGCCGTCCGCACCGGGGAACGTCGCGAAGAAATTGTTGAAGGTGCGATTCTCTTGCACGATCACGACGACGTGAGCGATGGGAGTGTGATGCACCATCGAGCGGTCAGCCGGGCCTGCCGACGGCAAGCCGCGCAGCGCAGCGTTACCGCCGCAACTTGGAAGCAACGCCACGCCGGCGCCGATGATCAGTGCGTACCGGCAACGAGCGAGTAGCTTCATCTGCTCTACCTCTCTCAGCTCGAAGTTCGGCGCGCAACGGCGGCCGCCCCCGGTGCGCACCAAAGAGGCCCAAGCCCGCTCGGCCGCGCAGGTGGCCGCATGAAAGCTTCATCGTCTGGCAGGGCAGCCGCTGCCATCCTAGTCGCGTCGGCAATCCTGGCCCTCTCTTGCCCGGTCGGCGCACTCGCCGATACTCCCTCGGCGGCGGCGATCGAGAGCATCGTGCGCGGCTCCATGGCGGCGAATCACTTACGGGCGGCGATCGTACACGTGCGGTCGAACGGAGCCGACGTGTATACCGGGGCGTTCGGCGACTCAATGTCGGGCGTGCCGGCAACGGCCGACATGCATTTTCGCAACGGCGCGCTGGCATTCACCTATATGGCGACGCTGCTGCTCGAGCTCGTGGACCAGAAAAAGGTCACGCTCGACGCCAAGCTCGCCCAGTTTTTCCCCGAGCTGCCGCATTCGAGCGAGGTCACGCTCAAGGATCTCGCGCAGATGACGTCCGGATATGCCGATTACGTCTATCAAGACGAGTTCCAGGACGCGGTTTACCGCGATCCGTTTCGCCAGTGGACGCCCGAGGAGCTGATCCAGAACGCCGTCTCGAAGCCGTCGCAGTTCGCGCCCGGAACGAACTGGGGCTACAGCCACACGAACTACGTGATTCTTGGCCGCGTGCTCGAGAAAATCAGCGGCATGCCGCTCGCCGACGCCTTGGCGCGGTTCGTGCTGGCGCCGATGGGACTCAAAGCGACGACCGCCTCAACTACACCGGTCGTTCCGCAGCCCGTGTTGCACGCGTTCACTTCCGAACGCCGCCAGGCGCTCGGGATCAAGCCGGGTGTGACGTTCACCGAAGAGGCGACGTATTGGAACCCATCGTGGACCACGATCGAAGGTGCAGTGGAGACGACCGACATCGCCGATCTCGGCACGTCGATCGAGGCGGTGGCATCGGGCAAGCTCTTGTCGCCCGCGTCGTCGGCGGCGCAGATCACGCCGCGCCTCATCGGCTTCGGACACGCCCAACCCGGCTGTCCCGCCTGTCAGCCGAACACCGCGACGTTTAGCTACGGCCTCGGCGTGATTCTTTCGGGCCCATGGATCACGCAAACGCTCGGATTCGCCGGGGCGTCGGGCGCGGTCGGTACGCTGCCGGCGCGGAAGCTGACGATTGCCGTTGAAGTGACGAACGCTGCGGATGCATATGACGACAAAGGCAACGCCGGGCTTGGCGCGACGGCGGTCTTCCGCGCGCTCGCGAACGCTCTCGCTCCCAATACGTTGCCGGCGGCGCACTAGTCATGCTCGAGCACATCGCGCACATTCAACCCTGGCTCGCGCTTTGCGTTGTGGCGAGCACCGCAATGACGGATGCCGTCTACGTCTTCTTTACCGCGGCGGTTTCGGGGAAGCGCCGCGTCTCGGCGGCGACCTGGAGCAGCGCTTGGTACTTGCTCTCGTCGTTTGCGGTGATTACGTACACGCGCGACTGGACGTACGTGATCTTCGCGGCCGCCGGCTCGTGGCTCGGCGCCTATCTCTCGATGACGCTGCTGCATCCGCCGTCGCGCAACGCGCCCGCGGCCGTGGCGCCGCCGTTGGAATAGCGATGGACGAGCGGAGACGAGCCACGCTGCGCAGCGTCGTGGACACGCTCGCGCCCGACGACGCGCGCGTGGAACGCGTGACGGAGTACGCCGCCGCGGCGATCGACGGTTTGACGCCCGGACGGCGCAGCGACCTCTTCCGGCTACTCGATCTGTTGTGGCTACCGATGAAGGGCGGCGACGGCATGCGCGCTGCGACGTTACGGATGCTCGCGAGCTCGCCGTCGGTGCGACTGCGCGCGGGCTTTGCGGCGCTCAAGCGGCTCTCGCTCTTCATCGCGTATGCCGAAAGCGAACCGGGGAGCGAGAATCCGACGTGGACGCGGATCGGCTATCCGGGACCGCGCGACGATGCGCGCGCCGATCCGGCGCCGTTGCCGCTCGCGACCGCGCGCGCGGGAGAACGCGTGCGCGCCGACGTGGTGGTGATCGGCAGCGGCGCGGGCGGCGGCGTGATCGCGTCGTCGTTTGCACGCGCCGGCAAACACGTCGTGGTTCTCGAAGCGGGCGGCGCGTTCGGGCCGCGCGCGTTCACTCAACGCGAGATGATGACGGCGGAGCTGTATCTCGACGGCGGACTCACGTCGAGCAGCGACCTCGGCGTGGTGATCCTCGCGGGGGCCACGGTCGGCGGCGGCACGACGGTCAATTGGTGCACCTGCCTTCGGCTTCCGGAACGAATCTCGAGCGAATGGGATGCGCACTCCGGCATCGCGGGGCTCGGTGCGGAGTTGGCGCCGCATTACGACGCGATCGAGCAGCGGCTCGCGATCGCACCGTCGGCGACTCACAATGCAAACAATCAGACGATTCTCGACGGCGCCCGCGCGCTCGGCGTGCACGCCGCGGCACAGCCGCGCAACACCGCACGCGACTGCGGCGACGGCTGCGGGTATTGCGGCTACGGATGCGCGTACGACCGCAAGCATTCTGCTGCGTGGGGATTGCTGCCGGACGTTGCGCTTGGCGGCGGAGCGATCTATGCCAATGCCTCGGCGCTACGCATCGAATCGAGCAATGGCCGCGCCCGCAGCGTGATCGCGCGGCAATCGGCGGCGCCGGGCGACGTGCGCGAGTTTGAGATCGAGGCGGATCTCGTTGCCGTCTGCGCGGGCGCGTTGCGAACGCCGGGCCTGCTCGCCGCAAGCGCCATTCGCGCGCCGATGCTCGGGCGGCGGCTCTTCTTACATCCCGTGGCCGCGGCCGTCGCCGAGTTCGACCATCCGGTCGAGCCCTGGCGCGGGCCGATGCAAACCGCGTATTCCGACGCGTTCAACTACCGCAGCGGGAACTACGGCACAAAAGTTGAGGCGGCGCCCGCGCATCCGGGGATGGCGGCGCTCGCGCTGCCATGGCCGAGCCGCGCGGCACACGCCGACTGGATGGGACGCTTTCGCAACGCGGCGACGCTGTTCGCGCTCACGCGCGATCGCGATCCGGGCTACGTAGAACTCGATGCAGAAGCCGCGATCCGCTATCGGCTCTCGCCGTTCGACGGCGAAAACTTGCTCGCGGGCTTAACCGGACTCTTCGATCTCGGCTTTGCGGCGGGCGCGGTTCGCATGGGGACGCTGCACACGGCGCCGATCGAAGTCGAACGCGCGCAGTGGACTACTTCCTATCGCAACGAGTTCGCGCGACGGCTGCAGCGTATCGGTGTCGAGCCGAACCGGCAGATTCTGTTCTCGGCGCACCAAATGGGAACGGCGGCGATGGGCAGCGATTGCGCCACATCGGTGGTCGATCCGGCCGGGCGCGTGTGGGGTTTCGAGAACCTGCTCGTTGCCGACGCGTCGGTGTTTCCGCAGTCGAGCGGGGTGAATCCGATGGTGACGATCATGGCGATGGCTGCGAGGATTGCGGTGCAGAATGGCGGAGTGTAAGGAGTCTGAATAGCGAGTGGAGATGCAAACATGTCGTTGATAGCCCTCCCGTGTTTCAAACGCCCGCTTTCGTGCGCTCGTTTTGCTCTGTGTTTTTATCCTGGAGACGGACAAATCGAGTATCTGCTAGCGAGGAGCAAGGTAGATGAATAGCTCGGATTTTCGGCGCCACGCGCTTTACAGTTGCGTGACTGCAGCAGTGCTTGCGGGATGCGGCGGATCGCAGCCGCCGGTCGGCGCGACAGGCGCCGTTGCGCCTAACGTGCTAACGAAATCTAAGACGTTCCATTTCACCGGCGGCGAGCAGCTCTTTAAAGTGCCAAACGGTGTGCACTTCGCTACGATCTCTGCGACGGGCGCGCACGGCGGGGGTCGCTTTGGCGGAAACCCCGGCCGCGTTCGAGCGAAGGTTCCGGTTAAGCCCGGCGAGACGCTCGCTATTTTCGTCGGTGGTGATTCATCGAGCGGCGGCTACAACGGAGGCGCGCCCGGTACGAGTGGCTACTGTCCTCATCATTGCCACGGGAGAGGTGGCGGCGGCGCGTCGGATGTGCGCGAGGGCGGTGATGCCTTACAAGATCGCGTCGTCGTCGCCGGCGGCGGCGGTGGAACCGGCGGTTACGAATGGCCGTACGGCCGCGGCAGTGCGGACGGCACCGGCGGCGTCGGTGGTGGCCAGATCGCGGGCCAGGGCGGCATGAATGCCGACGGCGGTGGCGGCGGAGGCGGAGGCACGCAGCAAAACGGCGGGGCCGGTGGCACGGGCTGTGCGCGCAAATCCGATGGACAAGGCGCCGACGGAACGTTGGGGAGTGGTGGAGTCGGCGGCCTTCAACACGGAACCGGTGGTGGCGGCGGAGGAGGCGGCTATTACGGCGGCGGCGGCGGCGGTTCCGGTGGATACGGATGCACAAGCGGTAGCGGTAGCGGAAGTGGCTATCCAGCGGAGGCCGGCGGCGGTGGCGGCGGTTCGTCGTACATCGAGCCGTATGCAATAACGCTTCACAACTATCAGGGTTATCCGTGGCCTGGAAGCGGAGTCGTAGTAATACAATGGTAGGGCAATACGCGCGATGTGTTCGTCGCGTACTTTATGCAAATCAGATTTTGGAGTATGGCCGCCAAAACGTTCTTTGATTTTGGCGCTCAAGCGCCGAGCCAAGGGAGCCGGCGGTTGTCCACGAAGGCTGCTTGCGTAGTGAGGAGGGTTTCTAGTTATGAAACCATTTCGTAATTTTGTTGGTGCGCTGGCTGTGCTGATCATGGCAAGCGGCGTCACTGTTTTCGCTGCCGGGATGAACGTCGAAGGAACGCCGGCGCCCACCCCGCCCAAACCCGATTTTTCCTCGATGAAGTTCCTGATCGGCACGTGGACGTGCTCGGACCTGAGTTCGCGGCGCCCAGGCCCCTTCACCGTCACCGAGGTCTACTCGATGGATCCCAGTGGGTACTGGATGCTCCGCGACGATACGACGCACACGGCATCGTGGATCCCGCGCGAGGTTCATAGTCAAACGAGATATACGTACGACGCGGTCGCAAAACGCTGGGTTCGAATAACGATCGGCGATCAAGGCGGTTACAGGGTCTGGACGGCTCCGATGCCTACCGGTAACAAGAAGACCTATGCGTACGTCATCCAAACAAGGACGCCGGACGTCGCTTCGTACGCACCCGAAGTGTACCTTATAGAGAGCAACACGAAAAAGACGATGACTACGTCATTCACTGAAACCAATGGCCGCGTCGTGACCGTTAAGGAGACCTGTACGAAGTCGTAAGCTGCATGGTATGGCGCCGCTCAGGATGACGCAATAGTTACTGCTGCTGGGTGAAGTCGCTGGGGATCGAAAAGGCCGGATCGTTCGCGCCGATCGCGTGAAGGTTTCCGCGCTCCTCCACAAACGTCGCGGCGCCGCCGCGCTGTTCCGACGTGAACGTCACGGCGTCGAACATCGCAAACTCGTTGAGCGGCAGCGACGGGCCGGACTGCTTCACGCTAAAGCGCGAGCTCATGCCCGATGCCGCAAGAGCCTGCATGAGCCGCTGATAGCCGCCCATCATCATGCCTGGACCGTGTCCGCTACCCGCAGCGGGCGCGCCGCCGAAGCAACTCATCATCGGACGCGAAATGCCCGTGTAGTAGCCAAGCATGTTCGCATTCTGCGTGTGCGATTCGCCGGTCGAGGGTTTGGTCTCGACGATCGTCATGTCGGCACGGTAACCGTTGGTCGCTTGTCCGCCGACGTCGCGAGGGCCGAGCGCGGCGTTCTTCAGCGTGATCGCCACGTGCGTATCGTCATCGGAGCGTCCCGAGCCGTTACCGCCTCCGCCCGAATCGTGCCCGGCCGGCTGATCCATCGAGACCACGCGATAGGTCTTCTTCTTTAGGTCCAGCGTCGTGATCGTGCGGGCGGAACAGTCGAGAATCGTCGCGGTCTGCATCGAAATTTCGTCGGTGCGCTCTTTCGTCCCGGCAACATAGTGGTGCTCGGCGATGCCCGTCTGCATCATTTGCCCCATCGTTTGTCCCATCGCCATCGCTTGATGCATCTGGGCGAAGAGACCGCCGCCGCCTTGTTGCGGCGCTTGCACCGCGGATGCCGCGGAGAAATCGGCATTGAAATCGCCCGGCTGCAGCGACGACTGATCGGCATTCATCGCGATCCTCGTCACCGAATCCCAGGCGTAACCGCTGGTCGCGGCCGACGCAGCGAGTGGAAAGCTGATTGTGAGGGCGGCGAGAGCCACGCAAATTCGACGCATGAGCGGCGATTCGTCGCATCGGGCTCCCCCGCCCTCCCCTTTTGCGGTTGCTTACATTCCCTGCATCTGGCCGGCCGCGTTGAGATGATACGCGGCGGCGAGGTCCTTCA
>Ga0302326_10019014_pt1 | contig 14218 bp, 12 predicted proteins | sample Palsa_T0_3_FD_202264 | JGI IMG/M metagenome (GOLD analysis project Ga0302326, IMG submission 202264) | Peat permafrost microbial communities from Stordalen Mire near Abisko, Sweden - Palsa_T0_3 | ecosystem: Environmental > Terrestrial > Soil > Palsa > Peat permafrost | place: Sweden: Abisko... | reverse complement strand
CGTGCCACCAGCGGCAACTGCCTGATGTGGCCGGATCGGATGCCCGAAGCCGCCAGCATTGTCGACTGCAAAGACGAGCACCGGTTCGAGGTCGCCGAGTCCATCGACATGCGCACGTTCCCGGGTTCGGAGTACGGCCCCACCGCCCCACCGCCGTCGGCCATCCGCATCGAGCAGATCAGCCAGGAGCAGTGCGAGTCGGCTGTGCGCCGCTACCTGGGCGCCAAGTTCGACCCCAACAGCAGGTTCATCATCAGCATGTTGTGGTCCGGCGACAAAGCGTGGCGGCAGTTCGGCGAGCGACGGATGCTGTGCGGGTTGCAGCTGCCGGGGCCCGGCAACGAGCAGATCGCCTTCAAGGGAAAGGTCGCCGATGGCGACCAGTCCAAGGCCTGGCCGGACGGCACCTGCCTGGGCATCGACCCCTCGACCAACCAGCCCACCGATATTCCGGTCGATTGCGCCGCACCGCACGCAATGGAGGTCACCGGCACGGTCAACCTGCTCGCCAAGTTCCCCGACGCGCTGCCTCCGGAGCCGGAGCAGGACGGCTTCATCAAGGACTCCTGTACGAAACAGACCGACGCCTACCTGGCGCCGGTGCAATTGCGCAGCACCACGCTGACGTTGATCTACAGCACGCTGTCGTTGCCCAGCTGGTCGGCCGGTAGCCGCCAGGTTGCCTGCAGCATCGGGGCGACGCTGGGCAACGGCGGCTGGGCGACGTTGCTCAACAGCGCCAAGGGAGCGCTGAAGATCAACGGGCAACCCCCAGTCCCGCCGCCGGACATCCCGCAGGAGCGGCTCAACCTACCGCCGATCCCGCTGACGCCGAGCACGGGCGGCGGCGCATCGTCGACCGGGTCGAACGGTTCGTCCGGACCGAGCGGATCGAGCAGTTCGTCCGGCAGCCAACGGCAAGGCAACCAACACCTTCCGGGGCAACAGCCCGCACCCGCCCCGCAGCAGCCTGTGCCCGCTCCCGCCCAGCCCGCACTCGAAGGGCCGCCCCCGGCTCCCGAGGCGCCGCCGCCATTGCCTCCACAGGCGCCCGCTCCGGCGGAACCTCCGCCACCCGTACCGGGGACATAGCCGAGTGGCCGTGCGGATGGATCCGCAACGGTTCGACGAGCTGGTGTCCGACGCGCTTGACCTGATCCCGTCGCAGCTGGCTGCCGTGATGGACAACGTGGTGGTGCTGGTCGCCGATCGTCACCCCGACGAGGACGATCTGCTCGGGCTCTACGAGGGTGTGGCGCTGACCGAACGCGATTCCCACTACGCGGGGTCGCTGCCCGACACCATCACGATCTACCGCGACGCGTTGCTGGACATCTGCGACGTCGACGAGGAGGTCGTCGAGGAGGTGAAGATCACCGTGATGCACGAGATCGCCCACCACTTCGGCATCGACGACGACCGGTTGCACGAACTCGGTTGGGCCTAGCCCGCCATCAGACCTCGCCCGGCGCGGCATCGCAGGTCTGTTCGCTGTGGGTGCTAAGAACGTTCCATGAGCGCGCCTTGTGGTGATTGCCTGGCCGGCTTGGAACACTGCCACGGCACGATCATTCGCCACTGGCTGCACCGGTCGGAATGCACCGAAGAGGGCTGCACCAGCCCGGAGCTGTTCGCGCACACCTTCGTCGTGGACTGCGACGCGGTCGGGTGCGACTGCGCACACATAGCCACCGCCGACGCTTCGGCGGCTGTGGCGATCTGACGCGGCCCGCCGAGGTCAGCCCATCGGGTCGGCGCTCGACTCCGCCGCGTCCGGCACCGCAGCGGCGTCCGGCACCGGGTCGAACGGCGGCAGCAGGGCCCCCCACTGCACACAACTCCACCGCCCGTCGGTGACCGGCGTCAGGATTACCGACTCAGTGTTGGCCAGGTGATGTTCGAGCGCAAAGCTGCTGTCGACGCCGGCCAGCAGGGCCGCCGTCAGCCTGATCGCCGCGCCATGGCTGACGACGACGATATCGCTGGTCCAGCCGTCATTGTCGAGGTAGCGGCTGCGTAAGTCGGTCACCACCGGCAGGTAGCGGTCCAACACCTGGTTGGCCGATTCCCCGCCAGGCAACCGCGCGTCCCGCTCGCCGTCGAACCATCGCCGGTAGACGGCGTCGAATTCGTCGATGGCGGCGTCGTCGTTGCGGTTTTCCAGGTCGCCGACCTGCACCTCGTGGATGCCGGTCACCTCGCTGGCCCGCACGTCGAGCTCGGCGCTGATCTCCGCGGCGGTCTGCACCGCCCGGGTCGCGACCGAATGCAGCAACAGCCCGGGCCGCGACGTCTCAGCCCGCGCGAACGCGCGCGCCTGTTCGCGGCCCAATGGCGTCAACTCCGTGCCCGGCGGGCGGGTGTCCAGCCGACGATCAACGTTGGCGTAGGACTGCCCGTGCCGCACCAGTACCAGCCGACCGCTCATTGCGCCGGCCCATCGACAGGGGGGCCGAGAGAGCCGTCGCGCAGCCCCGCCAGCCAACGCGACGCATCGTCGAGTTGCGGCGGCGGCGCGCCGGCAAGCTCTCCCGTTGGCCAGGAACCCAGATAACGCACATCGGTACAACGCCGGTGCAGCGCTTTGAGTGCCTCGGCGACCGCGTCGTCGTCGATGTGGCCCACGCAGTCCAGAAAGAACACGTAGGTACCCAATTCGGTACGGGTGGGCCGGGATTCGATGCGGGTCAGGTCGATACCACGTATCCCGAACTCGGCGAGCGCGCTCACCAGCGCGCTCGGCGCGTTGTCGATCCGCAGCACCACCGACGTTCGATCGGCGCCAGTGCGGGCCGGCGGCGGCCCCGGTTGACCGACCAGCACAAAGCGGGTGCGCGCGTTGGCCTCGTCGACCACCCCGTCGGCCAGCGTTGACAGACCCCGTTGTGTGGCGGCCAGCGGGGAACTCACCGCGGCGTCGACGTGTCCGTCGGCGACTTGCTGCGCAGCGTCGGCATTGGAGTTGGCCGGGCGCAGTTCGGCGGCGGGCAGATGGGCGGCCAGCCACTGCCGCACCTGCGCCACGGCCACCGGGAAGGCGGCCAGCGTGCGCACGTCCGCGGCCGTGCGACCGGGTTGGATGACAATGCTGAAGGCCACGTCCAGGGTGTGCTCGGCGAACAATTGCAGCGGCGTCCCGGTCGCCAGGCTGTCCAGCGTGGGTGTCACCGAGCCGTCGATGGAGTTCTCGATCGGCACGCAGGCGAACTCGGCCGCGCGAGCGCGGACGGCGTCCAGCGCAGCCGTCGTGGTGTCCACCGGCATCTGCTGCCAGTGTCCCGCACCGTGCTGGGGAACCACACCGGCGTCGATCATCTGCAGTAACGCCGCTTCGGTGAAGGTCCCCGCAGGACCGAGATACGCGATGCTGGCCACGACCAAAACCCTATCGGGTCGAACCTCTTGCGCCGTCAGATCGTTCATAGTTAAGTTAGGCTTACCTCACTTATTAGGACGGTCGACGATGACTCTTGCTCACTCCCCGGCGCCAACGACGGCCGAGCGGATCCGCAGCACCTGCGTCCGAGCCGGTGGCGCGTTGCTCGCGGTCGAGCGTGCCGAGCCGCTCACCACTCCCCTGCACCATCTGCTGGACGACGGGTCGTTCGTCGTCGGCGTTCCGGTCGGCGGCGCAGTGGCCGCGCAGCTGAGCGACTGCGGCGCAACCGGTGCGCAGGCCGTGCTGGAGCTGGCCGACTACGCGCCGTTGCCGTTGCGCGAACCGGTCCGCTCCCTGGTCTGGATCCGCGGCCGACTGCACCAGGTGTCGCCGTCGGCGGTGCATGAGCTGCTCGACCTGATTGCGGCCGAGCATCCGGACCCCGCGCTACTGCAGGTGCAGACGCCGACGTCCGCCCCGGTGGCAGAAGAAAGTGCCGATGACATCCGCTACCTGCTGGCACGGCTGGAGAGCGAGTCGGTGGTGGTCACCGACTCGACCGGCGCCGAGGCCGTCGACGCCGCGGCGTTACTCGCCGCGCGCCCCGACCCGTTCTGCGCGTTCGAATCGTGCTGGATCAGGCATCTGGACACCGCTCATCGCGACGTGGTCGCACGGCTGGCCGACCGGCTGCCGGCGCGGCTGCGGCGCGGCGATGTCCGCCCGCTCGGCGTCGACCGCTACGGCATGCGGCTGCGGGTGGAAAGCGCCGATGGCGACAGCGACGTCCGGCTGCCGTTCCGCACGCCGGTCGACGACATCACCGGCCTGGGCCAGGCCATCCGTGTGCTGATGGGCTGTCCGTTCGTGAACGGCCTGCGAGCGCGCCGGGACTGAGGCGCCACCGGCTACCGTGTCGGGGTGGTCTCGCCCCTAGGCGACGCCGACGGTCAGTTGGCCGAACGCCGTCCGCTTCGCATCGAGCTCGCGATCGTGTTGAGCGTGACGTTCGGCCTGAGCGCCATCACCGCTGTGTTGCAGCTTGCCGACTCGGTGCTGCGCAACCTGAGCGCTCAGCGGATCCCACTCAACCCCCGGCGGTCCTACTTCGACGTGATCGACCTCGGTCTCAACGCGACCGTCGTCGTGCAATCCGTCGCCTGGGGCGGGCTCGGCCTCTATCTGCTGTGGCGCACCGGATTGAGCCCCGCCCGAGTCGGGCTGGCGCGCGTGCAATGGCGCCCCGATCTGCTCGGCGGCGTCGGCCTGGCCGCATTGATCGGCCTGCCCGGGCTGGCGTTGTATCTCGCGGCCCGGGCGTTGAAGATGAACGCTTCGGTGATCCCGTCCGGCCTGGGCGACACCTGGTGGCGGGTTCCGATGCTGGTACTCATCGCTTTCGCCGACGGCTGGGCCGAAGAGGTCATCGTCGTCGGTTACCTGCTCACCCGGCTGGAGCAACTGGGGGTCGGCGCCCGCGCGGCGCTGGTGTGGTCGAGCCTGCTGCGCGGCACCTATCACCTGTACCAGGGCTTTGGCGCCGGGCTGGGCAACCTGGTGATGGGTCTGGTGTTCGGGTATGCCTGGCAGCGCACCGGGCGGCTGTGGCCGCTGGTGATCGCCCACGGGCTGATCGACACCGTGGCGTTCGTCGGCTACGCCCTGCTGGCCGGCCACCTGCGATGGCTGCACTGAGGTCACATGGCTGACGACCGCCTGCCCGAGCCCTCCCAGATCATTCGCCGCGACCCCGGCGCCGAGCCATCGAGCAGGCCCAGGCGGCCGCCGCCGCCCACGCCGCCACCACCCAAGCCGATTTCGCCCAGGGCGCGCCAACGTTCGGCGCCGCAGCAGAAGCGTCGGGCGCCGGGGCGCACAAGGGCGTGGGGGCAGGTGATCTCCCTGAGCCTGGTGATCGCCGTGCTACTGATCTGCGCCACCGCCCTGGGTGGCGCGCTCTGGCTCGAAACGGCGCTGCACCGCCAGGCGGTGCTGACGGACTACCCGGGGCGCCCGCCGTCCGGGCACGGCTCCACCTGGTTGCTGGTCGGCTCGGACAGCCGCCAGGGCCTCACCGTCGAGCAGCAGCAGGCCCTGGCGACCGGCGGCGACACCGGCAACGGCCGAACCGACACCATCTTGGTGGTCCACGTGCCGACGTTAGGGTCGAGCACCCCGACGACGATGGTGTCCATTCCCCGCGACTCCTACGTGCCCATCCCCGGGTACGGCCGGGACAAGATCAACGCGGCGTTCGCGATGGGCGGCGCGGCGTTGCTGGCGCAGACGGTCGAGCAAGCCACTGGTCTGCGGCTCGACCACTACGCCGAGATCGGTTTCAGCGGCTTCGCGGCACTGGTCGACGGCGTGGGTGGGGTGACCGTCTGCCCGGCCGCGCCGATCGACGATCCGCTCGCCGGCGTCAATCTGCCCGCCGGGTGCCAGAAGCTGGACGGCCCCGACGCGCTCGGCTACGTCCGCAGCCGGGCCACCCCGCGCGCCGATTTGGATCGCATGGTCGACCAGCGGCAGTTCATGTCGGCGCTGTTGCACCGGGCGGCCGGCTCGGCGGTCTGGCTGAACCCGTGGCGCTGGTATTCGGTTCCGCACGCGGCGGTGGACGCGTTGACTGTCGACCACGGCGATCATGTCTGGGACCTAGCCCGGCTGGGCTGGGCGCTGCACGGATCGACCACCACGTTGACCGTGCCGATCGGCCAGTTCACCAACAACGACTCGGGTTCGGTGGTGGTGTGGGATCACGAGAAGGCCGCCGCATTGTTCGACGCGCTGGCGGCCGACGAGCCGGTGCCGACGACCGTCCTGGGCGAACAACCCTAATTACTCAAACACCTACACGTAATTCCAAGAAATGGCGCCGATCATACAATTCAACGTAGCCTTGCTTTACTTAGGGAAAGCTGGCCTGAGTAAGCATTACCTTGGATGACAATGACTTCTGAGCTGCGTTATCTTGGTCGATATGAATGATCACGACGTCAATAAAACAAAGTTTCACGCGTTGCTTCAGGAACAGGTTCGGCACGAATTCACCAACGCTCAGCAATATATTGCGATGGCCGTTTATTTCGACGGCGCCGATCTTCGTCAGCTGGCGACACACTTCTATGGTCAGGCCGTTGAGGAACGTAACCACGCGATGATGCTGGTGCAGTACCTGCTCGACCGCGACGTGCGGGTCGAGATCCCCGGGGTCGACGCGGTGCGCAACGCGTTCGAGACTCCGCGCAACGCGCTGGCGTTGGCGCTGGATCAGGAGCGCACCGTCACCGAACAGGTCAGCAGGCTGGCCGCGGTTGCCCGCGACGAGGGCGACTACCTCGGCGAACAATTCATGCAGTGGTTCCTCAAGGAGCAGGTCGAGGAGATGTCGCTGATGACCTCGTTGGTGCGGGTCGCCGATCGCGCCGGGGCCGACCTGTTCGAGCTGGAGACCTTCATCGCACGCGAAATCGACTCAACGCGCCGCGGGGCCGACGGCCCAATCGCCGCCGGGGGCCGGCTCTGATTAGTGCGGGTCGGCGCCGGTCAGGCCGTCCTCCAGCCACGCTTTAACGCGGCCAGGGTAGTTGGTGGCCAGCCATGCCACGCCGATGTCCCGGCAGAATCGGACATCGTCGTACTCGTCGGGCGTCCAGCAGTACAGCGCCCGACCCTTGGCCGCCGCCTGGTCGACGAGCTCCGGGTGTTCACGCAGGGTGTCGATCGACGGCCCCACGGCGGTGGCGCCGACGGTGCTGACCGCGCTGCTGGTGAGGTATCGATGACTGCGGCCGAGCAGCACCGTCGGTAGCAGCGGGGCCGCCCGCCGGACCCGCCATAACGCGGCCGCGGAGAACGACATCACCACTGCCCGCGATCGGTCGGCGGAGGCGGGCGCGGCGATGCCGTAGCGATGCAGCAGCGCCAACACCTTGCTCTCCACCAGCGCGCCATAGCGAACGGGGTGTTTGGTCTCGATGAAGATCTTGACCGGCCGCTTCCAGTCCAGTACCAGCTCGACCAGGGCGTCCAGCGTCAACAGGCCGGTATCCCCGTGCGTGCCGTCGGCGCGCCAACTGCCGTGCCACGCACCGTATTCCAGCTCCCGAAGCTCGGCCAGCGTCATGGTGCTGACCAGACCGGCCCCACTCGACGTCCGGTCCAGCCGACGGTCGTGCACGCAGACCAGGTGCCCGTCACGGGTGAGCCGGACGTCGCACTCCACGCCGTCGGCGCCCTCCCGCAGCGCGAGGTCGTATGCGGCCAGGGTGTGTTCCGGTCGAGAAGCTGAAGCGCCGCGATGGGCCACCACGAACGGGTGCCGAGAGACCACCTCGTCGGCCCGTGTCATGCCCCTATGCTGCCGGTTCTTCACCCGTCAACTCAACTGGTTCAGCAGATCCCGACACGCCGGCCGGGCCTTCTAAGTCGTCGGGAACCAACACCCAACGGTGGGCGGGACGTTCGACCGGCTTTTGCTCGAATCCCTCGAAGAGCCGCGCGGTCGCCAGCAGTGCCACCAACGCCAGCAGGTAGGCAACGATCATGGCCACCGTGTTGTTGGCGATGCCCTGAGCGTCCTGTGCGCCGCTGGTGACCGATGCGAAGACCGACGTCACGCTGCTGAGCAGCAATAACAGCCACCAGCCCCAGATCTCCCCGCGCAGCCGGGCGTAGTGATCCTCGGTTTTGGCCAGCTCGATGACGTAGACCAGCGCCCAGACCGCGCCGAGCAGGGGAAGGCAACAGATCGCCACGAACCCGGCCATCGTCGCCCAGCTGGCCGACCGGCTGGACGTTGCCAGCACCACGGCCACGGTGATGGCCAGTGCCATCGCGGCCGATGGCGGCAGCAAGGTGCCGAGCCGCAGCGCCCAGCGCGACCGGGATTCCGGCCTGCCTGTATGCGCGAAGGCCGCGGCGCGGCGCCCGATCAACCATTGCGTCAGCACCACGGCGCAGCCGATCACCGCAGCGATCGCGCCCAGGCTCGCTAAAACACTCAACAGCGCCGCCGCGTCGGCGACCAGCCAGTTCAGCAGCATGTTGCGGTTGATGACCAGCAACAGATACCGCACCAGGTGCACCAGCGCCGCCACACCCAGCGCGACTGCCGTCACGAAGAACGCGGTACGTACACGGCCGGCCGGCGGCGCTCCCCGCAGCGCCCGACCCGACTCGGCGCCGCCCGGGTCGGCGGGATCCACCAGGCCCCACCGCGGTATCGCGGTGTATCGCGGGGTCGGCCCGAGCGGGCGGCGACGGCGACGCGGCGAAGGAGGAGGCCCGGGACGTACCGCGATCCACCGATAGCCGGGTGGCAGCCGCGGCGGTGTGCGCGGGCCGGCGTTCCAGCCGGAATCGGCGCCCGCTGCTGCTGTGGTCCCGGTCGTCCCGGTTGTTGAGGGCGCCAGCAGCGTCCCGTTGCAGCGCGGACACCACACTCGCTGCCGTTCACGGACATTCCAGCGTGTGCCGCACTGGGAGCACGCTTGGATCACGGAAACAGCCTAGCTGGGCGACGATGCGCGCCACCGTAGCGGCGGGGGGGAACCGGCAAACCGCGCAAATGGCTGGCTCAGTCGGCGGTGTTGTGGCCGGCCGCAGCTCTGGTTTCCTCAAGCAAGGACGCCCTCAAGCGGATGGCGGCTTCGACTCGCGACGGGCCCTCGGTAGCGCAGTAGAAAACCAGGTCGATTCACTGGCAGGACCTGATAAGTCCCCCACCCGGTGCCGAACACACCGGAGCCGCTTCTTGGGCCGTCGTGGCCGTCTATGAACCTCACGATGCTGTTGCCTTGCCGGCGAACATAACCCCTCCCGCAACCGCTACCTTCTGAAGTACATCATCGGCGGGTGGGGCCGACCGACGAAGCACTGGTGGGTGAAGCCGTAGTTTCTGATCAGGGCGACGGCGTGCAGGCCTCCCAAATGGTTCGCGCCGTAATCGAGCATCGCTGAGCGGCCGTCGGTCACGGTCCAGTTTTTTCCGATCAGCTCCACTCGTACGGTGGCGGGGTCGAATGCGATCGCGTCCTCGCCGGTCATCGGCCCCGCCGGCGCACTGCCGTTCACCGTGAAGTACATCATCGGAGGATCCGGGCGCCCGACGTAGCAGATCCGGTTGAACCGGTAGTGCGATACCACCTCCCGAGCACGGTTCGCGTTGGCCTGACTGGCTCCGAAATCCAACAACCAATCGCTTCCATCCGTTACCTTCCAAGAACCGGCGACCCGGTGGACTTCAACCGCCTCGGGATTGATTGCAATGCAGTCCTCATCAAGCGACGGCGGGTCGGCGCCGAGCGCGTGCACGACCCCGGTGAAACTGGTCGCATTGATATCGGCCGCGGGATCGGGAGTCGTGTCGACCGTGCCTCCGGGGCCCTGCTCCAATGCACGCGCGACGAACGCGGTTGCGAATCCCTGACTTCTCGCCGCGGCTAAGTCGTACTTGTGCGCGGCAACCATCATGATCTCGTCGGCCGCCAGCCCGAGGCTCGAGATCGCCATCTCGTACACCGCCGGGTTCGGCTTGTACGCCTTGACAGTCTCAGCCGACAACGTCCGATCGAATGGCAGGCCGGCACGATTCATGAGTGCCGATTGGGTGGCGACACTCATGTTGGAGAGGATCGCCAAGGTGAAATGGTTGTGAAGCGCCCACAGCGAACTGGGAACGTCCTCCCACGGGTTCAGGCTGCGCCACAGCGCGAAGAAGTCATCGACCTCAGCTGCGGACGGTGTGCCGTGCGCCGACAGCAGTGTTGTCATCGAGTCGCGCAGAATTACATCGGGCGCCACCCACGGTGGCACGGCCCCCACCCCGGAGGCGTACCCGGCCTCGGCCTCGTGGGCGAACGTGGTCGGGTCGAGGCTGAGGCCGTATTTCTGCGACAGCGGCACCGCTCCCGATGACAGGCTTCCGAACCAGTCAAACGTCGTGCCGATGATGTCGAAGGTAAGGGCTTTGACAGTAATGACGGCTCCCCAATTCGTGAAAGCTCATCGACCCGAGCCGATCCAGACCAACTTTGTCTGGCGCTTTGTGCGTTCGACCGCAGCGAGTACCACTGCGACAGTGCGATATTCGTTGCAACGGCCAGGTCGCCACTTGTTGTGGGCTCATCCCGTCTAGCCCCAAGTGGCGGACCTGGCCTCAGTGCTTAGCGAGCTTCTACTTGACGGCGTGAGCAGACACGCTCGTCAAACGCGCTTTGTTCTGATTCAGAAGCTGCCCCATCGTCTGTGCGCTCTGGCCCCAGTACCACCAGTACGGCTGTTTCGTTTGGGCCATGATGACGGCAAATTTCAAACTGTGGTCAGACGGGTCGATGTAGCTGCTGATATCGGTGAGAGCCGCCTTGTTCTTAGTGAGAAGCTCTCCCACTTCAGCGCCAGACTGGCCCCAGTACCACCACCACGAGCTATTGGCTTCGCCCATGATGACCGCGAACTTCAGAGTGTTGTCAGTGTCGATGTAGGCACGAATGTCGGTAAGGGCCGCCTTGTTCTTAGTGAGAAGCTCTCCCACTTCAGCGCCAGACTGGCCCCAGTACCACCACCACGCGCTCTTGGCTTCGCCCATGATGACCGCGAACTTCAGGGTCTTGTCAGTATCGATGTACGGGCTGATCCTTCTGATCGCTGCCTTGTTCTTAGTCAGAAGCTGCCCGACTTGTTCCGCGGTCTGACCCCAGTACCACCACCACGCCTCGGTTACCGGTTCCATCGTGACCACGAACTTCACGGTGTTGTCGACATCGATGTATGCGTCAATGTCAGTGAGCATGGCCTTGTTTTGTGTCAGGAATTGCCCCACTTGCTCACCGGTGATGCCGTAGTACCACCACCACGCCTGCCCGGCGTCCGGCACCATCACGCCGGCAAATTCTATTGGCGGCGGGACTGATACCGTCGTCGGCTTCCTCACCCATGCCTCATTGGTGATTGCCAACAGGGAGGGCACATCGATAATACCTATCGAATCCCACGTGAAAAGCGCATAGCCTTGGTCCGTCCCGTTAATCCCGCTGGGAACTTTCACGTTTAGCTGCTCTGCTAACCAGGCAATACTGCCGTAACCACAAAGACTGACACAGTGGTCGTAGACAGTATCTTTGTGATACCCCGTGGCAAACCAACCTGACACGCCACCGTTACCGCTACTTCCAGCCTTCCACCACGTCGTATTTAATTGATCCCCAGCAACACCGATCTTAACGGGGCCTTGCGAGATAGCGCTTCGCAATGTCGCGGAATCTGTCCAGTCGACCGAGTTATACGGGCCGTCGTCATATTGAAACCCCTCCTGGCCGAATCCGCCGTTTTGCATCCATTGCAGCACTTCGTGGCAATTTGCGCCTTGAAGAATGCCGTGATTTGTGGCCCAGGCCATTACTTCATCTTGCGAGATGAATATTTCTGGATTATTGCATGACTTGGCGAATGCTTCTTCAGCACTGACACAATCGCCATCACTGAAATTGCCCCAAAACGAAAGCTGCTTGGGCATCACGAGGAAAGTCGGGGGCGCTCCGAAGATAACGGCGTGAGGGGTAGCGGCTGCCAACGCGCTTCTTGGCGATGGGGTGGCTCCGCGTCTCGGAGACTGAGTCTGGGCGGTAGTCATCATTTCCTCCTGGTGGTTTTGTTGGGGACTCTCATTGATCTGAAATTCCATTGAACGTCGATGCCTATGTGCGGGCCAAGAGGCTGGTCCGTTGAGCGGACCAGCCAACCCGGCGAGGGCGATACTGCGTCGCACCGTAGGTGGCGAGTTTTCTTGCGGACGGCTCGGGGTCGGTCGGTCCAACAGCGAATTGGAATGGCGGGTAACCGAAGTCGGCGCGTCTAGCCGCGGGTCGCTGACTCACCAGAAGCGAATACCCGGTCCGTTGGACGGACCGGGTATCGCTACGCCGTCGGAGTGCGGCTCAGTTCGCAGCCGCGCCAACTCATTTCGCGCGTTTTGGCGGCGTTCTCCGCACCGCAACCTTGGTGGGCTGGGGCACTGCCAGTGCCTGTTCTAGTGCGGAGACGCGCTTGACCAGATCGGCCACCGCGCCAGCCAGATAGGTGTAGTCCGGCGGGGCCGCGCCCGCCGCGGCCGCGGCTGGGGCCGGGGCCGATGGTGCTGCCGGAGGGTTGCCGGCGTACTTGTTGACGGCCGCCTCGAACACATCCCATGGGAAGTTGTCACCGACGTCGGTATGAGTTCCGATGCTGAGATGCTGTGTGACATAGCGGTGGTCACTGATGCCCGGAGGGTTGGCCGCGTAGGGCGGCGTGAGGACGTTCGTCGCGATGCCGTACTTTTGGCAGTCCTGCACGGCCAAGTAGGCCGCAACATCGATCGCCTTGCCGGCGTTGTCGAGCCACTGCTGGCGTGTCCATGCGACAAAGGAGCCGGCGAAGCACAAGTTGATCGACTCGTTGTTAGCGTCGAGCACACTCCAGGACGCGTAGTCGGTGTCGACCACATCGCAGACGGTGACGCCGTGGTCGTTGGGATCCTCCGAGATTGTGTAGTGATAGCTGACCTGGCTGGACGACTGGCCCATCCAAGTCGCCAACTCGTCGGCGTTGGCGCTGCCTTCCTCGGTGTGAAGCAGCCACAGGTCGACCTTCGTGTTGCCGCGCGCCTGGTAGTTGGGCGACCACTTCGGGTACTCGTTGAAGTCCGGGCGTGCCAACGCGATCCCGCACCCTGGTACGGCCAACCGTGTGTACAGGCGCGTGGCTTCGTCGAAGCGCTGACCGTATCGGTCAGGGTATGCCGATTGCTGGACCTGCTGGGCGTACCAGCCGGGTGGGTGAACGTTGGAGTTGTAGTCCAGCCGGGCCAGCGCGTGATAGAACATCGCCGCCGAGCGCGCGGGGTCCATCCGGTCGGCGACGGTTCCCCACCACGGGTCGCGCTGCTGGAACAGGCCGACGCTGTTCGAGTCCGATCCGATCGCGTCGTACGGGTACTTCAGCGAGCCTGGGTCGGCGTTGCTGGCGTACATCCTCATGTTGGATTCGACCAGTGCGGTCGCCAGCGCAATCATGATCCCGCGCGGCGTGATGACGGGATGGTCGAGGATCGACTCCCCGCCTTCGCGATCCTGTTGCCCTTCGGCGATGATCGCCCGGGCGTAGTCGTCGGGGTTGGTCGTGCCCGGCTTGCCGACAACTCCGGCCTTCGGGGTTCCTTTGGTATGACTGCTGATCGTGGTCATGGTGTCCCTTTACTGTTTGGTCGTTTTCCTGAGGTCGCGGCCTCGGTGGTCAACTCCCAGGGCCAGCAGGAGTGGGGCCGTCGGACGCCGCCGAGACACACTGCGTCGACCGAAACACCAGGGTCAAGACTGCGGTCCGCTGATCGGACCGGAACCGACCGTGACTGCCGCGATCGCCTACCACATAGCCAGACGAAGCAGGCACGGGACTTTATGAGGTTGTGTCATCGCCAGTGCATGAGGCTTCAAACTGGCCCGCTGCCAATCCCTTTCGCGAGAGCGATAGATAAGATTCGGAGGTAACTCAGCTGACCGCGGCGCCTTGCCGATGGGGTGGGTGTCGCGCAAGCGCGCAACACCACCCGCTCGGCACGTAATCGCCGCGGGTAGCCGACAAGGCCGACGCCGCGTTGAGCAACACTCGGCGGCTCCGGGGGCCGATTAGGAGGACACCAACTCGATCGACCAGAAGTCGGAGGTTAAATAAGCTCCCTCGATCGATGCGCTATCTGAGCTGGCGGCAGGTCCGGTCAGATATTGGTAGGGCATGTAGAAGTAACCCTTGTCGCCCCACGACGCCGACCACGAGTTACGCACGATGACTTGGCCTTTG
>Ga0302326_10019010_pt1 | contig 14219 bp, 11 predicted proteins | sample Palsa_T0_3_FD_202264 | JGI IMG/M metagenome (GOLD analysis project Ga0302326, IMG submission 202264) | Peat permafrost microbial communities from Stordalen Mire near Abisko, Sweden - Palsa_T0_3 | ecosystem: Environmental > Terrestrial > Soil > Palsa > Peat permafrost | place: Sweden: Abisko... | reverse complement strand
CGCCGCCCGCTCGGAAAGCGCGCCGACGGGGATGTGCACGGCGTCGGGGGCGTGCCCGGCTGCCCACTCGTCGTCTTCGCGCACGTCAAGCAGGTACACCCCGGCGGGCACTTCGGTCGACATGACAGCGGGCTGGGCATCGTCGGAGTGAAACACGGTCGTTCTCCTCATATCGCGCACGAGGCGTAACTAGCGGCGCAGCTATGTCAACGCGCTGTGCGCGCTACTGTACCGCCCACGCAATTGCCCTGGCGACGTGGGGCGATCCCCACCGAGGGCGGGACCCGTCCGCGGTCGCGTGAAACACGCGACCGTTCCCTACGACTGCGATTTTGACCTTTACTGCCTGGTCGCGCGTCCGCGCAAGATCGCGAGCGCGACCGAGGCGAAGATCACGGCGGCGGTCGCCTCGTAGTGGGCGCGACGCGACTTCTCATGCTGGATCGCCGAGTGGAAGCGGTCCACCGCGGGCGGGAATGGCGAGCGGCCGAAGAACAGCTTGGACGGCTTGTCGAGGTCGGGGAACGCGGCGCCTGCCATGCCCGCGAGCACCGCCGTGCGGCGTTCCGGCGGGGCGACCGCGGCCATCGCCCCCATCGCCGCCAGGCCGATGAGGCCGTCGGGGACCGCCACCCGCAGCAGCCGCCGGCCGCCGCCGAACAGGCCCCAGTGCGGCAGCCAGTCAAGAACGAAGTGCGACGCGACCCCGAGCGCGAACGCGTGCGCCGGGCGACGCGTCGTAGCGCCGACGATGGCACCGGAGAGTACATGGTTGGTGACCAGCATGCCCCAAACGTACCGGCGGGATCGTCGTCCTCGGCACCCGGCGTGCCACTCCTTGGCAGGAGGTGGTCGATTAATCGAACCCAGATATACAGAATCACACGATTTTGTGCTGATAACGGCGTCAAAATCTTACTAAGATCGCGTGGTCCGCATGTAGCGCTCAGCTGTGCGGGGCCTGACAGGAATGGGGAATTGCCGTGGCCGCCTCCTCGCCGAACCAAGCGTATCCGGGCCAAGCGCCCGAGTACCGTAGCGGCCCGCCGCCCCTCCTGGTCGCCGTCGCCGACCCCGCGGCACAGCGCCGGCTCACGGTGCTGGCCCGCCTCATCCTGCTCCTGCCGCAATTCATCGTGCTCTACCTGCTGGCGTTGGCCGCCTACGTGGTTGCCTTCCTCGGCTGGTGGGGCGCGCTGTTCACGGGGCGGCTACCCCAGTGGGCGGGCGACTTCCTGGGCGGCCTGCTGCGCTGGGCGGCCCGGGTGTTCGCCTACGAGTTGCTGCTCACCGACGCCTACCCGCCCTTCACGCTCGACGACGTCCCGACCTACCCGGTCCGCCTCGCGTTGCCGGCGCCGCAGCGGCTGAACCGCGCCGCCGTATTCTTCCGGATCATCCTGGTCATTCCGGCCTGCATCGTCGGCACCGTGCTCGCCTTCGGTGCGGGCACGCTGATGGCCTTCGTCGCCTGGGTCATCACGCTGGTCACCGGACGGCTGCCCGCGTCCTATCACCAGGCGTTCACCGCCGTGGTCCGCTATGAGGTGCGGTATTACGCCTACTGGTTGATGCTGACGCCGACCTACCCGCGCGGGCTCTTCGGTGACAAGCCGGGGGTCCCGACCTGGGCGGACCAGCCCGCCGCGCCAGCCGGCTACGGGTACCCCGCTGGCCCCGGCTACGGGTACCCCGCTGGTCCCGGCTACGGGTACCCCGCTGGTCCCGGCTACGGGTACCCCGCTGGTCCCGGCTACGGCGCCCCGGCCGGCCACGGCGGCCGACCCTTCTTCCAGCCGGCCGCCTGGAGCCTGCTGCTCACGTCCGCGGCGAAGAAGCTGGTCACGACGTTCATCGTGCTGGGAGCGGTGCTCTGGATCGCCGACATCGGGCTGCAGGTCCACAACGCGCGCCACGAGGTGAACGCCATCGTCGCGAAGATCGCGATCGACGAGCTGCGCGCCTCCTACGGCACGCTGAACAGCCAGGTGACCGTCTGGCAGAGCTCGGTCCAGGCCTGCGGCAACAACCTGCCCTGCGTGACCAGCGCGGACACGACGGCGGCGACCGACTTCTCGGTCTTCGCGAGCCTGCTCAAGGCCGTCCCGGCGCCCGCGGGCGCGGCGTCGGCGCGCGCGCGCCTCGAGGCGGACGCGACGACGATGGCGCAGGACTTGACGATGCTGAGCCAGACCACCAGCGTCGGCCAGTATCGGTCGACCTTCACCAGCACCGGGATCGCCGGGACCTTGGCCTCGTTCAACGCGGACTACTCGGCCCTGGCCCAGGAACTCTCCGGCTTCTAGGGCAGCCGGACCGCTGCGGGATCGTCGTCCTCAGCACGCGGCGCGCCACTCCTGGTAGCGTTTCCACCATGCTGGACAGACGATTCATCAGGGACAACCCGGAAGCCGTGAAGGCCGCCGTCCGGGTTAAGGGCATCGACCTGGACGTGGACGAGTTGCTCAGCCTGGATCGGTCCAGCCGTGACCTGCAGCGCGAGCTCGACGAGGCGCAGACCAGGCGAAGGGCGTACTCGAAGGAGTTCGCTCGGGCCGACGAGGCCACCCGGGTGACGCTGCGGGCCGAGCACGACGAGCAGGACCTGCACCTGAAGGAGGTCCGCGAGTCGCTGGCCGAGGTCAACGACCGGCTCCAAGCGCTGCTGCTGCTCACCCCGACGATCCCGTGGACCGGCTCGCCGGTCGGGCGCGACGACTCGGCCAACGTGACGATCAAGACGTGGGGCGAGCGGCCGGTCTTCGACTTCGACGTCAAGGACCACGTCGAGCTGCTTGAGAACCGCGGCTGGGCGGAGTTCGCGCGGGCGCGGAAGGTGGCGGGCGAGCGCGCCTACGCGCTCACCGGCGACATGGTGCTGCTGGAGCGGGCGCTGCTCTCCTACGCGCTCGACCACCTCATCTCGACCGGGTCCACCGTGATCTCGGTCCCGGTGATGGTCAGGGAGGAGGCGCTGATCGGGACGGGGCAGTTCCCCTCGCACCGCGAGGAGACCTACGCGCTCCCGGCCGACGACCTGTTCCTGGCCGGCACCGCCGAGGTCGCCCTGGTCGGCCTGCACTCCGGTGAGATCCTGGACGCCAAGGAACTCCCGATCCGCTACGCCGGCATCTCGCCCTGCTTCCGCCGGGAGGCCGGCAGCGCCGGGCGCGACGTGCGCGGGCTGCTCCGGGTGCACCAGTTCGAGAAGGTCGAGCAGTTCGTCATCTGCGCGGCCGATGACGAGGAGTCCGACCGCTGGCACGCCGAGCTGCTCGGCGTGGCCGAGCACTTGCTGCAGGGCCTCGGGCTGCACTACGAGGTCGTCGAGTGCGCCACCGGCGACATGGGCGCGGGCAAGTACCGGATGAACGACGTCAACACCTGGTTCCCTTCGCTCGGCCGGTTCCGCGAGACGCACAGCTGCTCCTCGCTGCACGACTGGCAGGCCCGGCGGGCCAGCGTGAGGTACCGCGACGCCGACGGCGTCAAGTTCGCCTACACGCTGAACAACACCGCGATCGCGACGCCCCGGCTGCTCGCCGCGGTCGTCGAGAACTACCAGACCGCAGACCAGAAAATCCGGGTGCCTGAGGTACTGCAGCCGTACCTCGGCGGCCGAGCCGAGCTTTAATACGCTTACCCAAATAAGGAGGGCCGTGCGCCGTGGGACGCGAGCGTCGTACGCTGCGAGGCGTGGAACTCCAAGCTGACCGAGTCGCCGAGCTCGCCCACCGCCGCGTGGCCGAGCTGCGGCGGCGCGATGTCGCCGTCGCGCTGCTAAGCGTGCCGGCCACTGACGCCCTGGCGTCGCTCCCGGCCATCAGGCGGGGACTGCTGGCGGCGGGCAACCCGCTGTCGGCGCCGTTCTGGCAGTCGGCCGAATTGATCCTGCACAAGATCAGCGAGCACGTCGCCACCTTCGGGGACGTGCACGGCTGGCTTGAGGCGACCGGGACCGAGCCGACCGGGATCATCGGCCTGCACGTCTGGGCGGAGCCAGCCGCCCGCAGCCCGCTGCAGGAGGAGATGCACGCCCGGCTGGTGGGCTACCTGGAGGAGTGCGTCGCGGCGGGCGAGATCGACCCGGACCGGCTCGCGACCGGGGACGAGGAAGCCCGCCTGGATTACGTCACGATCCAGGAGCGGTGGATGACCAGCCCGCTGCCGGACGGGCGGGTGCCGATGACGGCGCTCCTTGACGAGCAGGACGAGGCCTTCCTGGCCGACTGGGCCGCCGCCGACGCGGAGGCGCGCGCCGCGCTGCAGTCCATGCTGGCGGCGGCGGGCGACCGCCCGCTGCCCGCCGCGGACCTGCGCGCCGCCGTGGCCAAGCTGCGGGTGGACATCGCCCGGCCCGGGTGGCCGGGGCAGATGCTCGTCTCGTTCAGCGGCCGTAACACCGACTCGCTGCCATTGGACGACGCGGAGCTCTGGCTCACGCTGGCCACCTCGGTGGCCGCACCGCAGGGCGGCCCGCTGTCCGACGAGGACAAGGAGTTCGCGCGGGCGATGGAGTGGGCCGAGGAGGAGGACCTCGAATTCGGGGACGACGTCAACGACGACACCGGTGACGACGAGCCGGACGAGCTGTCGGCGGCGATCGCCGCGGTCTGCGCGCTTGACCACTTCGACTGGCTGGCCGTCATGTCGGCGCTGGTCAACGGCGGCCCGGGGACGCCCGCCTCGGCCGCCGACCTGGCCCGCTACGTCAGGGACTTCGACCCGGAGCAGGTGATCGGCCTCGCCTCCACCGATGGCGGGTTCACGCTGGCCGCGGCCGTCGCGGCCGCTGATGACACCGATGAGGCTGACTACGCCGAAATCGGCGCCGACTTTGACCCGGGGGTCGTCGATTTCGACGACGACCTCGACGTCGGCGACTTCGACGAGGACGAGGACGAGGACGAGGACTTCGACGAGCTCAGCATCGAGGAGCTGTTCCTGAACGTCACCGCCATGTGGTCCGTGCTCGGGGCGATCGACTCCGACGACCGGCTGACGCCGCTCGGCTGGTGGGGCCTGCCCGAGGCGATGAGCCGCGCCTGGACAGAGCCGGAGTCCGAGTAGCCGTCCAGGTCACTCATAGCGCAGCAGCCAGTGCACGCCGCCCGCCGCTATGCCCAACGGCGTGACGCGACGTTCGTTGGCGGCCAGCGATTCGAAGAACGCGCGCAGCTCATGGTCGTGATCGGGCATTTCATCGAAGTAGATGAGGGTACCCGGCCGCAGATGCTGCTCCGCCCAGGCGAGCACGGTTCGGGCACTTGAGTACAAGTCGGAGTCGACGTTCACGATCAGCTGGTCATGGTCCGGCGGATCAAAGGCGGAAAGGGTCTTCTCGAACCACCCGACTTCGAAGGAAACTCGCGGATCATCAATCTGCGGCGGCCCATTCGTCGCAAAATGCCCTTTCGCCAGCCCCGGACGCCAACTCTCGGGCAATCCCTCGAAGCTGTCGAATCCGACCAGCCGCGCCGAATCACCCTTGAGGTGCCGGCTCCACCACTGCATGCTCTCGCCCTCGGCGACGCCGAACTCAAGGTAGAGCGGCCGCGAGGCGTGCACGTAGGTAAGAGCGTAGGCGTACAGCTCCTGCCGCGTTTTAAAGACTCGCGGGTGCGGGGAACCTGGCTGGCTGACCAGCCACTGGCCCAGTTCTACGTACCCAAGCGCCGCGCGGAGGTCGGCCAGTGCGCTTGCCGGGAGCCGTCGGCCGACAGCGATAAGACTGCTCCTGACGAGGGTCTTTATCGTGCTCATAACGGCACTCTAATGTCGACTGCGGGGCGAGCGCACAAGATTAAGAAATGCCGGTAGAATTGCTACGATCCGCCGGATATCTGCAGTTTAGTTCCTATTATGTCCGATTATGGACGGCGAGCGGAGCGGCATTTTCAGGCACCATTCGGCGCCTTTTGCGCGCCGCGACCAGCGATTACCGCCCGGGAGGCACCGAGGGCGGCCCGCGAAGCCGCGCTCGAAGCGCTAACCGCGCTTGGCCGTCGCCGAGTCGTCGAGCGCCCCGTCCGGCTGCGCCTCGTCGTCGTCCGCGGGCGACGGGTCCTCCGGGCGCGGGCCGATCTTCTTGAACTGCTTGTTCATCGAGCGGAGCAGGAAGAAGAGCGAGACGCCGAGCCCGGCCACGACGAGGAAGCCGAGCAGGCCCGGCTCTACGTCGCCGATTGAGGACGTGGAGTTGGTTGCGCTGCTGGCCAGCACGGCGATGAACGTCACAGGGTCACACTCTCCCGGATACCCGCGAAAAGGTCGTCTTCCGGCAGCTCGGTATCGACGAGCGACCTAGCAAGATTATAGTCCTCGGTCGGCCACGCGACGCGCTCGACCTCGCGCGGGCACGCGAACCACGAGCTGTTCGGGTCGATCTGGGTGGCGTGCGCGCGCAGCGCGTCGTCGCGGATGCCGAAGTAGTCGGCCGCCTGCACCCGGGTGGTGATCTCCAGCGTTCGCTGGCCGCGCTCGAGGCGCCTGCGGGCGCGCTCCTCCCATTCGGCGAAGATCTCCGTGTACGGGGACTCCAGACCGCGGCGCAGCAGCTCTTCGTGCAGCGCGGCGTACTTGGCCTGGTGGAAGGTCACGAAGTAGTACATCTTGGACGGCTGCCACGGCGCCCCCCCGATCTCGCGGTAGCGGTCGGGATCGGCCGCCGCCTCGAACGCCTCCACCGCGACCTGGTGGGTCTTGATGTGATCCGGGTGCGGGTAGCCGCCCGACTCGTCGTAGGTCAAGATCACGTGCGGCCGGAAGTCGCGCACCAGGTGCACCAGCGGGGCCGCGGCCTCCGCCAGCGGTGCCAGCGCGAAGCTGCCCTCCGGCAGCGGCGGCAGCGGGTCGCCTTCCGGCAGGCCGGAGTCGACGAAACCGAGAAAGCGCTGCTCAACGCCGAGGATCTCCCTGGCCCGCGCCATCTCCTCGCGCCTGATCCGGGGCAGGTCGGCCTGGACCTCGGGCCGGTCCATGGCCGAGTTGAGCACGCTGCCGCGCTCGCCGCCGGTCAGCGTGGCGACGAGAACGTCGACGCCCTCGCGGACGTACTTGGCCATCGTCGCGGCGCCCTTGCTCGACTCGTCGTCGGGGTGCGCGTGCACCGCCATGAGGCGCAGCCTCGCCTCACCCGTCTGCTCCTGCCCGGCCCCGTGGGATGACACCTGGTCTCCATCCGTCCGCTCTCGCTACCTAATCGGATACACCGCAACACTTAGACCGGAACGCCCACCCGGTTTAGCCGCATTCCCGCGTGGGAACCCTGGGTCGGAGGCTCTCTAGAAGCCACGCCGCCTACTGGGAGCACTTGACTAGTTCGCGTCGGTGGCCGAACCTTGTTAGCCTCAGAAGATTACCCCCGGAGCCCGGCTGGCTGCTTGGCGGAAGGCATTCAAGGCCTTGCGCCTAACAAGTGACCAGCACGCAGCGGCCAGATGAGCCCTGCGTAGTACTGAGGAGTGCCCGTGACCGAGACGCGCAATGAGAGCGTCACCTGGCTTACCCAGGAGGCGTACGACCGGCTTAAGGCCGAGTTCGACTATCTCTCCGTGCAGGGACGCATCGATATCGCGAAGAAAATCGAGGCGGCCCGCGAAGAGGGAGACCTGCGCGAGAACGGCGGTTATCACGCGGCCAAGGAGGAGCAGGGCAAGCAGGAGGGCCGCATCCTCCAGCTGCAGTACATCCTGGAGAACGCCCGGGTCGGCGAGCCGCCGCGCACCGACGGCGTGGTCGGCCCCGGCATGACGGTGACCGTCCGGTTTGTCCGCGATGACGAGGAAGTCACGTTCCTGCTGGCCTCACGTGAGGAGAGCGGCGCGCCGATCGACGTGTACTCGCCCAAGTCGCCGCTTGGCGCGGCGATCACCGGCAAGAAGGTCGGCGAGCAGGCGAGCTACGCGCTGCCCAACGGCCGGTCGATCACGGTGGAGATCCTCGACGCCGTGCCCTACGCAGGCGCCTGAGCACGTAAAACGGGCGCCCAGCGGTGAGCAACCGCCGGGCGCCCGTTTGCGTTCGCCCCGCTACCCGATCAGCGCCTCCGCCTCGGGGGCGGCGGCCGACGCGGTTTCGCTCGGCGCCCGCCCGCGCAGCGGCACCTGCTTGATGAACAGCGCGAGCACGAACACCACCACCGACGCGGGCAGCACCCAGGTGAACACCGCGTCCTCGCCGTGCGCGACCGCGCGGAAGACGACCTCCCGCACCGCGAGCGGCAGCGATGCCACCACGGTCGGGTCGAACGACGCGCCGCTGACGTGGAATCCGGCGCCCGCGCTGCCCGCCGCCGCCATCACCGAGTTCAGCCTGCTCGCGAACACGGCGCCGAACGCGGCCACCCCGAGCGAGCCGCCCATCTGCTGGAAGAACATCCGGGCGCTGGTCGCCACCCCCATGTCCTTGAGCTCGACGCTGTTCTGCGCGATCAGCGAGACCATCTGCATCAGGCAGCCCATGCCAAGGCCGAGGATCACGAAGTCGATGCCGAGCTCCCAGCGCGAGGTGGTGACGCTGAGCCCGGTCAGCAGGTACATCGCGACCACCATGACCGCTCCGCCGACGATCGGGAACAGCCGGTACTTGCCCGTCTTGCTCACCACCAGGCCGGCCAGCACCGAGATGGCGGCCGAGCTGACCATCATGGGCGTCAGCAGCAGCCCGCTGACCGTCGGGGTGGCGCCCTGCACGGTCTGCTGGTACAGCGGGAGGAACGTCAGCGCGCCGAACAGCGCCAGGCCGACGAAGAACGCCAGCGCCATCGAGAGGCTGAAGTTCCTGCTCTTGAACACGTGCAGCGGCAGCATCGGCTCCGCCGCCCGGCGCTCGACCGCGAGGAACGCCGCGAACGCACCCGCCGCGACCGCGATCAGCCCGAGCACCGGCGCCGAGGTCCACCGGTACTCGGTGCCGCCCCAGGTGGCGACCAGGATGACAGCGGTCGCGATCACGCCGAGGAGCACGCCGCCGAGGTAGTCGATCCGGCGCTCGACCCGGCGGGCGGGCAGCTTGAGCGTGGCCCACATGTAGACCAGCGCGGCTCCCCCGACCGGCAGGTTGATGTAGAAGATCCAGCGCCAGGAGAACGCGTCGGTGATCCACCCGCCCAGCAGCGGGCCGCCGACGGTGGCGAGCATCATCGCGGCCATGAAGTAGCTCATGTACTTCCCGCGCTCGCGGGGCGGCACGATCTCGCCCAGGGTCGCCATCGCCCCCACCATCAGGCCGCCCGCGCCCAGGCCCTGCAGCGCCCGGAACGAGATCAGCATCGCCATCGAGGTCGACAGGCCGGACAGCGCCGAGCCGATGAGGAAGAGCACGATCGCGAAGATGAAGAGCTTCTTGCGCCCGTACATGTCGCCCAGCTTGCCGTAGAACGGCGTGGTGATCGTCGACGTGAGGATGTAGGCGGTCACCACCCAGGACAGGTGCGAGACGCCGCCCAGGTCGCCGACGATCCTCGGCAGCGCGGTGCTGACAACCAACTGGTCGAGCATGGCCAGCACCATCGTCAGGATCAGGCCGGGCAGCACGATCATGATCTGCCGGTGCGACAGGTACCCGCCCGCCCCGGCCGCGCCCGCCCCGCCCTCGTCTACCGCTCCAGGGGCGCCCGCGCCCGCCACCGCCTCGCTCACGTTCCACTCCTCAGACCCGAAATGAAAGCCGGTCCGCCCGGTCCGCCCGGTCCGCCGTCGTCCGCTAAGCCCAATTTCTCATAAGTAATCTATATTCATCCGCCTAATTTCTCCGTCAGCTGAACGACAAGTCGTACCCGGCCGCGCGCAGCCCCGACTTGACGCGCTCGCAGTGCTCGGGCCCGCGCGTCTCCACCTGGAGCACGACCTCGACCTCGTCCACCCGCAACGACGGCGCCAGCCGCTCGTGGCTGACCTCGAGCACGTTGGCGCCGAGCTCGGCCAGCAGCCCGAGCAGCGCCGCCAGCGAGCCCGGGTAGTCGGGGACGCGGCAGCGGAAGCCGAGGAACCGCCCGGCCGCCGACAGCCCGTGCCGCAGCAGCTTGGACAGCAGCAGCGGGTCGATGTTGCCGCCCGAGAGCACCACCACGACCGGCGGCTCGAACGCGCCCGGCTCGGCCAGCAGCGCCGCCACCCCGGCCGCCCCGGCCGGCTCGACCACCTGCTTCGCCCGCTCCAGGCAGAGCAGCAGGCCGCGCGCGAGCGCCGCCTCCGACACCGCCACCACCCGGTCCGCGGCCGACGCGAGGATGGCGAACGGTATGTCGCCTGGCCGCTGCACCGCGATCCCGTCGGCCATCGTCGGCAGGCCGATCACCTGGACGGGGTGCCCAGCCGCCATCGAGTCGACCAGGCCGGGCACCGCCGCCGACTGCACGCAGACCACCTTGACGTCAGGATCGAGCGAGTGCACGGCGACCGTCACCCCGGCCGCGATCCCGCCGCCGCCGGCCGGGACGAGGATCGTCCGCACCTGCGGGCACTGCTCGATGATCTCGAATCCGAGCGTCCCCTGGCCGGCCACGATGTCGGGATGGTCGAACGGGTGAATGAACACCGCGCCGGTCTTGGCCGCGAACAGCAGCGCCTCCTCGAGCGCGTCCTCGACCGACGCCCCGTGCAGGATCACCTTCGCGCCGTAGCTGCGGGTCGCCTCCACTTTGGGGATCGGCGCCCGTTCCGGCATCACCACGGTCGACGAGGCGCCGAGCAGCCCGGCGGCGAAGGCGACGCCCTGCGCGTGGTTGCCCGCGCTCGCCGCCACCACCCCTCGGGCCCGCTCCGCGTCGGACAGCCGGGCGATCCTTGTGTACGCCCCGCGCACCTTGAACGAGCCCGTGCGCTGCAGGTTCTCGCATTTCAGGTAGACCGGGCCGCCCGCCTGCTCGGAGAGCACCCGCGAGTAAAGCACCGGTGTCGGCGAGATCACGTCACGCAGCAGCTCGCGGGCCGCGACGATGTCATCAGACTGCACAAGCGGGGTAATCGAAGCCACAACAGCGAACATTAGCCCCCTGTCAGCCCGCCTCAGGATGCGAACACGCACTGAGGCGACATACTGTCGAGGGTGTGCAGCAGAGCAGCGATCATCCCAATGCAAGCGCTTCGCACGACAGGCCGGCCACTCTTGGCCAGCTGAAGGCGAGCGGCCACGTCTACCGCACGGTCAAGCAAGAGATCAGAGAGAACCTGCTGGCGCGGATGCGCGCCGGGCAGGATCGGTTCCCCGGCATCGTCGGTTTCGACGAGACGGTGCTGCCGCACGTGGAGCGCGCCCTGATCGCCGGGCACGACATCATCCTGCTGGGAGAGCGCGGCCAGGGGAAGACACGGCTGATCCGCACGCTGGCCGGCCTGCTCGACGAGTGGACCCCGGTGATCACCGGCTGCGAGATCAACGACCATCCCTACGCCCCCACCGACGCCCGCTGCCGCCGCCTCGCGGCCGAGCAGGGCGACGAGCTCAGCGTCAGCTGGCGCCACCAGAGCGAGCGCTACGGCGAGAAGCTGGCCACCCCCGACACCAGCGTGGGCGACCTGATCGGCGACATCGACCCGGTCAAGGTGGCCGAGGGGCGCACCCTGGGCGACCCAGAGACCATCCACTTCGGCATGGTGCCGCGGACCAACCGCGGCGTGTTCTGCCTCAACGAGCTGCCCGACCTGGCCGAGCGCATCCAGGTCTCGCTGCTCAACGTGCTCGAAGAGCGCGACATCGGGGTGCGCGGCTACTCCCTCCGGCTGCCGCTCGACCTCGTGCTGGTGGCGAGCGCCAACCCCGAGGACTACACCAACCGGGGCCGGATCATCACCCCGCTCAAGGACCGGTTCGGGGCCGAGGTCCGCACCCACTACCCGCTCTCGCTGGCCGACGAGCTCGCGCTGATCACCCAGGAGGCCGAGGTCTCCTGGGCCGGCGCGGACCCGGGGGCCGAGCTGCCCGAGCACCTGATCGAGGTCATCGCGCGGTTCACCCGGCTCGTGCGGGAGTCGCCCGCGGTCGACAGCCGCTCCGGCGTCTCGGCTCGGTTCGCGATCGCGGCGGCGGAGTCGGCGGCGGCGGCCGCGGTGCGCCGGACCGCGCTCGTCACCGAGGCGTGGAGCGCCGACGGCAGCGAGGAGGTGCCGGTCGCGCGGATCGGCGACCTGCCCGGCATCGTGCCGACGCTGCGCGGCAAGGTCGAGTTCGAGGTCAGCGAGGAGGGCCGCGAGGAGGAGATCCTCGTCCACCTGCTGCGACGGGCCATCGCGGAGACGTTCCGCGGCCGCCTCGGCGGCGCCGACCTGACCGGGCTGCTGGCCAAGTTCGAGGACGGCGGCACGATCGAGTCGGGCGAGCTGGTGTCAAGCACCGAGCTGCTCCGCCGCACCGGCGAGGTCCCCGGCCTGTCGAAGATCATGAGCAGGCTCGGCATGGCCGGCCGGGAGTCGTTCGGCGAGGCCGCCGCGGCCGTCGAGTTCGTCCTCGAGGGCCTGTACCTGATCCGCCGTCTTTCCAAGGACAGCAGTAATGGAACGACCACATACCGGACATAAAGCTAAAAGATCAGCTCGAACGCACGCGTGGTTCCACTGACCGCGCCTAGCCGGGCGTGGTCTGCGGCGAGGACGGAGCAGGACTGATGGCCAACTACCGGTACGGGCCGTACGACGACGGGCCTGACCCGCTCGCGCCGCCCTATGACGCCCGGGAGGCGCTCGACGAGATGGGGATGCGCATCCTCGGCGGCGAGAACACCAGGGACGCGCTCCGCGACCTGCTCCGCCGGGGCTGGCAGGAGCGCCGTGGCCTCGACGACCTGATGCGCCGGGTCCGCGAGCGCCAGCGCGAGCTGCGCAACGCCGGCCGCCTCGACGGGATGCTCGAGCAGGCCAGGCAGCTGCTCGACGAGGCGCTCGAAGCGGAGCGCGGCGCGCTGTTCCCCGACCCGAGCGACGAAGCCAGGGAACGCGAGCTCGAGCTTGACACCCTGCCCAACGACACCTCGCGCGCCATCAGGGCGCTGTCGGAGTACGACTGGCGCTCGCCCGAGGCGCGGCAGAAGTTCGAGCAGCTGCGCGACCTGCTCCGCCGTGAGGTGCTCGACAGCCAGTTCCAGGGCATGAAGCAGGCGCTCGAGAACCCCGACCCGGGGGCCATGCAGCGGGTCAAGGACATGCTGGCGGACCTGCGGCAGATGCTCGACGCCGACACCCGCGGCGAGCACACCCAGCAGGACTTCGACCGGTTCATGGGCGAGTACGGCGACATGTTCCCCGACAACCCGCAGAACCTGGAGGAGCTGGTCGACTCGCTGGTGCGGCGGATGACGGCGGCGCAGCGGCTGCTCGAATCGCTCTCCGATGAGCAGCGGGAAGAGCTGGCGAACCTGATGGCGCAGGCGATGGAGGACGCCGGCCTCGCGGCCGAGCTGTCCGCGCTTGGCGACGCGCTGCGCGCCCGCCGACCCGAACTCGGCCAGCCGCAGCGCGGGGTGCGAATGTCAGGCGGCACCCCGCTCGGGCTCGGCGACGCCACCAGCGCCGTCGCCGACATGGCCGACCTGGCCGACCTGGAGTCCGCCCTCAGCCAGGACTACGCGGGCGCGAGCATGGAAGACGTCGACGAGGAGGCGGTGCGCCGCGCGCTCGGGCGACAGGCGGTCGACGACCTGCAGGCGCTGCGCCGGCTCGAGCGCGAGCTGCAGCAGCAGGGGTACCTGACCAGCGACGGCGGCGAGCTCGAGCTCACGCCGAAGGCCGTCAGGCGGCTGGGCGACACCGCGCTGCGCCGGGTCTTCGCCGGCCTGGCGGACGGGGTGCGGACGGGCGACCACGACCGGCAGGACGCCGGCCAGGCGGGCGACACCACCGGGGCGACCAGGGAGTGGGAGTTCGGCGACGAGCAGCCGATCGACGTGCCGAGCACGGTCCGCTCGGCCCTGCTGCGGTCGGCCGCCGAGGGCGCCGGCCGGGGCCGGGTGCGGCTGACCGCGCGGGACTTCCGGGTCGCGGAGACCGAGCGCCGCAGCGCCGCCGCGGTCTGCCTGCTGGTCGACCTGTCGTACTCGATGGCGCTGCGCGGCACCTGGGCGGTGGCCAAGCAGACCGCGCTCGCGCTGCACGCGCTGCTGCGCTCCAAGTACCCGCAGGACGCGATCCAGGTGATCGGGTTCTCGAACTACGCCAGGGAGCTGCACGAGACCGAGCTGGCCGGGCTCGGCTGGGACATGGTGCAGGGCACCAACCTGCACCACG
>Ga0302326_10019009_pt1 | contig 14220 bp, 11 predicted proteins | sample Palsa_T0_3_FD_202264 | JGI IMG/M metagenome (GOLD analysis project Ga0302326, IMG submission 202264) | Peat permafrost microbial communities from Stordalen Mire near Abisko, Sweden - Palsa_T0_3 | ecosystem: Environmental > Terrestrial > Soil > Palsa > Peat permafrost | place: Sweden: Abisko... | reverse complement strand
ATGCGCCAGGCGGGGCGATACATGCCGGAGTATCGCAAGCTCCGCGAGGGGCGAACGCTGCTCCAGATCTGCGCGACCCCCGAGCTGGCGGCGGAGGTGACGCGGCAGCCGCTGCGGCTCGGGGTCGACGCGGCGATCCTCTTCGCCGACATTCTGTTGCCCCTCGAGCCGATGGGCGCGTCGTTCGAGTTCGCCAAGGGCGAGGGACCCGTCATCCACGAGCCCATCGCCTCACGCGAGCAGATCGATCGCCTTCGCGTCATCGACGCGGAAGAATCGCTCCCGCACGTTCTCGCCGCCATTCGCTTGCTCAAGCGCGATCTGACGGTGCCCCTCATCGGGTTCGCCGGCGCGCCCTTCACGCTCGCCAGCTATCTCGTCGAGGGCGGCAAGAGCGCCAACTTCGCCAAGACGAAGAAGCTCATGTTCGGCGCGCCCGACGCCTGGCGCGCGCTGATGGAGAAGCTCACCGAGGTGGTACGCCGGTACCTGCTCGCGCAGATCGCGGCCGGCGCCGACGCGGTCCAGCTCTTCGATTCCTGGGTGGGCGACCTCTCGCCGGCGGACTACCTCGAGTACGTCCAGCCGCACGTGCGCCGGATCCTCGCCGACGTGCAGAAGACGGGCGTTCCGGTCATCCACTTCGGCACCGGGACGGCCACCTTGCTCGAGGCCATGCGCGACGCCGGGGGCACGGTGATCGGCGTCGATTTCTGTACGCCGCTCGAGGACGCGTGGCGGCGAGTCGGCCACGATCGCGCGGTCCAGGGCAACATGGATCCGTGCGCGCTGCTCGCGACGCGCGAGGTCGCGATCAAGCACGCGCAGCGGGTCCTCGACGCCGCCGGAAAGCGACCCGGCCACGTATTCAACCTGGGGCACGGCATCCTGCCCGAGACGCCCGTGGACCAGGTGCGCGCGGTGGTCGAGTACGTGCGGGAGGCCAGCGCGCGATGACGGCGGGGCGGCGCGCGGCGCGGACGGCCGTGCTGCTCGTCTCGCACGGCACCGTCGACGACCTGAACGACCTGGGCGCATTCCTGACGACGGTGCGTCGCGGGCGCCCCGCGCCGCCCGAGCTGGTCGAAGAGCTGCGCCGCCGCTACCAGGCGATCGGTGGCTCCCCGCTCAACGCGATCAACGCGAAGGTCGCCGAAAAGCTCGCGCGTCGGCTCGGCGGCGAGATCCCCGTGGCGTTGGCCAACCGCCTCTGGCGTCCTTTCGTTCGCAACGTGCTGGCTTCGCTCGCAGAGCGCGGCGTGGAGCACGTGGTCGTCGTCCCCCTCGCCCAGCACTCGTCGCACGTGTACGCGGACGATGCGCGCCAGGCCGCCGACGGATTGCGCGTCACGTTGGCGTGCGCGCCGAGCTGGGGCGACCGCGAGGACTTGTGCGCTGCATTCGCGAGGCGGGTCACCGTCGAGCTCGAGGCGTCGCAAGACAGGGCCAAGACGACCGTCGTGATGACGGCGCACAGTCTGCCCAAGGCGATCATCGATGGCGGCGATCCGTACGAGAGAGACTTCCGTGCCGCGGCCGCCGCAGTGCAGGCGGCGCTTCGGACGGCGGCCCGGCTGGGTGCGACGGACATTGCAGCGGGCCCGCACCTGGACGTCGCGTTCCAAAGCCAAGGCCTCGCCGGACAGGGCGCGTGGCTCGGGCCGGATCTGCGCGCCGCCCTCGACGCCGTTCGCGCGCGCGGCGATCGCCACGTCGTCTTCGCCCCGCTCGGCTTTCTCGCGGACCACGTGGAGATTCTCTACGACCTCGACGTCGAGGCGCGGGCCATGGCCGACGAGCGCGGCTTGTCGTACGCCCGCGCGGCCTCGCTCAACGCCGACGACGACTTCGTCGACATCCTCGCGGCGGTGGCTCGGCCTTTTCTCGTCGCGTTCGGCGCTTCGGGGCATGGCTGACGACGCCCGCGGGGCGCTGCGCGTCGCCATCGTCGGCGGCGGCATCGCGGGCCTGGCTGCGGCCCACGAGGCGCTGACGCGCGCGCGCGAGCTGCGGCGTCCGGTGACGGTGACGGTGCTGGAGCGGGCGTCGAGGCTCGGGGGCCACTTGATTACCGAGAAGACCGGTGGCTTCGTGCTCGACGCCGGGGCGGACTCTTGGGTCGCGGCCAAACCGCACGCGAGCGCGCTGGCGCGCGAGGTGGGCCTCGAAGGGTCGATCATTGGTACGCGCGAAGGAACGCGCCGTTATTTCGTCGCATGGCAAGGTCGGTTGCACGCGGTACCGGAGGGTCTCGTGCTCGGCGTGCCCACGCGCGTGATGCCTGTGCTGCGGACGCCGCTGTTCTCGCCGCTCGGCAAGCTTCGGATGGCGCTCGAGCCCCTCGTCCCGGCGCGTCGCTTCGAAGGCGACGACGACGAGTCGATCGCCGATTTTGCCGTCCGCCGCCTCGGGCACGAAGCGGCTGACCGCCTCGTCGCCCCCTTGCTCGGCGGCATCTCCGCCGGTGACGCGAGCGATCTCTCCGTGCGCGCCGCCTTTCCCCAGTTCGTGGCGATGGAACGCGATCACGGCTCTCTCGTGCGGGGCACGCTTGCGGCGCAGCGCGCGAAGGCGAGCGCCGCTCCGCGCGGAGTCGGCGAAGGTGCCTTTCGTTCGCTCGATGGGGGCATCGAGGCGCTCCCGGTCGCGGTCGCGGAGCACGTGCGCAGGGGCGGGGCGACCCTCCGCATCGCGACGGTCGTGGACGCCATCGTACGGGCCGGTGGCACCTGGCACGTCGACCTCGAAGGCGGCGAGCGAATCGTGGCCGACGCGGTGATCCTTGCCGTGCCGGCGAGCGCCGCCGTGCGCCTCGTGCGCGCGACCGACGCGGGTGCGGCAAGCGAGCTGGAGGCAATTCCGTTCGGTTCCACGGCGACCGTATTTCTCGGATATCGGCGGCCCGACGTGGTGCACCCGCTCGACGGCGTGGGCTTCGTCGTGCCGCGCTCGCTCGGCCGACCGATCCTTGCGGGCACCTGGGTCTCGAGCAAATGGCCGGGTCGCGCGCCCGAGGGCCACGTGCTGCTTCGCGCCTTCTTCTCACTTTCGCAAGGTCCCGCGCGTAGCGACGACGAGCTCGTGCGGCTCGCTCGCGCCGAGCTTCGCACGCTCATGGGTCTCGACGCGTCCCCCGTTCTCACCCGGGTGTTCCGGTTCGACCACGCCAGTCCGCAGATGCGCGTCGGTCACCTGGTTCGCGTGCGCGAGCTGAAGGCGCGGCTCTCTCGCGTCGCGCCCGGCCTGCGCCTCGCGGGCGGCGGCTACGAGGGCATCGGCATCCCCGACAGCGTTCGGCAGGCCAGGGAGGCCGCCCGCGCGATCGTCGAGAGCCCGTGAGGTTCTCCGGCCACCCGATCGTCGACGCCGTCGCGAAATTGCGCTACCGCGCACGGGGTGATCCGTACCGCCCTCGTCTCGGTGTCCGACAAGTCCGGTCTCGTGGCCTTTGCCCACGCGCTCGCCGGGCGCGGAGTGCGGATTCTCTCGAGCGGCGGCACGGCCAAGGCCTTGGCCGCCGAGGGGATCGCCGTCGAGACGGTCGAGAGTTACACCGGCTCGCCCGAGGTGATGGACGGGCGGGTCAAGACGCTGCACCCACGCGTACACGGCGGCATCCTGTCGCGGGGCGAGCGTGATCGCGGCGACCTCGATCGCCTCGGGGCACAGCCCATCGATCTGGTCGTCGTGAACCTGTACCCCTTCGAGAAGACAGCGGCGGCGCCCGGTTCGACGCACGAGCTCATCGTCGAGAACATCGACATCGGAGGGCCTTCGATGGTGCGCTCTGCGGCCAAGAACCACGCGCGCGTCACCGTCGTGTGCGATCCCTCCGACTACCCGCGCATCCTCGACGAGCTCTCGCACCGCGGCGACACGACCCCGGCCACGCGCGCCGAGCTCGCCGCGAAGGCCTTTGCCCACACGGCCGCGTACGACGGCGCGATCGCGGCGTACCTTTCTTCCCTCGACGGCTCCAGCGCGCGGGCCCCCTTCCCGACGTACCTCACGTTGCCGCTCGAGCGCGCGTACGGCCTAAGGTACGGCGAGAACCCTCATCAGGCGGGCGCCTTCTACGTGGACCGCGGCGCCGTCGCCGGGTCGCTCGCCCGCGCCGCGAGCCTGGGCGCCGGAGGCAAAGAGCTCAGCTTCAACAACCTCGTCGACGTCGACGCCGCGCTCGACGCGGTCCGCGAGTTCGACGAGCCGGCGGCCGTCGTGGTCAAGCATACGAACCCGTGCGGCGTTGCAACGGCGGCCACCTTGGCCGAGGCGTATCGCGCCGCGCGCGAGGCCGACGCCGTCAGCGCGTACGGAGGCATCGTCGCCCTCAACCGGCCCGTCGACGACGGCGCAGCGGCGGTCCTCGCCGAGACGTTCGTGGAGTGCATCGTAGCGCCGTCGTTCACGCCGACGGCCCTGGAGACGCTGCGAGCCAAGAAAAACCTCCGGCTCCTGGCGACGGGCGAGTGGCTCGGGCCTGCACACGCCGCACTGTCGGCCAAGCGCGTCGGCGGAGGCTTCGTCGTGCAGGATCGGGACGCCACCGCTGGCGGCGAGGTGACGCGCGGCAAGGTCGCGAGCAAGCGGGCTCCGACGCCCGAAGAGCTGCGTGGCCTCGAGTTCGCGTGGCGCGTGGCCAAGCACGTGAAGTCGAACGCGATCGTCCTCGCGCGCGCCGGCGACGCCGGGGCGGTGACCGTCGGCGTCGGCGCCGGTCAAATGTCGCGCGTCGTCTCCGTGCAGATCGCGTGTGACAAGGCTGGCGAGGCCGCGCGGGGGAGCGTGCTCGCGTCGGACGCGTTCTTCCCGTTCGCCGACGGCGTCGAGGTGGCGGCTCGTGCGGGGGTGACCGCCGTCGCCCACCCGGGGGGCAGCGTGCGCGACGCCGAGATCGTCGCGGCCACAGACGCCGCCGGCATGGCCATGGTCCTCACGGGCGTACGCCACTTCCGGCACTGACGTCGCGAGCCGCTTCGGCGTCCGCCGGGTGGTCGCCGAATCCCAATACTTGGCCATTCGGCTTCGCCTGTGGCGACCTGCAGGCACGATGTCGTCGATGACAGAGGCTTGCAGCGTCTGCGCGAAGCGATTCGACGTGCAGTTTCGCTACCAAATGGAGGAGCGCGACGGCGGGTTCGCGTTCTATTGCTCGCAGGACTGCAACGTGCAGGCCGTGCGCGGCGAAACCGCGGGGGGAGCCACGTGCTCCGCGTGCAACAAGCGCTTCATCGTGGAGCTCGTCTCGCAGGTGGTGCGGGTCCGCGGCGAGGTGCGGCACGCATGCTCCGACGGGTGCCGTTCGCAGATCTTGGCGGAGGCTGGTGGCGCGCGCCTCGGTGCCTTTTCGGCGCCCGCGCCCGATCCCGGCCGTCCGGCGGAGCTCCCGATCCTCCGGTCGTCTGAGGACAATCTCCGGTCGCCGGCCAGCGAGAAGGGCGGTCCCGGCCCGCGCCGGCTCGCCGTCTTCAATCACAAAGGAGGCACCGGCAAGACGACGACGTCGGTCACCTTGGCGGCTGGCATGGCGGCACGGGGGCTGCGCGTGCTGCTCGTCGACACCGACTCGCAAGGCAACGTCGCGGTCTCGCTCGGTATCAAGGCCGACAAGACGCTGTACCACGTGCTCGTCATGGGAACGCGAGCCGAAGCAGCCGTCGTGCACGTGCGGCCCAACCTCGATCTCATCGCCTCGAACGAGACGCTCGCCGCGGCCGAGCTGTACCTCGCGGGGCGTCAGAACCGCGACCGCGTGCTCGGGGACCGGCTCGCCTCCGCGTTCGGAGGCTACGACGTCATCGTCCTCGACTGCTCGCCCTCGCTGTCGCTCATGAACCAGAACGCGCTCGTCGCGGTCGACGGGATCATCGTGCCGGTCGCCTGCGACTTTCTCTCTTTGGTGGGGGTGCGCCAGGTGGTCAAGACCGTCAAGAGCGTCAACGCCTTGCTCCACCACCCGGTGCAGATCGAAGGCGTCTTGCCGACGTTCTACGACGCGCGAGCACGCATCTGCCGCGACGCCCTCGACGCGCTGAAGGATCACTTCGGCGACCGCGTCTTGCCCCCGATCCGGTCTGCCATCCGCCTGAAGGAGGCTCCGGCGCAGGGCAAGACGATCTTCGAATTTGCGCCCGACTCGCACCCCGCCCAGGACTATCAGCAGGTCGTGGACCTGCTGGTCGATGGAGCCGGCGCGGCGGCATTGCGGCGGGCGGCCGGCTGAGCCGGGTCGAGACAACGAAACGGTGGGATCGAAGCGAAGATCGGAACGGGGAGCACGATGGCATCACGAGCAGACGAGACCGGACTGGGAGGCGCGCGCGTCCTCGACGCGGACGAGGTGGAAGGGGTGCTCTCGGGCGCCTTCTACGCGCCTCCGCCGCAGGCACCCCGCGGCGGCGCGCGCGCTCGCAACGCCGAACCCAAGCCCGCCCACTACAAGGTCATCTGCATTTCGCTGTACACGAAGGACCTCGAGCGCCTGGACGCCCTGGTCGCGGAGCTCAAGGCGCGCGGCATCACGAAGGCCAACCGCAGCGCGCTCATTCGCGTCGCGCTCGATCAGATCGATCTCGATCGCGTTCCACGCGGCCTTTAGGCGGTCGACAGGGCGCTCCAGAACCCCACGATGTCTCCCGGCAGCGGGGCCTCTACGCCAAGGGGCACACCGGTCATCGGGTGAGGCAGCGCGATACGCCGGGCGTGGAGCGCATGGCGTGGGAGCTCGAGCCGCAGAAGGTCGTCGTCGGTGAGCTCGCCGTCGGCGGCACGGGCGAAGGCGCGATCGTCGAAGCCATAGAGCTTGTCGCCGACCACCGGCGCGCCGAGCGACGCGAGGTGCACCCGTATCTGGTGCTGCCTGCCCGTATGGAGTCCGCACTCGATGCGCGAATAGATCTGTCCGTCGCCGGATCGTCTCACCTCGGTGATCTCGATGGCCGTCAACGCGGTCATCGAGTCCGGGCCGTCGCCGACGCGCATCTTCACCTTCAACGGGCTGATCGGGTCGACCTCCATGCTGCGATCGCAGACGAACGAGCGCGCCCCGTCTCCCCGATCCGGCACGCCCCGCGCGATGGCGACGTACGCCTTTTCCACGCCGGAGCGGTCCTGGATCAGCCGTTTGAGCGCCCGATCGCAGGCTCGCGACTTGGACACGAGCATGACGCCGCTCGTCTCGCGATCGAGCCGGTGTCCGAGCGAGAGGAACTCGACCTCGGGCCGCATCTGCTCGAGCAGCTTGATGAGGGTGTTCTTGTGGTATCGCGCCGTGGGGTGCACCGGCAAAAGAGCGGGCTTGTCGACGGCGAGCAGGTGCTCGTCTTCGTAGAGGATGGGCACGTCCATGGGGACCGGCGTCTCGTCCCACGCCGGGCGCCAGAGCAGGATCTTTTGCTCGGCTTGCACGCGGTCGTTGGGCTTGAGGCGCCGCCCTGACGCGTCGAACGCGCTGGCCCGCACGATGGCCTGCGCTCGCGTCCGGCTCGTTCGGTGGAGCTGGCTCTGCACGAAGAGGTCGACCCGCTGCCCAGCCGCCTCCGGGGGCACCCGGAAGACGGAAGCGACCGCCTCCGCGTCGACGCCGTTCGGCCGCAGGGGCCGGGCGTCGAAGGCACGAAGGCGCGACATGAGGGCTGGTACCCATCCTCATCCCAGACGCCACGCCCACGCAATGTGCTAGAAGCGCCTGCCGGAGAAGCTCGACCCGCGCATGGAAATCCTTTTCGTCACGACGGAGCTGGCGCCGTTCGTCAAAGTCGGTGGGCTTGCGGACGTCTCGGCGGCCCTGCCCAAGGCGCTCCGGTCGCTCGGTCACGCCGTGACGATCGTCCTGCCGCGGTTCCCTTCGCTCGAGGCGCAAGGCCTCTTGTTGGCGCGCCGCCTCACGCCGCTACGGTTCACGCTCGGCGAGCGCAAGCTCGAGGCGACGCTGTTCGACGGTCGTCTGGCGTCGCAGGTGGACCTCGTGGTGGTGGACGTGCCGGGCCTGTTCGATCGCCCCGGGGTCTACGGCGAAAAGGGCGAGGACTACCCGGACAACGCCCTGCGCTTCGCGGCCTTCTCGGCGGCGGCCGCGGAGATCGCGCGCCAGCGTGCCGCGGCCGATCGCCCCGTCGACGTCGTGCACTGCAACGACTGGCCGTCCGCGCTCGTCCCCACCTACCTGCGCGCTCTCGTGGCCCAGACGCCGGCGCTCGCGACGACGCGCACGGTCCTCACGATCCACAACGTGGCCCACCAGGGTGTGTTCCCCAAGGACGCGCTCCCCACGCTTGGCCTCGGGTGGGACGCGTTCCGGATCGACGGCATCGAGTTCTACGGCGGGATCAACCTGCTCAAGCAGGGCATCGTCACGGCCGACGCCGTCGCGACGGTGAGCCCCACGTACGCGCGCGAGATCCAGACACCCGAGCGCGGCGGGCGCCTCGAGGGAGTGCTTCGCGAGCGCGGCGAGGCGCTCGTGGGGATCCTCAACGGCGTCGATTACGCCGTGTGGAACCCGGCCACCGACCCGACGATCGCGTCGCGCTACGACGCCGAGGACCTCACGAACCGGCCCCGCTGCCGCGGCGCGCTGCAGAAAGAGGTGGGCCTGTCGATCGACGCGCAGGTGCCGATCGTCGCGTGCGTCGGGCGGATGGTGGAGCAGAAGGGGACGGATGTCGTCATCGCCACCCTGCCCAGGTTGCTGCGCGGTACCGAGGCCCAGGTGATCATCGCGGGCGATGGCGACGCGTCGCTGGTAGCGGCGATGCAGGGTGCCGCTGCCAAGTCGCATGGGCGCGTGGTCTTCGCACACGCCGCCAGCGAGGCGCTCGTGCACCGTATCTTCGCCGGCGCGGACTTCGTCATGGTGCCAAGCCGCTTCGAGCCGTGTGGTCTGGTGCAGATGTACGCCCAGCGCTACGGGGCCTTGCCGGTCGCGAGGGCCACCGGTGGCCTCGTCGACACGGTCGTGGACTGCGACGCCAAGCTGGAGACGGGTACCGGTTTTCTCTTCGAGGAGATGACGGTCGACGCGCTGCTCGGCGCGGTCGAGCGCGCGATCGCCTCGCGTTCGCTGCCCCGCTGGACGTCTCTCGTTCGGCGCGTGATGCGTCTCGACCGCGGCTGGGATCGTCCTGCGCGCCGCTACGAACAGCTCTATCGGTCGCTCGGCAGCGCGTAGCCCCTACGACAGGTCCACGGTCCTCAGCGCTTTGGCCAGCCAGGAAGATCGTAGCGCGACGCGAATCAGCACGACGGCCTGGTGGAGTAGAGCGAGCGCCAGGAGGGCCCAGCCGCCGCGCCAGGAGAGGCGGTCGGCGAGGAGGGCGACGACGCCGACGGGAGCCAGGCTGGCCAGCGCGCGCCAGCCCCATGACCACGCGAGGTCGATCGGCGCGGCGCGAAACGAGCGGTAACCCGCGATCCACGCGGCAAGCGTTCCGAGCTGAAGGCGGACAACCGCGGCCCGGGCGAGGTCGTGCACGACGCCGATCGCGCACGCGGGCACGAGCGCGACCGCACCGATCGCGACGGCGAGCATCTGCGCGTGCGCTTCGCCGAGCCACGCGTGCGCCGAGCTCTCGGCGACCCCGCCCAGGACGACGGCGGCGCCGACGGCGAGCGCCTCCGCGCCGCCCACGCTGACCAAGAGCCCCGCGAGCGCCCGCCCCGAACCGACGGCGCCGCCGATCGCGCGCGATGCGCCGATGCGGTGCCCCCCGTGCGTGGCGTGCGCCATCGTCGTCATCAAGGCTGCAAGGGGCAAGAGCCCGGCGAGCACCGCCGCGATGGTGACGAGCGCCGTCCCGGCCGCCGCCGCGCCGACGCCGTGGACATTTGTGCGCAGGAAATCGAGGAGCGCGAGCGCCCCGCTCGCGCCGAGGGGGGCGTCGCCGCGGGGGTCGTTGCCATACGCCGCGCCGACGAGCGCCGCGGACGGGTACGCGGCCAGGAGCGCGAATGCCGTTTGCCACGCCCAGACGCCGGCGATGGCCGTGGGATGGAGCCGAGCGCGGATCTTGGCGTTCTGACGGGGCACCAGGTAGCCAAGGGCCCGCGGCACGCCCGCCGCCTCGTCCGCATGGTCGATGGTCAGGATGCCCTCGATCACGGCGACACCGTCTGCAAGGCGAGCTCGAAGAGGTAGGTCAGGCGTTCGAGCGTTCGCCGGGCCCTACCTCCACCGTCCGCCGTAGACGCGTGGTTGTTCTCGATGCTGGCGTCGATGACGATGCGTTCGTCGGGATCGACGACGGCCCCCGCGAGGGCCACGGGGTCCATGGACTCGAAGAGCTTCCAATCGCCGGTGCCGTCCCATGACTCGCGCCGGCGGCGGCCGTCTGCGAAGACGAGCTCGAGATCGACGGGGAACACCAGCGTGCCGCGCCGCCGCACCAGAACCGAGCTTTCGTACTCGCTGCCGTGCGTGGCCCGCTCGGACCGCACGCGTTCGACCGCGAAGTCGATCCAGCCCTTGTCGAACAGCGCGGCTCGCAGCGTCGCCGCGACGCCCGGTCCGAGCACCTCGTCGAAGACCGCGATGAACTGGTCCGGACCTGGGTGCTCGAACCGGAAGCGACGGGCGTAGCGCCCGAGCGCGCGCGCGATCGCGTCGTCGCCGTACACGCGCCGCAACGTTTCGAGTACCGACGCCGTGCGCGCGTAGACCAGACGCCCGTAGTTCGCTCCGGTCGAGAAGGTGTCAGCGGCCTTGGCCACCGGCTCATCGCGGGCGGCCAGGTTGCCGCCGACGGCCTGGACGGCGCTGTCGCTCACGCGCACGCCGAGGAGGTCGATCGCCGAGCCGGCCCCGCGCCACCGGGCCATCGTGTCGCCCTCCGCGAACTGATTGACGCCCTCGTCGAGAAACGGCCACGAGGCCTCGTTCGTGGCGACCAGACCGTAAAACCACTGGTGGCCGAGCTCGTGCACCACCACGATCTCCGGCTCCAGCACGCCGCGCGGCGTGAGCCATGGGCCGTCGCCTGTGATGAGTGTCGGGTACTCCATGCCGCCCGCCTCCGCGGCCTCCTGGGGCGGGTGAACTACCGTGAGGGTCGCGTAGGGGTATCGCCCATAGCGTGCCGAGTCGTCCGGCAGCGCAAAGCGTACCGCGTCGAGATCGCGCTCGGCGACGGCACCGAACCCCGGCGGATAGAGCACAGTGACCGCTACGCCATCGACCGCGTCGCGGCGCGTTTGCCACTGGTCCCACGCCGTCCACGCGAAGTCGTGAACGTCGCCCTGCACGTGCCGCTCGACGCGGCGGCCCTGCGCGACGTGCGTCTCCACGACGGGCCCCGTGGCGCCGATGGTGAACGCCTCGGGGACGTCGAGGGTGACGTCGTACGTCCCGAAGTCGGCGTAGAACTCGGAGAGATGGTGAAAGGGAAAGTGCGCCCACGTGCCGTCGGGTTCGAGGCGCGCCACCTTGGGAAACCACTGCCCGACCATGTGAAACGAGCCCCGGTAGCCGGTGCGTTCGACGACGATCGGAAGCTTGTCGTCGAACGTCATCTCGAGGGTGATCGACTCGTCAGGCCGCACGTCGCGGGGTAGGGCGACGCGGGCGTCGGTCTCGTCGTCGCTGCCCGCTCGCTTGACCTCCATCGTGGGGAGCAGGTCGTCGGAGCCGCCGTCGGGCGCGCGCAGCGCGAGCGACCTCACGTCGATCTGGCCGTAGCCCTCCGGGGCCGCGCTGCCGCGGCCTCCGACGCGCTCACGCAAGAAGTCCGAGCGTTCGTCCTTGAACGCGTTCAGGTATAGATGCAGCCACAGCTCGCGGACCGGGCGGGCGCTCGTGTTGCGCCAACGAATCGTGCCCGAGCCGTGAACAGCGTGGGTCGCGGCGTCGAGCGACGCCGTCAGCGTGTAGTCGACGACGTCGATCGCGTGCTGCCGGAGGTCGTCGGCCGTCGCATCGACGTGCCCCGGCCGTTCCCGATCGGCCCGGGCGTTGGTGATCCCGAAGCATGCCGCTCCGATCGCGAGGATCCATCGCCGCATGCGCACCTTGGCCATCATCCTGCGGCGCGCGCGTGTGCTGCAAGCCGTGCGATGAGGTTAGAAGAGACCAAGCTGGCCTCGCGGGCGCCGGAATGTCGTCGCACCTTCGTCGGGCATCGACGTGGGAAGGCCGAGCTTGTCGGCGGCTTGCTCGAAGAGCTGGGCGATGGCGTCGGCGTACGGCCCCTCGCCCGTGGCGCGCGTACCGAAGCGCGGGTCGTTCATCTTGCCGCCGCGCGTCTCGCGGATACGACGAAGCACCCGGTCGGCCCGGAGCGGCAGTGACGCGCGAAGGCGCTCTTCGAACACGTCTTTGACGGGGCCTGGCAGGCGCAGCAGCGTAGTGTGCGCGTGGCTGGCGCCTGCGTCGCGCGCGGCGAGCAGCACCGCCCCCATGTCCTCGTCGTTCAGGCCGGGGATGATGGGCGCCACCATGACGCCGACCCGCACCCCGCCTTGGCCAGCCGCTCGATCGTACGGACGCGACGCGCCGGGGGCGTGACGAACGGCTCGATCGCGCGCGCCTTGCCCTCGTCCCAGAACGGCACGCTGATCATCACCGACACCCTCGCGACGCGGGTCAGCTCCTGCAAGAGGTCGATGTCGCGCTCGATGAGGGGTGACTTGGTGATGATCCCGGCAGGGTTACAGTACTCGACGCACACCTCGAGGCATCCGCGCGTGATCCGGTAGCTCGCCTCGACGGGCTGGTAGCAGTCGGTGACGCCGCTGAAGATGATGCGTCCCCCCTGCCACTTGGGCGCGTCGAAGGCTTCCCGCAGCAGCTCGGGGGCGCGCTTCTTGACCACGATCTTGCGCTCGAAATCCGTGCCCGCGCCGAAGCTCAGGTACTCGTGCGAGGGCCGGGCGTAGCAGTAGGCGCAGGCGTGGAAGCAGCCCCGATACGGGTTGATACTCCACTCGAAGGGAAGGTCCGGGCTGTCGTTGCGAGCGAGAATCCCTTTGGTGTGATCCTCGTAGATCTCGAGCTGGGCCAGCGGCGCCTCGCCCTCCAAGTACTCGATATCGTTCGAGGCCCAGGGGTTCGGCGGGTTCGCGAGGGGGCGAAGCGGGTTGGGCATTGCCCGCAGCTTATGCTGAACAGATGCTCCGTCAACCGTCGGCGCGCCCCCCTCGACGTGCGCTCTGCGGCCGCTCGCTGCTTACTCGACGATCGATTCGGCGATGAGCTTGTCGGCCTGCGCCTTTCGCCACACCTTGAGCTTTTGCGCGAGCTCCGGGCGTTTGCCGGCGAGGACGGCGACCGCAAAGAGGGCGGCGTTTCCGGCCCCCGCCTTGCCAACGGCGAACGTTGCCACCGGGATGCCCTTGGGCATCTGCACGATGGCGAGGAGCGCGTCGAGCCCCAGAAGGTGGCCCGAGGGGATCGGCACGCCCAGGACCGGCAACGTCGTCTTGGAGGCGACGACGCCGGGCAGATGGGCGGCTCCGCCCGCGCCCGCGATGAACACCTCGACCCCGCGCGATGCCGCGGTGGCGAGATACTCGAAGAGGGCATCCGGCGTGCGGTGCGCGCTCAGCACGCGCACCTCGTGGGCGACGCCCAGGTCGTTCAGCGCGTCGCGCGCCGCCTGCATCACGTCGAGATCACTCTTGCTGCCCATCAAGATCGAAACGAGGGGAGGCGACGTGGTCATGCCGTTTCCTTATCCGAGGCCTTGCCAAAAGCGAAGGTCAACGCGCCGTCCTTTGCGTCGACCGTCACGTGGCCGCCGTGCTCGAGCGCGCCGAACAGCAGCTCGTCGCCCAGCGGCTGCTTGACCTGCTCCTGGATGACGCGCGCGAGCGGGCGGGCCCCGTTGTCCGGGTCGTAGCCCTTCTCGGCCAGGTACTGCGTCGCCGCGTCGGTCAGCTCGACCGTCACGTTGCGAGCGGCGAGCTGCTCGCCGAGCTCACGCACGAACTTGCCGACGATGGTCTTCATCACCCGTGGATCGAGCGGCAAGAAGGCAATCTTCGCGTCGAGCCGGTTGCGAAACTCGGGGCTGAACAGCTGCTTGTACTCGCGGTCGACGCTCGGCTTCTCGCGGTCCGAACCGTCGGCGCCGCCGAAGCCGACCGCGCGGCGCTGCAGATCCCGGACGCCGATGTTGCTCGTCATGAGCAACACGACATGGCGGAAGTCGGCCTGCTTGCCGTTGTGATCGGTGAGCTTGCCATGATCCATCACCTGGAGCAGGACATTGAAGATCTGCGGGTGCGCCT
>Ga0302326_10019006_pt1 | contig 14222 bp, 16 predicted proteins | sample Palsa_T0_3_FD_202264 | JGI IMG/M metagenome (GOLD analysis project Ga0302326, IMG submission 202264) | Peat permafrost microbial communities from Stordalen Mire near Abisko, Sweden - Palsa_T0_3 | ecosystem: Environmental > Terrestrial > Soil > Palsa > Peat permafrost | place: Sweden: Abisko... | reverse complement strand
CCATACCCGTACCCCCGGTTGGCCTTTCCACCTGGATCGGCTCCGGGGTTGCCCTGTCCAGGCGCGCCAGAGAGGCGGCCACTGGGGACGGCGATACCCTGACTCCGTTGCTCCTGAGCAAACCGGCGGATCTGGTCTCGATGGTCTCTGGCGTACCTACGAGGGTTGATCCCCTGCGCCTGCAGATCCTCAGCCGAGACGCCGAAGATCTGGGTGAAGTTTGCTCGGACCCACTGCTGTCGGGCTCTTTGCGCGGCACTGTTGGGGAGATTGGCGTTGCCGTTCAGCGGGTTCGGATCGATGCCCAAAGTCTCCCACCAACCCGCCCATGTCGTGCGTTCACCGTCGATCACGACCGGAGATGACCGGGGTAAGAATGGGGATGAATCCATCGTGCAAGCGCCGTGAGCAAGGAGAACCTGCCAATGGAGATCGTTCGAAACGCCGACGGCACCCTCGTTGTTCCTATCCAGCAAGAGCGCCGGCACCAGGCCGACGAAGGCACGGATAGCTCCTCGGCAAACGCTGACGGCGGGGAGGGCGGGGCTTCCGAAGCGCCGACAACACGCTTGCTCCATCCCGGCGAGGGCGGATACGACGAGGCTCTGGCCGAGTGGGACCATCAGCAGAACCCTGACCGCCCTCCGGCCGTGTCGACAGCCACGGGTCGGTCAGAAGCGATGAGTCTTGTGCACGAAGTTGCGAACTCACCTGATCATGCCGTCGCCCCGGCAGTGGAAAAGATCGACGATCCCGAAGCGAGCGGCGAAGCTTTGCGTCACGTTCTCGTCGGTGGTGTTCACTCGGTGGAAGACTTTGCCGCTGAAGTCGCCGCGGCCGAAGGCGGTGAACCACTATCCGCTCACGAGACGACGAAGATCATCGGCGAGGTGTTGACCGAGCTCGACAAGTGACCGGGAAAGCACGTACCGGCTGAACATCGCCCAGCGAGTCCTGGCATTGACCTAGCTATCGCAAGGCCTGATGGCGAAACGATCAGGCGCCACTTACGAGAACGGCTCCTAGCGGGGTGATCTCGTAAGAACCCAGCCAAGAGGGGAACTCGAGCTACGACCTTGCTCGATCACACGGGATCGATCGGGAATCACACCGCAGAACCTCCCAGGTCAGCACATGGCTGATGTCACTGCCTCCTGCGGACGCCTCCAAATGGCGGGTTCAGGGCCTGGACGCACCTCTGGATCTGGCCGACGAAGACGCCGGCCAGGGCGTACCCGATGAAGCCGCCTGTGCCTTGCATTGACTCGTTTTGCTGTCCATTGGCCGGCCATTCTTTGCCTCGAGAGCTGGCCGCGATCGGGATGGAGGAGGAAATCGTCGCCCTCGGCGCCCCTCTTGACGTGGCCTTTGGCCTCTGGTCAAATGACTAAGTCAAATGACTAAGACATTGAAGGTCCCGTGTCGAGTGGTTGGCTAGGAAAATGGCCGTGAGCTCAGATCAAGTCTCGGAGCCGGGTTCGACTCCCCAGGAGCGTCTGCTCGACGCCGCCGAGCGGCTGCTGGTTACGGTGGGGTACGCGCGTATCACGACGCGGCGACTGGCCACCGAAGCGGGCGTCAACCAGGGGCTGGTCCACTACTACTTCGGGTCCAACGACAAGTTGCTCGTCCAGGCACTTGTGCGTTTCACCCAGCGCTTGATCGCTCGCCAGCGTGACCTGTACGCGTCGGACCTGCCGTTCGTGGAGAAGTGGCGTACGGCGATGCGATTCCTCACCAACGAGGACCTCGGCTACGAGAAGATCTGGTTCGAGCTGCAAGCGCTCGGGTGGAACGATCCTGATCTTCGCGGACGGCTCGCAAAGGTTAACGACGAATGGCGATCTGTGCTCACCGCAGCCTTCGAGGCGCCCCACCGGGAACTCGGGATTCCGATTCCGCTCGACGCGTTGGTGGCACTGGTCATGACGTTCAACATGGGAGTGATTGTCGAACGCCTCGGCGGTATCGAGGCCGGGCATAAGGAGCTACTCGAATGGATCGACCAGTGGCTGTCGACTCAAAGATGACCCAGCGCGAGCAGAGCCGAGCCAGGTACCCCGACACCTCTGGCTATGTCGAACGCGACGGAGTGAAGTTGCACTTCGAGGTATACGGCTCCGGGGAGCCGACGGTCCTGCTGCTGCCCACCTGGTCGATCATCCACTCGCGCCACTGGAAGATGCAGATCCCTCACCTGTCTCGACACTGCCGGGTGGTTACGTTCGACGGTCGCGGCAACGGGCGCTCGGACCGGCCAGCGGACGGGTACGGAGAGCGCGAGTTCGCAGCAGATGCCGTCGCCGTGATGGATGCCACCGCCACCGGAAGTGCCACGCTCGTGTCGCTTTCTCTGGGAGCCCAACGCGGCCTGATACTCGCCGCCGAGCATCCCGATCGGGTCAACGGGGTGGTGTTCATCTGTCCTGCGGTGCCCCTCGGAGGTCCGATCACGGGCCGGGGGATCCACTCCTGGGGAGTGCCGCTTGACACCGAGGAGGGCTGGGCAAAGTACAACCGCTACTACTGGCTCAAGGACTACCACGGTTTCCTCGAGTTCTTCTTTTCGCAGATGTTCAACGAGCCCCATTCGACCAAGCCGACCGAAGACTGCGTCGGCTGGGGGCTCGAGACCTCGCCTGAGACCCTGATCGCTTCTCAGGTCGGTGAGTCGCTCGACGAGGATGAAACTCTCGAGCTGTGCAATCGCCTTCGGTGCCCGGTGCTCGTCATCCAGGGAACCGAAGATGGCATCACCGGACAGCACCGCGGCGCCGCCCTCGCCGAAGCCACCGGCGGCGATCTGGTCCTGCTGGAGGGCTCAGGGCACGGCCCACATGTGCGCGACCCGGTCAAGGTCAACCTGCTCCTGCGGCAGTTCGTCGTTCCTCCTCGGCCGGCGACCTGGGTACGGGGCCGCTCCAGGCGCAAGCGCGCCCTGTACATCTCTTCGCCAATCGGGTTGGGACACGCCCAGCGCGACGTGGCGATCGCAGACGAGCTTCGCAAGCTCCACCCCGATCTGGAGATCGACTGGCTCGCTCAGCACCCGGTGACCAGTGTCCTCGAAGCGCGTGGTGAGCACATCCATCCGGCCAGCCGCCATCTAGCGAACGAGTCACAACACATCGAAAGCGAGTCGACCGAGCACGACCTGCACTGCTTTCAGGCGATCCGCCGGATGGACGAGATCCTGCTTTCCAACTTCATGGTCTTCCATGACCTCGTCTCGGAAGAACAGTACGACCTGTGGATCGGAGACGAGGCGTGGGAACTCGACTACTACCTCCACGAGAACCCCGACGAGAAGCGCGCCAGCTATGTATGGCTCACCGATTTCGTGGGATGGCTACCGATGCCCGACGCCGAGGCCCGCGAGGCCTTCCTGACAGCTGACTACAACGCCGAGATGATCGAGCACATCGGCAGGTTCCCGCGGCTTCGCGACAGAGCCATCTTCGTGGGCAACCCCGACGACATCGTCCCCGACAGTTTCGGTCCCGAGCTACCTCTCATCCGCGACTGGACCTGCGGCCACTACTCGTTCTCTGGTTACGTCACCGGGTTCGACCCTGCCGAGTTCGCGGACCGGGCGGCATTGCGCCACGAGCTGGGCTACGGCGACAGCGAACGGGTATGCATCGTTACCGTCGGAGGGTCAGGCGTCGGTAGCGACCTCCTTCGGCGGTTGATCGACTCCTACACGCCCGCCAAGGAACTAGTCCCGGACCTGCGGATGATCCTCGTGACCGGGCCCCGCATCGATCCCTCGTCGCTTCCACGATGCCCCGACCTCGAGATACGCCCGTACGTCGACAAGCTGTACCGCCATCTTGCCGCGTGCGACATAGCCGTGGTGCAGGGCGGGCTTACAACGACCATGGAACTCACCGCCAACCGCCGGCCCTTCCTCTACTTCCCGCTCCGCCACCACTTCGAGCAGAATTTCCACGTCCGCCACCGCCTCCAGCAGTACCGGGCCGGCCGATGCATGAGCTACGAGCACGACGGACCCGGCGAGATTGCCGCCGCGATCGCCGCGGAGCTCAACCGCCAAGCCGACTACAAGCCGGTCGAAGTCGACGGAGCCCGGCGGGCGGCTACCTTGATCGGAGAGCTTCTCTGAACTGGGATTCGGATCCAGGTCGGGTGGTTGGGCCCGATGACGTCCGCGACGCTCAACCCCGCGACCCGGGCAAGCAGGCGCGGGTGTTCAGCGTTTGGTTCTACGAAGTATTCGAGTCCCACAAGGTCACCGTACCGCTCCAAGCCCGTCAGTCGACTGAGGATTGGGTGCACGGTCTCTCGTCAGGCTTCAAAGCTTCGGGTCAACAGTCTTGGCTACCTGGGCCTCAAGAATCGGCCGCTGGGTGGATAAGACCGGTCTCGTAGGCAAGGACCACCACCTGGACACGGTCTCGGAGATCAAGCTTCGACAGGATTCGGCCTACGTGAGACTTCACCGTGGCCTCTGAGACGAACAACCGGGACGCGATCTCGGCGTTCGAGAGCCCATGGGCAACTTCCTCGAAAACCTCTCGTTCTCGGTCGGTAAGCGTGGACAGCTCGGGACAACGATCGAACCGAGGCGGTTTGTGGCCGGATCCCACCCGCGCGAACTCTTCGAGCAAACGCCTGGTGATTCGAGGCGAAACTACCGCGTCACCTGCGGCGACGGTGCGAATGGCGGCTACGAGCTCTCCCGGGCGCACGTCTTTCAGGAGAAATCCGCTGGCCCCAGCCTGGAGGGCACCGAAGGCGTACTCGTCGAGATCGAACGTCGTCAGAGCCAACACACGGACTTTGGAATTGGCAGCCACGATCCGACGGGTGGCCTCGATGCCGTCGACGTTGGGCATTCGGATGTCCATGAGCACCACGTCAGGCGAGCTGACATGTGCCAACGTTGCCGCATCGTCGCCGTCCCCCGCCTCTCCGACCACGACGAGGTCACCTTCGGCTTCGAGGATCATGCGAAAGCCACTACGGAGTAATGGTTGATCGTCGACCAGCAATACTGCGATGGTCATGCAGGCACCGTCACCGGGGAAATCGGCAATGTGGCCGTAACGGTCCAGCCTCCGTCGAGCCCAGGGCCCGCAAGGAGGGTCCCGCCGTGGAGCGCCACCCGTTCACGCATGCCCTCGATCCCGTGACCGGCTTGGGGCGATGGCGTGAACGAGACGCCGTCGTCGTCCACCCGCACTTCAACCAATGTTGGGCTGAAACGCAGCGCCACCCGCGCGCGGCTGGCCGTTGCGTGCTTCAAGCTGTTGGTGAGTGCCTCTTGGACGACCCGATAGACGGTCAGCTCGGTCGAACCCCCGAGTGCCACCATCGGCCCCTCGACGACGAAGTCGACCATCAGACCGGTGGCTCGAATGCGATCGACGAGCGAGTCCAGCTGAGCCATCCCGGGCTGCGGCATCAGATCGGTGGCCGATTCCTCAGTGCGCAGCACGCCGATCATGGCCCTCATGTCACGTAGGGCGTCCCGACCGACATCGGACACTTGTTGCATCGCCTCGGCGGCCCGAGCAGGGTCGGTACGACCCACGACCGATGCAGCGTCTGCCAAGGTCACAACTACCGACAGGCTGTGGGAGACGATGTCGTGCATCTCCCGTGCGATCCGAGTTCGCTCTCCGGTGGCAGCGATGGTTGCCTGCTGATCGCGCTCGACCTCGAGCCGCTCCGCTCGCTCGGCCAACCAAAGCAGGTACCTACTTCCTGACGCGACGGTCAGCCCGGCGAAGAGCGCGGCGATCACGGTGGCCGAGAGAAACAGGAAGGAGCGTGTCACGGTGCCCGCCGGCTCCCAATGGACAGCGGCCAGGATTGCGCCGACCTCCAGGACCACCGAAGCAAGGGCCACCCTGACCCTCGATTCGTGAACCGCGACCGTATAGAGCGCGACCAGAAGCGCAACGTCACCGATCAGCTGATATCCGAGGAACAGTTGGGCTAATGCGACCCCGCTCGTGAAGAGGAACACCCCCGTCGGATGGGCGCGCCGCCAGATGAGCGGAACGATGAGAGCACTCTGCACCAGGACTCCGTTGCGACCGGCGAATGGGGAGTTCACCAGCCATAGGGTCGAGAATCCCACAAGCACCAGAGCGACGAGGGCGTCAGTCAAAAACGGATGGGAGTGCGTGGCCAGTCTCCCGGTCTCGAACAAGCCGCCGCTGATCTCGCGTGGCGGCTGAATCGGACCCTCCGACCGGACCTGATGTTCGACAGTCCTGGCCGCCTCGATCGTGGTGCTCACCGCAGTTCCTCCGCGCTCGCTCGAAGGTGAGGGTATCGCTCGTCTGGGTCTCTCGCCAACACCCAATTTGCCTATATTCCCTGTTCAATCGCATGTTCGGTGCCCCAATCCGCCTTGAGGATGAGGCCCGAATCGAACATTTCATCCTGCAGGGGGTCGCCTTGACGGCGCCTTTTGCTTACCGTCGCCCCGCAGTGGATCCGAAGGGAACGAGGTCGACATCGACGAGCACGGTGGTGGCACAAGAATTCGCTGGGGCGACCTCGCTCTCGTGGCGCTCATGGTCGCCGGCCTCGTTGTCCTCGCGCTCCTCTTGCGCTGGTAGGACGACTCGATACATCGGCATTTCCAGCCGCGTACCACGGGTAGGTGTCCCGCAGGCCCGACCCGCCGATCCGCGCGGGTTACCCCGGAAAGCCCGTTAGGCGTGCTCAACCGACTCGCAACTCGCGCCCACCTCGACTTCTCTCCCCAACACCGTCAACCTCGTCCAGCGCGCGTGGTGCTGGCCGGACTGGCAGCGATCGTTGGATCTCTGTTGGCAGACTCGACCCTGGTAGTCATCGGTGAAAGGGTGTTTCCGAGCACCAAAGGTTACGGGCACTTCCAGTTCTCCGACTACGGGAAGCTCACTGTCATTGGAGTGATCATTGCCACGGTGGCGTGGCCGATCGTGACCAGGGTGACGTCGAAACCTCGGTGGCTCTTCTTCTGGCTTGCCATCACGATCACATTGCTCCTGTGGCTCCCCGACCTCTACATCCTCCACCAGGGGCAGCCGGGCAAAGCGGTTGCAGTACTCATGACGATGCACTTGGCCATTGCCTTGGTGACGTACAACCTGCTCGTGCATGTGGCACCGGTCAGACACCCTGTCGAGTCTCCCGCTCCGCCAACACAGAGCCGACGATCATCGCGACGACGGGCATGGCGATCACGATGAGGAATGACCCCGCCCCATGCGCCGGGAAGGTTGGAGACTGCCGCGCCACAGTGACAGTCCGGCAGACGCCCGGCTCCTCCCAGGAATGCTCATGCCTTCGCTAGGAGTGATCCACAGCATCGTCACTCCGCCGGACGCGTTCTTGGAGTGCCAATGACCCCTCCGAACAATCGCCAGATGCGGCTCTTCGGAAATGAGCGAGGTGCAGTCACAGTGACCCCGTGCTCGCGATAGTCGCTGCGCCTGGAACGACACGAGTGGGCCAGGGTCTGGTTTGCTCCACGGACATTCGGGACACCCCGGGCCGACCGGCGGAGACCGCCCGCCATCAAGCGTGTGAGCCCGATAAAAGGTCTTCCATGAGCGCCTGCACTCGACGATCGATCTCTCCCACGATGGCCTGCACTGCTTCGACTGGTTGACCCGCGGGGTCATCGAGCTCCCAATCCACATAGCGTTTGCCCGGATATACCGGACAAGTGTCGCCACAGCCCATCGTGACGATGACGTCGGCTTCCTTGGCCACCTCGTCGGTGAGGGCCTTGGGGAACTCCCTCCCCGGATCGAGCCCCCGTTCCAAGAGCAGCGTCACTACGGCCGGATTGAGGTCGTCAGCAGGGTCCGAGCCAGCCGACCGCACGTCGATGCGGTCTTGGGCGTAGTGATCCAGCAGGACTCGGGCGGCAAGGCTCCGCCCGGCGTTGTGAGTGCAGAGGAACAGGACGACGGGCACGTCACTCACGACCGCTCCGTGGCGGGCTCGACGAGAGGGCTCTGGCTCAGGTGGTGCGGGACGATGACGGTTGCCGCCTGGCGAGGAGTCACTCCGGGATAGAGCACCCAGATGATGCCGACAGCGAGCAGGCCACCGAGCACCTGGGCGGAGATGAAGTCCGGGATCGATGACGGAGCGATCCCAGCGAAGCTGTTCGAGAACATGCGGCCGACCGTGATAGCTGGGTTGGCGAAGCTGGTCGAACTCGTGAAGAAGTAGGCGGCACCGATGTAGGCGCCGACCGCCGCCGGGGCGAGATGGGACCGTCCCGATCGAGCCAGGGCGAAAATCACCAAGATCAAGCCGACGGTGGCGAGCACCTCGGAGACGAAATGCGGACCGCTCGCCCGGTGCTTGGTCGAGATGGAGATGGCTGCGCTCGAGAACATCACGTTGGCCACCATTGCCCCGCACATGCACCCGACCACCTGGATGGGCAGATAGGTCGCAGCATCCCTCCACTTGATGCCACCGAAAGCGGCATCAACGAAGGAGACCACCGGGTTGAAGTGTCCCCCCGAGACCGGCCCGAACATCAAGATGATGACAAAGAGGCCGGTGGCGGTCGCCGCTGCGTTCTCGAAGAGCTCCAGGCCGGCGCTCCCTGAAGAGAGATTCTGGGCCGCAATGCCGGAACCGACTACCACTGCGCACAAGAAGAATGACCCCAAGAGTTCAGCCAGTAGTCGCCGCCACAGCGCGGTATCCCTCATGAAGCAGAGTCCGTCTCTCAGCAGCCAAACGAAGTGCCGCGAACTGCATCGGGGGTCACGGGCGGGCTCACTTCGGCCTCAGGCCGCAGCACGAGCCGTCTCCGCTCAGGCTCGTCTCGGCCGCTGCGTCGGCCAGGACGGTGTAGACCTCCCATGGCGCACCGTCGGGGTCGCTGACCCAGACCTTGTTCTGGACGGCGTAGCAGCACGTCGTGTTGTCCTCGGCCTTCGTGGCGAGTCCCTCGTCGTTTAGACGCATGGATGCGGCCTTAACCTCGCCGGGCGTTTCAACCTCGACGCCCAGATGGTTGAGCGCGCCGTTCACACCGCTCGTCGCTGCGTGCGCGTCCTCGATCAAGACGAGCTTGAGCGGCGGGTCCACGATGGCGAAGTTCGCGTAACCGGGCTGGCGCTTGGCCGGTTGGGTTCCGAAGAGCTTGGAGTAGAACTCGACGGCCTCATCGATGTCGGACACGTTGAGAGCGAGTTGGACACGAGACATCAGTGGGACCTCCATATATAGATACCTCTCGATGGATCGAGTATCATTGATGTATTGACAACTGTCAATAGGAGGGAAGATGACGAAGCGGGCCATGATGCTCGAACCAGGTGCACCGACGCAGTGCTGCCCGTCAGTGCTCGCCGCTCCGCTCGGTGCTGCCGAAGCCAGCGAGTTGGCAAACGGGTTCAGCGCGCTCTCAGACCCGGCTCGCCTCCGGGTACTCAGCATGTTGGCGGCCTCGCCAGAGGGCGAAGTGTGCGTGTGCGAGTTCGTCGAGCCTTTGGCGAAGAGCCAGCCCACAGTGTCGCACCACCTCAAAGTATTGAGTGCGGCGGGTCTCGTCCACGGAGACAGACGGGGCAAATGGGTCTGGTACTCGCTCAATCGTGCCCGCCTGGCCGAACTCCGCGCAGCCATCGACACCTAAGCGAGACTGAGGGACGAACCACCCATTCTGGTTGTCGCCTTTCAGCCACTGCTACCGTTCGGGTCAACTCCACGCCGACCATGACCGAGTCTGTCGAACAGAGCGTGCCGCTTTCCGCCATCGCGCGCGAGTGGAGCCGCATCGGCATCATCGGTTTCGGCGGTCCGCCTGCCCACATCGCGCTATTGCGGAAACTCTGCGTCGAGGACCGTGGATGGCTTAGCGCACGCGATTTCGAGGACGGCATCTCAGCTACCAACCTGCTGCCTGGCCCCGCCTCGACCCAGCTGGCCATCTTCTGCGCTTGGCGGCTGCGCGGGCGCCTGGGCGCACTGATCGGCGGCATCTGCTTCATCGTGCCGGGGCTCGTGATCATCTTGGCCCTCTCTGTCCTGTTCCTGGCCGCGCACCCGCCCCTGTGGGTTCTAGGAGCTGCCGCTGGTGCCGGCGCAGCGGTGCCTGCCGTCGCCCTTGGCGCCGCCATCGGTCTCATCCCTGCCAGCTGGCGGAGGACGGGCGATGCACGCGCCGTCAAGATCCGCTGGCTTTGTTACTTCCTGGCCGGCGGCGCCTCGGCGGCCAGGATCGGTCCGTACCTCGTGCTCGTGCTCTTGGGGTGTGGCCTCATCGAGACCGCCGTCCAGGGCGGCTTCACTAACAGCTCTGCCAAGTCCGCACTCCTTCTGTTCCCGGCTACGGCAACTCCGGTCATTGGGGGTTTGGCCGCCCTCTGCTGGGTCGCCTTCAAAGTCGGGGCGCTGTCCTATGGCGGAGGTTTTGTGATCATCCCCCTCATGCAGCACGACGCCGTGGTGACGTACCACTGGATGACCGGCGCCCAGTTCCTCAACGCGGTGGCGCTGGGCCAGATCACCCCGGGACCCGTCGTCCAGACGGTGGCGGTCGTGGGCTATGCCGCCGGTGGTCTCGGCGGCGGCTTGATGGCCGCCCTCGTCGCCTTCGCGCCGTCGTTCTGTTTCATCATCGCCGGTGCGTCCCACTTCGACCGGCTGCGCGCCGACACGCGGATCCAGACCTTCCTTACCGGAGCAGGTGCAGCGGTGATCGGGGCGATCGCCGGGTCCGCCGTACCGCTCGCTCGTGAGCTGAGCCACCTATGGCAACTGGGCTTGCTCGGTTTTGCAGCAATCTGGCTGCTCTGGTTGCGGCGAGCAGTCGTTCCGGCGCTCGTTGTTGCCGGTGTGGTGGGCGTTGTCGCCGTGATGGCCGGCGCGCCCGCTTGATATCGGGAATCGGGGGTTGGCGGAGGCATACTCGGGTAGCAAGCGGCTTTGAACAGGGTGCCCGGTCGGCTTTAGCCAGGCGTCGGGCGGTGAATGGCCCTGGTACGGTTGCTGCCCTTGACTGAGGAAGCCGAGCGGAGCGCTCGCGGCGTGCTACGCGAGCTTGAACAGCGTCTAGCCACCCACGATCTCGACCAGATGGTCGCCTTCTTCACCGGCGATTGTGCTGATCGGCGATACCGAGGAGAACTTCGACCGTGCCACGACGGTCGCCTATCTCCAGCTGATGGCGGACATGACGCCGACCGTCCGTTGGGAATGGGACCGTGTGGCGGTGGTGCTGGACGAGCCTGGGCTGCTGTCGTTCGCCGCTGCTGGCTCGATGGGATTTTACGACCCTGCGGGGCAGTTGATGGGCGAAGCTCAGCCATTCCGGGTGACCTGCCTGGCTGTAGAGGAGCGGGGTGAGTGGCGACTGAAGCACTTCCACGGGTCGCGTCCCCTCCTTGAAGACTGATCCAAGAGTCACCCGTTCAATGCCGGGCGAGCGCGCCGAGAAACCGGCTTTCATTCTGTCAACCTCGACGCATTTCGGGCATTCGGTGCCCTCCCTGGCGTGCTAATCGCGGAATGCTCCGGGCGCTACGAACGCGACCGCCAGGCACCCGGTCACCACATGCGCACTTATCGTCCCTTCAGCTCGGGATGAATCACGTGGCCGTGAGCGAGCGTATCGACCAGCCGCTCGATTCGCCGCGCGCGGGTATCGGGACGCCGGGCGGTTGCGACCCGGTAGAGGACGGAGTAGCGGTTCACCTTGTCGAGCCGTGCAAAGGCACTCGAGGCCCGCGGGTTGGCAGAGAGCGCCCTTTTCAGGTCGTCCGGGACCTCGGTGCTAGCGGCACCGCCATAGGCGGCGTCCCAGGTCCCATCGGCCTTGGCTCGCTCCACCGCGCGAAGTCCGGCTGGACGCATCCGACCTTCAGCGGTCAGTCGCTCGATGATCGCGATGTTGCGCTTTGACCAGGCGCTGCCTGCACGACGAGGGGTGAATCGTCGCCGGAAGGTGCCATCATCGCGGCGGGCGAGCTGCCCGTCGACCCAGCCGCAACAGAGGGCTTCATCGAGAGCCTGGTCGTAGGTGAGCGAGGTTGGGCGCGTTGTGCCCTTCTTGGCGAGAACCAGCCAGACACCCTCCGAGTCCGAATGGCGCTTCGCCAACCAACGCCGCCAGGCAGCAACGTTCGAGACGATCAACTCCGCTGAATCGAGTGTCATGAGAGAGATGCCAACTGTGTCGTGCCTTGGCCGATCATTGCATGCGTCTTGGCGGTCGTCGACCCTTCAAGTTGACGCTCCAGAGCCAGCTCGCTGAGGTTAGCGAGCGGACAGGCGGAACACGCGAGACTGGAGCTATAACGAGACCGTTCGCCGGCCCTGCAGTCCATGATCGTCAGAGATGAACAGGAGCAACGACTTGGCCGAGCCTGTGCCGGTGACCGAATTGAGTGCCTTCAGCAGCCCGAATGCGACACCTTCGGAGTGGTCCACGGGGCGAGCGGCATTGACGAAGGCTGAGGTGTACTGGATCTCGACTGTCCGACCTGATGGACGTCCTCACGTCACGCCGCTCCTTGGAGTCTGGATCGAAGGGGCGATGTATTTCTGTACTGGGCCAGACGAGCGCAAAGCAAAGAATCTTACGGAAAATCATCACTGTGTCCTCACCACTGGTCAGAACATTCTTGACGGTCTCGATCTCGTGCTCGAAGGAACTGCCGAGACGGTCGGTGATGGTCCTGAGTTGGGACGTGTCGCCGATGCATACGAGTCGAAGTACGGTCCACATTTCGCGGCGCCGGACGGAACCTGGTCAGGGCTTGGTGATGCCATCCGACGAGCGGAGGTCCCGGTCTACCGGGTTGCCCCCACGATGGCCTTCGGGTTCGGCAAGGGTGGGACGTATAGCCAGACGCGGTGGCTGTTTTCCTAGTCTTGTTATCCCAGAACGCCGCCTCGGGTCCTCGCCACATGGGCTGCAGACTGTCCAAGTCGGCCGGCCGTACCATGGTCATTCATGGCTGAGACGTGCGCGTGCTGCTCAACGATGGTCGATTGGTGGGTCAAACTGCGCTCGCACCCCGACCTGCCGATCTGCCACAACTGCCTCGCCGGGCTGAACGGACAGCGAGACGGCCAGCTGCAGCTCATGATCGGAACTTGGCTGATCACGGGATTCGAGCCGATCTTCAAGGTCGCCGATGTCACCCGCGCGGTCGCCTGGTTCGAGGATGCCGGCTTCGATACGTCGTTCCACGATGACACCTATGCGTTCGCTCGCCGGGATCGAGACCTCACAATCCACCTGGCCCAAGCTGTAGCCGACGAAGTTCCCGGTCAGGGTTCTCTCTACATCCACTGCCAAGACGCCGACCGGGTCGCTGAGGAGTGGAGACAGGCCGGAATCAAAGTGGACGGCCCCCAAGACGAGGACTACGGAAAACGGGAAGGCTCCATCTCCGACCCAGACGGAAACGTGATTCGCTTCGGAAGCCCCATACTCCCGGCCAGGTAGCCGGGAATTCTTCGCGTCGAAAGACAACTTCAGTCGGACGCAAATCGGCCAGACGCAGCGACCGAGACGTCTTTCTCGGATTCCAGTCAGCGACGAGTCCGCTAATCGACCCTGAAGCCGCTGCACAGCGCAATGTCGGCGTTTCGCTGTCGAAGTCCCTATGAACGCGCCACCCCTCAGGACCAGAGTCGACCTTCGAGCCGGGCGCTCTTAGCGAGCTATTGACTGGATATATACACTCAGAGTATTCTCTCCGGTATGAGCGTCCCCATGGCCCTGCTCGGCCTCCTCGATCGCGAACCGAGCCACGGCTACGACCTGAAGCGCGATTACGACACCTACTTCGGGCGCGGCCGGCCGCTGCCCTACGGCCAGGTGTACGCCACGCTCTCCCGCCTGGCGCGAGACGGGAAGGCGATCGTCGGCGACGCCGAGCCAGGAGCCGGTCCCGATCGCAAGCGGTACAACATCACCGAGACCGGCCGGAACGAGGTCGAGGCGTGGCTCTCGGAGCCCATCCCCGCCGAGCCCCACCTGCAGACCGATCTGTTCGTGAAAGTCGTGCTGTCGCTGATGCTCGGTCGCCGGGCCGAGGAGTACCTGGACGCCCAGCGCGCCGCACACCTGCACCGGATGCGCGAGCTCACCGACCTCAAGCAAAAGGGAACCCTGATCGATTCGCTCCTCGCCGACCACGGTCTGTTCCACCTCGAGGCCGACCTCCGCTGGATCGACCTCACGACCGCTCGCCTCACCGCGCTCGCCACGG
>Ga0302326_10019004_pt1 | contig 14222 bp, 13 predicted proteins | sample Palsa_T0_3_FD_202264 | JGI IMG/M metagenome (GOLD analysis project Ga0302326, IMG submission 202264) | Peat permafrost microbial communities from Stordalen Mire near Abisko, Sweden - Palsa_T0_3 | ecosystem: Environmental > Terrestrial > Soil > Palsa > Peat permafrost | place: Sweden: Abisko... | reverse complement strand
CCGGGCGAGAAGTGGATTCACATTACGCGGCGCTGGACGATGATGACCTGGATGTTCCTGACCATCGGCATCTTTCTGGGCATGCACTGGGCGTATGCGGTGCTGGGCTGGGGTGGGTACTGGGGATGGGACCCGGTCGAAAACGCCTCGCTGATGCCTTGGCTTACGGGGACGGCGTTTCTGCATTCGGTGATGATGCAGGAGAAGCGCGGCATGATGAAGAGCTGGAATGTCTGGCTGATCTTTGCGACTTTCATGCTGTCGATTCTTGGGACGCTGCTGACGCGCGCGGGACTGGTGAGCTCGGTTCATGCCTTTGCGCAGTCTTCGATTGGCGGATGGTTTGTGACCTTCCTGGTGATCGTGGCCGCCGTCTGCATCTTTACTTACTTTTTGCAGCGGGATCATCTGAAGTCGGAGCATCATGTGGAGTCGCTGGTGAGCCGGGAGTCGAGCTTTCTGTTCAACAACCTGGTGCTGCTGGCGGCCTGCTTCACGATTCTCTGGGGCACGCTGTTTCCGGTGCTTTCGGAGTATGTCGAGGGGACGAAGACGACGCTTTCGGGCGCGTATTACAGCCATATTGCGGTGCCGATTGGGGTGTTTCTGCTGCTGCTGACAGGGGTGGGCCCGCTGCTGGCGTGGCGCGCGTCTTCGTTCAAGAGCCTGCGGCGCAACTTCATTCTGCCTTTGATCGCCTTTGGGGTGACGGCCATTGTTTTGATCGCCGTGGGGCTGAGGCCGTGGGCGGATGAGGGCGTCTTCTATTCGACGGTGACGTTTTCGCTGGCGGCGGCGGTGGCTACGGCGATTTCGTCTGAGTTTCTGCGCGGCGCGGCGGTGGTGCATCGGCAGACGGGCAAGAATCTGGTGGCTTCGACTGTGCTGCTGATACGGCGCAGCACACGGCGCTATGGCGGCTACATCGTTCACCTTGGATTGGTAATCATCTTTATCGGGTTCGCCGGATATGCCTTCAATCGCAGCGCGGAAAAGGCGATGGGAACGGGCGACACCATGCAGATTGGGCCGTATACGCTCAAGAACCTGGGCAATACGCAGGAGTCGAACCCCAACTACGACTCCGAATACTCGCTGATCGAAGTTACGGAAAACGGCAAGAAGGTAACAGATCAGCCGATGGCTCCTGAGAAGCGGGTGTACGCGGTGAATGGACAGCCGCAGACGATGGTGGCCAACCACTCGACGATGCGCTGGGATCTTTACCTGGTCTACGAAGGCCAGGACTCGACGACTGGTTTGCCGATTATCAAGGCATTTCTCAATCCGCTGGTGATGTGGGTATGGTTGGGGCTTGCGGTGGTGGTCTTTGGAACCCTGGTGGCGATGGTGCCTAGCCTGAACCCGGCGCGGGCTACTGTCGCAGTGCCGGTTCCGAAGCCGGGACAGATTCCTGCCGCTTTGGGAGTGACTGGGGGCGGAGATTGATGTTGTTTCCCCACCGAAGATCTGCACTTGCCCGCGTCGCACAGACTTTGCTCGTGGCGGCGGTTGTCTGCTTCTCGCTTGGGGCGACCAATCCGGATGTCCGCTTTAACAAGATTGGCGCCAAGCTGATGTGCAGCTGTGGTTGTGCGCAGAGCCTGCTGGGATGCGACCATGTGGGCTGCCCCAATCGCGGCGCCGAAATGGACCAACTTCGCGACGGGATTGCCAATGGACAAAGCGAGGCCGTGATTTTGGATGGGTTTGTAGCGCGCTGGGGCGCTACCGTGCTGGGGGCGCCGACGACGAAGGGATTCGACCTGGTGGCGTGGATTATGCCCTTTGCGGTCGCGGCGGTGGCGCTGATCGGAACGATTCTGCTTGTGCGGAATTGGGCGAAGAATCAGCCCAAGCTGGCCTCGGCTTCAGGAGCGCCCGCGGACCCTGCGCGAGCCATGGCGGAGACGGAGATGCAGGAGCGCATTCGCCGGGAGACGGGCACGGAATAGATTGGCGGTCTCCCACCCTTCATGCAAAGAACGCATGAAGGATGGGGCACCCGAACGATTTGGAAAGGTTGAGCGATGTCGAGTTCAGCGGGAATGATTGTGGGCGCGGTGCTGGCGCTGGTGCTGTTTCTCTTTACCTTCTGGCCGGAGAAGCACGCGGCTGTGCAGCGGCAGAAGACGCGGCTGGATTTTCTGGAAGAGTTGAAGGAACAAACCTACGCCAACCTGCGCGATCTGAATTTCGAATACCAGGCAGGCAAATATCCGCAGGAGGATTATGCAGCGCAGCGCGCGATTCTGGAGAAGGAAGCGGCTACGGTGCTGGCGGAGATGGATTCTTTGCAAATACAGGGAATAGGGATTAGGCAATAACGCCCCACGGACGAAGACCTGGCCGTGGGGACCTCGTGTTAGAAAACAGCCGGTTGCGGCGCCTGAGTGTGCCGACGGTTTCATGCTTCTGGAAAGGTTCTGTTTTGAATTCAAAGACTTCTTTTTGTTTGCGGATTTGCGCGCCGGCGATGCTGGCTGCTGCTTCTCTTGCGCATGCCGGGACGATTCACGGCACGGTTACAAACATGACTAACAACAAGCCGGCGGTGGGAGACAAGGTCTCGCTGCTGAGCCTTTCGGCGGCGCTCGATGAAGTGGGCACGGCGAAGACCGATGCGCAGGGGCACTTTACGCTTACGACGCCGACCGAGGCTCCGTATCTGATCAAGGTGGAGCACGACAAGGGTGCGTACTTCAAGAATGTGCCTCCGGGGACGACGCAAGCGGAGATCACGGTGTATGACGTGGCGGCTAAGGTCGATGGCGTTTCAACCGAGGCGGACGTGCTGCGCGTCGAGGCCGAAAACGGCCAGCTTAAAGTCACGGAAAACTACTTCGTGAAGAACGTCTCTTCCCCGCCCCGCACGCAGACCAGCGAACACACTTATGAGGTGGTGATTCCACCTGACGCGACCCTCGAAGGCGCGGCTACGACTGGGCCGAGCAACATGCCGCTGGCGGCTACTCCGGATCCTGTTAGCCCCAAGGGGCATTACGCGTTTTCATTTCCCATCCGGCCCAATGAGGGCGAGAGCGGAACGCGATTTCAATTGACGTATCACTTGGCCTATTCGGGCAGCTACAAGTTCGCGCCCAAGCTGATGGTGGCGGCGGACAATGTGGCGATCATACTGCCGAAGAGCATGAAGTTTGAGCCGGGCGCGGGCACAAGCTACCAGCCGGTTCCGGACGATGTGAACGCGCAGACGTTTTTGATGCGCGGAGTAAAGCCGGGCGAGCCGCTGGAGTTCAATGTCTCTGGAACCGGCGCGTTTCCGCGCGATACGCAGGCTGGCGGACCTGAACAGGCGGGAGCGGGAGCGCAGGGCGCGGACAGTGCCGCGCCGAATGGGCCGGGTGGTGCTCCAGGAGGTGGGTTGGGCAACCCGATCGACACGCCGGACCCGTTGGCTAAGTACAAGTATTGGATCCTTGGCGGGCTGGCGCTGGTGTTGGCTGCGGCTGCTGCGTTCCTGCTGCGCAAGCCTGCGGGGGCTGTTCCGGTCCAAGCGGGCGAGCCGCAGACTGCTGCATTTGCCGTGTCTCATAGCCAGACCAAGAGCCAGTTGCTGCTGGAGGCGCTCAAGGAAGAGCTGTTTGCGATCGAAAGCGAAAAGATCGCGGGCAAGCTCTCGACCGAGGAGTACGCGGAGGTAAAATCGGCGCTGGAGATTGTGCTGCGCCGGGCTTTGAGCCGGCAGTGAATGCACGCCCTCCGCTGGCTTGATCGCTCTCCCACCCATGCCACCAAGGGCATGGCATGGATGGGGCACCCAGATTTGTAGTTGGTTGAACTTATGAAGACGCTGATTCGCACGCTGCTGCTGCTTTCGCTGATTGTCTGGCTGGGCGCGGAGATTTTCTTCTCCGTTGTACCTCAGATCGTATTTGGGCAGCTTGCGCCCGATACACATGCGGCTGGGCAGATTGTCGGCACGCTGCTGCGCATTGTGCATGGGATGGGCCTGGTTTGCGGCGTGGTGCTGCTGGCGCTGATGGCGCTGGCTCCGGCGTGGGGTATCTTCAAGTCGCGCAATGTACTGGCGCCGATGGTGCTGGTGCTGCTGATGGTGGCGCTGACGGCGTATTCGCAGTTCGGCATCATTCCGGCGATGGAGCGGGACCGCGCGGCTGCCGGTGGCGTGATCGACGCCGTGCCGCAGGACAATCCTGCGCGCATGGACTTCAATGCCCTGCACCGGCGCAGCGTCAATGTGGAAGGTGTAGTGATGCTGCTGGGGATTGCCGTGGTGGCGCTGGTGGCCTTTGCTGAGACGGCTGCGGCTAAACGCATGTAGCTAGATCGAGTTTTCCCGCACCACCAACAGCTTTACTTCCTTTAGCAGCGACGAGCCGGGATTGCCGTGGTCGGGCTCCAGTTCCCACACCACGTCTTGAATCCTGTAGGGCTCGGCAATGTTGTCTGAATCGCGAATGTGAATCGCCTCGCCGATGCGGGGAATCCTCGCCCCTTTCGGCAAGGCAAGCATAACCTCTGAAGTCTTCGCATCCACGACCCGGATGGACGATGCCGCACTCGCCGCAACTTCCCAGCCTCCACCGCGGTTGCTCGCGGCGAGCTTATCCAAGGCGGATTCGACAATCACACGTGCTGACTTCAGTTGCAGGCCTTGTTCGTGCAGGATGCGGGCGGCGAGGCATTTTTCTTCGCGGAGGATACCGAGCATCAGGTGCTCGATGCCGATGTGCTTCTGACGCATGCGCTCGGCCTCTTCGGCGCCGTAAGCGAGGATGCGCTTGCACTCGTTGGTGAGCGGAAGATCGACGCTGGTGGTCTTTGTTCCCTGCGGCTTGGAGGACTCAACAATTGCAGCTCGTATCTCGTTTTCCCGATTCTGAAGACCGAGGATGGAGTTCAGTGCGCTCCGGCCTTCGCGCAGGAGACCGAGCAGCAGATGTTCGGTTTCGATCTCCGGCGTACCAAACTGGCTGGCTTCATAGCGTGCGAAGAATATGGTGCGACGGGCTTTTTCGTTGTATCGCTCGAACATTACTCCTCCCCTGACGGCAGACGACTGGCTTTTCTAATTTACACAATTTCAATTTCCGCATACGCATGGTGACTAATGCTCAGATTCGGAGACGGGCGACGCAATAGAATAGCTTCCTGTTCCGAGGTTTTCGCCGTGGATGAACTGAAGACCGATTTTCATCTCCTCGCGGAATACAGCGCGGATATCATTTGCCGTGTCGCGCTGGACATGACGTTTATTTACGTTTCTCCCTCGTCGTTCCGAGTCCTCGGCTGGTCTCCCGAAGAGATGGTGGCCATGGCGCTGCATGGCGCGGTCCATGCTGACGACCTCGCCATGGTGGCCGCTACTGCGCGCCGGAATCTTGCTCCCGGCGTGGAAGCGCCCCTGATCACCACCAGGATGCGAAAGAAGGATCGCTCCATTGTCTGGATGGAGATCAGTTCGCGTGTCGTTCGCAATCTTGCCACGGGAGAGGCAAAAGAGACGGTCATGATCATGCGCGATATCACGGCGCGCAAGACGATGGAAGAGAAGCTCTCCGCGCTGGCGATGACCGATGGGCTGACAGGGCTGGCCAACCGCCGGGCCTTCGATGAGACGCTGGAACGGGAGTGGAAAAGGACGCTGCGTGAGGGCTCGCAGATTTCGCTTGTTCTGCTCGATCTCGATCGCTTCAAGGAATTCAACGACCGCTACGGACACCAAGTGGGAGACGATTGCCTGCGAGCGGTTGCGGCTGCCGTGCGCGGCGCTGTGCGGGCTACCGACATTGCGGCGCGCTATGGCGGCGAGGAGATCGCTGTGATTCTGCCCGCGACCGACCTGGCGGGCGGGATTGAGGCCGCTGAGAAGGTGCGGTCTGCAGTGGAGGCTCTGCAGATCACGCATGGGGGTAATTCTGACGGAGTCGGCTGGGTCACGGTAAGTGTCGGCGTGGCTACCGCGCTTTCGCGAATAGGCGGAACGATGCGGATGCCGGAGAGCCTGCTGCTGGCGGCGGATAACGCTCTGTACAAGGCCAAGCGCGAGGGACGAAATCAGGTGGCTACGTGCCTGCTAATGGCGACCAAGGAAGAGACTGTTCGCCACCTGCGCGAAGCTTGATTGTGCCTGGGCGCGGTCGCGGAGAACTTGACCCGCATGGCCGTAGTATTCTGACGAATGCTGAAACTCTCGCTATTTCTGGGTACGGTGGCTGCGCTGGCGGATATTGCCGGTGGGCTGGTGCTGGTCAAGGCCAAGGGCATTCAAAAATATCTGCGCTATTTTGTAGCTCTGGGCGCGGGTTTTCTGATGGCTACTTCGGTGCTGGAGATGCTGCCGGAGAGCCTCAAGCTCGATTACAAGCTGGCTCCGGTGCTGGTGATGGCCGGCTACTGCGCGCTGCACTTCCTTGAGCACACGATCGTTGCCCATTTTCATTTCGGCGAAGAGACGCATCATGGCGAATTTGTCTCCACGCATACCAGCTACTCGGTGCTGGGCGGCCTTGCCGTTCATGCGTTGTTTGACGGCGTGGCTATCGGATCTGGATTTGCCATCAACAGTTTGCTGGGCTGGCTGATCTTTCTGGCCATCTTTCTGCACAAGGCTCCTGAGGGATTCACCATGGCTTCGGTGATGCTGGCCAGCGGGAGCAGCCGGAAGACGGCGCTCTACTCTGCCGTGGCGCTGGCGGCAGCGACTTTGCTTGGCGTGCTGGTGATTGGCCTCGTGCCGGGGCTGGTGCGCTATGGGCTGCCGGTTTCGGCTGGCGTGGCGCTCTATGTGGCCGCGACCGACCTGGTGCCGGAGGTGAATCGCGAGCCGGGGATCAAGATGGCGCTGGTTTTCTTTGCTGGAGTTGCTGGCTTTCTGCTGCTGCGGATGTTGATGCCCGCGTAAATAGGCGCGGACCAGAATGGGCGCGATTCAGGAGCTGAGCGGCCGCTTCCCACTCTGCTTCTATACTTGTACTATGACTCTCCCGACGAGCCAGGAAGCGCCGAAACGCGGTTATGGGGCGGGATTTCCGGGGCTCTATGCACGTCTCTATGCCTGGCTGTTGCGCCGCATGCCCAGCGAGCGGCAGCGCCTGCTGGCTGTGACCATTGTGGCCGGCGGGGTCTGCGGACTGGCTGCCGTGGCATTCCACCTAAGCATCATGGGGCTTGAGGCCCTGTTGATTGAACGTGCCAACACCGCTCCGGGGCATAGCTGGATTTGGTGGACCATTCTTTCTCCTGCCATCGGCGGCCTGGTTGCCGGCGTCGGCCTCACCTATTTTGCTCCCGCCGCCGCGGGTAGCGGCATTCCTCAGGTGAAAGTTGCTTACACCCTGCGGAACGGCATGGTCACCGTCCGCGAAACAATCGGAAAGTTTGTCCTGTGCGCTCTCCAAATCGGCTCTGGCGCTTCGCTGGGCCTTGAAGGGCCAACCGTACAAGTGTGCGCGGGCGTCAGCAGCATGCTGGCCCGCCTGGCCCGGCTGGGCCCCAAGAACTCACGCCGGCTGGCTTCCGTGGGCATGGCGGCGGGAATTGCAGCCGCCTTTAACGCGCCCATTGCCGCCGTGACCTTCACCCTTGAGGAGTTGATCGGAGACCTCGACCAGACCATGCTCTCCGGCGTGATTATCGCCGCCGCGCTGGCCGCCGTTGTCGAACACTTAATTCTGGGCTCCAACCCGGTCTTTCACATACAGGGCAACTACACACTCACCAATTCGTCATCGCTGGTGTGGTATGCGTTGCTGGGCCTGCTTGCGGCCATTGTCTCGGTCGCCTTCACCGATTCGCTGCTGAGCCTTCGCGCCTGGTTCCGACGGCTTACCGGGGTGCCTCGGTGGGTGCAACCGGCCATCGGCGGCGCGGCCACAGGCGGCATGGCGGTCGTTGCACTGGCGCTCTTCCACCTCAACGGCATCGCTGGCGACCCGTATAAGACCCTCACCCTGGCGCTCACGGGCAAGATGACGGTGACCGCCATGGCCGTCTTCTGTGTCCTCAAGCTTGCTGCCACGGTCAGTTCCTACTCCAGCGGCGGCTCGGGCGGCATCTTTGCGCCGGCGCTCTTTATGGGCGCCATGCTGGGTGGCGCGGTGGGCTATCTCGACGTGATCGTATTCCACCACTCGGCCGACGCCATCGGAGCATTCGCCGTAGTCGGCATGGGAGCCGTCTTTGCCGGCATCGTTCGCGCCCCCATGACCTCGGTGCTTATCATCTTTGAAATGACAGGCGGTTACGGCCTGGTTCTGCCCCTGATGATCGCCAACATGAGCGCATTCGTCCTTGCCCGCCATTGGCGGCAGATCCCGGTCTACGAAGCGTTGCTGGCCCAGGACGGCATCTATCTGCCCCATGAAGGCGGACCGGTTGACCCGCCGGACAACGAGCCTCTGCCGGGCATGGGTGTGATCCAGCCCACTGAAAACCATGCGTGATCTATTCCGTGAGAATCGTGGCGCACCGGCGGTCAGGCGTGGCTCCAGAATTTGTATTTTCCAGCGTAGAGCCGGGCCAGCAGACGGGCGTATTCGACGGCCACTCTAAGATTGGCCTTGCTGGCTCCCCGGTAGCGGCGGCCGAATTCGAAGGGGATTTCCTGAATCGACTCGATGCGCCCGCGGACAAGGATCTCGAGCAGCAGCTTGAAACCCGAGCGCTGGAATCGAACCTTATCGAGACAGTGGCGGCGGACCATGAAGAAACCGGACATGGGGTCCTTGGCCCGGAGGCGGTGTTTCTGGAGCGGCCAGGTGACCCAGACGGCGGCGGCGGAGAGGAATTTGCGGGCTGGATTCCATTGGCCCAGTTCCCCGCCTGGTGCGTATCGGCTTCCAATTACGATGTCGCGATCGTCCAAGATGGCAGCCAACAGATCCGGCAGCAGCTCGGGTGGGTGCTGGAGATCGGCGTCCATGACGCCGAGAACCGCCGCGTCGGTACGTTGCCAGCCATGGAGGATGGCGCCGGACAAACCGCGCTCGCCCTTGCGCACCAGCAGCCGGACGCGAGGATCCTGCATGGCGATGGCGTTCACAACCTCCGCCGTACCGTCGCAACTATCGTCATCGACGACCAGAAGCTCGTAAGGAACCCCGAGAGGATCGAGAACCGACCGGATGTGGTCGAGCAAACTGCAAATATTTTCAGCTTCGCAGAGTGTCGGGATCACCAGCGCAAGCGTGGCCTGCGCAGCCTCTCCCTGCTCTACCGTGGGCCCAGCCAGCGTTGCTCCGGTGTCCACCGGCATGTAGGATGGTTTTATTACTACTGACGACATGTTTATCCTGAGTATACGGAGTTTAACCGATTGAAGCGCAACAAATTGCTAGCCGTTCTTCTACCCACACTGGTCTTCACCTTGCTTGGCTTTACGGTGATGGGTTACCACCCAGGTGCGGAGGATGACGGGGTTTATTTAAGCGCTGTCAAGGCCGATCTCCATCCCACTCTTTTCCCTCATGATTCGGATTTCTTTCGTGTGCAGTTGCAAGCTACAGTATTTGACGGCTGGATGGCTCATTTTGTTGAGGCCACCCATATTCCGACCGCCTGGTCGGAGCTGATCTGGCAGATCCTCTCGCTTTTCTTCATTTTATGGGCGTGCCGGAGCATTGCCGAGCAGTTGTTTCCCGAGAAGCGGGCCCAATGGGCGGCCGTGGCCATGGTCTCGGCCATGTTCACGCTGCCGGTGGCCGGGACGGCGCTCTATCTGGTCGACCAGCATCTGCATCCGCGCGCCGTGTCGACGGCCCTGATTCTGATCGCGGTCTCGCGCATCCTGGCCGGTAAGCGCTGGCTGGCTCTTCCGCTGCTGATGCTATCGGTCGCGATTCATCCCATTATGGGAATACTGGGCTTTTCCTTCTGCTTCTTCCTTACGCTTTCGATGTTGGAAGTTGCACCTGCGCGTCTGCGGACGGTACGCACCGCCGTAGGCAGTACGGCGGCCTCGGTGATGCCCCTGGGATGGATTTTTGAGCCGCCCTCGCCGGAATGGCGCCGTGCCTTGAGCACGCGCACTTACTACTTCCTTTCGCAGTGGGCGTGGTACGAGTGGCTGGGCGCGCTGGCTCCGCTGCTGCTGTTCTGGCTGCTGTGGCGCATCGCCAGCAAGCGCGGCGAGACCAAGCTGGCCCGTCTCTCGCTGGCCATCTTCACCTATGGCCTTTTTCAGCAGATTGTGGCGCTGGCGGTGCTGGGCATACCTTCTTTGGTGCGTCTCACTCCGATGCAGCCGATGCGCTTTCTGCACCTCATCTACGTCTTTCTCTGCCTGATCGGCGGAGGGTTGATGGGCAAATACCTGCTCAAGACGCAAGTCTGGCGATGGGCTGTTTTTCTGGCGGTGGCCAACGGCGGCATGTTCTTTGCGCAGCGGCAGCTCTTTGCCGGCACCGACCATCTGGAACTTCCGTCGAGGGCCACGAGCAATCCATGGCTGCAGACCTTCGAATGGATCAGGACGAATACGCCCGAAGACGCATACTTCGCCCTCGATCCGCATTACATGGCCGCGCCCGGCGAGGACTACCACAGCTTCCGCGCCCTGGCTGAGCGAAGCATGCTCTCCGACGCCATCAAGGACACAGCGGTAGTGACGCAGGTACCCTACCTGGCGACTGTCTGGCACGACCAACAGGCTGCTACAGCGGGCTGGGCGCACTTCCAACTGGCGGACTTCGAGCGCCTGAAATCGCAGTTTGGCGTGAACTGGGCGGTTGTCTCTTACCCTCCGCCTGGCGGGCTTCCCTGCCCGTGGCACAATGGGTCTATCTCGGTCTGCCGGATTCCCTAGTGATCAGTGATCAGTGACTTGAACACTGATCGCGGATCACTCGTTCCGACATCCCATAAACCACGCCATCTACCGTTGCCTTTGCTAGTTGCGGGTGTTTCCTACAGAATAGATAAGCGTCTACTCACTCGCGCCTCGGAGATCCACCGATGTTGAACCTGACCCAGCGTCTGACTCTCGGATGCGTGCTGCTGGTGGCGCTGTCGCTGACGCTGGCGGTCTGGGTACATCGCGAGCTGGTGCCTCTGGGGAAAGCCAGCAGTCACGCGGCCATCATTCTGTGGCTGCTCTCGGGATCGGCGATCCTGGTAGCGACGGGCACGCTGATCCTGGTGCTGCGGCCCATCCAGCAGGTTTCTAAAGACATTCGCAGGATCGCTTCCGGCGACCTTGCCCATCGCTCCGAGTGGGGCATCGGCAACAAGGGCGGCGACAGCTTTGGCGTCATCGCCAACGAGATGAATCGCCTGGCGGTGCGGCTGCGGGAGCTGCGGGAGACCGAGGCCGGACGCCGCCAGATGGAGTTTCAGCTTTCCGACGCCGTGCTGCAATCGATCTTCGAGCCGATCATCGTGACCGACAGCAAGGGCCACGTGCTCAAGGTGAACCAGGCCGCGGCCGAGGTGCTGGGCTCAGCGGCGGCCGATCGCATGGCGCTCACCAACACTCCGGGCGGAGACAAGATACTGGAGGCGATTCGCGATGCCGTCTCGATGCAGCGCGCCCTGGCAGCCGAGGATGAGGCGGCGATGCTGCCGATGCGCATTGGCGAGCGCAACCAGAGCTTCCGGCTGCGGACGACGCCGATGCGCGACTCCGAAGGCCGTTTGCTGGGCGCGGTGACGACGCTCGAAGACGTTACCTCGCTGCAGGACACCGACCGATTCAAGACGCAGTTTATCGAGGTCGCCTCGAACCGGCTGCGCGATCCGCTGCTGCAACTGCGGCGCGGACTGTATGCGTTGACGATGGGTTTTGCCGGCGAGTTGAGGCCCTTGCAGGCCGAGCTGGTGACTTCGGCGACGCAGGAAGCGCAGAAGCTCGACGACCTGATGGCCGATCTGATCGAAGTGGCGGAACTCGATTCCGGTAAGCGCGAGCCGCAGTTGGAAAAGCTGCAGCCCTATATCGAGCTGGTGGAGGCGCGCAACCGCATGACCGATCTGGCGTGCAGCCGGGGCATTCGCATGGAGATCAAGGCTTTTGCCGATCTCTCGCATATTCATGCGGACCGGCGGGCGGTGCGGACGATTCTCGACAATCTGCTGAGCAACGCATTGCGCTATGCTCCGGCCAATGGTGAAGTAATACTTGAAGCTGAAGAGCGTAAGGGATTCATTCAATTCACCGTTCATGACAATGGCCCGGGGATCGCGGCGGAGCGGCTGGGCAAGATCTTCGACCGTTTCAGCTCGTTTTCCGATGGGGGGACCGGCCTGGGACTGGCGCTGGTAAGACGGCTTGTGGAGTCACTGGGCGGACAGATCTCGGTCGAGAGCCGGCTGGGGCATGGCGCGACTTTTCGGTTCACCCTGCCCGTGGTGGCAGTTGAAGTGGGCCGCCACCCGGTCGAGGTGGGCTGAAGCATGAGTGATGTGGGGACCGGCCAGCCGGCAGAACTACAAGTTGAACGCCAAACCGAGCCAGCGCGGCTGCGCATCTACATTGGCGCGGCGCCCGGCGTGGGCAAGACCTACCACATGCTTAACGACGCCAATCTGATGCGCGAGCAGGGCGTGGATGTGGTGATCGGCCTGGTGGAATCGCATGGCCGCAAGGAGACCGAGGCGCAGATTCGCGACCTGGAGATTGTTCCACTGCGCGTGATTCCCTACCGGACCGTGAAGTTGCAGGAGATGGATGTCGAAGCGATTCTGGCGCGCCATCCGCAAACGGTGGTGGTGGATGAGCTGGCCCATACCAACGTCCCCGGCAGCAAGAATCGCAAGCGCTACGAAGATGTGATGGAGCTGCTGGACGCCGGCATCAACGTTATGGCCGCGGTCAACATCCAGCATCTGGAGACGCTGAACGACGCTGTCGCGCGCTCGGCCAATACAACGATCCGCGAGACCGTGCCGGACAGCGTGCTGAAGCGCGCCGATGAAGTGGTCAACGTGGACGTTACGGTGGATGAGCTGCGCACGCGGCTGCGCCAGGGCAAGATCTACGCTCCGGAAAAGGTCGAGCAGTCGCTGGCCAACTTCTTCCGCAAGGGCAATCTGAACATGCTGCGCGAACTGGCCTTGCGCACCACGGCCGAGCAGGTTGGTTCGCAGGCCGCGCAATACCGGCGCACGCAGGGCCTTGAACAAGCTCCCATGCCGGAGAAGGTGATGGTGTGTCTTTCCACGCGGCCTGGAACCGAGAAGCTGGTGCGCGTGGGCGCGCGCGTGGCGGGCCGCCTGGCTACCAACTGGTACGCCGTCAATGTTGCGCGCCCCGATGACGACAAGGGCCACGGCGATCCCGAGGCTTTTCAGCGCTTGCAGGAGTATCAGCGCATGGCCAAGGATCTGGGCGCGCAGGTGATCACGCTGCACGACAAAAACATCGCCGACGCGCTCATCCGCTTTGCGCAGCAGGAAAACATCTCGCATGTAGTCTTCGGCCAATCGGTGCGTTCGCGCTGGGATATTTTGCTGCGGGGCTCGGTGCTCAACCGGTTTCTGGCCGAAGTGCGCGACGTGACCGTCCAGGTCGTCCCTGTCCAAAAGCTCGCCCGACGGGGCTAAACACTGCTCTGCCGCACCTCAGAAAGATTTCGTCAATCTCTCCTTGACAGCTTAGGAGAGTTCGGACTACTCTCCTAATTAACTTAGGAGGATGTGTGGCAGATCAGACTCAGCTTTTGCCGGGAACCCTTGACCTTCTCATTTTGAAGGCGGTTTCGCTCGGTCCGCTCCACGGGTACGGCGTTCTGCTGCGCATTGAGCAAATCTCCGGCAGCGCCCTGCTGATTGAGCAAGGGGCGCTGTATCCGGCGCTGTTCCGGCTGGTGCGGCAGGGGCTGCTCAAGGCCGACTGGGGCATCTCGGAAAACAATCGCCGCGCCAAGTTCTACGAACTCACGGCAGCGGGCCGCAAGCGTTTTCTAGAGGAGACGCACCAGTGGAATCGCCTCACCGCGGTGATGGCGACCGTTCTGGCTGCGCAGCCGGAGGAAGTATGAACCTTTTGTCTTCGCTTGGTTCTCTCTCGACCCGTCTCTTCCGCCGCTCTCAGGTCAATCGGGAGATGGACGAAGAGCTTCGCTCGCACCTGCAGCATCGCGCGGACGATCTGGAGCGATCCGGCCTATCTCGCGCCGAAGCGGATCGCCGGGCTCGCGTTGAATTTGGCGGATATGCGAAGTTCAAGGAGCAAGGTCACGAAGCAGTTCGCGGCCATTTCCTGGAGCATCTTGCGCAGGACGTGCGCTACGGGCTTCGCG
>Ga0302326_10019003_pt1 | contig 14224 bp, 12 predicted proteins | sample Palsa_T0_3_FD_202264 | JGI IMG/M metagenome (GOLD analysis project Ga0302326, IMG submission 202264) | Peat permafrost microbial communities from Stordalen Mire near Abisko, Sweden - Palsa_T0_3 | ecosystem: Environmental > Terrestrial > Soil > Palsa > Peat permafrost | place: Sweden: Abisko... | reverse complement strand
CTGAAATGACCATTTTGTCCGGCCATTGGTCCCAGGCCGCCGACCTGCCAGAACAGCCACTGCAGCACCTCGGCGCGGCCGCGGACATCGGCTGGGATGAATTTCCCGCTCTTCTCGGCGAGATACAACAGCATCGCGCCCGACTCGAACAGCGACAGCGGCGCGCCGCCGTCCGCCGGCTCGTGATCAACCAACGCCGGAATCTTGTTGTTCGGTGAGATCTTGAGATACTCCGGCCGATGCTGCTCGCCCTTGCCGATGTCGACCGGGATCGCGCGATACGGCAGCGCGGCTTCCTCCAGAAACAACTTGAGCTTCAGCCCATTGGGCGTCGGCCAGAAATACAGATCAATCATCGGCGTCTCCTTTCTGCTGCTGCCATCGCGCGTTACCGCGACGCCGTCACCAGGTTGGCGTCACGCGTCACGCGCCATCGTCCGTCCGGCTGCCGGCGCAGGATCGTGAGCGTGTAACCGGAGCGGCGCGCAGGAGCACTGTGCGGCGGCGTGATCGAAATCTCGAGATAGTTGCGAAGATACGCCCAGTCGCCGAGGACCTGAAGTTCTTCGATGCTGCCTGCGGCTTCCACTTTGACATCCTTCATCGTTGCTGCGGCGGCCGCGAACCGCTCTTTTCCGAACGGCTTGCTGTCAGGCACCATGAAAATCACGTCGTCGGTCATCAGGCTCAGGAGCGTGTTCAGGTCGCCGGCTCTGCTGGCGGCGAGCCATTGCTCCACAACGCCGCGAATGGCGCGTTCGTCCTCGGTCATCACGATCACCTCCGTAGCTGGCGCCGGAGCGCACGGCAGCGGCGGACTTGTAGCGGCACAATTACTGCGGCGGCGGGTTTTCCTTCAGCCACTGCATCGCCATGTGCACGCGCGTGCGGCCGCTAGGATGATCGTAAAACACGATCTCCTCCAGCCGGCCCGGATCGAGCTTGCGATATTGCGCCAGGCGAATCGCGATCGAAGCGAAGGCCTGCGGTTCGCGCGCGGCGTTGAGGCCGAAGATATCCGCTTCGCTCTCCGCCATGCGCGAGATCGTATTGGTGATCGGTGTCGCGAGCAGACCGAATATGGACAGCAGCGCCACCGCGAGCGGCAACCCGGCGATGTCGCCCCGATCCCTGATCCCTAGGCGCGAACCCCAGCGCCGCAGTATCCAATCGAAGCTGGCATGCAGTGCCAGCAGCGCGGCCAGGGCCAGCAGGCTTAAGTAGATCACGTCGCGCCAGATGTGGTGCAGCACGTAGTGGCCCATCTCGTGGGCCATGACGGCACGAATCTCCGGCGTGCTGGTGTCGTTCAGCAGATTGTCATTGAGCGCAATGCGGGTAGTGCCGAGCGCCCCGGAGACGTTGGCGCTGATACGCGTGGTCTGCCGGGAGGCATTGAACACGTAAACGTTGTCAGCCGGAATGCCATTGGCGCGAGCCAGTGACAGTATTGAATCGCGCGTGGGGCCCGTCGGCAGCGGGCGGTAGTCGTTGAACAGCGGCTCGATGAATACCGGCGAGATGACGATGACGAATATCCCATACACCGCCACCAGTCCGGTAGCCCACCCCCACCAGGCGTTGCCGGCGCGACGTACGAGCCAGTAGAGCAGTGCAATGAACGGCGAGCCGAGCACGATCGATATCGCCAGCTCGATGCAGCGCTCACCGAACCACGGCAGAAAGCTCTGCGTCGCAAGCCCGTACTGATGTTCCCGAAAGTAACCCGCGTAGATCGTGAGCGGCAGCGTCAGCAGCCACACCAACAGCAGGTACGTGGCCGCAAACAGCAGCGTCTGCAGGCCGCGGTGCGCGGTGACGCGTTCGGTCCAGTTGCGCAGATGCGCCGAGCGCCGTTCGGACAGCAGCACCGTGGCGACACCCAGGGCCCATAACACGCCCCATAGCAGCAGCCAATAACCGCCTTGGAAATACGCGTCGGACCTTACGCGTTGCGCCGCTGAAAGCGTGTCGAGCCACGCCTGCGTAGCGCTATTGACGTCGAAGGACGCTGTCCATTGCGCGACCTCCGGTATCTGCATGACGTTCAGCGGATCAGGGGCGGCGGCTCGTCGCCGCCCCTGACCATATTGAGGCTACTGACAGGCCTTGCCGTGATCGGGGCGATTGCCCTTGGCTTTCGCATCCGCTTCGGACATGTAGGCACCGTTCTTGGTCTTGCCGTACCAGCGATCGCCGGGACAGTGGTAGACATTGCTGCTTGAGTTGACCCACACCAGGCCAGGGCCGCCACCGGGAGCCGCATTGGCGGGCGGGGTGTAGCTCGTGGTCTTGGCTGGTGCTGGTGCGGGTGCCGGAGCTGGTGCCGGAGCTGGTGCCGGTGTGGACATGGTCTTGGGCGCCGCTGCGGGCGCAGGCGCGGGCGCTGCGGCAGGGGCCGGAGTCGTCGCTGCGGCGCCGCCGGCGGCACCGCTATCGGCCGCGGCGTACCAGGTCTGGATGCCCTTGTGACCGTGGCAGGCGCCTTTCTTGGTGGGATTGGTCCAATAGGTGCCGTCCTTGCACAGGCCGCTGGCGCCGGCCGGCGCATCAGCCGGGGCCTGCGCATAGCTCACTGCAGCCAGCATCAAACCTGACAGCAGGACTACCCTTCGAATCATTCTCGACATAGCTCTCTCCCCATCCGTGTTGTAGAAAAATTGCCGTCGCGCGCGGCTTCAGATATCCAGATTCATCACTGAAAGTGCATTTTTCTCGATGAACTCGCGCCGTGGTTCGACCTGATCGCCCATCAGCGTGGTGAAGATCTCATCCGAAGCCACCGCATCCTCGATGCGCACCTGCATCAGCCGGCGCGTCGCCGGATTGATGGTCGTCTCCCACAGCTGCTCGGGATTCATCTCGCCCAGACCCTTGTAGCGCTGGATCGTCTGGCCCTTGCGCGCCTGGTCGAACAGCCAGGTCATGGCCTGCTTGAAAGCGCTGATATCTTCACGCTCGTTGCCGCGCGTGACATAGGCGCCCTCGCCGATCAGATCGGCAAGCGTGCGCGCGAGCTCGGCGATGCGCTGGTATTCGGCCGACTCGAAGAACTCACGGTGCAGCATCTTCTCGGTGGTCAGGCCGTGCTCGGTCTTGCGCACCACGATGCGCGGCGGATGACCATCGGTCGCGGCCCGCAGCTCGAGCTGGAAACTGCGCCGGCCGTCGCCGCGCGCATTGAGCCGCGTTTCGAGCTCGGCGACCCAGCGGCGCATGAAATCGGTGTTATTGCTGTCGCCCGCCTTGACCTGCGGCAGGTAGATCATCTGCTCAAGCAACCGCTCGTCATAGCGGCGTGCCCAGCGGTGGATGATCGCCTGTACCTCCATGTAATGCCGCGCGAGCATTTCCAGCGATGAGCCGCGCAGCGCCTCGGCGCCGGCGTTCACATACAGCGCTGCATCCTCGAGCGCGCTGTTGAGCAGCAGGGCGTTGAGCTCGTTATCGTCCTTGACGTAGATCTCCTGCTTGCCGCGCTTGACCTTGTACAGCGGCGGCTGCGCGATGTAGATGTGCCCGCGCTCGATCAGCAGCGGAATCTGCCGGTAGAAAAAAGTCAGCAACAAAGTGCGTATATGACTACCGTCCACGTCAGCATCTGTGTTTTTAGCCGCGATTCCGCCGAAACCGCAGATAAAGTTCTCGTCCTCCTCCACCGAGAAGTCGTAAACGTTGCCGTTTGAAGCTTCGACTGGAGTGATCGATACGATGGGCAATGCAATAAGATCTCCATCGATCTCGTCGAACCGCCGACGGCGCGGATAATCTCCAGCACGTACCCTTTCTTCCACCGTTCCAGCGCCGGAATGGTCGCTCCACACCTCCCGCAGCCGAGCCAAGTCCTCGATTGCGGCAACAACGATCTGCCAGTGGCGATGCGTCGTTTTGAAAACCTGTTCGCCGCATCGTTGCGAAACTCTGTCGGCATCAACCTCATTGATGCACGGGACCGCCCCAAATGTCGCGAGCAGATATGAGACACCACTGGCGATGTCGCGCGATGAGGTGCTAAAGACGACCCGGCCGCCCGTCGCGCATCCGTCACCAAGCAGATATCCACGCAGAAACGCCAGCTTCAGGGGCTCAGCGACATTGAAGACCAGGTCGGGAATTCGTTTGCTCAGAGAGTCAACGCCGTAAAAGCCAAAAACGTGCTGCCAAGCCAGGGCCGCGACACGATTCAAAAGCTTCAATTCTCCAGAGCCCCGTTTGATGGGATAGCTCTTTGGCGCGATGCCAAAAACATGGGTCATCGCGGCAGCCATCTCTTCCATGAATCTCAAATTGCTCTTGCCGATACACAGGCGCACGCCGTTTCGATCAGAGCACGATCCCTCGGCCAGATAGAACCCGAGCAACTTCATGAGTTCTGAATCGACACCGACGAATCTTCGGACCCCTTGATCACCGTAGTGCTCCGGCGTCAGCTCCAGATCTTCACGGTCCTCGAACCACTCAATGTCCTCCGGCTCCAGCGCCGACAGTCGAACGTAGTTTCGAACCCGATTGCAGGGCGAGCCGCGGTACTGAGTCTCCCAAATGTGCTCGAGTCGACTCGCTCCGACGGTCACCTGTTGCATTACAGCCGCCGAATTGGCGCCGATCACCTCAAGGTACGATTCGAAATTGGCCAAGGTCGGCCGAGACTCGCCCTTCTCCCAGGCATAGAAAGTTACCGGTTGCCGTATTCCAATCCTGCGACAAAGCTCGGCGTTGGTAACGCCGCTGGCGCGGCGGAGTGAAGCGAGCTGGTTCCGCATTTCGGCCGGAAACTCCACGCGTGGCGCTGAAAACTCCGGTCGATCGGCGTATTCCTTAGTCACGCGATGTTTAAACCAGTCTTCCACCGCCGGCCCTCGTACCCAGATCTGATCTCGTGCCTCCGGAACTTTATGCAGCGCTCGCAAGAGATCGATGCGGTTGGGCGCGTCCTGCGGCAGGCGGATGGTCCTCGGCGCTACTAAACGGTCTCCGACCTGCAGCTCGCTGCCTTGCTTGAGCCGTATCTCTCCATTGTCCTGGACAAAGACGCTATGGCTGGCGGTAACCCGAATCGAACGCCCGTAGGCCGTCTTGACCTCGTACAGAACCTCGTCCACGGGGTGCCGAATAACGCCTTTGATCGGTCGGAACCGAACGAGGTGATCGTACAGTCCGAAGCAAAGTACTTCGCCGAGTTGGTCTCGTACGCGACGCGTGACGCCTTTGTCGTCAGCGGCAATTCCTGCCAACGCAGCATCGATGAATTTCCCAACCGTCGTCATGCGCACACCGCGCTCGTCATCGCGCACGAACACATGCTCGTCGCCGTCGACACTCATGATGATGATGCGGTGATAGCGCAGTTTGTCGATATCAAAATCGTCGCGGCCGATCCCGCAACCCAGCGCGGTGATCAGCGTACCGACCTCCGCCGACGACAGCATTTTGTCGAAGCGCGCCTTCTCGACGTTGAGGATCTTGCCCTTGAGCGGCAGGATCGCCTGCGTGCGCCGATCGCGGCCCTGCTTGGCCGAGCCGCCGGCCGAATCGCCCTCGACGATGAAAATCTCCGACAGCGCCGGATCCTTCTCCTGACAGTCGGCGAGCTTGCCGGGTAGCCCCGCGATATCGAGCACGCCCTTGCGCCGCGTCATCTCGCGCGCCTTGCGCGCCGCTTCGCGCGCGCGTGCCGCCTCGAGAATCTTGGCGACGATGGCGCGCGCTTCGTGCGGATGCTCGAGCAGAAACTCGCTGAGCTTCTGCGCCACCGCGGTCTCGACCAGGCCTTTGACTTCAGAGGAGACCAGCTTGTCCTTGGTCTGTGACGAGAACTTCGGATCCGGCAATTTCACCGACAGAATCGCCGTGAGCCCCTCGCGTGCATCATCCCCGGTGGTGGCGATCTTCTCCTTCTTCGCCACCGATTCCTTCTCGATGTAATCGTTCAGCGTGCGCGTGAGCGCCGCGCGAAAGCCGGACAGGTGCGTGCCGCCGTCCTTCTGCGGAATATTGTTGGTGTAGCAGTACATGCTCTCCTGGTAGGAGTCGTTCCACTGCAGCGCCACTTCCACCGTAGCGCTGCCCTCCTGCGTGCGAAACCAGAACACGGTGTCGTGGATCGGCGTACGCGAACGGTTCAGATGCTTGACGAAAGCCTGCAGGCCGCCGTCATGTGCGAACACGTCGGACTTGTTCTCACGCTCATCGATCAGCTCGATGCGCACGCCCGCATTGAGGAACGAGAGTTCACGCAGCCGCTTGGCGAGCGTGTCGTAGTTGAACTGGATGTTGGTGAAGATCTGCGAGGACGGCCGGAAACGGATCGTGGTACCGCGTTCGGTGGTCGGTCCGATCACGGCCAGCGCCGCCACCGGCTCGCCCAGATGGAACTCCTGCCGGTGCATGAAGCCGTCGCGGCACACGGTCAGCAGCAGGTAGTCCGACAGGGCGTTGACCACCGACACCCCGACGCCATGCAGGCCACCCGAGACCTTGTACGAGACGTCGTCGAACTTACCGCCCGAGTGCAGCACGGTCATGATGACCTCGGCCGCCGAACGGCCTTCCTCGGGATGAATATCGACCGGAATGCCGCGGCCGTTGTCCGAAACGGTCACCGATTCGTCGGCGTGGACGGTGACCACCACGCGGTCGCAATGGCCCGCCAGCGACTCATCGACAGAGTTGTCGACCACCTCAAAAACCATGTGGTGCAGACCGCTGCCGTCATCGGTATCACCGATGTACATGCCGGGTCTTTTCCGCACCGCATCAAGGCCCTTTAAGACTTTGATTTTACTGGAATCGTAGACGTCCGCTGGGGTCATGAAAGGGCTCGTGAATTCATCACAGTATTATAGCTGTTTTGACCTCCTTATGTTCCACGTGAAACACCTGATCCGGCGTGCCCAGCCAGGTGTCTTCCGAGCGCAGCGCAGTGACCACGAGCTGCCCCTGAGTGCTCGCGACCGCCGCGAGCAGGGCCTTGGTGTGGGCGCGGTCGAGCTCGGCTTGAGGGTCGTCCAGCAGCAGGGTCGAGGCATTCCCGGCCACCTCGGCGACGTAGCGCGCCATGGTCAGCGCCATCGCAGCCCCGAGCACTTTCTGCTGGCCCCGGGAGACCACATCCCGCGCCGGGCGGCCCTCAAGCCGCAGCAGCACATCGAAGCGGTGCGGCCCATAGCTGGTACTGCCGCGTTCACGGTCGCGAATGATGTGCGCGACCAGCGCCTCGGCGAGCGGCTGCTCGCGGGTCCAGCCCTGGAAGAACCCGAGGGTGACCGGGGGCGCGTCGAGATCCTGCAGCGCTGTGCTCCAATAGGGCTGCAGAGCCTCGATCAGGCGCGTGCGTGAGGTCGTCAGGAGTTCCCCCAGCCGCACCAGCTCGCCATCCCATAGGGATGGATCAGCCCCGGATCTGAGGGCCGCGTTGCGCTGGCGCAGCGCCCGGGTGTAGGCCTGCCAATGCCGCACGAAGTCTGGTTCCACGTGGAACACGGCCCAGTCCAGCCAGCGGCGGCGCTGCACCGGGCCCTCCTCCACCAGCCGATGGATCCCCGGATCGATCACCTGGACCGGGAACAGCTCGGAGAGCTCCGCGAGCGAAGCCACGTCGCGCCCGTCCACGCGGGCCTTGAGGCCGTCCTGGCGGGTGCAGCCCACGGCAATGCTGTGGCTGAGGGTCGCCGGGGTTTCGATGCGCCCGAAGACCCGCAGCTCCGATGCCGTATGCGCGATCAGCTGTTCGGTGTGCCTGGTGCGAAAGGATCGGCCGCGGCCGAGCAGATAAATCGCCTCGAGCAGCGAGGTCTTGCCCGAGCCATTGTTCCCCGTGATCAAATTCAGCCGCGGATGTAACGTCAGCTGCGCCCGTGGCAGGCAGCGCAGGTCCTCGAGCCGCAGCTCGGCTAGGCTCATCCGGCCACTGGCCTAGAGCCGCATGGGCATGACGACGTACTTCACGCTGCTATCGCCCGGCTTGCGGATCAAACAACTGCTGTTGGCATCGGTCAGCCCGACTTCGACCGTGTCGGCGTCGATCGCCGCCAGCGCATCGAGCAGATAGCTGACATTGAAACCGATCTCGATCTCCTCGCCGGTGAAACCGACCTCCAGCTGATCCTCGGCCTCTTCCTGTTCGGGATTGTGCGCCTGCACCGTCAGCAGGCCCGGCGCGAAAGTCAGGCGTACCCCGCGATACTTCTCGTTCGACAGGATCGAAGTGCGTTGCAGGGTCGCCCGCATGGCCTCGCGCGGAGCGGTCATGACACGCGGCGGCTGGGCCGGAATGACGCGGCCATATTCCGGGAACTTGCCGTCAATGAGCTTCGATGTGAAGCGAACTTCGCCGATCTGGACGCGAATGTGATTGGTTCCTATCGCGATCTCGATATCCCCTTCGCCGTCGAGCAGGCGCTGCAGCTCCAGCACGCCCTTGCGCGGCAGGATGATCTGCTGCAGGTCGCGCGCCTTGCCGGAAAGCTCCACCTCACACCAGGACAGCCGATGCCCGTCGGTCGCCACGGCGCGCAGCGCCTTGCCGTCGGTCTCCAGCAGCGTGCCATTCAGGTAATAGCGCACGTCCTGCTGCGCCATTGCGAAGTGCGTCTTGTCGATCAGCCGCCGGCAATCGTGCGCCCGGATCTGCAGCGTGTGCTGCGCGTTGATGTCTTCGATGACCGGGAACTCGCTCGCGGGCAGGCTCGACAGCGAGAAGCGACTGCGACCGCCGCGCAGTACCACTTTCTCGCCTTCACGCGTGAGCGTTACATTGGTCTTCTCCGGCAACGTGCGCACGATGTCGAGCAGCTTGCGTCCCGGAACCGTGACTTCGCCGGGTTGCTGCACGCTGACCTCGGCGGCCGCAACCAGCTCGACTTCCAGATCCGTGCCGGTGATGCGCAGCTGATGCTCACGTGCACCGAGCAGCACGTTCGAGAGAATCGGCATCGTCTGGCGTCGCTCAACCACGCCGATGACGCTCTGTAGAGCCTCGAGCAGATGTTCGCGCGTCGCGGAGACTTTCATGTGCACATACTCTTTCGCTCTCTTAAGTATTCTTTCTTAGATGAAGATCAATGATAGCTATTAAGCCTGTGAAGATTGCGAAAAACAGCGCGAGCCGTTGCTTTCCCGCCTGACCGCAGCGTTTCGCGATCGCTCCACGCTCTAACAACCGTCGCGGCTGCCTGTGTGCGAACTGTGGGTAACCTTATCCACAATTTCCTCAACAGGAAACTCACCTCATCCCGTCAGGGTTCTCAACAGGTTTGTGTAATCTTCCTGCATACGCTGCTCGATATCGCGCAGCTCCTTGATTCGCTTGCAGGCATGCATCACCGTCGTATGATCGCGACCACCGAAGGCATCACCGATCTCCGGCAGGCTGTGGCTCGTGAGCTCCTTCGCCAGCGCCATCGCTACCTGGCGCGGACGCGCGACCGAGCGGCTACGTCGTTTCGATAGCAGATCCGCTACGCGCACTTTGTAGTAGTCGGCCACGGTCTTCTGGATATTCTCCACCGTGATCAGCCGCGCCTGCATTGACAGCAGGTCCTTCAATGCCTCTTTGGTGAACTCGAGCGTGATCGGATGGCCGGTGAAGCGCGAATTCGCGATCACGCGCCGCAGCGCGCCCTCGAGCTCGCGCACGTTGGAGCGAATGCGCTTGGCGACGAAGAACGCCACATCCTCTGGCAGCTCGACGCCGGCGGCCTGCGCCTTGCCGATCAGGATCGCTACGGAGGTCTCAAGCTCCGGAGGCTCGATCGCCACGGTGAGTCCCCAGCCAAAGCGCGATTTCAGGCGTTCTTCCAGCCCGTCCACCTCGCGCGGATAGCGATCGCAGGTCAGGATCACCTGGTGCTGACCTTCCAGGAGCGCATTGAAGGTATGAAAAAACTCCTCCTGGGAATGCTCCTTGCCGGCGAAAAACTGGATGTCGTCAATCAGCAGCGCATGCAGCGAGCGATACGCGGTCTTGAAGTCGTTGATCCGGTTGTGCTGCAGGGCCCGCACCATGTCGCTGACGAAACGCTCCGAATGCACATAGGCCACGCGGGCATCCTTGTCGCGCGCGGTGATCATGTGCCCGATGGCGTGCATCAGATGGGTCTTGCCCAGACCGACCCCGCCGTAGATGAACAGCGGGTTATAGGCGCGGCCCGGATTGCCCGCGACCTGCAGGGCCGCCGCCTTGGCAAAATGATTGCTCTTGCCCTCGACGAACCCATCGAAGGTGAAATCCGGATTGAGCGGCACGCCGACCGCGTGCGGGGCGTTCTTCATCGCCCGCACCGCCGTGGCACCCGCCGTCAGCGCCGCGGTGCTGGCGGCCGCCGGCCGGGATCCGACCTCCACGCTGATTGCCGCCGAACCCTGCACGCCGAAGTCCCGCAGCAGCTCGCCGAGGCGCGCGAGCAGGTTGCTGCGCACCCAGTCGACCACGAAGCGATTGGGCGCCAGCAGGCGCAGCGCATCCTCGCCTTCGAGCGATTGCAGCGGCCGTACCCAGGTGTTGAACTGCTGTTCGGGCAGCTCGTTTTCGAGCGCACGCACGCAGCGCGACCACAACGACGCTTCCAACGGATTGCTTCCAGGGAAAAGGGTCGAAAGTCTATACCGACCATTAAGGCGCCGGAAGCATTTGTCGGCGTGCAGCGATCAGCGATCTGATCCGATCCGCATCCGCGGGCGTTGCCGGGTTATAGATCACCATTCCGAGATCGGGGCGCCCATCGACTGCAAACGCCGAATACTCCAGCGCGATCAACCCGGCGAGCGGATGGCGCACCTGTTTGGCGGCCTCGCCGTACGAGCTGCGCACGTCATTGTCGCGCCACATCGCGTCGAATTCGGGACTTAGCCGGCAAACTTCATCTACCAGTGCTTTAACCGTCCGCGCAGCCCCGGCGCGTGCTGCGTCCGCTCGGAACGCGGCCACGACAAACCGGGCGTCGCTCTCCCAATTTGGCATCGCTGCTCATCTCTACCGGCTCGTGCTCGAGCAGGGTACTGCAGGAGCGCGGTATCACGGTGTCGCCGAAGAGGGCGTAGCGTTCCGGGACATCGCCGGCGTGATCGGCCGCCGCCTGGACGTGCCGGTCGTCAGCAAGAGCCCCGAGGAAGCAGCGGGCCATTTTGGCTGGTTCGCGCATTTCGCAGCGCTGGACAACCCGGCTTCGAGTCAGCGAACCAGGGAACTGCTAGGGTGGCAGCCCAGCCAGGCCGAGCTCATTCCAGATCTCGACCGAACGCGCTATTTCGACTCCTGATTTCATATAGAGCGGCCGCGGCGCTCCCGGCGAGACTGTCATTGACACGCCCCGCTGCGCCTCGTACCCTGCCGAGCCGTTTTTCGGTCAGTTTTCAGGGCCTTGAAATCATGAAACGTACGTATCAGCCGAGCAAGGTGCGCCGGGCGCGCACGCACGGATTTCGGGCCCGCATGGCCACGAAGAGCGGTCGCAGGGTACTGAGCCGCCGGCGCGCGAAGGGCCGCAAGCGTCTGACGCCTTAAGATGCCGTGGCCGCTGCCTTGATGACAGCCGCGCCCACGCGATCCGACGCCACCCCAAGTCTCAGGCTGCCGCCCGAGCGCCGCATGCGGCGCCCGGCCGAGTTCAAGCACGTCTACGCGGTCGGCAAGCGGCTGGGCAACGAGTTCTTTACCGTCAATGCGCAGCCCAACGGCTTGGCCAGCGCGCGGCTCGGCATGTCGATCGCGGCACGAATCCTGCGCCGCTCGGTCGACCGTAATCGACTGCGGCGTTTGATCCGGGAGAGTTTTCGTGCGAATCAACTTCGCCTCCCGGCCCTCGACATCGTAATCGGCGTGCGCGCGGGTGTACTGACGGCGGACAACGCCAGCCTGCGTTCGGCCCTGGAAAAACTTTGGCAGAAGATATCGGCCACATGCGTCACCTCATCCGCCTCCTGATCCGCGCCTACCAGCTGGCCATCAGCCCGCTGCTCGGCGCGCGCTGCCGTTTCTACCCGTCGTGCTCGCAGTACGCGCTCGAGGCAGTGAGCATGCACGGCAGCCTGCGCGGCGGCGCCCTGGCGCTGCGGCGGCTCGCGCGCTGCCACCCCTTCCATGAGGGCGGCTACGATCCCGTGCCCCGCTGTCCGGCGGCGGGCGCCCCCGGCTCCGAGACCACCCAGGCCCGTCATGCCCAAGACCTTTAGTCTGCGGCTCGCGCTCTGGGCGCTGCTCGGCATGGCGCTGCTCCTGAATTATCAGATGTGGACGCACGACTACGCCCAGGTCGCAGCCACTGCGCCCCCCGGCGCGAGCGCCGCCCCAGCGGCTTCGCTCGACAGCACGGTGCCGACCGCCCCGGGCGCCGGCACGGCGGATACCGGCACCGCCGCCGTAGCGGCTCCGCCAGCCGCCACCGCCGGTGCCGCCGCCGGTGCTGCGGCCGACAGCACGCACGGGCTGGTCGCGCATGCCCTGGTCGCCGACTCGCCCAGCGCCCCGAGCGTGCATGTGGTCACCGATGTGCTCGACGCCCAGGTCAGCCTCGCGGGCGGGGAACTGCGGCGTGTGGATCTGCTCGCCTATCCGCTGGCGAAGAACACGCCGGACATTCCAGTGCGCCTGCTGAACCGTGATGCCCCCGATTCACTGTTCGTGCTGCAGAGCGGGCTGGCGCCGGTGAATGACGAATTCGCCCCGACGCACCAGGCGCTCTACAGCAGCGATGCGCACGAACTGCGATTGCAGCCGGGCGCGGACGAGTTGAAGCTGGCGCTGCAATGGAGCGATGGCCACGGCGTCACGGTCACCAAGACGCTGACTTTCCATCGCGGTCAATACCAGATCGGCCTCGAGTACCAGATCCAGAACGGCTCGGCCGCGCCTTGGAGCTTCGCCCCGTACACGCAGATCCTGCGCTACAACGTCCCGGTCGAGCGCTCGTACTTCCGGCCCGACAGCTACGCCTTCAAGGGCCCGGCCATCTACGACGGCACCAAGTACCAGAAGTTCGACATCCAGAAGAACCCGGTGCTCGATCAGTCGATCAAGGGCGGCTGGCTGGCAGCACTGCAGCATGATTTCGTGGCCGCCATCGTGCCTCCGGCCGATGCCGCCTATCGCTACCAGCTGCAGACGCAGGGTAATGAATTCCTGCTCAAGGCCCAGGGACCCACGCAAGTGGTGCCGGCGGGAGCGGGCGCGAGCACCCAGGAGACGCTGTTCGTCGGCCCGAAGATCCAGACCCAGCTCGACGCGGTGCAGTCGCATCTGGACCTGGTGGCCGACTACGGCACGCTGCGCATCATCGCCACGCCGCTGTTCTGGCTGCTCGATCACGTGCATTCGCTGGTCGGCAACTGGGGCATCGCGATCATCATCGTCACCATGCTGCTCAAGCTGCTGTTCTATCCGCTCGCCGAGGCCAGCGGCCGTTCGATGGCGAAGATGAAGGCACTGGCGCCGCGGCTGAACACCCTGCGCGAGACCTACAAGGACGATCGCGAGAAACTCAATCGCGGCATGATGGAGCTGTACAAGCGCGAGAAGGTGAATCCGCTGGCCGGCTGCCTGCCGATGCTGATCCAGATCCCGGTATTCCTGGCCTTCTACTGGGTGCTGCGCGACAGCGTCGAGCTGCGCCAGGCGCCGTTCATCCTCTGGATCAACGATCTGTCGGCCAAGGATCCGTGGTTCGTGCTGCCGGCGATCATGGCCGTGGCCATGTTCATCCAGTACAAGATCAACCCGCAGGTCGGCGATCCGGCGCAGCAGAAGATCTTCATGTTCATGCCGCTGGCGATGTCGTTCACATTCGCGTTCTTCCCGGCCGGCCTGGTGTTGTACTGGGTCACCAACACGGTCCTGTCGATCCTGCAGCAGTGGAACATCAACCGTCGCATCGAGGCCGCGATCCGCGCCAGGCGGTGAGCGACGTGCGCGACACCATCGTTGCTGCCGCGACACCGCCGGGTCGCGGCGGCATCGCGATCGTGCGCATCTCGGGCCCGGCAACCCCTCAGATCGGCGTGAGCCTGCTCGGACAGTTGCCGCCGCCGCGGCTCGCCACCAGCGCCCAGTTTCGCGCCGCCGACGGCAGCACGATCGATCACGGCCTGGCGCTCTACTTCGCAGCGCCAACCTCCTATACCGGCGAGCACGTGCTCGAGCTGCACGGCCACGGCGGCCCGGTGCTGGTCGAAGCCATGATCCGCCGGCTGCTCGAACTTGGCGCGCGCCGCGCCCAGCCCGGTGAGTTCA
>Ga0302326_10019001_pt1 | contig 14224 bp, 14 predicted proteins | sample Palsa_T0_3_FD_202264 | JGI IMG/M metagenome (GOLD analysis project Ga0302326, IMG submission 202264) | Peat permafrost microbial communities from Stordalen Mire near Abisko, Sweden - Palsa_T0_3 | ecosystem: Environmental > Terrestrial > Soil > Palsa > Peat permafrost | place: Sweden: Abisko... | reverse complement strand
GTCACGCAATACATCTGGTCCAACCACGTGGACAGCAACCTCGTGGATATCGCGAGCGCGGTGGTGTCCATCATCGTGACCATTGTGTTCCTGCGCTTCTGGAAGCCGAAGAGAATCTGGCGTTTCGATTACGACAAGACTGAAGGAGCATCTGCTTCCACCGCTGCTCCTCCTTCCGCTGAAGTCGCCGACGACATGGGCGGCAAATGGCCGGCGAAGGAATACGATGGTTACGTCGCGCCGAAAAAATATCCAGCAGGTGTGGTGCTGAAAGCCTGGATGCCTTTCGCGATTCTCTCGTTATTCGTTCTGCTCTGGGGCCTGCCGAGCGTGAAGCTTGCGATCAATCAGGCCACCACTCCCTCGTTCCGCGTGGTGCAGGCCGATGGAAAAGTTCGTCCCGGGCCGCCCGGATGGAACTGGCCCTACCTGCACAATGCCATTTCGCGCTCGACTCCCGTCGTCGCGAAACCAACACCCGAAGGCGCGCGTTACGACTTCAATTGGCTTTCCGCCACAGGCAGCGGTTGCTTCCTCGCCGCCCTCGTTTCCGGACTCCTTCTCGGCATGAGCCCGCTGGCGCTGATGAAAACATTCTGGCGCACGCTTGTGCGCATGAGACTCGCGATGATCGCCATCTCCTTCATGCTGGGCTTGGGATTCGTCACCCGATATTCGGGGCTGGACGCCGTGCTGGGTCTCGCCTTTACGCGCACCGGCTGGTTTTATCCCTTCTTCGGCACGTTTCTCGGCTGGCTGGGCGTCGCGCTGACCGGCAGCGACACATCTTCCAATGCGCTTTTCGGCAGCCTGCAGAAAATCACTGCGCAGCAACTTGGCATCGATCCCATTCTCATGTGCGCGGCAAATAGCGCGGGCGGTGTGATGGGCAAGATGGTTGACGCGCAATCCATCACCATCGCCACCGCCGCAACCGAGCAGGTTGGCAACGAGGGGTTGATTTTCCGCTTCGTCTTCTGGCACTCCATCGCGCTCGGCGCCATCGTCGGCGTAATCGTCATGCTCTACGCCTACGTCTTCCCGCTGCTCGTGCCGCACGGCCTCACGTTCGTGAAGTGACGCCGCAGGCGAATGATCGCTCTCGCGAACTCGGAAAGACTTGCGCTTAACTCTGCTCGTCGGCCGAGGGGCCGTAGATCGATGGCACCGGCACGTTATTCAACCGCAGATATACGCCCAGCTGTGCGCGATGGTGAATCGTGTGATTCATGATCAGCGAGCGCAGCACGGCCGCTTTCGGCAAGTTGACAATCACGTGATCGCCGGCCGACATTTTCCAGACCTTATGCATCGTTTCGTCCGAGGCGCCGGCAATGGCCGAGCGCGCCGCGGCCACATTCTTGTCGAACGCTTCGAGAAGCTGCTTCCGTGAGGTCATCTTGGTCGGCTGGTAGTTTTTTCCTTCCTTCTCGAGGTCGAAGGAATCGGTCGATATCGTCACAATCGCGTAACCCGGGACGTCGGCCAAATGTCCGGCGAGCTGGCCCATGCTCATGGATTTGTCGTGCGGTTTCCAATCGGGTTTTCCTTCCGGAACGCGCTCGAGTGTCTTGCGCGTGAGCGCCATTTCGTAATCGAACTCCGGCAGAAATGCATCGCGGATTGCCATAATCTCCTCCAGTAGATTCAGTTTTGCCCCGTCGCGTATCTTACTCCAACACTGTGAACGGATGAAGACAACCGCCGGAAGTCCCGAGCGGCCCGAGGAACCAGTCCGCCGGCCCGCGCATCAGAGGAAAGATGAGGCGCGCCAATCTCACCATATGCTTGTACGGGGCGCTGGCCTTAAGCGCCTTGGTTGCGCTTTTGTCTGCGGGGGTTCTGCGAGCGGCAGGCACGGCCATTCCGCACGTCCCTACGGGTGTTCAGTTAAGTACGGAGATTCGGCGCACTAGTAGGTAGGGGCTTGCGGTCGGTTGAGCGGCATGGAAATGCCGACTTCCACCGGGAGCCGAATCAGGCTGCGCACTTCGCGGCACACAGCCGGCTCAGCTGGATGGGGCAAATTATGCGCCGGCTGCGGCTGCTTGCGCTTTCGCTTCGGACTTCACGAAGGCCTTGCTCGCGAGCTCGACCACCTGCTTCAGATGCCACCACTCCCGCTCGTTCATCGGCCTTCCATCGTTGCTTGAGAAATAGATGGACGCATAGCCGTCATCCGATAACGGTGTACGAATCACCAGAAAACTCTTCTGCTCCGCGTTTTGATTTTCAGGCACAGCCATCCTCCCCAGATCCACTCAATTTAAATTGAAACCTGCTTGCTCTTACGCCGTTGCCGCTTGCGCCTTTGCCGCCGCTTCGATTGTGTACACCAGGATCGCCTTCTTCCCGCCCTTCGAGGCCGTGGCACAGATGGAATGCAGATTGATGCCTTTCCCTGCGAGCTTTTCCAGGTACTGCGCGAGCGCGCCGGGCTTGTTTTGCAATTCGTGTTCTTCCGCGATGAGTTCGCGGTAGACCAGCCCGGAGTCATCCAGCGCTTTCCTCGCGCGCTTCGAATCCGCGACCACGAGTTCCACCGTGCCGCCCGTCTCTTGCGCCGTCCCCAACAACGAGAGAATATTCACCTTGGCATTCCCCAGAATTTTTGCGATTTCCGCGACTGCCCCCGGTCGATTCTCCACGCCGATTGTGAACTGCTTCATCTTTGCCATTGCGGCACCTCCTGTAGCTGGCGGGATTATACTCCTTGCCCGTAATTGTTGCCCGTCATAACCAGAGCTTAGAAGCCTCGCGCTTTGTGCATCGTAATGTGCAAACCTTCTACCAGGTCATTCGGCGCAACGCGGTACTTGAAGAGCGTCCACAGCGCCAGAATCGGAGTGGGTTTGGCCGATCATAAACTGGAAAGGATACTCCAAGCCCATGCTGCGGAACTCCGTGCGTAATGGTCTGCCCAGTACCAGGCCATTGACAGAATCCTTACTTGACACGCGAACAATTGATGAAATACGCTTTCGTTCCCCCCGCTCTCATGAGCTCGATGTTTGTGCTTGAGGTCTAGAACCTTGCGGTTTCGTCAGTCCATGGGATTGATGAAGGAGAGCAGCCATGCAAATCTCATTCCGTGCCACGGCAACAATTCCATCGCCTCAGTGCATTTCTAATCGATTTCTCCTGATCGCACTGATCGCTTTGTTTCTGTCCCCCCTTCCGGCCTTCGCGCAGTGCGCTACGAGCTGGCAGGGTGGCGGCGCCGGGAACTGGAGCTTGGCTTCCAACTGGACCGCAGGTGTCCCGAGCAATAACAATACATGCATCAGCACGGCGAGCACGGCGGTGACGCTCAATGTCAACGGCACCGCGGCCGATCTCACTCTCGGCCTTTCCACCGACACTTTGAACATAAACAACGGTCTGAGCTTGACCTTAAGCGGCGCCACAATCAGCAATGCCGGCAATATCAATATGAACGCCACCGGCAGCACGACCGAGTTGGTAATCACCGGGAGCACAACTCTGAGTGGCGGCGGAACGCTGACCATGTCGAATAGCGCTAAGAACATGATTCTCGGCGGTGGCACCTTCACCAACCAGGAAACCATTCAGGGCGCGGGCGTCATTGGCGATAATAATTTGACATTGGTGAACTCCGGCACGATCGACGTCAACGTGGTCGGTACCTTGCAAATTAACCCCAATGGAGGAACCACCAACACCGGCACGCTCGAAGCCTCTCACGATGGAACCTTGGAACTCACCGGCACATTTGCAAATACCGGAGGCACGATTTGGGCAAACACCGCGGGCGCGACGGTGGAGCTGAATGGCGTCACCATAACCGGCGGCACGTTGAAGGGCAGCGGAATCATTGAGAGCATGGCGAATTCCACGCTGAACGGAATATCGAACTCGGCGAATTACAACATCACACAAACTGGGGCAACGACTATTTCCGGGACCATCACCAATACCGGCACGATTACGCTCGCCTCGGCTGGCTCCAACACCTTTCTCTACGTCAGCGGCAACACGACCCTCAAGGGCAACGGGAAAGTGGTCCTCGGTAAGGGCGGCCCCAATATCATCGAGGGCGCCTCAACCGGACAGGAAATCCTGACCAACAGCAGCACGATCGAAGGCACCGGAAATATCGGCAACGGCTTCATGGGGCTGATCAATACGGGATCCATCATCGCCGACGATAGCACTCCACTCATCATTCAGGCGAGTTCCGCGGGGTTCACCAACAACAGCGGCAGCTTGGAGGGCAAGCTTATCGTCGACGCCAACGACACGTTGACCATCGAGGGTGCCTTCACCAATTTCAGCGGCACCACCCTCACCGGCGGCACCTACGAGGTCACTGGGACTCTTGGCTTCGATGGCGCGAACATTGTTACGAACGCCGGCAACATCACGCTCACCGGCACCAGCTCTAAGATCATTGACAACCAGGGCGGCGCATCGGCCTTGGCCAACTTCGCTACGAACGCTCTCCGCGGCACCTTTACGCTGGCCGGGAATCAGAATTTCACCACTGCGGGCGGCTTCCTGAACGAAGGCACCATTTCGATTTCAAAAGGCAGCACCTTCGCCGTGGGCGGCGGCGGCAATTACAAGCAAGCGGAAGGAATGACCATCGTGGACGGCACGCTCAGTGTACTGTCGGCGGGAATCGTTGATGTCACCGGCGGACCCGTGCTCGGCACGGGTACCATAGCCGGCAATTTCACGTTGGACGGCAATAACGCCACCATGGATCCCGGCGCGGCCGCGAAGAAGGCGGGCGAGCTTTCGATCACCGGCAACTACACGCAGACGGAAGGCATTCTCTCCATCAATCTCGGTGGCAAAACGGCCGACACTCAATACAGCGTGCTGAACATCACCGGCACCGCCGCCTTGGGCGGAACGCTCGCGGTCAATCTGATCGGCGGATTCACTCCGGTAGCCGGCGACGTCTTTGACATCGTGGATTATGCTTCGGAGACCGGCTCGTTCGCGAAGATGACCCTCCCGACGGTTACAGGCGATCATTGGACCGTTGCCTACGATGCCACAGATGTTGTCCTCACGCTCGTCGCAGGCGCTGGCCCCACGCTTTATCTGAATGGCCCGGCGGCAGCTCCTGTTTCGGTTCAAATGACGAGCCCCTCCCCCATACTCACGCGGGCTGAAACTTGCGGCGGCTTCAGAAGTTTCGCTTCGATGTCCTGTGCCGCCAGAGCAATTTCCGGCCTTCCCACTAACCTCGGAGCAGGTCTGCGCCCCTCGCAACGCCAAGGAACCACCTTCAATCAGCTGCACAACAACGTAGCTGTGGCTTCCATCTCCGGGCCATCAGCACGCGGCGGTGCACATGCACCGGACGCGCGCACCCTGTCCGCGGCATCTCTCGCGCGAGTTTACGTCTGCGCCTATCTGCCGTCCGAAGTTGCAAGCTCGATGGGTTGCCGCTAAGAACGCGAACGCATCGCGGCCACTCTTTTACAAGGATTTTACAACTTAGATACAACTGCGCTCCCTCGCTCGCCTAGATTTCCCTTCTGACTTCGTGGACCTTTGACTGCATTGTGATATTTGTGCAGTCCGTCCCATGGCCCTCGATCGTTCTAAAAAAGGAGATTCGATGCGCAACTTTATCGCCTCGGAAATGCAGATCCTCTCTTCGCGGAATTGCGCGAGCAACCCTCGCACCTTGCTCGGCAAATCTGTTATGGCCGCTGCGGCACTCTTGGTGTTTGCTGTGGCACCTCTCGTAGCACGGGCGCAGGCCACGCCTTTTCTCCCCGCTCAGGTGCATCCCGTGTCCACGGTTCCACCGAACGGTGATGTGAATCCGTACGGCGTGGCCTTCGTCCCGCCCCAGTTCCCGGCGGGCACCGTTCAGCCGGGCGACATCCTGGTCTCCAACTTCAACGACAAGCACAACCTCCAGGGCACCGGAACCACGATCGTGGATGTGCCTGCCGCCTACGGCTCCTCGACTTCCGTTTTCTTTCAAGGAAAAGCTCCCCTCGGTCTCACGACCGCGCTAAACATCCTGAAGAGCGGATTCGTGCTGGTGGGGAATTTCCCTTCGCCCGACGGAACCTGCGGAAATGCCCGCAACGGATCGATCCTGGTCATCAACAGCAGCGGCACGCTGGTGCAGGCCCTGGCCGATCCATTGTTCATCAACGGGCCGTGGGATTCCGCGCTCTTCGACCAAGGAACCAAAGCGAAATATTTCATCGCCAACGGGCTTACCGGCACGATCGTGCGTCTGGACCTCGCAGTCGGCTCGTCCGGAGTCACTCTCGAGGGCGAAACACAAATTGGTTCGGGCTACCTTCATCAGTGTGACCCGGTCACGTTTGTGGACGCCCCCACGGGACTCGTCTATGACCCCGGAACGGACGTCCTGTACGTGGCATCCAGCGCGGACAACGCTGTCTTCGCGCTTCCGAATGCCGGAAGCGCGACGCAAGATGAGGGCCGCGGCAAAATCATCTATGCCAGTGACGCCCACTTGCACGGCCCCTTGGGCATGATCATGGCGCCCAATGGCGATCTGGTCGTCGCCAACAACGACGCCATCAACCCGAATCCGAACCAGCCCAGCGCGCTCGCCGAGTTCACCACCGCCGGAAAATTCGTGAAGGAAATCACCGTGGACTCGAACCCGGGCGGCTCGTTCGGATTGGCGGTGGAAACTTCGGGGAATACCGTCCATTTCGCCGCTGTGGATGACAACGTGAATACGCTTCTGGTCTGGACTTTCCCTCTGGATTAGTAAGCCCTGCTGAAATGGGCAGCCTTCGCGTCCGTCATTTTGCTTGGGGCTTGGCGGACGCGAAGCTGCTCAAATACTAGCTGCGTGCCGTTACAGCAGCCGCGAGCGTTCGTCCATTTCGCTCGCGTGAATGTGAAGGTACGTCTTCGAGAGGCTCCACGCCAAATCTGCAGCCGCCGCATGATAACTCGGGCGAGCGTCGCAGAAAAACCCGTGATCGGCGTCGGAAAACTCAACGTTTACATAAGCCTTGTTCGCTTTCTTGAATTCGTCGAGCACCGCGCGAATCTGCTCTTGTGGGATGTGTTTGTCGAGCCCGCCCCAGAAGAACAGCATCGGCGCGTGAAGTTCCGCTACGCGAGAGAGCATCGCGGGCGCTATTCCCCCGCCATAGAAGGAAATCGCCGCATGCAGCGGGAGTGTGGCGCAGGCCAGAAACGAGACTCGTCCGCCCAGGCAGAATCCGACGCTCGCGATTTTCGCGGATTCCGTGTGCGGGTCGCTTCGCAGCCAATCAAAGGCCGCGCGGATATCCTGAATCGTTGCGGGTTCCGTCATCGCTTGCATGTGCGGCCGTACGGCGTCGAAGTCCGAATAGCTCACTTCGAAGCCCGGCGGCGCGGTGCGATGGTAAAGTTCCGGAGCAATGGCCACGTATCCTTCTCTCGCAAACCGCTCGGTCACGTCGCGGATGTGCGCATTGACCCCGAAGGCCTCCTGAAAGACGAGCAGGCCGGGATGCTTTGTGTCACCGGTGGGCCGCGCAACGTAGGCGCCCATTTCTGTTCCGTCCGCTACGCGAAGCAGAATCTTTTCCGTGGCAATCTTTTCCACACGCGCTCCCGGGTTGCATTGTGACGCGCCCATAGCATAATCGTGGTGCGGGATAATGTGAACGGTTCATTTCTGCTGGCGCGGCAGTGCCGGCCCGTTTGACCAGCGCCCCACAAAACGCGCCCGAATCAATCACGGCCTCGCTGGCATCCAACGCTCATGCGCGACGGAGGCAATCCTATGAGCTTGAAACAATATGTGACCCTGGGACGGTCGGGCCTGCGTGTGAGCCCCTACAGCCTCGGCACCATGACCTTTGGAACCGAGTGGGGCTGGGGCAGCGAAGAATCCGATGCCCGCGCCGTGTTCAACGGCTACATCGACGCGGGCGGAAATTTCCTGGACACCGCCGACGGCTACACCATGGGCAAGAGCGAGCAGCTGGTCGGGAAATTTATCACCGAGCGCAATCTACGCGATCGCGTCGTGCTCGCAACCAAGTTCACGTTCAACGCCGATCCCAGCAATCCCAACGCCGGAGGAAATGGCCGCAAAAATATTTATCGCGCCCTCGAAGGCTCCCTGCGCCGCCTGCAAACGGACTACATCGATTTGTACTGGCTGCACGTTTGGGACATGCTCACGCCCGTCGAAGAAGTTCTTTCGACCTTGAACGATTTGGTGCGCGCCGGAAAGATCCGCCACTTTGGTCTCTCCGACGTTCCCGCCTGGTATGTGGCCCGCGCGCAGACGCTCGCGGAAAGGGAAGGGAAGGAACGCCTGATCGCGCTGCAGCTCGAGTATTCGCTCACGGAGCGCAATATCGAGCGCGAACACATCCCGGTCGCGCAGGAGCTCGGCATCGGAGTTTGTCCCTGGAGCCCTCTCGCGGGCGGATTCCTCAGCGGCAAGTACAAGCGCGAAGGAAACACCGGAAAGGGCCAGGGCCGGCTGGACCAGAACAAGCACGCGCAACTTTTCGACCGCTTCACCGAGCACAACTGGCGAGTGCTCGATGCGCTTCTCGATGTAGCGAAGCAGCTCGACAAGAAGCCGGTGCAAGTGGCGCTGAATTGGGTCGTGACACAGCCCGGCATCACCTCCACCATCATCGGAGCCACAAATCTTTCGCAACTTCAGGACAACCTCAGCGCGCTCGAATTTACTATTCCGGCGGACCTCAGAAAGCGTCTGGATGATGCCAGCGCCATCGAGCAGTTTCATCCCTACATCTTCTTTCAGCCCGCCATGCAGGCCAGAATCAAGGGAGAAAGTCCTGTGCGTGCTTGGACTCCCGGCTCGGCCCAGCTGGTCGCGCCTGCTGAAAAAACCGGCGAAAAACCCAAAGCGAATGCGGCCGAAAAGTAGGCGGGTCGCGAACTAGATGAAATTCCATCAAGGGCCCGTCTCGGATCACTTCGACGGAGAATATTTTCACAATCCTGCAAACGGCGGATTGCGCGGCGGAGGCAGCGTTCTGCGCTGGATGCTGAATCGAAAGCCCGGCCCCTGGCGCAAATGGACCGATGAACCTCCCGGCCCGCCGCCGCTCGAACGAATTGCCACCGGCATCAGAGCCACATTCATCGGCCATTCCACCCTGCTCATTCAAATGGACGGCGTGAATATTCTTTGCGATCCGATTTGGTCCCTGCGTGCCAGCCCATTTTCATGGATTGGACCGCACAGGCATCGCGCGCCCGGCATCCGCTTCGAGGATTTGCCTCCCATCGACATCGTTCTGCAAAGCCACGACCACTACGATCATTTCGACGTTCCGACGCAAAAAAGAATCGCGTCCCAATGGCATCCGAATTTCGTCGTGCCACTCGGCGTGCGCTCTCGCTTTGAAAAGCATCGCATCGCCCCGGCCGGCCAGACGAGCGAGCTCGATTGGTGGCAATCGGTGTCGCTCGCGGAAAATCTCAAAATCACTTCCGTGCCCGCGCGGCACTTTTCCGGACGCGGATTGCGCGACCGCAACAAAACTCTCTGGTCTGGTTACGTGATCGAAAGTCCCTCCGGCGTGGTTTATTTCGCCGGCGACACCGGTTATGGATCGCACTTCCACGAGATCAGTCGCCGCTTTCCGCAAATTCGCCTTGCTTTTCTTCCTATCGGCGCCTACCTGCCGCAATGGTTTATGGCCCCGGTGCATATGTCGCCGGCTGACGCGGTTCGCGCCCACGAAGATGTCCGTGCGGCTACAAGCATTGGAATTCACTTCGGGACCTTTCGCCTCGCCGATGACGGCGAAGATCAGCCCGTCACCGAGCTGCGGCAGGCGCTCGATGCTCGCAAGCAATCGCACCGTTTCTGGGTGCTCAACGCCGGGGAGGGGCGGGATATTCCCTGATGTTTGCGGCTTTCTTCTCGCCCGGGTACGTGATTCGCCCCCGGCGCACACGCGCGAATCGCGTCAATTTGTGCGCCTTCGGCCGCGATTTGCTGAGGATGTCTTTCACCGGAATGCCGCGAACAACAAGCGCGTCGCCCACGAGCGACCGGTGGCAGCGCCAGGGCACGGCCTCCGCGCACATCAGCGTGCTCGGCTTGCCGGCAGCAAGCTTGATGGCGCGTTCGAGCCCGGCTTCGAATTCAGCGGTTTGCATGTAGTCGGCGAAACCGCGAAAGCTTGCGTTATGCCAGCCGGTGTTCTGGGAGTCTGGTTTTGCCCGGCGCAGTCCTCCGAGCTTTTTCAGATGGACGTACCCGATCCGGGACCCGCGCAGAGCCCGAGCCAAAGTCTCGCGGTTGAACTGAGGGTTGTGTCGCGAACGCGGAATCGTGCGAATGTCGATCACGCGCTTTACCCCGTGCGCCCGAAGTAGTGCGATCAATTCGGCGAGGCTTCGAGTCGAATGGCCGATGGTAAACACCGGCTGCTTGGTTGTTTTCTTGTGAGCTCGCATGCGCCGCCTGTCATCATAGGACAACCGTCCTCGCCGGTGAATCGTTAGCTTTGAATTTCGCTTCGGCGGCGACGCCAGACCGGGGATAATAGGAACCTTCGGCGGTGTGTGAAACGGGCCCGTCGGACACAGAGGCCGGATGCCTGAAATCAACACATTGTTCTGGGACAACGGCGGGGTCATCCTGACGAACGGTTGGGATCGCAACTCGCGCCGCGCCGCAGTCGAAAAATTTCATCTCGACGCCGCGGATTTCGAAGATCGCCACGAGCTAATGCTGGACGCTTTCGAGACCGGCCGCGCCACACTTGACGCCTACCTTCATCGCACCGTTTTTTATCGCGAGCGCCCGTACAGCTCCGCTGATTTCAAGGCCTTCATGTTCGAGCAATCTCAGCCCTTCGCCCAGCCGCTTGCTTTTCTCGGGCAAATTGCGCGCACGCGCCGTTATCTGGTTGCCTCGCTCAACAACGAATCGCGGGAAATCAACGAGTACCGCATAGACAAATTTGCGCTGCGCGATTATTTCGAGAACTTCTTCAGTTCCTGCTATTTGGGTGTTCGAAAACCCGACGCGGAAATCTTCCATCTCGCTTTGAAAATCACGCAGCGAAGTCCCGGCGAGTGTATCCTGATCGACGATCGCGGCCTGAACCTGGAATGCGCCCGTGAAGTGGGCCTGCGCACGGTGCTGTATAAGAACCTCCCTCAATTGCGCGAGGATTTGGCGAGCTTCGGAATTACAGTGGACGAAAAATAGCTAGGAGGAAATCTTATGGAACTCGGAATGATTGGTTTGGGAAAAATGGGCGGCTTCATGACCGAACGCCTGGTAAAAGGCGGCCATCGAGTCGTCGGATTTGACCGCGACGCTGCCGTGGTGCAGTCCATCGCCGCCAAGGGCGCCGTCGGCGCCAACTCGCTTGAAAATATGATCGCGCAACTAAAAGCGCCGCGTATCGTCTGGCTCATGGTCCCGTCCGGCGCGCCCGTAGATCAGACCATTGACCAACTCACGCCCCACCTCGCCCCCGGCGACACCATCATCGACGGCGGAAACTCCTACTATAAAGATACGGTCCGGCGCGGCGCCGCTCTCGCCGCCAAGAAATTGAACTTTGTTGACTGCGGCACGAGCGGTGGTGTCTGGGGCATCACTGAAGGCTACAGCATGATGGTCGGCGGCGACGCCGATTTGCTCAAGCGTATCGCTCCGATTTTCCAAACCCTCGCACCCGCCCCGGACAAAGGCTGGGGACGCGTCGGCCCCACCGGCTCCGGCCATTTCGTGAAGATGGTCCACAACGGCATCGAGTACGCCATCATGCAGGCCTACGCCGAAGGGCTCGACCTGCTGCGCCACAAAAAAGAATTCGGGCTCGATTTGCTGCAAGTAGGCGAAATCTGGCAGTTCGGCAGCGTGATCCGTTCCTGGCTCCTCGATTTGACCGTGGACGCGCTCAGCAAGAATCCGACGCTCGAGGGTATCGGCGCGTACGTCACCGATTCCGGCGAGGGCCGCTGGACCGTAATCGAAGGCGTCGAGCTTGGCGTCGCCCTGCCGGCCATTTCTTCCGCGCTCGATAATCGCTTCCGCTCGCAGGACCCCGAGCCATTTGCCAATAAACTTCTGGCCATGATGCGCCATGAATTCGGCGGGCACGCGGTGAAAAAGGTCGCGCAATAGCCCTGTCGCGCCCAGCCATCACATGAACATTGATGCCCGCGTGTTTCCCGATCTTGCCGCGCTCAATCGCTCCGCGCTCGAGGAGATTCTCCGAATCGTACATGGTGCCGTGTCGCAACGCCGCCGCTTCTCGATCGCGCTTTCCGGCGGGCTTACTCCGCAAAAATTGTTCGAGCTTTGGGCCCAGGCAGACCAGTACCGCGAGCAGACCCCCTGGGATCGCGTGCACCTCTTCTGGAGCGACGAGCGCTACGTCCCTCTCGACGATCCGCGCAGCAATTTCCGCATGGCGCGCGAGGCGCTGATTTCCCACGTGAACATCCCTGCTGCCAACGTTCATTCTTTTCCCGTCAATATATCGCCGCCGGAAGAGTGCGCCGCGGTTTACGAATCCGAACTCCGCGATTTTTTCGGCGACGATCCGCCCGAGTTTGATGTGCAGCTCCTGGGCCTCGGCGGCGAAGGCCACACCGCGTCGTTGTTTCCCGGCTCTCCGGCGCTCGATGAAAAGCAGCGTTGGGTCATGGCCGTGGTTGCCCCGGTCGAGCCCCCGCTGCGCCTCACATTAACACCTGCGATTCTCAATCAGGGCCGCAACACTTTTTTTCTCGTTGCGGGAGAGAGTAAACGCACCATCATCTCTGCGATACGCAACGAGCCCGATTCGCCGCCCAGCCAATATCCCGCCGCCAGAATTCGTCCCGCCGGAGGGGCCGTCTGGTTTCTGGACCAAGCCGCGGCCGGATGACTCCCCGTGACTTTCTTCATGGCCTGAAGCCTTCCGCCCAGTCCGGCGTCTAAATGGGGTGCGGCCGGCTGCTTCTGTAGGATTTGCGCTCGTTAGCCTGCCGGCTAAAATCGCGGTTGACGCTATTTCCGTGTCCATGCACGATATAGGCTACCGTCAGGAAATCGTCCGCCAAACTACCATGTCGCAATCGTCCGCCAAAAACGCAAACATCAATCGCAACGCGCGCGCGATCAGCGCGGTGGTCCTCGCGGCATGTTTTGCCGCTGCGTCCTGCAGCACCAGAACTGCCGAGACCGCTCCCAATCTCGCCGTTCCAGTGACGGTGGCCAAAGCGGTGAAAAAGACCGTCCCCATCGAGCTAACCGCCATCGGTACCGGCGAGGCCTACTCGACCGTCTCGATCAAGAGCCAGGTGAATGCGCTCCTCGAGCAGGTCCATTTCAAGCAAGGCGACTTCGTGAAGAAGGGCGACCTGCTCTTTACGCTCGATGCCCGCCCTTTCCAGGCCTCTCTCGCGCAGGCCCAGGCCAATCTCGCCCGTGACAAAGCTCAGGCTCAGCTCACCGAAGTTCAGGCCCAGCGCTATGAGAAGCTCTACGCTGCTGGAGTCACCCCCAAGGAGCAGTTCGATCAAATGAAGGCTACGGCCGAGGCCGAGGAAGCGACCGTTCACGCCGATGAAGCCGCCGCCGAATCCGCCAAGCTGCAACTTCAATACTGCACGATTTATTCTCCGGTCGATGGACGCACCGGAGCCTTGCAGGTTTATCCGGGGAATTTGGTCAAGGAAAACGACGTCCCGGTGCTCGTGGTCATCAATCAGATCGCCCCTCTTTATGTGGACTTTTCCGTTCCCGAGCAATACCTGGGAGTCGTAAAGAAATTCATGGAAGGCGGGCGTCTCCAAGTGGAAGCAACGCCCTACGGCGACGCTGCGCCGGAAGTCGGCTATTTGAGTTTCGTGGACAATACCGTGGACAACTCAACCGGTACCGTAAAGCTTAAAGGCACCTTCACCAATCCGGACCACCGCCTTTGGCCCGGCCAATTTTCCAACATCTCCCTCCGCCTCGCGGAAGACGAAGACGCCACCGTCGTCCCGTCGCAAGCAATCCAGACCGGGCAGGCCGGCGATTTCGTTTTCGTCGTCAAACCCGATCAAACCGCCGAATCGCGCCCAGTGAAAGTTGCTCGCACGCTCGGCTCCGAAGCCGTGATCGCCAAGGGAATTGAGCCGGGCGAGACCGTCGTCACCGACGGCCAGCTCCGCTTGATTCAGGGCATCAAAGTCCAGATCAAACCTAGCGCCGAGGGAAAGTAGCGAGCCTTCCATGAGTATCGCCGAGATATTCATCCGC
>Ga0302326_10019000_pt1 | contig 14225 bp, 15 predicted proteins | sample Palsa_T0_3_FD_202264 | JGI IMG/M metagenome (GOLD analysis project Ga0302326, IMG submission 202264) | Peat permafrost microbial communities from Stordalen Mire near Abisko, Sweden - Palsa_T0_3 | ecosystem: Environmental > Terrestrial > Soil > Palsa > Peat permafrost | place: Sweden: Abisko... | reverse complement strand
GCGGCGCTGGAAAAGGCTGCTGCCGAGTGCGTTCGCGCGTGCGCGGACGAAGCTGCGGCCGTACGCAATGATGCTGAACTGAAAGCTTTTCGTGACCGGTGGATCGGACGCAAGAACGGCGTCCTGACGCAGATCAATGATTTGTGGTTGAAGGGTGCGCCGAAGGATGCCAAGAGAGACGCGGGCCGCATCGTCAATGAGGTCAAGGCGGCGGTCGAGAATACTCTTCAGACGGCTGAGTTGAATCGGCTCGCAGTTGCAAGCGGAACTCCTCTTGCTCGCGACCGCGTCGATATTTCTCTTCCCGGCGTGCGGCGGCCGATCGGGGCCGAGCATCCGGTGGTCAAGACGACGAACGAGATGGTTCGCGTCTTTCAGAAGCTGGGCTACTCTGTGGCTGAAGGTCCGGTGATCGAAACCGATTACTACAACTTCGAGGCTTTGAATTTTCCCCCGAATCATCCGGCGCGCGATACGCAGGATACCTTGTTCATCGCGGGGCAGCAGGCGAAGCCGCAGCGCGAGCGTTTGCTGCTGCGCACGCATACTTCTCCGGTGCAGATTCGTACGATGGAGAAGATGCGGCCGCCGATTCGCATTGTGATTCCGGGGACGGTGCACCGCAACGATCCTCCCGATGCGAGCCACTCGCCGATGTTCCATCAAATCGAGGGGCTGGCCGTCGATACCAACATCACTTTCGGCGATTTGAAGGGGACGCTTGATCATGCGATGAAGGAATTCTTCGGATCGAGCGTGAAGACCAGCTTCCGTCCGTCGTTTTTTCCGTTTACCGAGCCTAGCGCGGAGATGTTTGTTTCGTGCTTTATTTGTGGCGGGAGCGGGAGGCGTGGGGCGGAGCCTTGCCGTCCTTGCAAGCAGACGGGATGGATTGAGATTCTGGGATGCGGCATGGTCGATCCTAACGTGTTTGAGTTTGTGAAGGACAACGGGTATGACCCTCGGCGGGTTTCCGGGTTTGCGTTTGGCATGGGCGCGGACCGGATCGCTTTGCTGAAGTACGGCGTGGATGATTTGCAGTTGTTCTTCAACGGGGATGTCAGGTTTTTGGAGCAGTTTGCGTAGTGGTCAGTGGCCAGTGGTCAGTGGTCAGCCAAACGGGCGGCGGTATCGTGAGAACTCCTCGACAGGCAGTTTTTGGTATCCAAGTGCATGGGGTCCTTCAGCGCAAAGAACGCGCTTCAGGATGACAGTGCTTTTTAGAGGGAAATGAAACTTTCTCCACAATGGATTCGCGAATTCGTTGACCTGCGCGTTGATGACCGGCGGCTGGCTGAGGATTTGACTGGCGTGGGGATTGCCGTCGAAGGAATCAGCAGGTCGGGCGCTGATACGGTGTTTGAGATGGAGATTGGGACGAACCGTCCCGACGCGATGAACCACTACGGAGTCGCGCGCGAAGCAGCGGCAGTTTATGATCTGCCGCTGAAGGCGCTGAAGCAGTTCTCAGTTCTCGGTTCTCAGTTCTCAGCAAAAACTTCTCACGACACGGCCTTTCCCATCACTGTTGAAGAGCCGCAGCTTTGTCCTCGCTTCTCGGCTCGTGTGTTACGCGAAACTACGGTCAAGGCGTCGCCTGAAAAGATTGTACGGCGCTTGGGGTTGCTTGAGCAGCGGCCCATCAGCAACGCGGTCGATGCCACGAACTATGTCTTGTGGGAGATGGGGAAACCGACGCATGTGTTCGATCTCGACTTGCTCGAAGGCGGCCGGCTCATCATTCGAAAGGCTAAGAACGGAGAAAAGCTGAAGACTCTGGATGGTGTGGAGCGCACGCTTACATCCGACGACCTTGTGGTCGCCGATGCCAAGAAGCCCGTGGGGCTTGCAGGAGTGATGGGCGGGTACGACACCATGATTACCGACAAGACGCGGAATATTCTGATCGAGTCGGCGTGGTGGGATCCGGGGATCGTGCGTAAGATGTCGCGGCAGCATGGAATTCATACGGATGCTTCGCATCGCTTCGAGCGCGGCGCTGATTTTGAGTCGACAGTTTTGTCGTGCGATCTGGTCGCGGCGCTGATTCTGGAATCCGGCGGCGGAGAATTGGTTGGCGATGTTGTCGATATCGTCTCACGGAAATTGGATCAGGCTCCGGTGGTGTTGCGGATTTCAGAGGTGCGGCGCATCCTGGGCGGCAATCTCGAGACGAACGAGGTTTTCCGCATCCTGAAGAAGTTGGGATTCACGCTGATCCCTGAGGGACAGGAAGACGAGCAGTTCCGGGTGCAGATTCCGAGCTGGCGTCTCGATGTGGAGCGCGAGATCGACCTGATTGAAGAAATCGCGAGGCTGCACGGTTACGATAAGTTCGAGAATACTTTGCCGGCTTACAGCGGGGCAGTAGTGGAGTTGCCGCACGCAGCCATAGACGCCACTTTGCGCGCGCGGGCTCTGGCGCTGGGATACAACGAGGCGGTGTCGCTGACTTTTATTTCGCATGCGGATGCGGAGACGTTTTCACCCGCCCCGGTGCTGGAGTTGGAGAATCCGCTGAGCGAGGAAGCGAGCGTGATGCGGACATCACTGGCGCCGGGCATGCTGGACATGCTGGCGTGGAATCTCAATCGTGATTCGGACAACGTGCGGCTGTTCGAGATAGGCCGGGTCTACGAAATGCGCAATGGGGAGCGGGTTGAGCCGGCGCGGGCGTGCCTGGGCGCTACGGTTGCGGCGGTGAGTTCGTCGATTCCTCTTGGAGAGATGATCGATGTGAGTAAGGATTCAAAATCCTCAGCCGCGGAGGTATTTCGCTCGTTCAAGGGCGATGTGGAGAATCTGCTGGGGGCGTTTTGTGGTGAATTGCGTTTCGACCGGGAGACGGCGGAATATTTTCATCCGGGACGATCGGCGCGGGCGCTGGTGGATGGGTCTGTAGTAGCGCAGTTCGGGCAGATTGCCGAAGGGGTGAAGACACAGCGGAAGTTGCGGCAGGATGTTTTTCTGGCGGAGATCGACGTGGAGCGTCTGCATGGGCTCGGGTTGCGGACGGTTCGGTTCTCGCCCCTTGGAAAATATCCGGCGGTGGAGCGGGATTTCTCGTTTGTGTTTCGGGATGAGGTAGAGTTTGGGGCGATGCGGCGGGCGGTGATGGGGCTGGGTATTCCTGAGTTGCGCGAATTCAAGCCGGTTGAGATTTTTCGCGGCGGGTCGATTGGGGCGGGAAAGTATTCGATCCTGCTGCGGGTGAAGTTGCAATCGGATGAGGAGACGCTGCGCGATGAACGGATTGGGGAGTGGTCTGCGGCCATCGTCGGAGCGCTGCGGGGGTTGGGCGGGGTGCAGCGGGCGTAGGGGGCTTGGGGATTTGGTGGAAACTCCGTGAAGGGCTTGTGCCAGTGCACGCGGGTGAGGGATCCTTCGACTGCGCGTTTGCTTTCGCTTCGCGAACGCAAACGCTCCGCTCAGGATGACAAATTTATAGTAATCTGCCAGCTATGGCGGACGTGATTACTTCTCCATCCACTCAGACCAAGCATTTTCTCAGCGACAAGGTTTCGCAGTTTACCGAGTCGGTGATCCGGGAGATGACGCGGCAGGCGATGGTGTATGGCGCGGTGAATCTGGCGCAGGGCTTTCCGGATTTTGCGGCGCCGGCGGAGATTAAAGAGGCGGCGCAGCGGGCGGTTGCAGGCGATGTGAATCAGTACGCGATTACCTGGGGGGCGAAGAATCTGCGCAACGCGATTGCGCGGCAGATGGGCGTTTGGCAAGGGATTGCGGTGGATCCGGAAAAAGAGATTACGGTTTGCTGCGGATCCACGGAGGCAATGATTTCGAGTCTGCTTGCCGTGTGCAACGCGGGCGATGAGGTGGTGGTCTTCGAACCGTTCTACGAGAACTACGGTCCGGATGCGGTGCTGAGCGGGGCGCGGCCAAGGTTCGTGAAGCTGCGGCCGCCGGCCGGCGAAAACGGCGAGTGGACTTTCGACGAAAAAGAATTGCGGGCAGCCTTCGACAAGCAAACCAAGGCCATCATCCTTAATACACCCAACAACCCTACGGGAAAAGTTTTCACGCGGGCGGAACTGGAATTGATTCGCGACCTGTGCGTGGAGTTCGACGTGCTCGCGATTACGGATGAGATTTACGAGCACATTTTGTACGACGGCACGAAGCACATTTCGATGGCGTCGCTCGAGGGAATGCGCGAGCGGACGGTGACGATCAACGGCATGTCGAAGACTTACAGCGTAACGGGATGGCGCGTGGGATGGGCGGTTGCGCCGGAGACGATCACGAATGCGATCCGGAAGGTGCACGATTTTCTGACAGTGGGCGCTCCCGCTCCGCTGCAGGAGGCGGGCGCGGCGGCGCTGAGTTTGCCGGCGGAATATTACGCGAAGCTGGCGGAGGGATACCGGATGCGGCGGGATCATTTAATTCCGGCTCTCGAGGCGGCGGGGTTTAAATGTTTTCGTCCACGCGGGGCGTATTACGTGATGACGGATATTTCTGGGTTTGGATTTGAGGATGATGTTTCGTTCGTGAAGTATTTGGTGAAGGAGATTGGCGTGGCGGCGGTGCCGGGGTCAAGTTTTTATCGCGATGCGCGGGATGGGGCGCGGCAGGTGCGGTTTGCATTCTGCAAGAAACGGGAGACGCTGGATGCGGCGGCGGAGAAGTTGGGGAGGTTGCGCCCGAGGTAGTCGCCCGCTCCTCGCTGCGCTCGAAGGACAGCCGAGGCGGCTGTCCCTACATGAGTCTCTTAGATCGACATCCTACTTTGTGATTATGCCGCAGGCGATGCGGTCGCCGGAGCTGCCGGAGGGATCGGTTTTATAGTCGTCGGCCTTCGCGTGGATGACGATGGCGGTGCCTCCGTTGCTGAAGAGCGAGTGGGGGCCGTCGCCGAGGGTTACGTCGCTATCCTGGAGTCGGATTCGGTTGGCCTTGCCCTCGACACTGACGGTGAAGTTTCGCACGTCGCCGGCGTGGTGGCCTTCGGGATTATCGAATCCGTGCTTCTTGCCCTCAGGATTGAAATGCGGACCGGCGGATTTGAAATCGGGCGCATCGCACTTGGGGTTTTGATGGAAGTGGATGGCGTGCTCGCCGGGCGGCAGGTTGTCGAGATGGAGTTCGAGTTCAACGCCCGATCCGTGATTCCAGAGGACCACCCTGCCGACGCCCTTGCCCTGGGCGTCCTTGAGTTCGACTACGGTTTTGGCGGCGCTGGGGAGAGAGAAAAGAATCACGGCGGCCAAGGTGGCGAGTGCGGGGAAGGTTATGGGCTTCATGCGGGGAATTATAACTAATTTGGTGTGATGGGCACCAACGGGCCATGCTTGATCCACAGGAAGGTGGAGTATACTGCGGCAAAGTTTGAAATTTTCCAGGGGAAGTGTGCAATCATGACGTTGAATGCCGTGGAGCCGGTAGAGGAGCAGGTCGCGGTGGACGATTTTCAGGCGCTGGAGGAAAAGGTATACCGGACCATCGAGATGTACAAAGCGGCACGGCAGGCGCAGGCAGCCGCGGAACGGGATGCGCAGCGAATGCGGCAGCAACTGGAGGAGCGCGACGAGCAGTTGGTGACGTTGCGGCGCGAGGCGGTGCTGTTGCGCAAAGAGCGGGAAGAGATTCGGGGACGGGTGGAGAAAATGCTGGAGCAAATCGAGTCGATCGCGGAGGAGCAGGCGAGCTGAAAGAGGCGGGTTCGGAGGTTCGGCTTCCGGCTGAAGCGATAGTAGCGAAAGTAAGGTTCACTGGTTATGGCGACGGCGACTAAGGATTCGACGTTGAAGGATGCGCAGAACAACAGCGTGCGGGTGGAGATCTTCGACCAGGGGTATAACCTGCGGGGGTCGGATCCGGAATATATTTTGAAGCTGGCAGAGTATGTCGACGCGAAGATGCGGGCGGTCGCGGAGGCCACGAATACGATCGATACGGTGCGGCTGGCGGTGCTGGCGGCTCTGAATATCGCGGATGAGTATCATCTGCTGAAGAGAAAACAGGAGTCCGGGGCAACCGATTATCAGAAGCGCGCGCATCTATTAGCAGATGCCCTGGATGAACTGCTCGACGAGAAACTGCTCGACGAGAAACGCAAGGCGGGATAGGCTGCCACGGGCTGGGATTGATCTCCTTCTTTTATTAGGGCTGCTATTAGCGCCGCTCGGGGGCGGCGCTTTTTCTCAAGAAACAACCTTCCGGGCGCAGTCGAATGTGGTGGTAATTCCCGCGCTGGTGAAAGGCGCGAAGGGCGAGATTGTGTATGGGCTGACGGCGAAGGATTTCGTGGTCGAGGATGACGGCGTGGAGCAGTCCGTGCATCTGGATGAAGCGGCGGAAGGGCAGCCGGCATCGGTGGTGGTGGCGATTCAGGTCGGACGACGGGCAGGTTACGAGTTTCCGCGGATTCGCGGGTTGAGTGCCATGCTGGATCCGCTGGTCGAGGAAGGCCGAGGAAGCGTGGCCATTATCGAGTTCGACAGCCAGGTGCATCCGGTTCAGGATTTCACGGGCGATTCCGACCAGATTGCGCGGAGCTTGAGAGAATTGCAGCCGGGCGATGGCGGGGCGGCGATTCTCGATGCAGTCGACTATTCCGTGAAGCTGCTCGAGCAGGTTCCGAAGGAGCGGCAGCGGGTTCTGCTGCTGATCAGCGAGACTCGCGACCACGGCAGCCACGACGCCAAGGTGGAGGATGTGGTGGCCGAGATTGGGCAGAGCAGTACGGCGGTCTACGCGCTGGCGTTTTCGCCCTCGCGATCAAACGTGCTCGACACCATGCGCGGGAACAACGCGGCGGAGATGCATCCGTCGCCAGATCTGCTGGCTCCGTTGGTGATGGCGGCGGAAGCGATGAAGAAAAATATGCCAAAGACGGTGGCGTCGATGACCGGCGGGGAATACGAACTGTTCGCGACCAGGAAAAACTTTGACGCGCGGATGATCGACTTCACCAATCATGTGCATAACCGGTATCTGTTGAGCATCGAGCCGAAAAATCCGCATCCGGGGCTGCATCAGTTGAGGGTGCGATTGAGAGATGCGCGTGATGTCGTGGTATTGGCGAGGAGCAGTTATTGGGCAGCGGGAACGAAGTAGGTTGCCGGCTGAGCGCCTCGCTGCGCTCGGCGGGACGGCCGAGGCGGGTGTCCCTACACAAAACTCCAGGGCGACCAGCGGAACTGCAAGCGGGCCAATCCGGCTTGACTCTGAGATACTCTGTTCATATTAGTCAAAGCTTTCAGGAACTACGCTCGCATCCGATCGACAGATAATACATCTAATTGCTCAGGGGCAAGGAAAGGCGCAGCGCCACTTGCCCCGCCCCTCAAGCGGCCTGTGGTACTTGCTGTCTCTTCCTTAGCCGCCATTTATTCATTATTCGTGGAGTTTTTCGTCGTGCAATTTATAGTTGGAGATGTTGTTCATAATAAGATCACGCAAGAAGAAGGCCGCATTGTGCGGATCGCCGACCTGCCGGGTTACGGGTCGTGCTACATCGTGTTAGTCGCACCCAGCGGAAATTGGGACACGGCAGAGAAAGAAGTCATCTGGAAGCAATCGGAAGTCAGCAAATGATGGCGGGGTCGAGCGGGAGCGCCTCGCGCTCGGATGGAGGGCCGAGGCGGCCGTCCCTACACTTTGGTTGCAAGTGTTCTGCCAACTATTTACGGTTGGGCTCTTGCTAATTCACCGGGAGTTCTCCTAGCATCACAGGGAAAGCCGGCCTGCGGGGTTGGTGATGGCGGTAACCGATTTTTGAACCAATGCTGAATGAACGGGGACTCGACTCGAACTAGGATCCGGTGTGCAACGCTCCGCCATGCGGAGATGCCTAAAGGGTCTCGGCGGGTTCCCAACGTCTACCTGACGGTTCATTCTCGGCCCGTCACACGGCACAGTGGGTCGGCTTTGAATTTTCTGCTGGAACGGGTATTAGCCCTCCTATAATAAGGGTTGACGGGACGTTCGCCGACGCAGGAGGAGTTTGTGACGATCGATGAACGGTTGGACCGGTTGACCGAGCGACATGAAACTTTGACACAATCGGTAGAACTGCTTTTGCGCACCACTGAAGCGAACGGTTCCCAGATCGCGAGGAGCTCCGAGTTGATCGCGAGGAGTTCCGAGTTGATCGCGAGAAACTCGGAACTGATCTTCAAGAACGCGACCCACATCGCCGCTCTGGTGCGTGTTGCCGAAAGCCACGAAAACCGCATCTCTGGGCTGGAAGGCCAGCCATAGGGCTCGTCGACCGCATGCCTCGGCAGTAGCGGGCAAGAGTGCCCGCTGCACAAGAACAATCCTGCTAAACTGAGAGGAAATCCCAGTTTCCTGCATCTAACTAAACGTGTATCCACAACTAATTCATTTCGGTCGTTTCTTCCTGCCAACCTACGGCTTTCTGGTTTCCATGGGAGTGCTGATCGGCCTATGGATCAGCGTGCGCAACTCCGAGCGCCTGGGGATCAACGGCGACAACGCCTGGAACCTGGGAATTCTGGTCGTGCTGTGCGGAATCGTAGGCGCGAAGATCCTCTACATCATCAACGACTGGAGCATTTACGCGGCCCATCCCGGCGAAATTTTCAGTATTGCCACGTTGCAAGCGGGCGGAGTTTTTTCCGGCGGATTGATTGCCGCTTTCCTGGCCGCCTGGTGGTATGTGCGCCGGCATCACATGCCCGCGCTCGGCACCTGTGACGCGTTCGCGCCGGGTCTGGCTCTGGGCCATGCGATTGGGCGGATTGGATGTTTTGCGGCGGGATGCTGCTACGGGAAAGAGACGCATCATTTCTGGGGCGTGGTCTTTCATAATCCGCTCGCGAATCAGATTACCGGCACGCCGCTGAACGTGCCGCTGGAGCCGACACAGCTTTTCGAGTCGGCGGTCGAGTTAGCAAATTTCTTCTTTCTGATGTGGCTACTGAAGCGTAGAAGATTCGATGGCCAGATATTTGGCGCCTTCATGTTCATCTACGGAGTGGCGCGCTTCTTCCTGGAATTCATCCGGGATGATCCGGGGCGCGGCTCGGTGTTTGGCGGCGCGATGTCAGGCACGCAGTTGATCTCAATTGGGCTCGTCATCGCGGGCGGGTTGATCTGGTGGCTGCGGCCGGGGACGAAGAACGTGACGGCGCAGCCGGTGGGGGTTACGCGGTAGCCAACTGAGAATTATGGCGAACTTGCGATAATACGACAGTAGAATCAGGGGTATGGCCGGTTCAATACATACGACAGATCCCAAAGAGCCAGAGCCGCCCTCGTTCGGAATTGGACACTTCCTGTTTATAGTCTTCCTGGCCGTCATCTTTTTTCTACTTGGCCAAAGCATGGTGCGTCACCGCTTCTTTCAAGGCGGCCGGGTTCACCGGAACGGCTCCATCGGACAATAGCAGGCAAGTAAAGAGTGAGTTGCGCTTATGTGCATCTTAAGGAGTGACGCGGTTTTTCTGGGATATCTGCGCGACGATCCGGGGCGCCGGTCGGTGTTCGGAGGAAGCGATGTCAGGCACGCAGTTGATCGCGATTGGGATGGTGATCGCCGACGGCGTAATCGGTGGCTGAATGGGATGCGCGTCGGCATTCCCGATCCTACCCGGCGTTGAAACGCCGGGCTATCTTCAGGAGTCCTTCGGACGCGCGGCCTCTGATGTCTCCCAGGCGAATGCCGGAACTATTTTCCATCCTCGTTTCCTCAGAACTTCTTCCGGAGAAATTCGAACAGAACGTACCCGACGAAAGCGGCAATCAGCGCAATTTCAAAATTCCCGACTGTAAAAATATCTTCGAGCGCCCAAGTCAGACCCCTCCTCGACCCCGCCCCTGAGCGCTCGAACTCTCCCATCAAAAGATTCGAATAAAACAGGAACATGATAAAAGCGACTTCGATCAGCGCTCTCCAGATATTTTTCTTCATAGCAGATATCGGTTCCTCACACGCTATTTGTACAAGAATACCCGCGCCGGAGCATCTCATAAGATAGCTTGTAGTATCCTTCGCAGCGAATGCCGGAAGTCTTTCCCATCCTTATTTCTGTCGCTGCTGAAGATGGCGGCAAGCGCCTGGATCAGTTCCTCGCCGCGCGCCTCGGCGGCGTGAGCCGCGCCCGCGTGCAGGAGATGATCGCCGAAGGCAAAGCGCTGGTCAACGACGCTTTGGCGAAGGCTTCGTTCAAGCTGCGCGGCGGGGAAAGCATCACCATTCTCGGCGAGGCCCATCATCCGCCGCTCAAGGCCATTGCCGAGGAGATTCCGCTCGACATTGTTTATGAAGACGACGATCTCGCCGTAATCAACAAGGCCGCTGGAATGATGGTTCACGCCGGCGCGGGCGCGAGCGACGATGCGCGCAATCGCGGGACGCTGGTGAATGCCTTGCTGCATCATCTGCGGAGCTTGTCAGGCGTAGGCGGCGAGTTGCGGCCGGGCATTGTGCATCGTCTGGATAAAGAGACCAGCGGATTGATCGTGGTAGCGAAAAACGACGATGCACACCGCAAGCTTAGCGCGCAGTTTGCGGCGCGTGAAGTAAAGAAGAAATATGTGGCGCTGGTGCATGGCTGGGTGAAAAAGGATTCCGGGACGCTGGCGCAGAGCATAAGCCGCGACCGGGTGCGCCGGACACGCATGACCACGCGCCTCGAAGGCGGGCGCGCGGCCGTCACGCATTATCGCGCGGTGCGACGGCTCGATACGAAGTTTGGGAAGTTTACCTTGCTCGAGGTGAAGATCGACACGGGACGCACGCACCAGATTCGCGTGCACGTGGCGGCGCTAGGCTATCCCGTGGTGGGTGACACCATGTATGGGGCTCCGAAGCAGGCGCGCGGGAAAAATGCCGTGACCGGGTTGGCCCGGAATTTCCTGCATGCGGCGGAGTTGGAGTTCCGGCATCCGCGGACGGGGAAAACGATCGCACTGAAGAGCGAATTACCGGAGGAGTTACGGGAGTTTCTCAAGAGGCTGGAAGAGCAGCAGGCGTAAGGCCGGTTGCGGATATAATGAACAGCAACAAGGGGCATCTTTACGAGAGACATCTTCTTCAAACGCTCACTGGTGGATTTGGCGGTAGTGGCGCTGCTGCTCGCGGCCTTGTGCGGGCCGGGAATGGCGCAGTCAGCAGCTTCGCCTGCAGCGGGTGCGACTCCGCAGTCAAGCACTCAGCCTTCAAGCCAATCCTCGCCAGATCCAGCCGATTCGAGCGGCGACGACGGCAGCGTCCCGCGCATTCGCGTGGGCATTAACGAAGTGAACGTTGTGTTCACCGTGACCGACAAGCACGGCAAGCGCGTGACCGATCTGAAGCAGTCGGACTTTCAAGTTGTGGACGACAGCAAGCCGGCAGTCGAGATCCGCAGCTTTCATTCGGAGACGAATTTGCCGCTGCAGGTGGGTTTGCTGATCGATGCCAGCAACTCGGTGCGCGACCGATTCACGTTCGAGCAGGAGTCGGCGATTGAGTTCCTGAATCAGACGATACGGCGGCGCTACGACCAGGCGATGGTGATTGGTTTCGATGCGACGCCCGAAGTGACGCAGGATTTCACCGACAATACCGAGGCGCTCGACCATGGCGTGCGCGAGTTGCGGCCTGGAGGCGGAACCGCACTCTACGATGCGCTCTACTATGCCTGCCGCGACAAGCTGTTGAAGGAGCCGCAGGTCGGGCCGACGCGCCGCGCCATCATCCTGCTGAGCGACGGAGAAGATAATCTGAGCCACGTAACCCGCGAGGAAGCGATTGAAATGGCGCAGCGGGCGGCGGCGATTGTGTATACGATCAGCACGAATGTGAGCGGCACCAAGGGAGCCGGCGACAAGGTGCTGGAGCGCATTGCGGATGCCACCGGAGGCCGCGCGTTTTTTCCTTTTCAGATTCGCGACGTGACCAACGCCTTCGCCGAGATTCAGGACGAGCTGCGCAGCCAGTACGACGTCTCCTACAAGCCCGCGGACTTCAAGGCGGACGGGCACTTTCGCACAATTGAAATCGTCGCCAGCGACCGCAAGAACTACCGGGTGAGAGCGCGGCGGGGCTACTACGCGCCGGTGGCGCAGTAGGAAGGTCGGCTTCCGGCTTCCGGATTCTCTTTAGTCACGTACTTACTTCTTTGCCACGAGCACTGGCATGCCGGGATATTCAGGGACGCCACTTCCGAAAAAGTTAGGGATCAAGGCGGGCTTCCGCGTGCAGATGGTAGGCGCTCCGGCGGGGGTGCGCGCCGAATTACGCGAGGCTCTGTCGGAGTGTAAGGTTGCGAAACCGTCCGAGGCGCTGGATTTCGCGATGATCTTTACGAAGTCGCGCGCGGAATTGACGAAAGAGTTCGCGCAGGTAGCGAAGCGGCTGGCTCCGGCGGGGATGGTGTGGGTGAGCTGGCCAAAAAAAAGTTCTGGCGTGGCGAGCGACCTGGACGAAAATAATGTGCGCGAGATTGGGCTCGATGAGGGTCTGGTCGACGTGAAGGTTTGCGCTGTAACAGAGGTATGGTCGGGTTTGAAGTTTGTGCGGCGGGTAAAGGATCGTGCCCTGATAAAGCGGGCGTGATCGACCGGGCGCTGATGGATCGGGCCCTCACCGTGCCCCGCCGGTTAGCTGGGGACGATGAGAGCCCACCACCTCTGAAAAACCGTTGAAATCTAGGTAGTGCTCGTGTTCCTAACCAGATGTCCGACGAAAAAAATCACCGCCATCAGCAGCAAAAGTTGAATCAGCGTGCTGGCCGCGTGGAACATCAGGCCGTCAACCCAGAGAATCAGCAGAACCAGAGAAATCGCGAGAAAGGGTCCAACTCTCATTCTCATTAGCGCCTCCGAACGCCGGTACGCTGAAAGATCAACTGGCAAATCAAGAACGCATCTCATTTATAGTGCGGACAGCGGCGGCGGCATATCGGCGGAAGACTGTAAATGGCACCCGGCGGTCAGGTAGATGAGACCATAGACTAAGGAGTGAGCATGGTACGAGTGGGATTGATTGGCTTTGGGCTGGCTGGGCAGGCATTTCACGCGGCGGTGATTCGGGGGGTGCCGGGAATGGAGCTGGCTTGCATTCTGGAGCGCCGGGGAACGCGCGCCGCGGAGAAATATCCCGAGGTGCGGGTGGCGCGGACGCTCGAGGAGTTGCTGGCAGGTAAGGAAATCCAGCTTTGCGTAATCGCGACGCCGAATGACTCCCACTTCGAGGTGGCGCGGGCCTGTTTGCTGGCGGGGCGCAACGTGGTGGTCGACAAACCGTTTGCGCCGACGTTGGCGGAGGCCGAGCAGTTGGTGAGCCTGGCGGCCGAGCGCGGGCGGTTGATCACCGTCTACCAGAACCGGCGATACGACGGAGACTTTCAGACCATCAGGAAAATCGTGGACGCGGGCCGGCTGGGCAGGGTGGTGGAGTATGAGGCGCGCTTTGACCGCTTTCGGCTGGAGCCGAAGGAAAACGCGTGGCGGGAAAAACCGGATCAGGCGGGAGCCGGCGTGTTGTTTGACCTGGGTCCGCATTTGATCGATCAGGCGCTGGTTTTGTTTGGCGAGCCGCGGACCATTACAGCCTCGGCGTTCTGCCAGCGCGAAAGCTCGCAGGTCGATGATTCGTTCGATGTTTGCCTAGAATATCAGAGCGGCGTGCGGGCGATGGTGCGAGCGAGGATCATCGCTTTTGCGCCCGGTCCGCATTTCCTGATTCATGGGACGAAAGGATCGTTCTTGAAACATGGAATGGATCCCCAGGAAGAGCGCCTGCGCGCGGGGAATCTTCCGCAAGGAACCGATTGGGGCGCGGATTGGGGCGAAGAAGCCGAAGCGCTGTGGGGCACGCTCAGTCCGGTGGGCGAGCCGAGTGTGAAGGTAAAGACGGAGCGCGGCGATTATCGCGGCTTCTATGCGAACGTGCGGGATGCGATCGAGAGGAAGGCTCCGCTTGAGGTCACGCCGCAGCAGGCGCTGCGCACCATGCGCGCGCTGATGCTGGCGCACAAGAGCAGCCGCGAGGGGCGCACGGTGGAGTGGGGCGAGGCGGTGGAGTAAGAGGCTTGAAGTTACTCCGTCGCGGCCAGCTTCGTGGTACCCGCCCTTCGCACAGAACGCGAAGGACGGGGCACCCGGCATCAGTACCAGCGTGCCGAGAAGAAAACCGCGCCCTGAAGCGAGGCGGGTGGCCCATGCTTTTGATCTCCCCGGCATCAGCAACGCAGTGGGTGCCCCGTTCCTTCGCGTTCTTTGCGAAGGGGCGGGTATCACGAACGGCG
>Ga0302326_10018999_pt1 | contig 14225 bp, 8 predicted proteins | sample Palsa_T0_3_FD_202264 | JGI IMG/M metagenome (GOLD analysis project Ga0302326, IMG submission 202264) | Peat permafrost microbial communities from Stordalen Mire near Abisko, Sweden - Palsa_T0_3 | ecosystem: Environmental > Terrestrial > Soil > Palsa > Peat permafrost | place: Sweden: Abisko... | reverse complement strand
GCGGCTGCAGCCGGATTACGCGGAGGCGCGGAACAATCTGGCGCGGGCCTGCCCCCGATGCGCTGCCGCAATGCACCGAATGCCCAACTGAACGCCAACTGAACGCCAACGGAAAGCAAAGGGGGGCCTTGACGCGCGCGGCTAATCTAACTACATTGTGTCCAAGAGTGTGGCAGGCTTCGGGCTGGCGAATGGCTCCGGAACAATGACATGAAGACGCGCGTAATATGGCTGGCCGTGCTGGCGCCGGTAGTTCTGGCGCGCTCTTCGCAGCAACGCTTACCCGCGGCTGCCGGCACGATCACTATCGATTACCCCGCCACGGATTCCGTCTTTCCGCCGGATTTCGTCCCGCCGACGATGGAGTGGCGCGATGCCGATCCGCGGGCGAAGCTATGGGTCCTCGAATTCGCGTTCGGGGACGGCGCCCCACCGGCACGCATGAAATCGCCGGGCGAGCGCCGGCAACTGGGCCCCATCGACGAGCGTTGCGCCAAGGCTGGCGCTGCGGCGCCGAAACTCACTCCCTTCGAGGAGACCGGACACGCCTCGAAGCTGGACGCGGCGATCTGGGACAAGGTCAAGAAACACGCCGTCAAGCAGCCTGTCACGATCCGGTTACTCGGTTACGAGGACGAAGAGGCGAAGCAGCCGGTCTCCAGCGGACAAACCACGTTGAGCGTCTCCCGCGACCCCGTGGGCGCGCCGGTCTTCTACCGCGACGTGCCGCTGATTTCGGTACCGGTGGGCGAGCACGGCGTCATCCAGCCGCTGCCGCAGGAGGCCGTACCCCTCATCGCGTGGCGGCTGATGGACCTGTCGACGGGGCGCAGCCGCGTGATGATGGAAGGACTGCCGACCTGCGCCAACTGCCACTCGTTCTCGCACGACGGCAAATGGATGGGCATCGACGTCGACGGCCCGCAGAACGACAAGGGCCTCTACGCGCTGGTGCCCGTGCGCAAAGAGACCTCCATCCGGAACGACTATGTGATCCGCTGGAACTCGTTCTCCAATGACCCAGCGAAGAAGCGCTTCGGGTTCATGAGCCAGATCTCGCCCGATGGGCAGTACCTGATAACCTCTACCGAGTCTCCCGACGCGGGCATGAAGAACCTGCGTGATCGGCTATTCAATGGGTTCTACAGGGACTACGGCTTCGGCCAGGTGTTCTACCCAACGCGCGGCATTCTCTCCTGGTATAGCCGGGCGACCGGCAAGCTGCAGCCGCTGCCCGGCGCCGACGACTCCGATATGGTCCAGACCAGCGCTTTCTGGAGCCCGGACGGCAAGTACCTGGTATTCTCCCGCGCCAAGGCGCGCGATCCTTTTCCGCCGGGCGCGAAGGATCCCCTGTACGCCAACTCGCCCGACGAGACCCAGATTCAATACGACCTGTACCGCATCCCGTTCGACGGCGGCAGAGGCGGCCAGCCGGAGCCTGTGCGCGGCGCGGGCGAAAACGGGATGAGCAATAATTTCCCGAAAGTGTCGCCCGACGGCAAGTGGATCGTGTTCGTTAAGAACAAGAACGGACTGCTTATGCGGCCCGATAGCGAGCTGAACATCGTGCCCTTTGCAGGCGGCACGGCGCGCCGCATGAACTGTAACCTGTCGCTGATGAACTCGTGGCACACGTTTTCGCCGAACGGCCGCTGGCTCGCGTTTTCATCGAAGGGCCGCTCGCTGTTCACCCAGTTGTTCCTCACCCACATCGATGAAAACGGCAACGACAGCCCCGCGATCCTGGTGGAAAACGCGACCGCCGCGAACCGCGGCGTGAACATCCCTGAATTCGTGAACATCGCGCCGGACTACATTGAAACGATGAACGCGCCGGCCACCGAATTCTACCGGTTGTTCAATATCGCTTTCGGGCTTCAAGGCAAAGGCGAACTGGAACCGGCCATCGCCGGGTGGAAGAATGCGCTGGCGCTGAGCCCGGACGAGCCAGCCGCTCTTTACAATCTGGGTGTGGCGCTGGCCGACTCAAAGCGCGACGAAGATGCCCTGGTGCCGCTGCGCAAGGCGCTGGCGTTAAAGCCTACGGACGCCCGCACGCAAACCGGCCTGGGCATGGCGCTGCTGCGCACCAAACATCCGGACGAGGCGCTGGAACACCTGCAAAAGGCAATCGAGCTGAATCCGAGGGACGCCAAGGCGCAGGGCGCGCTGGGGAGCCTGTTTGCCGACCGCGGCCAGATTCAGGAAGCCATTCCGCACTTTGAACGGGCCCTGGAGCTGGATCCCAACGACGCCGATACGCAGAACTACATCGCTGTCGCGCTGGTGCGCGCGGGCCAGGCCGAAGCGGCCATCCCGTATCTCGAAAAAGCCTTGGCCGCCGATCCGGATGCGCCCGAGCTTAACGGGAACATGGGACTGATCCTATGCCGGCAAGGCCGTTTCGACGAGGCCATTCCGCGTCTCGAAAAGGCGCTCGCGGGCGGGTTCGAGCCGGCCGAGGCGCACCGCGCTCTGGGTCGCGCGCTTGCCGGCAAAGGACGATTCGCGGAGGCGATTCCGCATTTCGAAGCGGTCGCCAAGCCCGACGATCCCCTCGCCCTGGGCGCGCTCTCCTCGATCTATGCGAGCGTGGGCCGATTGGAAGATGCGTTGCGCACGGCCCGGCAGGGTCTCCTGGCGGCCACCGAGCGCAATGACCGCGATTTGATCCAGGCGTTCAATGCCAGCATAGCGCTTTACGAAAAGGCTCAACATTAGTCGGGTGTGGGGCAGGACACCTGTCCTGGATGTGGGGCAGGGCTCCAGTCCTGCGCGGGTTCTCCAGAACCCGCCCTGTCTGACACGCGCCGTCACGGCTGATTGGGGTCGGTAACCTTGCGCAGCCGTCTGAATTCCTGGCGCTCGCGCGCGGCGTCCTGTGTGCGGCCAAGTTTCGCATAGACAGAAGCCAGATCGTAATGCGACTCGGGGCTGGCGGGCGCCAGACGCACAGCTGCTTCAAACTCTCGCAGCGCGCCCGCGTTGTCGTCGGATTCCCTCAGCACCCTACCCAATTCCACGTGAGTGGCGAAATCGTCCGGCGCCAATTTCACCGCTTTCTCGGCGTATTCCCGCGCGGCTTGCACCTGGTCCCGTTTCAGGCAAATACTGGCTAGGCTGACCAAAGCCGGAATATGGTCCGGCTGCAGCTCTACCGCCTTGCCCATCTCCTGCACCCCGCGGTCCGGGTCCTGCCGCAGGAGGTATGCGCCGTAACGGAAGCGGATATTCGGATCTTTGGGATAGTCCCGCACCACGGCTTCGAATTTCGCCAGAGCTTCCTTCGAATCCTGCTCCATCCCCGCGGCCATGGCATCGCCCAGCTTGAAAACCTTGTCGCGTTCCGATTCGGGCACTTCCGGCGGTGTCCACGGCTCGCGCAATCCGGCGATGCCGGTGGCCACGACGATCTCCGGTGTCTTCTTGGTATCCCGGGTCAGTTCCACCAGCTTGCCGATGGCTGTCTCGAAACGCCCCAGCTTAATAAGGACCAGGGCCAGGTGCAGCCGCGCGGCGCGGGCCAGTTCGGCAGGTTCCGGTGATCGCGATTGCTCCGCCCGCAGCAGGCTCTTCAGCGCCGCATCGTAATCCCGCAGATGGTATTCGCAGAGCCCGGCCATGGTCCAGCCGGGAGATTTGTCCGGTTCCAGGGCAGCCAGCCGCCGGAAGTCGGCGGAGCACTCCTTGTATTGGTCCTGGTCGTATTCGATCGAACCGGCCTCCCACAGGCCTTCCACCCAGTCCGGCTTGAGGTTGAGCGCCTTCTTATAGAGAGTCAGGGCCTCCGCCACCCGTTTGCCGTCGCGCGCCTCGGCGGCCTGGCGTGACAGGGTTTCGAAGGACGGCGCGGCATGCGCCTGCATTAGTAACGCTGCGGCAAAAAAGATCATGCGCCTCTACTGATGTTATAGCGTGTGTTGTGGCGCACGCCCTCGGCGTGTCGCGTCGGCACTCGTGCCGACGCTTGCTGCCGTTCACTCGCTCTCGTCCACTACCTCGATGGCATTGATGCAGGCGTAGTTGACTACCGGCACAAACGTCAGCGCGATCTTGCCCTGGGCGTTAGGTGTAACTCCGTGAAAGCTCTTCTCGACGGCCCGCTGCGCCCCGCCGGCCGTGCGGAAAATATCGAAATGGCGCAGCAACGCGATTCCGTTGCAGTACACATCGAAGATGCGGCTGCCCGCTCCGCCGGCGCCCGGCTTTCCCGGGCCAAACCAGGTCTCCGCAAATCGCAGGGTCACGGTGTAGCGGCCTTCCGCTACCGGGATTGCGTAATTGAAGTTGCCGAACCGCTCGGCGCGAAACATCTCCGGGTCCGCGGTATTCGAAACCGGCTCGGAGCGCGGCACGGCGAAGCCGTGGTTGAAGTAACGGTCCGCCCCCCACACCTGGCCTCGCTGATCGGTGTAGTTCCGGGGGCGCGCAACGATCCGCACCGGACGCATCTTTCCCGGGATGCCCGGCACGATCTCCAGGGCGTTCAGGAAGGGCGCATTGTTGACCAACCCGGCGAATTGCAAGTGAAGCATGCCGTCCGCCGCGGGGGAAATGTCCTTGAAGACTTTTTCGTCGGCGGTGTTGCTGCCGCCCGCGTCCGAGAGCGCGTCGAAGCCCCACAGCAGGGGTTTTCCATTAACCAAAACCTTGAAGACGCGGCTGGACTCGCCGCCTCCCGCGGTGTTGTCCTCCCCGAACAGCGTCTCCGCAAAGTATAGGTGCAGTTCATAAACGCCCGGCCGTAACGGAATGTCATAACTGAAATCGCCTTCGCGTTTCTGCCGGAACAACTCCGGATCGGGCGTCCCGAAGATCGTATGGTTGGGCGTGGCGAAGACGGATCCGCCCCGGAAGAAGCGGTCGCCGGACCAGACGTTGCCGGCCCGGTCGACATGCCGTGCATTTAACGAACCGCAGAGGATCCGGATTTCCTCCGACTCGGCCCCCACTGGCACGGATACCGTCTTGGCCATGACGGCCTTGGCCGGCAAATGCACGCGGTAATACCAGACGGCGACCGCCAGCGCCGCAACCATTAACGGCAGCCCCACCCAAGCGGTCCGCCTGAGCCACGAGCGACGCCGGGCCGGCGCGATGGCGGCCGGAGCCACCATGAGTGGGGCCGGTGCTAGCGCCAGTTCGGGGGGCGGCGCCGCCAGCGGCGACACCTCCAACGCCGCTTCCTCATCCTCGATGCGATCGGAAATCTGATCGGGTCCGGTGGCCTCGAACGCCTCGCCGTTGCTGGCTCCCAGGCCATTCTCCAGGAAGTGCGGCACGTATTGTCCGGACGGGATCACGATGCGCAAGTGGCGGTCCGCGCCTTCGTGCTCGTAGTACTGCTTTAGCCGCTTTCGCAGCCGGAACGCCTCGACGCGGACGATCGAATCCTGCCTGGGATCGAAACTTGCTGGGCGGCCCAAAGCCTCTACCGCGATGCTGTATTCTTTGATCTGGTTGGCATGGCCCTCGAAATACTTCGCGCACACATACTCCAGCAGCAGAGCCAAACTGGGGGCCTTCGCGAAGATTCCCGACGCGATCACCGCCTCCAATTCGGCCTTGCACTGGTCCGGATCCGGATCGGCCGACATGGGCATTCCCCTAAGCATTTTGAACGACTTGCGGCTACTTCCCGCCAGGCGTTAACTCCCCGTGAGCTGTGGTAACTCCCTACAATGTAGCAGTAACGTGCCTGAAAAGAAAGCTGGTTTTAGGTGTAACCGCCCGTTTTCTCCGAGTTAACAGCTTTAGCCTTTACGGGGTGCGCCTAGTGGATTTATATTACGGGAGTCTAGTCTCACGCTTGAATAGGGTCTCGAACTGGGGCTTCCCGGCTCCGGCTTGGAACAAATTTAGAGGTCAAAGAACAATATGAAGAATCGCACCGCATTCCTCGTTGGATTGGCGCTGTTGATTTTGTCGGCCCTGAACTTGCCGGCGCAATTCACCTCCGCTACGCTGACCGGGGAGGTATCCGACCCGTCCGGCGCCGTTGTGCCGCAGGCCAAGGTCAAACTCGTTAACGAAAAATCCGGCGACACCCGCGAAACCGTCACGAATAACGACGGCTACTATACTTTTGCAGGTATGGCAGTAGGCGACCTTACCTATAGGTTGACCGTCGAAGCGAAGGGTTTCGTAACCTACGACGCGCCGGGCATTTCGCTGCTGGGCGGCGAGAAGCGCAACGTCAACGTAACGTTAAGAGTCGGCAACACTTCGGAAACCGTCGAAGTGCTGGGCGTAGCTGATTCGATCGTGCCTGTGGATTCCGGCGAGAAGTCCGAAACGCTGACCACAAAAGAGTTGCAGAACTACATCCAGGTCGGCAGCAACGCCGCCGAGTACATCAAGATCATGCCGGGATTCGGCATCTCGAACGGCACCAACAACATCGCCAACTACACCGGCGAAACGATCGGCATCAACGGCAACGGCGCCGCCGGCAGCCAGAGCCCGCTCAACGCCGCCTATTCCTACAACGGATTGCCCACCAACTCGCTCGACATCACTGCGGATGGAGCGCACGTTTCCGATCCGGGCTGCAACTGCGATACGCCCGTGAATCCCAACTCGGACATGATCTCCGAATTCAAAGTAATGGCTGGAAACTTCAGTGCCGAGAATCAAAAGGGACCTATCGTCATCAGTTCCATCGCCAAGTCGGGCGGCAGCGCATTCCACGGCTCTTTGTTCTTCTACGCCCGCGACTATGCGCTCAACGCCAACGACTGGATCTTCAACAAGGACGGCGTGCCGCTACCGCCGAACAAGTATTTCTATCCCGGTGGCACCATTGGCGGCCCGGTATTGATCCCCGGCACCAACTTCAACAAGAACCGCAACAAGCTGTTCTTCTTCACAGGCTTCGAATACTTCTACCAGGTCCTGAACGCCTCCCTATCCCGGGCTACGGTACCCACTACCAGCGAGTTGACCGGGAATTTCTCTCCGGCATCGATTGCCACGGAAGGCGCCATTACCGCTTCCGGCGGGCCTCCCGGACAACTCAATAAATTAGGACTGGCGCAGTTTCCCAATGGAATCATTCCACAGGGCGGCGTCGGCGGCATGGATCCCAACATGCAGGCCCTGATGAAGCTCTATCCCGCGGCCAATGCCAATCCCGCCCAAACCGGCGGTTTCAACTACGTGGATTCGCCCTATTTCAACCAGAACAACACGCAGTGGATGACCCGCGTGGACTACAGCATCAGCGACAACACAAAGCTGTTTGTACGTTACAACCTGCAGCGCGAAACGCAGCAGTTCCCGGTGGGCCTCTGGTGGACCCAGGACGATCAGGTTCCCTACCCAACGAACATCCTGGGCAAGAACAAATCCGACTCGGTGACCGCCTCGCTGACGCACGTGTTCAGCCCGTCTATGACCAACGAGTTCGTGTTCGGCTATACCTATATCGGGTTCCCGAACGTCTTCGCGGACCCCAGCAAAGTGGACCGCAGCGACGTCGGGTACAACTACACCGGACTGTACAAAAACGGCGTGGCGCAAATCCCGTCTTTCGGTGGCTTGGGATGGGCGAACCAGGAAGCCGCGTTGGTGTTCAATCCGGGCGGATTTGAAGTAGGCGGCCCTGCGGCGGGTCTGTATGCGGACAAGTGGATGCCCAGCGCCAGCGACACGCTCACTAAGGTTGTAGGCACCCATACGGTAAAAGCCGGCTTCTTCTGGGAATGGATTCGCAATTCGCAGCCGGCCAATGGCGATAGCAACGGCGATCTGGCCGTTTGGAACGGCGGCGGCAGCCCGAGTACCTGGGGCAACGAGTACGCGGACTTGATCACGGGTAACATCTCGAACGGCTACACCGAGGCGTCCTTCAATAACCTTAACAACGTGTCTTACAACACGTACGAAGGATTCCTTCAGGACGACTGGAAGGTGACCAAGCGGTTAACGCTGAATTACGGCATGCGCTTCACGCACTTCCAGCCCTGGATCGACCGGACCGGCAACGGTTTCCCCATCTTCAACCCTTCAGCTTACAGTTCCACCGCCAGCCCTCTCGAATACAGCGGTTGGGAATGGCACGGCAAAGACGCAGGCGTACCGATAGGGGGATTCCCAACACGTGCGCTTTTCTACCAGCCGCGCATCGGCGTGGCGTACGATCTGACGGGTTCCGGCAAGACGGTGCTACGCGGCGGATGGGGCCGCTACTACTACCACTCGGGGCAATTCACCACCGGCTTGAATATCGCCGCGGGCGTGGACCAGGTCACGGCTTCATCCACCAACTCAGGGCCAGGGGGGACCGCGATCCCGCATCTGTACGCAAGCATGCTCGACACGCTGAATATCGCCAGTCAAGCCTTATCTCCCGACGGAGTCAACAGCACCGACAATAAGGAGCCCTATACGGATACCTGGAACATCACTGTATCGCAGCGCACTCCGTGGTCGGGCTTGATGGAGGTGGCCTACGTCGGCAACCGCAGCCGCGACCTACAGAATAACGGCACGGGAGCGGGGAGCGCTATCAACCTGGTGCCGGTGGGAGCCATGCTGTCGTCGAACAACGGCGGCGTGAACCCGAACAACCTGAATTCGAACAATTTTGTTCCGTATTCGGGCTACTCAACCAGTACCTACCTGGCGACCAATAACCTGTATGCAAACTACAACGCACTTCAGGTGACGTGGGTTCGCTCCAAGGGGCGCTACAACCTCAACTTCAACTATGCCTACGGCAAGGCCATGGGGATAGTCAACGCCAATGCCGATCCGTTCAACTTGGCCAACGACTACGGCGTGCAGCCCTCTAACCGCACACACATCTTCAATGCCGCTTACTCCATCGAGTTGGGGAATCACACCACCGGCAAGATGTTGGGTGGATTCATCAACGGCTGGCAGCTCTCCGGCATCACGCAAGTGGAAAGCGGGGCCAACCTGACCGGACTCAGCAGCGGCAACGACTTCAACTTTGGCGCAAGCGGAAACATCGGACTTCAGTCCTCGGGTTACGCCATCAGCAACACGTCGCTGCTGGGAACTCCCAGTATCGCCCTGCATCCATATTTAACGTGCAACCCCACCGCGAACCTGGGGCCGCACCAGTTCGTCAACGGAAACTGTTTCGCCGAACCGACGAATATCGGGCAGAACGGGCCGGCCACGCTGCCCGCATTTTATGGGCCCTGGTTCTTCAACTCCGATCTGGGATTGTTCAAGAACTTCCAGATCAGCGAGTCGAAGAAGTTGCAGTTCCGTATCGACGGCTATAACTTCCTGAACCATCCGTTGTGGTCCTTCTATAACGGCGAGAACCTGTCGCTCAGCTACAGTACCGCGGGCGCGCAGACCAGTCCGCTGTTCGGCTACACCACGGACAAGCAGGGCCGCCGTATCGTACAACTCGCGATCAAGTTCTACTTCTGATCGCGATCTGAAGACAAATCGAAGCGGGAAAAGAGCGTCCCTTCACGGGGGCGCTCTTTTTCGTATCATGGGCTTAAATGGCGCGAAGCTTTTTCCTCGCACTCGCTTTCCTCTTGGTACATTATCCGGCAGCCGCCCAGGAATCTCCCGACCAGCTTTTGCAGCGGGCCATCGCCATGCATCAAGCTGGCGACGCCGAAGGCGCCATCCGCGAATACCGGGCATATTTGCGGCTCCGGCCCGACTCGCCCGGCGTGCGCTCCAACTTGGGCGCCGCTCTATCCAGCACGGGGCGCTATTCCGAAGCCGTCGTCGAGTATCAGGCGGCCATGAAGCAGGGGCCGAAAGATCCGCGCATTTGGCTGAATCTCGCGCTGGCCTTCTACAAACTGGGGCAGATTTCGGACGCGGCGCGGGAGTTGGAGGCTCTGCATGAGGTCCAACCCTCCAATCCACAGGTCGTGTTACTGCTCGCCGACTGTTGGCTGCGGCAGGGCCTGAACGCCAAGGTGATCGGCCTGCTGGGGCCGCTCGACAAACAGAACCAAAGCGACATGGCCATCGCGTATATGCTCGGCACGGCGCTGCTGCGCGATAAGCAGATCGAGCGCGGCCAGCAGATCGTGGACCGCATTCTGCGCAACGGCGACTCGGCTGAGGCGCGCTTGCTTTTGGGAATTGCCAAGCTCGAAGCGCTCGAGTATCCCGCGGCCATCGCCGATCTTACCAAAGCCGTACAGTTGAACCCGCACCTTCCGGATCTCTATTCGTACCTCGGCCAGGCGAACATGGCCAGCGGCGATATGGCGGCGGCGCGCGCGGCCTTCGAGAAGGAGGTGGCGCAGAATCCCAACGATTTCGAATCGAACTTAAGGCTGGCGGTGCTGCTGAAGCAGGATGGCGATTACGATCGGGCCCGCGAATTGTTGGCGCGCGCGCTCCGCGTCCGTCCCGGCGACCCGGCCGCCCTTTACCAGGTGGGCGCTATCTATCTGGCGGTGGGCGATCTGGATCGCGCCGGCGCCACTTTGGAGCAGGTCGTAAAGCAGTCGCCCCAATTCCTGGAGGCGCATGTCTCGCTCGCGCAGGTCTACTATCGCCTCAAGCGCAAGGCCGACGGCGACCGCGAGCGCTCGCTGGTGCAAAAGCTCAAGGCCGAACAGGACGCCAACCAGTCCAGAGGAGAAGCGCACTAAATTGGAGGGCGGGCAATCCTGCCCGCAGCCGGCTTTCAGCCGGCTCTGGCCGCCCTCCTCACTGCGCCGGTTCTTCGATCTCCAGAATCCGGTCCGCCACCACGTTGTGTCCCGGACAGTCTTCGACGCGCCCAGCCCGAAGTGTACGCGCGAGTCGCTGGCGCTGGCATAGCCCGCCGACCCGGACTAATCACCTGCCCGATGCGCACAAAGAGCGGCGCCAAATCGCGCGATAATGGATGGAGCAAGCGCATGGTCCATCAAGCAAAAGACTTATCGCCGGCACAGAGAGCAGCCGTAGAACTGCTGCTTGGCCGCCCACTGCAGGAGAAGGAGTCGATCAGCGTACAGGCTTTCGAGCCCGCCCCTGTATCGGAGCAACGGCGGCGTGAAGTCTCCGCGGAACTCCAACGGCTGTTCGCTGAAGTGGACCTGAACCTCCGGCCTGCCTCAGCCGACGAAGTCGAGGACGTCTTTACCGAGGCCATGCGAAGCAGCCGCCCCGGATATCGCACTCACCGGTGAAGATCACTCTGGATTCGACCATCCTCGTCAGGGCTTTTACCGACACAGGAGGCCTTGCGCGGCGCTTGCTCCTCACAATCTTCGAAGGGAATCACGTCCTGGTCATGTCCAACGAGATCCTCGCCGAGACTTCGAGGGTACTCCGTTACCCCAGGATGCGTGCCCGGCACGGTATGTCCGAAAGCCGGATCTACGACTACGTGATGTTCCTGCAGTCTGTGGCGACTATGGTCCGACCCGATCCGACACTCGTCGCGCCGATCCGGGATCCGAATGACATTATCGTCCTCCAGACCGCAATCATTGGCGGGGCCGAGGCCATCTGCACTACGGACGACGATTTTTTCCATACTCCTGCCTTGGCCTTTCTGAAATCCGTTAGTATCCTGGTATTCACCGACATGGAACTCATGGGTCGACTCCGCTCCTGAGCCCTACGATAAACGAGCAGCGGTGGGCCACCCTCCGATGCGTTGCTAGCCGATCACGACCAGATTGTCTGTTCGGAAACTGGCTCGAAACGGCACCGTGTGAGATGCTGCTTTAGCGCCTATGCTGGGTCCCGCGGCCTCGTAGGCCGCCCTCCTCACTGCGCCGGTTCTTCGATCTCCAGAATCTGGTCCGCCGCCACGTTGTGCAACACCTGGTGGATACGGCTGGGCCATTTGATGTCGATCTCCCGGATGGTCTTCGACGCGCCCAGCCCGAAGTGTACCCGCGAGTCGCTGGAGCTGGCGTAGCCCACTGCCGTGGTCACCTCGTTGTACTGCTTCGCGCCATCCTCGCCCGTGATGCGGATCTGCGCCCCCACCGCCATCCGGTTGCTCTTCTTGCCGGTCAGTTTCAACAGAATCCAATGGTTGCCGTTCTGCGAAATGTTGTGGAAGTACTTCACCTTGCCGTTCAGCACCGAAACCACCGCGTCAATTCGTCCATCGTTGTCGACGTCGCCGAAAGCCACGCCGCGATGCGCCGCCGCCTTCTGGAAATCGGGGCCGGCCGTACTGCTTACATCCTGAAACTTGCCGTTTCCCAGATTGCGGAAAACGGCGTTGGGCTCCTCGTACTTCCGGCTCGAAAACTGCGCGATATTGTCCAGCACGTTGCCGCGCGCCACGAACAAATCCTTCCAGCCGTCGTTATCGAAATCGAAAATCCCGTTCCCCCACCCGGACATGTCGCGCGTCCCCAGCAGGTGCATTTGAAAGGTTCTCTCCCAGAACTGGCCGTCTCCACGGTTTTGAAACATCGGAAAGGATTCGTTCTCGACCGCCGTGTGCCAGATGTCCGGGCGGCCGTCGTTGTCCACGTCCCTGAAATCGGCGCCCATGCCGGAAATGGCACTGCCGCTCTGCGCATACGCCACGCCCGATTCGAGCGCGACCTCCTCGAATTTCTTGCCCCCCAGGTTGTGGAACAGGAAGTTCGGGCGATTGTCGTTGGCCACGAAGATGTCCATGTACCCATCGCCGTCGTAGTCCGCGATCGCCGCTCCCATCCCCTTGCCGGCGTACTTGGCGATGCCCGTTTCCGCCGACACGTCCGTGAACGTGCCATCGCCATTGTTGCGGTAGAGCGTATTCGGCAGATTCGCATAGTTTTTCGGATGGCAATACGCGCGCAGTTCCGGTTTCGGGCCGCAAAACGGGTCCTTGTTCACTTCCCATTTGCAATAGTTTGAAACAAACAGGTCGAGCAGGCCGTCGTTGTTGTAGTCCACCCAGGCGGCCGATACGGACCACATTTTCTTACCGTCGAGAATGCCTCCGCCCACGCCCGCCTTGTCCGTGACGTCGGTGAAGGTGCCGTCTCCATTGTTGTGGAAGAGCTGGTTCTTCCCGGTGTTCAGCACGTAGATATCCGGCCAGCCGTCGTTATCGTAGTCGCCTATCGCCACGCCCATGCCGTAGCCCTCGCCCGCCACGCCGGCTTTTTCGGTGACGTCGGTGAATGTCCCGTCGCGATTGTTATGATACAGCCGGTTCCAGTATTTCGGGCTTTCCTTCCGCAGCGACGGGATCGCCGCGCCGTTCACCAGGTAGACGTCCAGATAGCCGTCATTGTCGTAGTCGAACAACGCCACGCCGGCCACCATCGTCTCGGGTTGATTCTTGTTCGGGGTCGGACAACTGTCGGAAACGAAAGTCAGGCCCGCGCGTTCCGCGATCTCTTCGAAGACGATGGGGCCCGTGGCGGATCCGGCCAGAAGCGCTCCGGCTCCGACTACAATAGGGATGAAAGCTTTCACGTCTCTTGAAAACTCCAGTCTATCAGGTGCATGCACTCATGCGTGCAGTGTCGGCGCTCATGCCGGCACTCTCCAGGAAGCATGGCCAAGCCGTGGATGCTTTTGTGGGGCAGGCTCGTAGCCTGCAGCGGCCTCGCAGGCCGCTCCGCACGCGCTTTATGGCGCCAGAGAGGTTCCCGAAGGGACTGCTGGTGCTCATGCCGGCACTTCTTTTCTCTCTCCTCCAAGCCCAGCCCCCCCATCGCCCCGGCTTCATCGACGTCGCGCCGCGCTCCAAAATCTCCTACAAAAGCAATAACAGCCCCGCTAGCCGCAAGTATTTTCCGAAGCCGATGTGCGGCGGCGTCGCCCTGTTCGATTTCAATAACGACGGCCGCATGGACCTCTTCTTCACTAACGGCGCCCAACTGCCCGAATTGAAGAAGACCGATCCCTCGTACTACAACTGCCTGTTGAAGCAGCGGGCCGGCGGCACTTTCGAGGATGTCACCGCCAAGGCCGGCCTCGCGGGCGAGCGCCTCGATTTCAATTTCGGCGTGGCTGTGGGCGACTACGACAACGACGGCTTCGAGGATCTGTTCATCTGCAGCGCCGGAAAGAACGCGCTCTTCCACAACAACGGGGACGGCACCTTCACCGATGTCACGGATGCTTCGGGTATCGGCGGCAAACCGCCCCATACGCTCAGCGTGGCCGCCGCCTGGTTCGACTACGACAACGACGGCCTGCTCGATCTGGTCATTTCCAACTACACCGTCTGGACCCCGGAGACCGATATCCACTGCACCATGGGCGACAAGGAATACTACTGCGATCCGCGCCGCTACCAGAGCGTTCCGCCG
>Ga0302326_10018995_pt1 | contig 14228 bp, 12 predicted proteins | sample Palsa_T0_3_FD_202264 | JGI IMG/M metagenome (GOLD analysis project Ga0302326, IMG submission 202264) | Peat permafrost microbial communities from Stordalen Mire near Abisko, Sweden - Palsa_T0_3 | ecosystem: Environmental > Terrestrial > Soil > Palsa > Peat permafrost | place: Sweden: Abisko... | reverse complement strand
ATTCAATGGCCGCATCATCCTTCTGCTCCAGCACGATCCGCTTTCCCGTTTTCGATTTCGGTTCGATCGGATCATCATTGATTTCCGTCCCCGCCAGCACCGGAATCCATTCATCCAGCAGCAGCGGCAGCAGCCGCAGAATTCTCGTTTTCGCCTGTCCCCTCAGTCCCAGGAACAGCAGATCGTGTTTGGAAAGAATGCCGTTGATGATCTGGGGAATGACCGTTTCCCGATACCCCACGATCCCCGGAAAAAGTTCCTCCCCCGTTTTCAGTTTCCGAATCACATTCCGCCGCAGCTCGTCCTTGACCGAGCACGGCCGATACCCCGATTCCTTCAATTGCCCGATTGTCGCTGCTCGCGGATGACTCATGGATCGCATCTCTCCGAAAAAATGACCACCTGATAATAGGTCCGCCCCCATTTCCGGACCACCCGATTCCCCCATTCATTCCTCCGGCGTCTTCATCCTCTTCCCCGCTTCCTCCCACGCATCCGTATATTTAGTTCCCGGTTCCCGCTTCCCCTCCCCCGGGAAAAAATATCGTCCAATCCGGAAAATCAGCAGGAAACTGAGTCCCAGTATCGCCAGCGTCACCAGCATCAGCAGCAGCGCATGCAGCGCGATCAACCGCCGTCCCCGTTCATCCGCCCCATTAAAATCAGCCAGCGCCCGCAGCAGGTAAATCTTCGTCTCAAGCAACAGCACCAGACAAAACAGCGCCAAAAATCCCACAAACGCCCAAACCGATTTCCCGGCGCTGCGCGAGAAAGTTGAGCAGTGGACAGTAGAGCAGTAGATGCAATTTCCCTTTTCTCCCATCATTTCTCCATCTACTGCTCCACTGCTCCACTGATCTACTGCTCTGATTCACCACCCCAAATCCGCCCGCGGGTTCAGCGGATGTTTCTCCGCCATCCGCTCGATCGCCTTGCGGTCCTCGCCATCCAGTTGTTTGGGGATCACAACCTTCATCACCACAATCTGGTCCCCCTTATCCTCTCCGCGCTGAATCCCATGTCCCTTGATCCGCAGCTTGGCCCCGCTGCTGGTCTCCGGCGGAATCGTCAGCGTCCTTCGCCCATCCAGCGTCGGAACATCCACCTTCGCCCCCAGAATCGCCTCATAAAGACTGATCGGCAACTCCAGATACACATCCAGCTCCTCCCTCCGAAACCACGCATGCGGCGTCACCCGCGTCACGATAAACAAATCCCCCGACTCCCCATCCCCCGCCCCAGCCTGCCCCCTCCCCTTCACCCTCACCCGGCTCCCATCCTTCACCCCCGCCGGTATCCGAATATCAATCGTCTCCAGCTTCCCCTCCCGATTGATCTGCAGCGGCAAATGCACCCCCCGCGCCGCCTGCTCAAACGTCAACGTCACCGGATGGTCCACATCCTGCCCCCTTCGCGGCTGCTGCTGCGCCCGCGTCCTTCCTCTTCCACCTCCACCCCTTCCGCGACCCTGCCCTCCTCCAAAAAACTGTTCAAAAATACTCCCAAAATCCTGTCCGTTCAGATCAAAATCCTCGACACTGACCCCCGGCCCCCCTTGCCACGACCGCCCCTGCCCGCCCGGCGACCCGCGAACTCCCCCAAACGGATCGCCCCCACTTCCCGGCATCGCCCCCACGCCCGCATGTCCGAACTCATCATAATTCTTTCGTTTCCCCTGATCCGAGAGCACTTCATACGCTTCCTGTGCCTCTTTGAACCGCTCGGTTGATTTCGGATCATTTTTGGTTGCATCCGGATGAAACTTGCGTGCCATTTTGCGAAACGCCGCCTTGATCTCATCCGCCGACGCCGATTTCGCCACCCCCAGCACCTCGTAATAGTCTTTCTTCGCCATATTCGCCGGGAATCTTAGCATCGCTCCCGCCCCGCGTGAAACCCACCCCCCATTAGCCCCCCGCTCCGCGGGGGTTCCCCCTCTCCCCGAACGCCCAATGCGCCGCCATAGGGGATGAAATTCAAAAAATTATTCTAATTCATCTGTGTGAATCTGATTTCCATCTGTGGCAAAAATTCTTTCCGCTCAAACCCGCCGCGCCGCCAGCACCCGATCATTCCCCGCCTGGTCTTTGAAGATTCGGACATCCGTAAACTCCGGATGTTCCGCCGCGATCTCGCGGGCCAGCTCGGCCTGGTCAAACGCGATCTCCAGAAAAACATGAGCCCCGGGAAAAAGATGCGATGGAGATTCGCTCAGGATTCGGCGATGGATCGCCAGTCCATCCAGTCCGCCGTCCAGTGCAGACAGCGGCTCATATTCCCGCACGCTCCGATCCAGCTGCGCGATTTGACCCGTCGGGATGTACGGAGGATTAGCGACCAGAAGATGAAACGGCTGGCGATCCACCAGTCGCTCCAGCGGAGCGAACAGATCGCCTTCCTCGATGAGGACGCGGGGGACAAGTCCCAGCCGCTCGAGATTTTCGCGGGCCACGGCGACGGCGGCGGGGCTGATATCGGTGGCGACCACGATCGCGTCCTTGACGTTGTGCGCGATGGCCGCGGCGATGCACCCGCTCCCCGTGCACAGGTCCAGCACCCGCGCATTCGCCAGTTCCGCCCGGTGGCGGATGAGCTGAATGACATTCTCCACCAGAGTCTCGGTATCCGGGCGGGGGACCAGCACATCGCGCGTGACTGCAAATTCCAGACTGAAGAAATGGGCGCGGCCCGTGAGATACGCCACCGGCTCATCTTCCGCCGCTCGGCGCACCAGTTCCCGATACGCCGCCAATTGTCTGGCCTCCAGCGGGCGATCATAATCGGTATACAGCTTGATCCGCGGCACACCCAGCACATGTCCCAGCAGCAGTTCTGCCGACAGGCGTGGTGAATCGACGCCTTTTCGCGTGAAGAAGGGGGTTGTCCACTCGAGAAGCCGCCGGACCGTCCATGTCCCATCGGTTTCGGGCATGAACGGTCCATTGTACACGAATTACATGTTTCCTCGGCGATGGTTCCGGTCTAAAATTTGCGTGATGAGGGTAATGCTGGCGTTGATCGTCGTGTTGCTTGCCGGCTCGCGAGCCGGGGCGGTGATTGTCAGTCTGAACGATGGAACCCAGATCGAGGGAAAGATTCAAAAAACCACCGATGGCTGGACGGTCACAAAAGATGACGGCACCATCGTGACCGTCAGCGCCGACAACGTGGCTTCGATCGAAGCCAGCCGTTCCACGGACGCCGTTTCCGTCGCGAGGGATCGGTTGAATTCCCTGCGCCGCGTGGCCGAGCACTCTTCGGACATTCAGGACATTATCAATCGATATCAAAAATTCATCGCCCAATCCGGCGACCTGAGTGTGGCGGCGGAGGCGCAAAATGATCTGGAGATTTGGCAGGACCGGCTGGACAAGCAAATGGTGAAGCTCGGCGATCAGTGGATCACCGCCGATGAACGCGAGCGGCGGCGCGCTTTGGCCGACACCGAGGCGGCGCCGGCCAAGGAACTGATCGTCAAGTATCGCTACAAGGAGGCGGCCAAGATACTTCAGCAGGCGATCATCGACGACCCTCAATCCGCGCCCGCTTTGTATTTGCAGGGAGTTCTGTTCTACAAGCAGGAGCAGGTGATGCAATCGCGCAAGTGTTTCGAGGCCGTGAGCCAGATCGTTTCAGATCACGCGCCGACGCTGAACAACCTGGCGGTGATCGCGTGGCGGCAAAAGTCATTCGTGATCGCCATGAATTATTATGATCAGGCGATGATGTCCGCGCCGGAGGCGAAGGAGATTCTGGACAACGTCGCCGAGGCGCTGAATGTGGTTCCGAGCGAAAATCAGGCCGCTCCCGTGGTGTTGCAGGCCGTAAAGCTTTTCGCCGAGCAGGATGCCATTCTGCAGAAGCTGGCGGCCGCGCAGGGGATGTATCGCTGGGGCGCAACCTGGGTCACGGCCAAGGAACTGGAAGAACTGAAAGCCGACGAAGCCCGCGTTAAACAGCAGTTGGACGTCCTGCAGCAGCAAATGGACGTGGTGCAGCAGAAGCTCGGGCAGATCGACGCGGAAATCGATCAGAACCAGGTGCAGATGGACCGCCTCTCCGCCCAGAGCGTGTTCGTGGACCGCTACGGCAATGTGATCCAGATGCCTTTGCCCGATCAGTATTACGCGCTGAAGCGCGACAGCGACGCGCTCACGGCCAGCAAGCAACCGCTCTTGCAGCAGCAGAACGCTCTGCAAAAAAAGGTCGCGGACGTGCAAGCGCAGATTCCGGTTCCAAAATTCACGGGCGTGCAGCAACTGATCGGAGTCGACGGAACTCCCATGCACGATCCGTCAAGCATGGGTGCGACCACCCCATCGAGTCGGGCCGATTAAGCTCAATGGCGTGTTTTCGGACACAATTTAATTCGGGGGCAGATGCAGTTCACTGGTGTCGATTTCCACTGGTTCCTGAATGCAGGATTCGTCGAGCGACACGCGGGCTTCGTCGCGATGGGTTTCGACCATCAGCAGAAGGGCGTTGCGGAGTTTTTTGCGACACTCATCCAGGGATCGACCGTGGGTCATGGTGCCGGGGATTTCCTCGACCCACCCCACGAACCAGCCCGTGGACTCCGGCTTGATGATGGTGTGGTAGGTTTGGCGCATAACATTATAAAACCTTCGACAACCCTGGAGGTCAAGTGATTTTTCCCACTTTGACAGAACCTGTCATTAGATCTGATCGATTAGTCCAGCACCGAGATATATTCACCTCTGACGATGAGATGGAACCGGACTTGGAGAAGCTGACAGTGAATTGATGAGCGTTCAAACCAATCGACCGGCGGCTCTACTTGCCACCAAGGACGGAGTTTTCCGGAAGTACCTCGCTTTTTTGCAACTTTTTTCATTGAAAACGATGGAATTATATGAGTCAAAGACCATCGAACTCACCTTGGAACGGCCCCCTCGGCGAGGAACGAATTTTGCCCTAAACACCGGCGAAAATCTGATGGCTTGGGCAACAATCAGACAATGGCTGGAAATTTTTTGTAGATTGCGAGGTCATCAGGCCGATTGGTTTCCGGGAATCGACAATTTGGAATGTTTGATTCTTAGGATGAGTATGGTATAAGATAAGATAGGTAAACTTAAAGGCAAGCGCCTACGGCGCATTTTCTCCCCTCCGGAAGACACCGTGCAGTAATGCCGGTGTCTTCTTTTTTTATTCTCGCGGAACTTAAACGGTCTTGATAAAGGCGTTGTTACGAAAATATTTGGTATTTGGGTGATTGGGCGCTACTGCGGAGGATGGTATACGGTGTCCTCCATGAAACTTTCGAGGACTTCAATCGGGATAGCGCGCGACATAACGGGTGAAGCGACCTGGGATTCAAACAACGTTCTGCTAAGTTCAGCCAGGACTCCGTTCATTATATTGTCCTACGATGACTGAAAGACCGTGTCCGAGACCAAAACCTTTTACATTATTGACGGCCACGCCCAGATATTCCGGGCCTATTTTGCGCCGTTTCGCGATCTATCCAGCCCAACCGGCGAGCCGACAAAGGCGACCTATGTGTTCACACAATGGCTGCTCAATCTGGTGGAGACCCGCAAGCCAAGCCACCTGGCAATGGTGATTGATACCGGGGACGAGTCGGTGTTCCGCAAGGAGATTTTTCCCGAGTACAAGGCCAATCGCCAGCCGCCGCCGCCGGATTTCCATCCGCAGGAGCAAAAGATTCTGGAGATCGTCGGGGATCTTGGAATTCCCATTTTTGCCAAGCCCGGATACGAAGCCGACGATCTGATCGCCACCATGGTTCGCCGATTGCGCGACAAGGGGTTTGAAACCATCATCGTTTCCAAGGACAAGGACATTCGCCAGCTCATTGACGACAACACCCGGATGTACGATGTGCAGAGCGATTCGTTTACCGACAGCCGGCGGATGCAATCCGAGCTGGGCTATTCCCCCGCGCAGGCGATCGAGGTGCAGACGCTCATGGGCGATGCGATCGACAACGTGCGCGGCATCCCCGGCGTCGGCGAAAAAACCGCCGCCAAGCTCATCGCCACTTACGGAAACATCGACGGAATCCTTCAGAACGTGGACAAGCTCACGCCGAAGATGAAGGAGAATTTCCAGAAATTTGGCGATCGGCTTCCGCTCGCACGGCAACTGGTCACGCTGAAAAACGATGTTGAGTTTGAATTCGACCCGGACAAATGCGTCTTCCCCGGATTGAACGTGGATGCCTTGCGCCCGCACCTGGAATCGCTGGGATTCACCAGTTTACTCAAGCGGCTGTCGCCTGGTGATGAGCCGCCGATTCAGGTGAAGAAGATTAAATCGCCGGCATCGCCGGATCAGGGGCTGTTCGGTTCGATGACCGAATCCGCATCCGAGCCACCAGTGGCGTTAGCGCCGCAAACCTGCGAGGATTGCGATTACAAGCTCGTGCAAACGCCCGAGCAGTTACAGGTCTTTTTGGCGGAGCTAAAAAAACAGAAGCGCTTTGCATTCGATACCGAGACGGATGCCTTGGGCGCGATGGCGTCGTCGCTGGTGGGGATGAGCTTCAGTTGGAAGCCGCGTACCGGCTGGTACATCGCGGTATGCGGGCCGCAGGATTCCACGTTCCTGAAATGCCGGGAGACGCTCGATTTGCTCAAGCCGATCCTGGAGAACCCGGACATCCGGAAGATCGGCCACAATATCAAATACGATCTGCTGGTGATGCGGCAGGCGGGCGTTGAGATTCAGGGCGTGGAACTCGACACCATGATCGCCGCTTTCGTGCTGGATTCCAGCCGGATGCAGTACGGCATCGACCGACTGGCCCTGGACTACCTGAACATCCGCAAGGTCCCCACGAGCGATTTGATCGGCAAGGGAACCAGGCAGATTTCGATGCAGAAAGTGGACCTGAATCGCATCGCCGCGTACGCCGCCGAGGATGCGGATGTGGCCCTGCGACTGGCAGATCTTCTGGAGACCCGGCTCGCCGACATCCCCGAGCTGCGCAAGCTCTGCGATGAAGTCGAAACTCCGCTCATCGACGTTCTGGTGGAAATGGAGGCCAATGGCATCGCGGTCGATCCTTCCATCCTGAAAGAGCAAAGCCAGGTTCTTGGAGTCCGCATCGAGGAGCTGCGCAAAAAAATCTTCGAGTCGGCCGGCTTCGAGTTCAATCCCGATTCCCCGAAACAACTGCAGGAGGTTCTGTTCACCCGGCTCGGATTGAAGTCCGTCAAAAAAACAAAAACCGGACACAGCACCGACGTGGAGGTTTTGGAAAAACTGGCGGACAAGCATCCGGTTCCAAAATTAATTCTGGATTATCGCAGCTTGGTGAAGCTGAAGAACACCTATCTCGACAACCTGACCGAATTCCTCAACCCCCGAACACGCCGGATTCACGCCAGCTTCAACCAGACCGGCGCGGGCACGGGCCGGTTGAGTTGCAGCGACCCGAATCTGCAGAACATCCCGATCCGCACCGATGAGGGCCGGCGGATTCGCCTCGCCTTTGTCCCCGGAGACCGGGAAAAAAATGTGCTCCTGACCGCCGATTACAGTCAGATTGAGCTGCGCATCCTGGCGCATTTCACGCAGGAGCCGGCCCTCCTGCGCGCGTTCGCCGCCGATGAGGACATTCATTCCGCGGTTGCCGCCGAGGTATTCGGTGTTCCGCTGGAACAGGTCACTCGCGATCAGCGGGCGCAGGCGAAAATCATCAATTTCGGCATCGTCTATGGCGTCAGCGCCTACGGCCTGGCGCGGAGAATCGAAGGATTAACCGTTCCCTCCGCCCAGAAACTGATCGATGATTACCACAAACGGTTTCCAGCCATCACCCGATTCCTCAACCAGTGCGTCATGGAAGCGCAGACCCATGGATACGTCAAAACCATTCTCGGGCGGCGCCGTCCGATTTTGGAAATCCAGAGCAATACGCAGGCCATCCACAACATGGGCGAACGCATGGCAATCAACAGCGTCGTCCAAGGTTCCGCGGCCGATCTCATCAAGGTCGCCATGAACAACATTCATCGGCGCATTCAGCGCGAGAACCGTCCAAGCCGAATGCTGCTTCAGGTTCACGATGAATTGGTGTTTGAAACCCCCGCGGCTGCGGTGGAAGCCGAAGCGGAGATGATCCGGCAGGAAATGACCGGCGCGATCCAACTGGCCGCGCCCCTCAAGGTCGAGGTGGGCTGGGGCAAAAATTGGCAGGAAGTGAAATAAATCCATCAGGATAAGCCGTGACTCGCATGATGAACTGGGCTATATTTGAAGCGATCAGGGGCCGCTCATGAACGACCGCTCGCAACAAATCGAGCTTGATCCGCCCTCGGAGGAATTCCATGTTGGCGAGGATCGGCGACCCCGCCTCGAAGAGCCACCGCCGGTTCGGCTCATGTCGATCGAAGACTGCCTGCTCTGGGCGCCGGCGGGCCTGGAACGGCAACTCGATGAGTTCTACGTCGGGCTTTTGAAATTCGAGCGGGAAGAAAACCCCGGCGATGACGATCTGCATCAACTGGTCTACCGAGCTGAAAATTTCCGGGTCAGGATACAGATTCTCGAGGTCCCGGCGTCCCGCGAGGATTTTCGGCCCCTGACTCTGGTCGTGGATTCGCTGAACGATCTGGCCCGGCGATTGACCGAGGCGGAGATTGAATTTCAGCGTCAACGCGGATTGATCCCCGGTCAGGACAGTCTGCTGCTCAGCGATCCCGCCGGGAATCCGGTGTCGATCGGTGAATATCGCGTCGCGATTTAGCGATGGGTGACCGGCGACCTTTGGACGCAATCCGGCGAATAATGTGTTTCACGACAAGCCGATCATCGGAATCACGGGCGGGATCGGCAGCGGCAAAAGCACCGTGGCCGGGATGTTTGGAGAGATCGGCTGCCTGGTCATTAGTTCCGATCGGCAGGTAGAGCAGGCCTATGAAGATCCCGATGTGATCTCGCAAATACGCAAGTGGTGGGGCGATGTGGTGTTACGAGCGGATGGGCACTTGAATAAACGGAAGATATCGGATATTGTATTCAGCGATCCCCAGCAGCGCAAGAAATTAGAAGGGTTGCTGCACCCCCGGGTCGCCAGCCTTCGGGACCGGCGAATGGCCGAAGCGGGGGATGATCCGCAGGTGAGGGCAATAATTTGGGATACGCCCTTGCTATTTGAGGCTGGCCTTCGCGGGGGATGCGACGCGGTTGTATTTGTCGAGGCCCCCGCGGCCCAGCGGCTGGAGCGGGTGGTCAGGGATCGTCGGTGGGATGAAGCGGAACTTCGCCGAAGGGAAAAATCGCAGTGGCCACTGGACAAGAAGAGAGAAATATCCGATTATATTATTGATAACACCGCTGACGCGGATTATGTCCGCGGCCAAGTCAGAGAAGTGCTTTTCCGAATTCTCGCTAAACGATTTCCGGATCAGACCTGACACGAGCGTTAAAAGACTATCTCAAAATGCATTTGGGGCGGATTCGTTCACCGATGCTTTTAATGGAATTAAAGAAACAGGATGGATCGAGCCTTCGATGGACTCCGAGGGTATAATCAATTGATCCAGACCCGGAAGATTGGTCGAGAGTCACACCTTCCCAATAACTTGGAACGGTTCGATACGGCGCGACCCTTAGAATATTAGCTCACAATCAGGAGGCCTTTCATGGCAAAGACAAGCAGCACCCGCCCACGGAGAGCCGGTGGACACCAGTCATCATCCGCGGAGGGTGACGTGCGCGACATCAAGGAAAACGAGATCTCGGCGGTGGCGGTGGATTCCCCCATGGATTCACGCGCACAAGCCGTGGAGGAACAAACCCCCAAGGCGGACGATGCCGCCGAGCGGAGCAACGGCCAGGCCGGCGCCACCGACGACGTCGCCAATTTTGATGCCGAGACCAACGCCAAGTACGAGCAGGTCAAGGGCGGCAAACTCTATATCAAAGACCTCCAGACCATGGACGTGCATAAATTGCACGAGATCGCCAAGGAAGAGGGGATCATCGATTACGTCGGTCTGAAGAAACAGGACCTGATCTTCCAGATTCTCCGCGCTCGCATCCGCCAGAACGGCCTGATGTACGGTGAAGGCGTGCTGGAAATCCTTCCCGATGGGTTCGGATTCCTGCGCAGCCCGGAATACAACTATCTGCCCTGCCCCGATGACATTTACATCAGCCCGAGCCAGATCAGGCGATTTGGCCTGCGCAACGGCCACGTCGTGCAGGGACAGATTCGTCCGCCGAAGGAATCCGAGCGATATTTCGCGCTGTTGCGCGTCGAAGCCATCAATGGCGAAGACCCCGAGCGCATCACCGATACCAGCAACTTCGAGGACCTGACTCCACTGCATCCCAACCGCCGGCTGGTTCTGGAGCACGATGCCAAGGACCTGAACATGCGGATCGTGGATCTGGTGACGCCGATCGGCAAGGGCCAGCGCATGCTGATCGTTGCCCCGCCGCGCACCGGCAAAACCGTCCTCCTGCAAAAGATCGCCAACGCCATCACCAAAAATCATCCGGAAGTGGTGCTGATCGTCCTGCTGATCGACGAGCGTCCCGAAGAAGTGACGGATATGGAGCGCAACACCAAGGCCGAGGTCGTTAGCAGCACATTCGACGAGCCCGCCTCGCGTCACGTTCAGGTGGCGGAAATGGTCATCGAAAAGGCCAAGCGCTACGTCGAGTTCGGCAAAGACGTCGTGGTCCTGCTCGACAGCATCACCCGCCTGGCCCGCGCCTACAACACCGAAGTCCCGCACAGCGGAAAAATCCTCACCGGCGGCGTGGACGCCAACGCCCTCCAGAAACCAAAACGTTTCTTCGGCGCCGCCCGCAACATCGAGGAAGGCGGCAGCCTCACGATCCTGGCCACCGCCCTGATCGACACCGGCAGCAAGATGGACGAAGTGATCTTCGAGGAATTCAAAGGCACCGGCAACGCCGAGTTGCATTTGGATCGCCGCCTGGTGGACAAGCGTATTTATCCCGCCATCGACATCAACTCCAGCGGCACCCGTCGCGAAGAGCTACTGCTCGATGCCAAGGAATTGGAACTCGTCTACCGTCTGCGCCGCGTGCTGAGCGATATGAGCCCCGTGGAGTCGGTGGAGCGTCTGAAAGGCCAGTTGACGAAAGTGCCGAGCAATGCGCAGTTCCTGCTGACGATGAATTTGGATTGAAGCCCCGGGCCGGCGTTGCTTTCGAGCTATCATTTCACCCTGATCCCAACACCCACGGCGCCACCGTGGGTTTTTTGCGCATACAATCCCCGTTATGTGGCAACGTTTCCCACCCCGGATGCGGCGCGCATTAGTCGCCGCACTGGACGAAGCCGCCCGTCACGGACGCGACGTCGCCGACGCTGAGGATTTGCTCGCGGGCATCGCCGCCGATCCTGAAAGCGCCGGGGCTTATCTCCTCGAACAATGCGGCGTCGATTCTTCCCGCATTCTGACGCGCGCGGAACCGACTGCCGGTAATGGGTCGCCCACTCTCCGCCGGGCGCATCAACTCGATGAATCCTCGCTACGAATCCTGCGAACGGCCTCCGACGAGGCCACGCGACTCCATCACGAGCACGTCGGCACCGAGCATGTCATCGCGGCTCTTTCCCAGGCCGCCGATCTTGAGGTGGGAAAACGGCTCAATGAAGCGGGGATGACCCCGGCGCGCGCCGAGGAAGCGATCCATCGCTGGATCGCCGATGGAATGCCCCGGCGGCGGGGCGGGTGGGGATGGAGGCCGGTTCGGCCACGAATTCTGGCTGCGGCATTGCGACCATTGCAAAAGGCCCTGCGCGTGCCGCCGCTTCTCTGGAAAATTTACGCTCAAAAAAGTCTCGCTCATCCGCGTTTCGTATCCAATCCATACCCGCTGTACGCCTGGCTGCGTCAGCATGAGCCGGTGCGGAAGGATCCGCTTGCGCCGGTGTGGATTTTGACGCGTTATGACGATGTCGCCGAGATGTTGCGAAACCCGCAGTTTCTCAAAGATCCCTTCGCGCCCCAGCGGCTTCCCCGGCTGGTTCGAAATCAGCTCGGCGTTTCCGAAGAGGAATCGCGCGTGGAAGCCGAGGTGGTTTCGATGCTGTTTCTCGATCCGCCCAATCACACCCGCGTCCGCGGCGTTTTCGCCCGCGCGTTCACGCCGACATCTTTGGCCGAGCTTCGGCCCAGGATCGAGTTGATCACCCGCCAGCGGATCGACCTCATCGCCAAAGCCGGTCGGATGGACCTCATCGCCGACCTGGCGTATCCGCTGCCGGTGATCGTCATCGCGGAGATGCTCGGTTTTCCGCCGGAAGATTATCCGCGGATCAAGCAGTGGTCCGACCATTTGGCGGCAGCGCTATCGCTTCGCCCCACATCGGATCAGCAGGCCCGCGCTGCCCGCACCTGGACGGAATTTCGTGAATATTTCGACAAGGTTGTATTGCTGGCTCAAAGCCAACCCGGCAACTCGCTGTTGCCGCGACTTTTGGAAGCGGAACGCGAATCGAACGGGCTCAATCGCGAGGAGTTGTTCACCAATTGCGTTCTGTTGTTGTCGGCCGGGCATGAAACCACGACCAATCTGATCGGTAATGCCATGCTGGCCTTGCTTGGGAACCGGGATCAATGGGAATTGCTGGTTCGCGAGCCGGAACTGATTGAATCCGCAGTGGAGGAGGCATTGCGTTATGACTGCCCCGTGCAATGGACCAGCCGGCTCGCCGGAGAACCGATCGAAATCCGCGGCCAGTCCATTTCACCCGGCGAAATCGTTCTGGGCGCTCTTGGCGCCGCCAATCGCGACCCCGAAAGATTTCCCGATCCCGATCGTCTCGACATCCGCCGATCCGACAACCGCCATCTGGCGTTTGGCTCCGGCATTCATTATTGCCTTGGAGCGGCCTTGGCGCGCGTGGAAGCGACGATTGCCATTCAAGAATTGGCAACACGATTCCCAGCGCTTCGGCTCGCCAGACACCGAATTCGATGGCTGAAGGGGTTGACGTTCAGGGGGGTTAAAGCGCTTCCGGCAGTGTTGCGATAGAATCAAAACAGGCGTCACAAGCGGCGACTCTAAACCGTCGGCGGAGTTTCCGGCTCATCCTCTTCAATCGTGATCGATCTCCCAATATCCTCCGCCGCGGTCTGCCGGCCGATGGACGCTTTCAGATCGCTCGTTTTCCCTCGCGGCTCTTTCTTTTCCTTCACTTTGTGCACGGCCAACTCAATCGGAAGATCATCGGGAATATAAAGAATTCGATGGCAACTGGGGCAGAACATCAGCTCATCTCGGCCGTGCAATTTGTTGTAGACATCGGTCACCAGGTCCATGTTGCAGGCGGTGCAGACATATTCCTCCCGGCGGCGATCGGGCTTGGCCAAGGCGCTCATGGCTTCGCCTTCGAAGCGATCCGCCAGCCGCTCGAACGCCTGCCGGGCCTGGGGCGTGACCCCCGCGGCGGATTTGTCGCGCGCCGGCCGCAGGGAATCGACCTCCGCCTGCAATTGCTTCACCCGGTCCCCGATGTCCGTTCGGATTGATTCCAGCTTCGCCTTCTCAACTTCCAGGGCGGCCGCCATCTCCTTATTTTCCGCCTGGGCCTTCTCGATCGTCTCCATGACCGCCAGCAGGCTTTCCTCGGATTTTCCCTTGTCCACTTTTTCCGTGTTGATCTCGATCAGAAATGTCTGATATTCGCGATTGTTGCTGGCATTCTGCTGCTGGGCCCGCAGCCGCTCGATTTTCGCCTCCCGGGTTTTCAGATCCAGCTCAAATTGCCCCGCCTGTGATTGCTGCTCCTTGAGCGTCGCCTGCCCCAGCCGCAGTCGTTCAGCCAGCTCAGCCACTTTGCGTTCCTGTATTCGGGCATTCCTGCTGACGGCATCAAGTCTGGCCTGGGCTTCGCGGAGTTTCTGATCGGCTTGATATAGTTTGACAAGAGCGATATTGATCGGACCCATAAGGGAACACCTCGCACGACCACTCGACTATAGGCGTCTCCATTATGGCAAATACCGAGCGGATGGAAAGGGGTCATCGTGAATTTACACCCGTCAGTGGTCCGTCAGCCTTGAATTGAGGGGTGATATTTAGCGGGCGACCGCAGGTCGCCGGGTTCGCCGCGCGATTCGCGCCCTTCAAATAACGCTGAACGGACTCCTATCGCCAAATTAAAATCCCGCAACAATACATCACGGATTCGCAAAACACTGGCCCGGATCAACCGACGAATCGATGACCCCCAGATTCGCCAGTTGCAC
>Ga0302326_10018993_pt1 | contig 14228 bp, 20 predicted proteins | sample Palsa_T0_3_FD_202264 | JGI IMG/M metagenome (GOLD analysis project Ga0302326, IMG submission 202264) | Peat permafrost microbial communities from Stordalen Mire near Abisko, Sweden - Palsa_T0_3 | ecosystem: Environmental > Terrestrial > Soil > Palsa > Peat permafrost | place: Sweden: Abisko... | reverse complement strand
CCTTTGCTGAACTCTTCGGAGAGGACGCACCGCGGGAGAAGGGGTCGGTATGGGCTCTGAATCGGGTGGATGGGCAGATCGTGAGCTCGGCGTATCTTGCGCCGGCGCAACCGGGCCGATCGTGACTGTCAGTTCTCGTGGTCTTCCCGGGCGAAACCATGAGCGGTTCGTCCTTCGCACCCGGCGAGTGCCGTTCGTGTAGTTCGATGAACCCCATTGCGATCAGGGCGATTGAAGCGATGGTGGCACCGGTGGTTCTGATCACGACCGCGGCCATTCTCTCAGGAGGCATCCTGTCGATGTACGGGTCGGTCAACGACCGAATGCGTGCCATGAATCGCGAGCGCCTCGAGAGCTTGACGAGTGATACCGGGACCTTTCTGTCGGTCAGCGTCTTGCCTGCGAGTAGTCGGGAACGACTCGCCCAGATCGACATTCAACTGCCCATGCTCCTTAACCGTCACCGTTTGCTGAAGAACGCGGTACTTGCCATATTCGCCGCCATCGGCGTCCTCGTTCTGAGCGTCATTGTCATCGGAGCGGCGGTGACGAGCGGCTCGGGCCGGGGTGGGAGTCGCCGCTCTCGCGCTGGTTCTGGCCGGGACTACGACACTCCTGGTCGGTCTTCTGATGGCCACTCGGTCTATCCTGATGTCTCAGGACGCGATCGACTCCGAGATACGACGCGCGCTTTCACTTGGATCCTGATCTCCATCGTTAGCGAGCAACGCAAGGACCCACTCCCGAAAGGGTTCATCTCGGCCCCGGGCCCGGGCGTGGCCCAATGCCATTACGGGCGTGTGGAAAACGAGTTGGCGGGTATTGGGTTTATCAGCGGGACAGAAAGGCAGAGGTGGAGGTGTCACGTGGCGAAGTTCATTACAATCGGTTATGGGGACGACTCGGGATACGAACGCACGAGAGCGGACCTCAAGGTTGCCGCTCATGCGTACGACGATTGGCTTGTTGAACGCGGCGCAATCGTCGGTGTCGCGGGGAGGCCCATCCAAGTGAGGAACCACGAGAACAGCGGACTACACACCGATGAGGGCGCCTACCTGCGTTCCGACCTACCCATCGCGGGGTTTGCATTGATAGAGGCGAGCAACGCAGAAGAAGCTGTCAAACTCGTAGCGGAAACTCCGTGCGCCGTCGCCTACGGAGTCGTCGAGGTGTGGCCCCTGATTATTCCCCTCGACGACTAAGGACCCAGCCCGGTCGGGCGGAAGGACGGCGTTGGAAGCCTCGCAGGTCAGTCTTCGATGAGAACCCGTTCCCATAGTCTGGGGACGCGCCAGACGAACAGCAGGGTACCCACCACGCAGGCTAGACCGCCTGACCACACGGCGAACTGCGGTCCGCCAATGGCGGCGGCGAAGCCGGACTCGCCGTCACCCAATCGGTTGCCCGAGACCGCTGCGGCGTAGAACGTGCCCGACAGGCGTCCCTGCAGGTGCTCAGGAGTCCGCTGCTGGAGTATGGCGATGCGAAACACCGTTCCAAAGACGTCGGCCGCGCCGGCGAGGCCCAGCAGACATAGTCCGATCCACAGAATGGGAACCACACCGAAGACCGCGATGGCCGATCCCCAGCCCAACATGCAGACGACGAGGGCGCGACCCTGGGAACGGATCCGTCGTGCCCATCCACTCAGCAACGAACCGATGAGGGCACCGGCGCCCGGCGCTGCGAACAACAGCCCCACAGTCCCTGCCCCACCATGGAATAGTTCGACCCCGAGTGCAGGAAAGACGGCTCGCGGCATACCAAAGGTCATCGCGATCAGATCGATTCCGAAGGTGGCCATCAAGAGTTGTTCCGAACGCAAAAATCGCAGCCCTTCCATAACGGAGCGAATACCGATAGGTGTGCCTCCCCGCGCAGGTGGGAGTGCGGGAAGCATGATGGCGGCGACCAGCGCGGCACCGTACGAAATGACGTCAACGGTGTAGACAGCCCCCAGACTGAGGCCGCTGATGATGAGACCTGCCAACAGGGGGCCGGCGACGACGGCCACGCTGGTTACAAGGGACTGAAGGGCGTACGCGCTGGGCAGATCTTCTGCAGGGAGGATCATCGGCATGACTGCCAGTCGTGTTGGGAAATCCAGACCCTGAAAGGCGGCGGACGCTGAGGTGGCGACGAATAGCACCCATAGCTCGGGGTGAGGCGAGAAGGCATTGAGGGCGAGCCCACCGCTCGCAGTGGCAAGCATCACCTGGGCCAAGATCAAAACCCGTCGACGATCCAGAGAGTCCGCGATGGCGCCCCCACTCAGGGCCCCGACCAAAGTCGGAGCGAGCTGGACCAAGCTGACAAGACCCACGACCAACGATGATCGCGTCAGAACATAGGCTTGGTACGCGACGCCCACGACCGTCAGTTGGCTGCCGACGCTTGACACCGTGAGTCCGAACCAAAGTCTCCGAAACTGCGGGTGCCTTCGCAGCGGCGTGATATCAAGAAGTATGGAACGCACGCAAAAGTGTAACTATGGTCGTCACGCTCGGAACCTCCTTGAAATCACGACACGGAGGCATGGTCGCTGATCCCCGCGGTACCCCACCCGGTTAGCCCTTCAAGAGACAAGGGGCTCATCGGTAGTTCCGTCGTCGTGATTAGGTCGATTGAGCACCGTCATCTTGTCGTCAAATGGAGCACATGCTCCGGCTTCGTCAGTAAGGTTCTCCAGCCTTCGCAGCTCGCCCCAACGAGCTGTCCCGGTTCGCTGCCGGGACCGCGGGCACCACATAATCAAATTGCGAGTGAAGCCGCGGGTCTCCGGGAGGGCGGGCAGCTCGGTTCTGGAGCGGATCAGGGCGAATTATCGGGGAGAACATCGAGGTCGAACTCGTCCATGACACGGAGAGGGGTTGCCATTTGGTTGCTTCTCACTTCCCGTTAGCCTTGACACGTCCAGGAGCGTGGCGGACCGAGGCGAGGACGGATTGCCCGCACTCGGCAATCCTGGGCGGGCGGTGCGGGCTATCGTCGGTCGCGGTCCCGATCGGAGGCATCACCATGGCCAAGCTCCTCTACGTGGCGAACACCTCAGTCGATGGCTACACCGAGGACGGGGTCGGTGGCATCGATTGGGGTGCCCCTGATGAGGAGTATTTCAGCTCCATCAACGACCTTGAGCGCTCGGTCGACACCTATGTCTACGGACGCCGCATGTATGAGGCGATGATCTTCTGGGAGACCGCACCCATCGCTGACCAACCACCCTGGGTCGTGGACTTCACCACCATCTGGCGAGCGGCCGACAAGGTCGTCTTCTCGAAGACCCTGGCATCGGTGTCGAGCGGTAGGACCACCCTTGAGCGGGAGTTCGACGTCGAGGCGATTCGGCAGATGAAGGCTGGCGGAACCCACGATCTCACGGTGGGCGGAGCTGATCTCGCTGCCCAAGCAATTGGGGCGGGCTTGGTGGACGAGTGTCACTTCTTCATCTGGCCAATCGTGCTAGGAGGCGGCAAACACGCCCTCCCTGGACACGCGCGCCTCGACCTTCAACTGCTCAATGAGCGGCGCTTCCTCAGCGGAGTCGTTCACCTTCACTATCGCATCACCCAGTGAGGATCTTCTGGAACCATCCGCAAGGTGCCGATCCCTGTGGTTGCAGCGGGATCAGCAAACCGTTCCCTAAACCCCGATCCCCGATCTAATGTTGGTGACGATGGCTGACGGTGCTGCTGTCCCTAGCGACGAGGACCACGACAATGCGGCTCGCCTGGGGTTGCTCGGTCTGACCGCGGTACACGGTCTGGAGTCGACCATGGAGCGGCTGGCTGCCCTACATCCCCGCAACAACACGTTCCCAGCCGAGGTTCAGCTCGAGCTCGCCGGTGAGGCCATTGCAGAGTCCGGGGCGTCACCGGCCGAGCCCATCGTGTACGAAGGGATCCGCAATCGCTATCTCCCCGAGTACGACTTCCGTGGAAAGTCGTCACAGCACAAGAGCCACTACGCCCTGATGGCCGCCGCCATGGTCAGGGCCGGCGTCTACCCCGATCTCGTCGACGAGGCATACGGGTGGGGCCCAGACGACATGTGGGATTACGCCTTCTACGCCCTGTTGCTCTACGCCCGGGTCGCTTCCGAGCGGACGGGGCGACCGCTTGAGCCATTGGAGCCGCGATAGCGAAGCGCCGTGGCATCGAGCTGGGCTCCGCCGGGAATTCCTAGTCATCGGCGCAGAATTGTCGCCTGCGAATTCTGACCCCCACGTATCCTGGCTGCCTTATTCAACCAACCAGTTGCATACATCCATCTTCTGGTCTACTATTCAACCCGATGGTTGAACAGGGGATGTCCGGGGTCGAGATCGAGGATCGCAGGCTGAACGCTGTGTTCTCAGCCCTCGCCGATCCGACTCGGCGGGCCATTGTGGATCGGCTTGCGACCGGAGAGGCGACCGTTGGCGAACTGGCGCAGCCATTCACCATGAGCTTTCAGGCTGTCTCCAAGCACTTGCGGGTGCTGGAGCAGGCCGGGCTGGTCGACAGGAGTCGAAGGGCGCAGCAACGACCGTGCCGCTTGCGACCGGAGGCATTGGCTTATGCCAGCGGCTGGCTGGGCGACTATCGCAGGCTCTGGACAACTTCCTTCGACCGCCTCGACGACCAACTCACGAATCAGGAAGGATCAGCACAATGACAGACCGAGAGCCAAACATCTCGATCACACGCACGTTCAATGCTTCGCCGAAATCCGTGTTCGAAGCATGGACGGACCCGACTGCGTTTGGCCGCTGGTTCGGCACGGAAGCCACAACTGTGGAAGATGTCACCATGGATCTTCGGGTCGGCGGTGCCTGGAGCGCCCGGATGATCCTCGATGACGGCACGGAGATCGGTTGGCATGGTTCGTATCTTGAACTGGAAGCTCCGCATCGACTCGTCTTGAGTCTGAGTGACCGTCCGGGTAACCAGTTTGAACGGGTAACTGTGGATCTCAAAGAGATCGATGGCGGGACGGAGATGACCTTCACCCAGACAGGAGGCCACATGCCGCCGGAGAACTACGCTCAAGCTGAGGCAGGATGGCGATCGTTCTTTGACGACCTGTCGAAGGGTTTCTCCGGCTGACATGTCGCCCACTCCTGGCAATCGGAGGCAGGCTGGGTTCTATCCAGCGAATGCTCCCGACTATTCTCGTCTGCGTGGCCACCCCTCCGACGCTCTACGAATGGGCCGGAGGGATGGACGCCTTTTCCCGCATGATCAATGCCTTCTACGACCGAGTGGAGCAAGACGAACTTCTATCGCCATTCTTCCCCGGTGGGGTTCACGAGGACCACCGTCGTCATGTGGCCATGTGGTGGGGCGAAGTCTTCGGCGGTCCCGCTCAGTACACGGAAGACCTCGGTGGCTACGAGCGGATGCTGAGCAAGCACCTGGATCTGGGTATCACGGAACAGCAGAGATTCCGCTTCACCATACTGATGCGCTTGGCTGCGGACGACGCCGGGATGCCTGATGACGCCGAGTTCCGATCAGCGCTCGTTGCCTACCTTGAATGGGGCACCCGTATCGCCCTCGGGAACTCCGAGCACGGCGCAACGGTGATGGAACATGCTCCGGTCCCGAGATGGGGCTGGGGTGAGGCACCTCCCTATCAGCCGTAGGGCAGCCCCAAAGCTATTCGGGGTGGCTTGTGATGTTGATAACCGTGCCATCGGGGGCACGAACGAAGAACCGTCGCAGACCCCATGCCTCTTTCGTGAGCGGATAGACGATCTCGTAGCCACGTCGCTTGGCCTCCTCATATGCCTCGTCCACGCCGGAGCCGACATGAATCGAGATGGCCGAATCTTCGGGGGCCGTGGCATCGCTGGTGACAAGTTGAACCTGGGCTTTGCCATCCGGTGATTGGTAATGCGCAACCCACCCCATGTTGAATCCCTCGACACTCAACCCGAGATACTCGGTGTAGAAGTTACGGGCCGTTTCAATATCAGCGACCGGAAGGTTCGCAACAACGCCGGATACTTGCATCTATCCTCCTAAACCGAATCGAACCTCGGGAGCCACACACTCGAACACTATGCCCCCGACGAGTTATCCACACCTTCTATGTGGCGGTAGTCCGCCGCTCACGTACCGGTGAACGGGGCCACGTCGCTCGATTGCGGTCCATCCAGATGTCGGGCGCTCGATAGGACCCCACGGCTGCGAGGTTCCCTACTTGGGGGTCGCGTTCAAGGCTTCCGTAATGTCGTTTATCGCTGCCTGCTCGGACTCGCTTACTTCCTGACCATGCTCTCGGTGAGCAGCTGCGACCCTGTGGGACAGCGTTACGATGAACCGGCGGTATTGTTCGACCTCTTCCGGCTCGGCCGTTCTCTGAAGAATAGCCACCGAATCGCGCACGTGTTCCAGTCCGTGTTGCTTGAGTTCTTCGGGAGAGTGATAGTGCGTGTGATCCCGCTCAGGTTTCGCCGCGACGATCGCATCGAGAAGCTCGCTCTTGCCGTGCTCTTGGCGTGCCTCGACATAGGCCTTGGCCATGGCGATGGTCTCGCGAAACGAGCCGCCTCGTTGGGCAGTGACCACGACCATCCCGGCACTTGGTGGGGCTTCCAGGATCAACTGCCATTCCTCAGCTGTAAAATCAGACTTCGAAGTCATTGTCTAGTCTCCGATCTCTACCAATCCGCCCTTCCTTCATGCACCGTAGTGTCTGGGTCGATAGGCGTGTGGCATCGCAGCACTCGAGAGTCTCCGCCCAATTTCGGAGTTGCTGACGAAATCTGCGGGAGTCACCTCGGGTGCCTCGAGGATCGACCGTGGCGACGGTAAGCACTGTATGGTCCATGGGCATGGACCCCCTGGTCGCCCACCAGCGGGCGCAGGACACCTTCGCCCATGTGCTTGTCAACGTGACATCCGATCAGTTGTCGTCACCCACGCCGTGTCCTGAGTGGGATGTGAGGGCCCTCATCGAGCATGTCATAGCGGGCAACCAGCGAGTCGTAGAGCGAGCCGGTGGCCAAGTGGCGCCACTTCCCGAACACCTCGGCGCCGCCCACCGCGCCTCTGCCAGGACGGCGCAGGAGACCTTCGCTGAGCCCCAGGCCCTAACCCGCACCTACCGGTTGCCCATCGGAGAACTTCCGGGCACCGCATTCATCGAGTTGCGGACAAGTGACCTTCTCGCCCACGCCTGGGACCTCGCCATCGCGACCGGACAGCCGACCGACCTCGACTCGGAACTGGCGGAATACGTACTCGCGTTCTCGAAGCAGATGATGAGCCGCCCTGGGCTCCGCGGTGATGGTCGTCCATTCGGTGAGGAGCAGCCCAGCGGCGACGAGCGCCCAGCGGCGGACCGAGTCGCCGCCTTCCTCGGCCGCGAGTTGCGCTAAGGAGAGATCAATAGTCGCCTCACCCCGGAACAGGGGCACTTAGCTACCGGTATCGATCAGGTCGAGTTGAGCTGGCCTCGAAGGTGTCTCTGGAGCCGGTGATCTCGGTTCCCGAACCCCAGCCGGATCATCGCCCTCGGTCTAGTTTCACAGGGCGCTTCTATTCGACCGATGGGATCAGTCTCGAACCCCGCCCGACGTCCGTGGACGGTCCGCCAGTGTGGATTGGCAGTTGGGGTTCGTCTGCTGGTCTGCGTCGCGTCGCCCGGTTGGGAGAGGGATGGCTGGCCTCGGCCTACAACACAACGCCCGCGCTGTTTGCCGAGGCATGAGCGGCCCTGGGGGACCTGCTAATCCAAGAGGGCAAGGATCCGTTGCTGTTCCCAAACGCACTGGCCACCATGTGGTGCTATATCACCGAGGACTCGGCTGAAGCTGCCCGCATCCTCGAGGAAAGGGTCGCACCTGCTGTCCATCGGCCGATGGACCTACTCCGAGACCGCCTGGCGGTCGGCCCTGCCGAGCGGTTCGCGGAACAGCTCAACGCCTTCGCTGCGGCAGGCGTCCAGCGGGTTTTCATCTGGCCGGTTGCTGACGAGACATACCAGCTCGAACGATTTGTCGCCGAGGTTCTGCCAGTGATCGACGGGTGACCATAAGACGAGCTGAAGGAGCCGGCAACAGGCTTCGCCGTCGGTCCCACCGCGCTGGCGTCGTCTCAACCGCTACTTCGCTCGCGAGGTCTAGGGCCTTCTACCTCACGACAGATCAGGGCTTGACAGCCCGTAGAAAATCGAACGGGGGCATCCTTGGGGACCTTTGGTACTGGATTCAATACCCGAATAAAGCCACACTGGCGCCATGGCAGATGAACTGGGATTGGCACAGAGATGGCGGCGTAGTCCTCTACTCCCATGGGTCCGCGTTTCCGGCGGTCTGCTGCTCGTCCTCGCCGGTATCTGGCTCGTGGTCGCTGGTCCGCTGTTCCACCGCCAATGGCTCGACATCATTGGTGGGATCTTGCTCGTCCTGGGCGGCTACCTCTTCAGTATCGGCGTCAAAGGCCTGCGTCACGCAGAATTTTGATGCCGACGGGTGGAACCCCGGATCCGGCGATTCGGAGGCTCGCTGTGGATTGTTCGATTGGCCTATTTCCGCCCCAGCCTTCGACCCACCAGAACTGCATGCGGATCTGCTCCCGGACGTCGGCCATCCTCAGACTTCGTTGCCTTTGTCTTCGAGGTCCGCGGCCATGGTGTCGTAGCCAGCACTCGTCAATATTCGGCGCAAGTCCACGAGTTGTTGTCCGTCGATGTCCTTGTCACTCGGACGCCTGAGAACCTCAGTCTCGTGGCCGATGCGGAACAGAAACATGTCGTCGTGCTGTTGTTCGATGGATCCGACCGCCTCGAGCAATGATACGACATCGTGCCATTCGACGTTGTGGTTCGTCTTCTTCTGAAAGATCTGTAGCAGGGTGTCTCGATGATGGCCGCTGAGATGCTCGGGCCCTGAGATTGACGACATCGGGATCCTCTCGTCGTGGTGAAGACCTAAATGTAGCGGGAGTCCCCGGTTTGCGCGAGACCTCGAAGGTCTCAGCCATTGCCGCACGGTTGCCGGCGTCCAGAGATGATCTTCTCGAGCCTCTCCAGGCTGGCCGTCATGGACTCAAGGAGCGAATTGTTCCCGTTGATCCACGCCCCGCCATCGCGCAACAGGGATTGGCGGATCTCCTCCGTCACGATGCCATAGTCAAATACCTCCGTGACGATGGTGGCATCGTCACCGTCCGGAGTGAGGATGTAGCCCCAGCGATAGCCCGCAGGGATGCCGACTTTAAATGGATCATCACCCTCAGCCCGAGAAGGATCTCCGGGAGCCGGTTCCCAAAATATACGCCGATCTGGCTCGAACTCCACCACATAGTTGAGCATGAGATAGTCGTCTCCGAGCCGATGCATCTTCATGGTGAAGGTGTCGCCCACGTCGGAGATGGGACGGTCGGAAACGGCTCCTTGGAGCATGTCGGATCCGTCGAAATCCATGTGACGTTGCGGATTCGCCAGGATCTTGAATATGAGGGCCGCCGATGCTTCGATTCTGCGTGACACTTCGACCGGCTTGCTTTCCTCTGTCATCGTCCAGTCCCCTCCTTCTCTGCCCCTGCACTCTGCGTCTGCTCTGATTTCGAACGACCCTGCATCTCCCAATTCTTGCCCTCCAGCACAAAATCGCGAGTACCGCCGGCGCTTACATCAGCAGTCTCTAGGCGGCGACCTCGGCGAGCAGAACGTCGATCTGGGACATGCACGCCTTCAGTCCTTCGGCCACACCCATGGCGATCGCTTGCTCCATCCCTTCGAGCGAGTCGAAATGCGTGGTGAGGATCATGCGCGTCGTATCGCCCGCCGCTTCGATGTCGATCTCCATGCGAGTCATGGAATTGCCGTCGCTTGGCGTTCCGTCATCTTCGACGATGGCGTCTTCGACCACGAGCCTGGTCGGCGCGTCGACCTCGATCACGTTCCAGGTGCCGTCGAACCTATCGCCGCCGTCGGGGCCGGACATGAAATAGGTGATCGTGCCACCCGGCGTTAGGTTGTGATGCTCGAAGGTGGCCGGGAATCCTGGCGGACCCCACCACCGCTCAAGCAGGCGCGGGTCGGCCCACAGCTGCCACACGTTGGTGATGGACGTCTTGAACTCCGCAGTGATGACCATTGTCATGGCCTCTGCGTTCTTGTCGACATTCCAAACGGTCATTTACTTTCCTTCCCAGTGGTTTCGTTGAGGACGTCTTCGAAGCGTTCGAGGCGGGCCCGCCACACCGTTTCGAGTTCATCGAGGAGTTCGTGCGCGCGACGAAGTTGGTTGACCTCGCCGTGCACGAGTTGTTCCCGACCGCTCCGGTGCTTTGAGACCAGACCGGCGGCGACGAGGACCTCGACGTGCTTCTGCACCGCGGTGAGGCTGATCGGATACAGCCGGCCGAGCTCGCTGACGGAGCGCTCACGATCGAGAGTCCGCGTGACGATGTTGCGCCGTGTTGCATCGCTGAGCGCGAAAAACAACCGATTGGTCTGTGTCTCGCGCTCCAGGATTTCTACAACCATTTGGTTGTAGAATACACCTCCCGCCGTCGATGTCAACTGGGCAACGCTAACGGTGCCCGCTGGGGAGGTTGTGCCTGGGGGCGAGGCGCAGGGGTCCGTGACCGACGCCACGCACAACAACGCTCGGCGCCTAGAGGCGAACTGGGGCACTCTCCTGCGGCATATGCCCGACCGTGAGGGACTCAGAAGATTCGCAGGTCCCCCCGTCCCTGGTGCTTCCCGACCCCCCCGGAGTCCAGTGAGACAATGGCTGGCGTGCGGAGATCCCTTCTGCTCCGCCTGGAGGCACACGATGGGACACAAGGCAGCGGTGGAACTCGTGCTCGACTGTGCAGAGCCACACAGGCTCGCCAAGTTCTGGCGCGAGGCGCTCCACTATCGCGACTACTACGCGGATGAGAACTTGGCTGTGCTTGTTCCCAGGGAAGGGATCGCTTCACCGCTTCTCCTTCAGGGCGTCCCCGAAGCCAAAGTCGGCAAAAACCGTATGCATCTCGACATTGTGGTTGACGACATCGAAGCCGAGGTCCACCGACTGCGAGGACTTGGCGCTCATTCCATCGACGAACGCTCGCAGAGCTTCGGGGGGACCCGCTGGGTCAGAATGACGGACCCAGAGCAGAACGAGTTCTGCGTCTCCACAGGTGTCGAGTGGTAAAGGTAAAGGCTTGCTGCTGCTGGCACGATCGCCAGTCCCTTGTCCAGCAATCGGCCTAAGTCGACACGCTCCGGCCTGGGGATCGGGGACACCCTCAGGTCAAACTGCGGCTTCGCCCACGTGATGATGCCTCGCGGCCTGTCGTGGATCTAGGCTTCGCTTCGAAACAAGGAGGAACGAAAGTGGACCGTGAGCAGCTCAGAGCGACTCAGGCACCACTGAAGGCTCAGTACCGGGACGACCCAGCGCGAGCGTTCATCACGCTTCACGCTGACGGAAGACTCGGAGATGAGGATGTCTCATGCTCGGTGGCGACCGGTCGGGCGATGGTGGAGGCTGGGTTGCATCCTGCAACGGGTGGCGACGGTGCTCTGGCCTGTTCCGGCGACATGCTCCTCCAGGCACTCGTCGCGTGTGCCGGAGTGACGCTGCGATCGGTCGCGATCAACCGGGGACTGACCGTCGGGGGGAGCATCCGGGCCGAGGGCGACCTTGATTTCCGGGGTACCCTCGGTGTCCAACGCGACGCCCCGGTCGGCTTCACGGCCATTCGGCTGCACTTCGATCTCAATAGCTCGGCCACGCCCGAGGAAGTAGCCGATCTGGTCTCCACGACCGAGCGCTACTGCGTTGTGCTGCAGACGCTGGCCGGGACACCGAGCATCACGGTTGGCTCCGAGGCTCGATCCTCAAAATGAGCAATGCAACGAGGGGGGCAGGCCCCCCTCCCGGCGAAGTGCCGGACAGTCCCGGCGACTGAGGCAGTCGCAGATCGATTTGATCTGTGCGGCGGCACCCTCAACAAGCCGCCACTCGAGCAGGATTCTGGCGGATGTGTGCGGATTCTGGCCTAGGTTCGCGCCATGACGGCATTCATCAAATACGTGACATTCGACTGTGCTGATCCACGAGGGCTCTCAGCTTTCTGGTCAGAAGTCACCGGCTACCAATCCGTAGCCGAAGAGGATGACTTCGCGGCTCTGGCTGCACCTGACCACCGAGGCGTCCGGGGGATCTTGTTCTGGCGCGTTCCCGAGCCCAAAACTGCGAAGAGCCGAATGCACGTCGACCTGGCCACCAAGAACCCGCAAAACGAGATCGAGCGCCTCCTCGCTCTTGGCGCGACGAAGGTCGAGTATCGAGAGGGCAACGGTAGTAGCTGGACGGTCATGCTTGATCCTGAGGGCAACGAGTTCTGCATAGGGTGAACCGCTACTGCGCCCTCCCTCCGGGCGCTTTCACTGCCGGCATTCGGGGCTACCTAGGGGCTGGCGCCCCGACCGGTGATTTTGCGACCGACAGGCCGAGCCCGGCATAGTCGCCGAGCCTGGCCAGGGCTACCAGCCCCTCCGACCTGTGGCCTGGATCGTCCGATCCCTATTGTGATGGACGTGAGCAAAGGCGTGAGAGTCCTCGCCGTGAGCGCGATCGCTGCGCTGACTTTGCTCCTTCAGGGGTGTACCGGCAGTTTGGGCCGATTGCACTCCGAGCGACACAACCAAAACGACGAAGCCCAGGGCAACAAGAGTGCTTGAGTTCGTGGCCCGACCGGTCAACAAGATCGCACTACCGGTGACGTTGCCGATGACCGTCCAGATCCACCAAGTTCGGAGCGACCGGGGTGCCATGGAGTCATTCCTCCGATAAGCCGGTGCCACAATTGGATCGACGTATGCTCGATCATGGTCAACGGTCAGTGCTGAGGAGGGTAACGACGTGGGTGGAGTTCTGGAGGCCGACTATCTCGTCGTCGGTGCCGGCGCGTCCGGTATGGCATTCGCTGATTCTCTGATCACGTCATCCGATGCCGAGGTGGTGATCGTTGATCGTCGTCACGGCCCCGGCGGCCACTGGAACGATACCTACCCGTTCATACGATTGCACCAGCCTTCGGCGTACTACGGCGTCAACTCGATGCCTCTCGGGGCCGACACCATTGACGCCTCGGGCGTCAACGCCGGGATGTATGAACGTGCGTCCGGGAACGAGCTCTGCGCGTATTACGAGCGCGTCATGAAAGACCACCTGCTTGCTTCCGGCCGAGTCCGATTCTTCCCGCAGTGCAACTATATGGGCGGCGGCGAATTCGTTTCGCTGCTGACTGGTGACCGCCATGAGGTTTTGGCCCGCAAAGCCGTCGTTGACGCGACCTACCTCGAACCGACCGTTCCTGCCACGTCCAAGCCTCCATTTGAGGTCGCCGACGGAGTGCACTGCGTGCCGGTGAACGAGCTTGCCCGCGTGCCGGAGCCGCCGGACGGGTACGTGATCGTCGGCGCTGGCAAGACCGGCGCCGACGCAGTCCTTTACCTGCTGGAAAACGGCGTTCCGCCGGCCCTCATCCGATGGATCAAGCCGCGTGAAGCGTGGTACCTGAACCGCGCATTTACTCAAGGCGGCGAGTTGCTCGGCACACTGTTCGATGGGCTGGCACAGCAGCTCGAGGTGTGCGCTGAAGCCGATTCCGCGACAGCCCTCTTCGACCGGCTCGGTCAGACGCGGCAGATGCTGCGAGTCGACGAAAGCGTCACTCCGACCATGTTCCGCGGCCCGACCGTGAGCACCGCCGAAATCGAGCTACTGCGACAGATCGACGGAGTGGTCCGCCTTGGGAGGGTGCGGCGAATTGAAGCCGGCACGATCTGGCTCGATGATGGCACCATCCCCACAACCGCCGGCACACTGCACGTGCATGCTGCGGCAGGTGGCCTTAACCCCGCGCCGGAAACACCCATCTTTGCCCCCGGAGAAATACGGCTGCAGTCCATGCGCATCGGCCTGGCTCCCTTCAACTCCTCGCTCATCGCCTATGTCGAGGCCACCCGGCCCGACATCGCGAACAAGAACCGCTTGTGCCCGCCCAACCGTCAACCCGACACCCCCGCCGATTGGATCCGCGGCACTCTGATTTCCCTGCAGGCCGACTACAGGTGGGCTCAAGAAGACGATATCGCGGCGTGGATGGGACACGCCAGAGTCAACATTTCCTGCGGGCTCAGAGCGCAGCTGTCCCGCCCCGACGTCGCGACCAACTTGACGCGCTACCTAGCCAGCCTCGATCCTGCCATCGCAAATCTCCGCCGAC
>Ga0302326_10018992_pt1 | contig 14229 bp, 7 predicted proteins | sample Palsa_T0_3_FD_202264 | JGI IMG/M metagenome (GOLD analysis project Ga0302326, IMG submission 202264) | Peat permafrost microbial communities from Stordalen Mire near Abisko, Sweden - Palsa_T0_3 | ecosystem: Environmental > Terrestrial > Soil > Palsa > Peat permafrost | place: Sweden: Abisko... | reverse complement strand
CCAGGAATACAAAGGCGTCAAGCTCCCTGTTTTCTATAGCGCTCGCATGACATTGCCGGCATCCGCATTTCACCCGATGCTGGGCGTTTCAGGGCAGGCCAAGATATTCGGCGAGCGGCGCAGTTTTGCCGCCAGAGCTCTCACCATTGTGCTCAACCTGGTGAAGGAACATATCTGGTGAAACGAAAACGGCAGCCGCGATTGCGACTGCCGTTTTGACCTACGACACGAACGGCTTTCATCAAACTTCTTAAACGGATGGCAGCGCTCTCTGGCCTTCGCCTCTCGAGTGCCGCGGTTGACTAAAGCTCGCTGGCTGCCGGATTAATTGCTGAGCATGATCTTGGGCGCAACAAACTTCTTTGGAGCAACGAATTTCTTCGGTGCAACGAACTTCTTGGGCGCAACAAACTTTTTGGGTGCGACAAACTTCTTGGGCGCGACAAACTTCTTGGGCGCAGACAGCGGGTCCACAAGTTTGGGTGAGCTCAACTTCTGGGCGGCCTGGAGCTTTTCGCTGGTGAGCTTGGTGTTGGATGCAGAGCCGCTGATCAAAGACTTCTTGGTAATAGCCAATGTCGTATCCCCCATTTTGAATTTTTGATTTCGAACTTACGCCTAACCTAGTGCATGTACTGTGCCAAAGCACGGTCCCTCTGGAGTAAATTCTCCAGGGTGATGAATTCATGTGGGTTAGTGATGTTATCCACATCTCCGTGCGGACCGGGCTTACGGCGCTTTTTGGTGAATAATTCACCAATCGTGGGTTAATTTTTCACCTATTGGACTTTAGAGCGAGTATTTGCGGCAGAGATATTTGATACGTTGCCCGTCGATCCCGAGCAGCCGCGCAGCCGCGCTCTTGCTGCCCTGGGTGCGGCGCAGCGCGGTTGTCAGCAGAGCCAATTCCAGCCGCCGAATCTCTTCATCGAAATCGGTTCCCTCCGCGGGGAGCAGAATGGCCTCCTGCGCTGCGACGCTCTCGGCACGCACCCGCGGTGGCAAATCCTTCATCTGAATCTCGTCTCCCCGGACCGTTACTACCAGGCGCTGAATCAGGTTCTCGAGCTCGCGCACATTGCCCGGCCACGTATGCTCCTCGAAGACCAGGAGCGCATCGGCGGAGATCCGTTTCACCGGCAGGCTATTGGCGACGCAGTGGACCTGGAGGAAATAGTCGCACAGCAAGGGAATGTCTCCGCTGCGTTCCCGTAGCGGGGGCAGATCGATGGGGATCACGTGGATTCGATAGTAAAGGTCTTCGCGGAATCGCCCGGTGCGAATCATCTCCTCGAGCGCCTCGTTGGTGGCGCAGATGAGCCGAAAGTCGATCTTGCGCTGGGTGCGGCCGCCCAGGCGCTGCACCAGGTGGTCTTCCAGAACACGCAGAAGTTTGGTTTGCAGGGGCACCGTGAGCGTTGCTATCTCATCCAGGAACAGTGTGCCGCCGTCGGCCAGCTCGATCTGTCCTGGACGCGACTCCGTGGCTCCGGTGAACGCCCCGCGCTCGCTGCCGAAGAGCTCAGATTCAATCAGGTTTTCCGGCAGGGCCGCGCAGTTCACGCGAATATACGGCTTGTTGGCGCGGCGACTGAGAGCAACAATGGCGCGCGCGGCGAGCTCCTTGCCTGTCCCGCTTTCGCCGCGGATGAGTACGTTGATGCTGCTGCCGGCAACCTGTTGAATGGCGTCGTAAACCAGTCGCATTTGCTCGCTCGCTCCGACAAAATCGTGGAAGCGGCTTAACTCGATCGACTGCTGGCGCATCCGTTCGCGCTCGGAGTCCTCGCTGCGACGGCGCAGCGTCTCGACCAGGGCCATGCGCAGATCGGTCACATCCACTGGATTGCGGAAATGCGCATCGGCGCCGGCGTTCAGCGCCTGCTTTTCTACCGAGCGCGTCCGCGCCCTGCTCATGGAGATCAGTGTGAAATTCTCGTTCAGCCTCCGTAGCTCGTTGAGCACGGGCAAGCCGCCTAGCGGATCATCTCCCTCGGTATCGATGTCGAGAAGCACCGCGGATACCTGCGCTTCCCGTGTCATCCGCGCCAGGTTCTCGTATCCATCGCCCACGACCACCTGAAACCATGGCGATAGCTCGGGGATCACGACTTCCAGGAACTCTTCGTCCGCCGTGATGATGCACACCGCTGGAAGCGCGGCCTGGTGAGAGTTGAGCCCGGTCTCTATCCGGTCACGCCGAGAGGTCATATCGAATTCTAACGTCGAAGCCGGAATCTCGCGATAGATTTCGTACGTCAGGCTTCAGGCTGCTCAATGCGAGCGGGCTACTTAGAACTGGAAGCCAGTATCGAGCGGGAGTGCAAATGCCGATGCTGCCGAGGTATAACCTCCCGTAACATCGCCATTTCGATTTACTCTGGAAGTTACGCGATAACTCGTATAAACTCGGCTTGCCTCCCAAAAAGCAATTGGCGGTAGCTTCAATGCGGAGCAACCGCTGGAGTCAATCTGTGAATCGCATTCGCCGCTGCCGGGTTTTTATATCTGCAAGCCTTTTGGGGATGCTTTTTGGCATGGCCCCGCAAGCATGGGCTTTGCCTCCCGCGACCACTACCAGCCTGACGATGAGTTCGGGCGGGACTGCGATGGCATCGGGCGGGTCGGTGGCCTCTGGCAGCGTGGTCACACTCACGGCAACTGTGAAGTCCGGAAGCACGGGATTTACGGTTGGGCAGGTCAACTTCTGCGACGCATCCGCGAGCTACTGCACCGACATTCATTTGCTGGGAACAGCGCAGTTGACGAGCGCTGGGGCGGCGGTGATGAGGTTCCGGCCAGGGGTTGGAAGCCATAGCTACAAAGCGGTCTTTGTGGGGACGAAAACCTATGCCGGCAGCTCGTCCAGCGCATTCGCATTGACGGTTACAGGAACCGTCGCGACCGGAACGGCCATTACGTCCAGCGGAACTATCGGGGATTACACCCTTGGCACAACGGTTTCCGTGTCTGGAAAAGAAAGCACCGGGGGACCCACGGGAAACATATCGTTTCTCGATACGACTAACAACACTGTCCTATCAAGCGTTGCTCTGGGCAGTCCGACAGTGGGAGCTACATTTGACGAAATAGTGAATTCTACCTCTGTGTACACATCTGCAGGCGTTGTTGTTGCCGACTTCGATGGAGACGGCAACCTAGACATGGCTGTTTCGGGAGGCGATGGCTTGCCAAAGCAGTTCTACATTTTTCGGGGTGATGGGAACGGAAATTTTACGGCCGTTGGGACGGGCGCACCAGTCGGCCCTGGTTCCCCTTTGGTTGTCCAGGATTTCAATGGAGACGGCTTTCCCGATCTCCTGGTTGAAAATACAAGCAATTTCACCGTGAATCTTTACCTTGGGAATGGAGATGGCACTTTTAGGGCGGCACCTGGAGGCTATATCACGGAGGCAGATTCCGATATATTGGCAGGCGATTTCAACGGAGACGGAATCCCCGATTTCGCCGTGGCGTCTGGAAACCTGACCATATTCCTTGGGAAGGGGGACGGGACGTTCACCGAACTCCCGGCAAATTCATCGACGGTCGGAATGCAATTGGGGCTGGCGGCCTTGGGCGACGTGAATGGAGACGGCATCCCCGATATTGTGGCCCCCGACTATATAGGGCAACGCCTGTACATTCTCTTGGGAAATGGCGACGGGACTTTTGCCGCAGCCCAAGGCACTCCCATGACAATGAACGGTGATCCCGCGTTCGCAGTAGGCGACTTCAATGGGGACGGGAAGTTAGATATCGCAGCTGCTTTCTTTGCGGGATGGGACACATTGAGTATTCTCCGTGGAAACGGGGACGGGACATTTGAGGCCGCGGGGCACAGAGGGATATAACCAGGATGGCATTCAGGCGACGGCGGCCGAGCTGAATTATCCAACCGACGTGGCGCTGGATAAACTTGGGAACCTGTACATCGCGGACTCAGACAACGAGCGTATTCGCATGGTCTCCGCCCAGACGGGCATCATCACCACCATAGCTGGACCGGGGGTATACGGCGTCCTTGGAGACGGCGGCCCGGCAACATCTGCCTACTTGGGAATTCCCGAAAGCCTGGCATTGGACCGATCGGGAAACCTTTACGTAGCGGGAACTTTTACCAACAGGGTCCGCATGATTGCAGCGAACACCGGAATCATTTCCACGTTTGCCGGCGGCGGAACCTCCGGCCAGCTTGGCGATGGCGGATTGGCAACAGCAGCCAGCCTTTCTTACCCCGCGGGCGTTGCCGTGGATAGCGCCGGTGACCTGTACATCTCAGATTCTGACGACTCACGCATCCGCAAGGTTGAAGCAGCCACTGGAGTGATCACGACCGTTGCGGGCACCGGAATATCGGGCAACAGCGGCGATGGCGGTCTGGCCCTCAATGCGGAGATCGGTTCGTTTCAGGGCATCGTCCTGGACGGCAACGGCGACCTGTACTTCTCCGATGGGTACGTAATAAGAAGAGTTGACGCCACAACAAGCATAATCTCCACCGTTGCGGGCGATGGATATTTCGCCTTCGGCGGAGACGGCGGTGCGGCAACAATGGCCGAACTCAATTCGCCGCAGGGCCTTGCACTGGATGCCGCAGGCAGTCTTTACATCGCAGATGAATTGAACTACGTTGTGCGCGAGGTCACTTTCAACAGTCATGTGCCCGCTATCATCTGGCCCGTGCCGGCGGCCATCACTTATGGGACGCCGTTGAGCGCGGCACAACTTGACGCCACTTCCACAGTGGCAGGAACGTTCGCCTACACGCCGGCTGCCGGGACAGTGCTCAACGCCGGAATACAGATGCTCTCGGTCACGCTGACTCCCACCGACACGACGGATTACGACACGGCGACAGCGACCGTAGCTCTGACGGTGAACCAGGCTAAGCCCACCGTTACGGTTACGCCGTCCGCGGCCAGCATCACCGCGACTCAGGCGCTGACTGTGACGGTTGCCCTCAGTGGCGGAAGCGGCAATCCTGCGCCCTCGGGCACCGTGATTTTGAGTAGCGGCACTTATGCCTCGGCCGCGACTACCCTGAAAAGCGGAACCGCATCTATCGTAATTCCTTTAGGTCAGCTGGCTATCGGCACGGATACGCTCACAGCGACCTATTCCAGCAATAACAACTACTCATCGAGCCTTGGCACTGCTTCGGTAAAAGTTTCTGCTTCAACGATTGCGGTGCTGACTTCTCCCGCGCCGGGCGGCACGTTCTACGGCAGCAACGTGGCATTTGCATGGACGGCGGTCACCGGGGCCACTGATTACGAACTGTTCGTCGGGAGCACAGGAAAAGGCTCGTTGAACCTGTATTACTCGGGAAATATAACAGCCACTTCGGCCACAGTTGGCGGTTTGCCCACCAACGGCGAGCAAATCTACGCACGGCTCTATACCAACTTCAACGGAACCCTGCAATTCAACGACTATAACTACACCGCGGTGCCTCAGAGTCAAGCTACGCTCACATCTCCGGCGCCCGGCAGCACGCTCCCCGGCACCGGCGTCACTTTTACGTGGACGGCCGAAACCGGGGCCACAGACTACGAACTCTTCGTGGGAAGCACCGGGCCGGGTTCCTACAACCTGTATTACTCTGGGAAGACGATGGCGACTTCAGCGACAGTTGGCGGCCTGCCGACAAATGGCGAGACGGTGTATGCAAGGCTTTACACGAAGTTCGGTGGAGTGCTGGAGTATAACGACTATGTCTACACAGCTGTGTCTCAGGCGCCGGCGGTTCTGACGTCGCCTGTGCCAAGCTCTGCGCTCCCCGGCACCGGGGTGACGTTCACTTGGACCGCTGCCACCGGAGCCACGGATTATGAATTCTTCGTGGGAAGCACAGGCCCCGGCTCCTACAACCTGTACTACTCCGGGAACACGTTGGCCACGTCAGCCTCGGTTGGCGGCTTGCCGGCGAACGGCGAGAAGCTTTATGCGAGGCTCTACACAAAGTTCGGTGGAGTCACTGAGTATAGCGACTACGTGTACACGGCTGTGCCCCAGGCTCCAGCCGAACTGATGGCTCCAGCGCCAGGCACAACGCTCCCGGCCGCCAGCGCGGCGTTCACATGGACCGCTGCTACCGGGGCCACCGACTACGAACTTTTCATTGGTAGCACAGGCGCCGGATCGTACAACCTGTTTTACTCGGGGAATACAACGGCTACCTCACTGGTGGCTGGCGGATTACCCACCAACGGCGAGACGTTGTACGCGAGGCTCTATACAAAGTTCAATGGAACGCTGGAGTATTCCGACTACACTTTTAAGGCGGTATCACAGCCTCCCGCTATGCTCAACGCACCTACGCAGGGCGGCACGCTTACTGGCGCCAGCGCGATGTTTAGATGGGCGGCTGCAACCGGGGCCACTTATTACGAACTTTTTGTGGGAAGTACTGGGCCCGGCTCGTACAACCTGTATTACTCGGGCGATAAGACGGTGACCAGCCTCACGGTGAACGGCTTGCCGACAAACGGCGAAACGATCTACGCTCGCCTCTATACCAATTTCAATGGAACCCTGGAGTATTTCGACTACACCTTTACGGCGTATACAGCATCGGCTCTGGCTCCCGCCGGGCTGAACAGTTCCAGCAGGGTCTTCTAAGTTGACGCCGCGCATTGGCAACTCGAGCTGCCCGAATTCAACTCCGGGCACATCGGAAACAACAAGGTTCGCCTTGGAGTAAAGCAGGGCAATTCGCCAATACACTCATTAATCTCATTAAGGGGTGGATGTGCCTACGAAGTGCTGACTCCAGGCGAGTTCCGCTACCATTGTACGGACCCCCGTGAGTTGCAGGAGTGAATTCAATGAAGACTCAAACTCGATTCGCGCGACTCTTCGCATTTGCTTTGCTTCTTGCCGCAGTCGCTCCGTTTCCCTCCCAAGCCCAGGACACGCAATTTCCGCCTTCGGGCGAGCAGATTCCTCCACTCGATTGTTTGACCCTGAATAACGCGTACCAAACCGCGCTGGCCGGTGGGTTCACATCGTGCTCAACCCGTGCCCATGAAGCATGGCTCAAAGATGTAGAACACTGGCGCGCGGAGCGACTTATCCGCATTGGCTACGACGGGTCGCGCTACGATCTACCGGAACTGAGGTGGGCGCAATCAAGCTTCATCCAGCCGCAGATGATGGTGCAGGACCGGTATTTCTACGATCCGGTTGTTGGCAAGTACACAGTCGACCGTTATGTCGACGATCTTGAGAAGCGCTATGGCGGCATTGATGCGGTACTTATCTGGCCGACTTATCCAAACATGGGAATCGACGACCGCAATCAACAGGACATGGTCCGCTCCATGCCTGGCGGAATCGCGGGCGTGAAGCAGATGATCGCCGACTTTCATCGACGCGGCGTTCGAGTGCTCTTTCCGATGATGATGTGGGACCAGGGAACCCGAGATCCAGGCGAGCCGTGGCCGAAAGCGATTGCGGACTTCATGAAGCAACTGGACGCTGACGGGATCAATGGGGATACGCAAGATGGCGTGCCGCTCGCGTTTATTCTTGCGAGCGAATCCGCCGGTCATCCGCTGGCATTCGAGCCAGAAGGTGCGCCTGCTGACGAAGCACTTGCATGGGATGTGATGACATGGGGCCAGTACTCATTTTCGTTTGCACCGCGCGTGGACCGCTATAAGTGGCTGGAGAGCCGACATATGGTCAATATCTCCGACCGCTGGAATCGGAACAAGACAGACGATCTGCAGTTTGCATTCTTCAACGGTATCGGATGGGAGAGCTGGGAGAATATCTGGGGTATCTGGAACGGCATCACGCCGCGAGACGGAGAAGCGACGCGTCGCATGGCAACTATTGAACGCGGAGTCGCGCCATTTCTGGTGAGCAAGGCGTGGGAACCCTACTATCCCACTCATTCATTCGGGATATTCGCCAGCCGCTGGCCATTGAATGACCAGACGGTATGGACCGTTGTGAATCGCAATGAATACAACGTCTCCGGTCCGCAACTGTCGGTTCCGGCATTGGACGGCATGCGCTACTTTGATCTGTATCATGGGTCCGAACTGACGCCGGAACGTGAAGAAGATAAGCTGGTGTTGTCTTTTCCAATCGAAGCTCATGGTTTCGGCGCAGTTCTGGCAACCAGGGGCGACCCGGCGCCCGCAATGAAACTGTTGATGTCTCGCATGCAGTCGATGACTGTGTCCCCTCTTTCGAGTTACTCACACCAATGGGAAGCTCTTCCTCAGCAACTCGTCGAGATTCCTTCGACTGCGCCTTCTGCCCCTGTGCCTAAAGGAATGATCAGAATTCCGGCGGGGGATTTTTTGTTTGCGGTAAACGGCATCGAAATCGAAGGAAGCGACGATGAGGGGCTCGATGTCCAATATCCGTGGGAAGATTCGGCGCGGCGGTACCACGAGCACAGAATGCAAATTGCTTCGTTCTACATTGATGAATACCCGGTTACCAATGCCGAGTTCAAGGAGTTTCTCGACGCATCGCACTATCATCCAAAAAACGATCTGAATTTTCTCCGCGAGTGGAAGAACGGCAGTTATCCCAACGGTTGGGCCAACAAGCCTGTTACCAGGGTTTCAATTGAAGACGCCCGTGCCTATGCCAAGTGGGCCGGCAAGCGGCTCCCACATGAATGGGAATGGCAATACGCTGCGCAGGGACGAGGCAACCTTACCTACCCGTGGGGAAACATTTATCAACCAAGCATGGTCCCAACTCCGGATCGGGATCGCACTTTGCGCGCCCCGGACGATGTTGACGCGCATCCCGCAGGCGCGAGTCCATTTGGCGTGATGGATATGGTTGGGAATGTCTGGCAATGGACTGACGAGTATATCGACGAACACACGCGCGCCGCTATTCTGCGCGGCGGCAGTTTCTATCAGCCTCAGGGGTCGATCTGGTATTTTCCGCAGGCATATCGCAATGACGCGCATGGCAAGCTGCTGCTGATGGCACCGAGTTATGACCGATCTGGCACGGTTGGCTTTCGCTGTGTCGTCGACGCCAGATAATCCATCACGGTTGTAACATAGGCTGACTTAAATGAATTGTTTTACACTCTGAGCTATCAGGATTCCAGCAACTCCATGTCGACTGCGACGGTAAGTGCGTGTGCTCCGCCGCCCAGAATCAAGCCGTGCAAGGGACTGACGTCGCCGTAGTCGCGGCCCCAAGCCAATGTTACGTGGCCGTTCGAGGGGACAACGTTGTTTGTGGGATCGAGGTCAAGCCAGACGTTTCCGGGGCAATAAGCGGATACCCAGGCATGGGATGCATCCGCGCCCACCAGCCTCGGCTGCCCCTTCGGCGGATAAGTCCGAAGATATCCGCTCACATACCGCGCTGCGAAACCCAGTGAGCGGAGGCAGGCAATTTGAAAGTGCGCAAAATCCTGGCAAACGCCGCGCTTCTTCCGAAACACTTCTTCGACGGGAGTCCGGACATTGGTAACCTTGGAATCAAAACGGAAGTCTTTGTGGATTCGAGCCGTCAGGTCGAGAAGGCACTTTCGAAGCGGACGTTTCGGGGTGAACGACTTGACGGCATAAGCCGCAAACTCAGGGCGTAATCGGATTCGCGGAGACTCGAATCGAAACTGACTTGCGTGCAGACCATCGGGACTCGAATCCTCGGTCAGCAATCGCACCGCCTCTTCCCAGGGAAGATCCTGCGCCGGCCTTGTTGCGGCGCTGTCCTCAATAATCACCTTGCTTCGTGCTTCTACCACTAATTCTCTATGCGGCTCCTGAATGGTGAAAAAGGAAAGAAGGTTTCCGAAGTAATCGACTCTCTCGGTAATGATTGCCGGAGCCGGGTGGATGTCGATTTGGTTCTCCACCAACTGGTGGCGGGGAAACGAACGCGGCTTGAGGCACGCTACATGATTCCCGGCCGAGACCGGATATCTGTATTTATAAGTGGTCCGATGAATAATTCTGTAAGTCATAGGCCTACGGTGATGGGCAAGGTGCGGGCGTGGCTGAAGTACCTGCTCGACAAGTTATTTGACCACGAAGGCAGCAACTCCTCCAAGCCTATCAAGAAGCGGGCAAGCCGCTCAAGGCCGTCGGCGTTCTTCGGAACGGTCGCGGCGCCGGGAAGCGGATACACGAGCGTTCGCAGATCGAATTCGCGCAGCAATTCCAGCGCGTTTCGCATTGCCTGCAAGTCTTCCGGCACATGTCGCGGCAGCTTTCGATAAAGGTCAGCGAGATGGGTGAGTTGAAAATCCAGGGAGCGCGGATTGGTCTCATCCGCCATCAGCACATCCAGCACAGCCAACGGCTGCAGCGTGGTGTAGTAGCGCGTCCTGTAGGTCATGGTACTGTCGGCGATTTCGAGAAAGCGTTCCAGAAGGGGCCAGTCTCGTTCGGCGAGCGGAGGCCTGGCGATTTCACGCAGTTGACGGGTTAGATAGATTGCCCGTTCCAGGCGCCGGCCGAGGCTCAAGAACAGCCAGCCCAATCCGCGATTTATGTTTTCCCGTTCCATCCCGGAAAAGGCCGAAAGCATCTCGAGGCAATCGCTCAGCATTGCCGGATATTCGAGGAATTGCGGACATCGCTCGATGGAAATCGAATCGCGGAGCTGCCCAATGAGATACATCATGTCGGCGGACAACCGCTCGCGAACGCTGCCGCCGACGCGATAAACCTCTTGTAGTATGGCGGCAAGACTGTCGGCGCGCTTGACGTCGGTAATGAGGGAGACCAATTCCAGTTCCAATGCGAGCGAAGTGGGGTGGCGTCTCGCGGCCCTGGTCAGCTTGCTATGCCGCGACTCAAGGCAGGAATGCAGCCGAATCAGGCTCCCGAGTTCCGGCGTTTCGGCGCGCCGCACACGCGGAATCATTGAGCGCACAATGCGAGCCGTATTTTCCGCGCGCTCCACATAGCGCCCCAGCCAGAACACATTGTCCGCGACGCTGCTGGGAACAACGGCCGAGTCGCGGCGCAATTCAACCGGCTGGTTGCGCGGATGCAACATGCTGAAAGTGTCTACGGGGCCATCCCACAGCACCCAGGCATCCTTGCTGTGTCCTCCCCGCTGCATGGAGACGACCGACCCCTCCGTTTCGGCCACGCGTACCAGGCCGCCCGGAATCGCGGTCCACCCATTTCCTGTGTTGAGCACGTAGGCGCGCAGCACCACCCCGCGGGAGTGCAAATGGCCGTCGTCCCAAACGGGTGCATTGGAAAGCGCGACCCGCTCCTGTGCCACATACTCATGCGGATGGGCGCGCAATTGTTTCGCGAACTTGTCCTTCTCTTCCTTTTCGAGCTCGGCGCCGAATACCGGCTCGTGCCCGCGCGATGGGAACGCCGGCTTCACCACGACGGAGTCGAGATGACTCAGCACCCAGTCAAGGGCGTAAGGCTGTCCGCACCACCAGGTGGCCACCGACGGAAGCTTCAGTGTCTCGCCCAGCAGTTGCCTGGAAAGTCCAGGAAGAAAGGGCATGATTGCGGCCGTTTCTATCAGGCCGCTGCCCAGCGCATTGGCTACTCTTACATTTCCGGCAACGATTGCATCCACCAGCCCCGGCACACCGAGAAGCGAATCGCTGCGTAACTCTAGCGGATCGCAAAAGCTATCATCGACGCGGCGCAGGATAACATCGACCTTTTCCAACCCATCCACTGTCTTGAGAAACACGCGGCGATCGCGAACCGTCAGGTCCGCCCCTACCACCAGCGTGAATCCGAGGTAGCGCGCAATATATGAGTGTTCAAAGTAAGTCTCGTTGAGAGGGCCGGGAGTGAGCAGAACAATGCGCGGATTGCTGCATGCGGCAAGGCTGGCCAGGGCTTCGCGCTGTGCGCGAAAGAACGGAGCGAGACGCAAAACGTTGGAGGCGCGAAAGACATTGGGCAGGACGTCGGACACAATGGTGCGGTTTTCCAATGCGTAGCCGCTGCCTGAAGGAGCTTGGGTCCGATCGGAAAGCACCCACCATTGGCCGTCGGGCGAACGCGCCAGATCGACGGCCAGCATGTGAAGATAACTGTGCGACGGCACGCTGACCCCTACCAGCGGCCGGAGAAATGCGGGGTTGGCATAGAGCAAGGGCGCGGGAAAATCTCCGTTCAGAAGAAGGTGCTGAGCACCGTAAAGGTCTTCGAGAATGAGGCTCAGCAGTTGTGCGCGCTGGATAATTCCTGCCTCGATAAATCGCCATTCGTCGGCCGCGATCAGCAAGGGGACAATATCGATCTTCCACGGCCGGTTCGCTCCGAGCGGGTCACTATAAATGTTGTAGGTGATTCCGTTTTCGCGAATGCGGCGCTCGGCGCGTCCCCATCGACGGCCTAGCTCATCTGGCCCAATTGACTGAAGCGACTCCATCAAATATGACCAGTGCGGGCGAGGATTTACGCCATCGGCTGATAACTCGTCATAGACATCTCCGTAGCGCAGGGGAATCTGATAGAGGTCGACATTCATAAGTCGACCTCCTGTAACTCGCTTTGGGACTTAGCGCTTGGCGGCGGCAGCCGAAGGTCCAGCGTCATGGGAAAGAGGGGATTGCTCTCATCATCGGGCACAGCCATGGGTACGGGCGAACCTGGTGCGATTTGAAAACGTTCCAGGCGTCGCTGTTCCGCTTCTGCGGCGTTGGCTGGGCGCGCGGAGTATGAGTGGCCGTCAGGCGGGCTAACATGGTAGGTGCATTGCGCAATGGAGCGCTCGGTCACGCGGTCGATCAGATTGAATACGAGAGGCGCATGGACGGGAACTGTAGGATGCAGGGTTGCCGACAAACGCCGGGCACGATAGCGCACGCCCGCTATGGCGACTCCAGGTTCGCTGGTGCGTTGCGTAGGTATCTTTCGATCGTTGCAAGTTACAACGTAGCGCGATGACTCGGCGACGCCGGACAACTTCACCTGCATGCGCTCCAGGGATGAATCCACCGTGCGAACCGTTCCGCCGGAGACGGTTTCTTCCGCAAGCACGTTCCAGGGCTCGAGAGCATGGCGAAGTTCGAGTTCGATCCCTTCCACGGAGACCGAGCCGATCTTGGGAAAGCGAAATTCGAGGTGCGCAGCGAACCATGATTCGTCGAAGTCGATGCCGGATCTACGTAACTGGGCTAGCACCTCGAATAAGTCGCGTTTGACGAAATGGGGCAGCATAAAGCGATCGTGGAGCGCGGTTCCCCAGCGTGTCAGGCTGACGTCGCAAGGAGTTTTCCAGAGATTGCTTACCAATGCGCGGATCAGCAGCATCTGGAGGAGATTCATTCGCACATGCGGCGCCATTTCAAAGGCCCGCAATTCCAGCAACCCAAGCGGCAATCCGTGGCCCGGCGGCGGAAAGAGCTTGTCGACGCAAAACTCGGCGCGGTGCGAGTTACCGGTAACATCGACCAGCAAGTTACGAAACAGGCCATCGACTATATAGGCCGGGCAATTTTCCGCAGGCAGATTGTTGAAGGCAACCTCTAACTCGTAGAGGGCGTCCATGCGCGCTTCGTCCACGCGCGGATACTGGCTGGTTGGGCCGACATACATGCCGGAAAACAGATAAGACAAGGAGGGATGATTCTGCCAGAAGGCCACCATGCTGCGGAGCAGTTCCGGTTTGCGAAGAAAGGGACTGTCGAGCACGGTGGCTCCGCCGACAACGATGTGGCTGCCGCCGCCGGTAGCCTGATGGCTGCCGTCGTAGGCGAATTTCTCCGCAGTCAATCGATTGCCGCGGGCTTCTTCGTCGAGCACGGTATTGACATGCTCGAGTTCGTCCCAATTGCCGGTGGGCGGCAGGTTGATTTCCAGCACTCCGGGGTCGGGAGTGACACTGAACGAACGCAATCTCGGATCAGCGGCGGGAGCGTAGCCTTCCACCCAAACCGGCATGTTCAGATGAATGCACGTATCCTCAACCGCACTGACCAGGTCGAGATAGTCCGCAAGCTGAGGCGCATAGGGAAGAAAGACATGCAGGCGGCCTTCGCGGGCCTGCACGCATAGCGACGGCCGGACGAGTTCCGGAGCTGTTTCCGGCGTACGCGATATAGCAGGCAGGAGGTCGGGCGGCGGGTTCGCCTCAAACAAATCCATGCGAGACGAATGGCCAGCCGGAAGCTTCGCTCGATCCGCGAAGGGCGCATTGTCAAACTCGTAGGCAATCTCATCTGGCGCGACCCAGGGCACCGCCTCCGTGGGGATTCGAAAGCCGATAGGTGAGTCGCCCGCTGACAGAATCAGCCGC
>Ga0302326_10018991_pt1 | contig 14229 bp, 14 predicted proteins | sample Palsa_T0_3_FD_202264 | JGI IMG/M metagenome (GOLD analysis project Ga0302326, IMG submission 202264) | Peat permafrost microbial communities from Stordalen Mire near Abisko, Sweden - Palsa_T0_3 | ecosystem: Environmental > Terrestrial > Soil > Palsa > Peat permafrost | place: Sweden: Abisko... | reverse complement strand
TCCGCGACATTCCTTCGTTTCTTATTGTCGTTGGAGCGAATGGTACTGGAAAATCGACCCTCTTCGACGTCTTCGGCTTCCTGCGCGACTGTTTGAAGGGAAATGTCCGTCAAGCTCTGGACAGCCGCGGAAGATTCAAAGAGGTATTAAGCCGCGAAGCGGGCAGCGACAGTATCTTGATCGAAATTCAATACAGAATGCAAATTGCCAAAGTAGATCGCCTCGTCACCTATTCGCTTGAGATTGCCGAGCGCTCCGGTTCGCCATACGTAAAGCGCGAAATACTTAGGTACAAACGCGGGCGATATGGTAGCCCTTATCGATTTCTGGACTTTTCCGACGGTGTCGGTTACGCGATCACAAACGAGGAAGAGTTTCAGAAAGCTGATGAGGATTTGACCCGCGAAGAGCAACGGGTAGCGTCCGACACCTTAGCTATTAAGGGTCTTGGACAATTTGAGCGATTCAAAGCCGCCAATGCGTTTCGACAGTTAATCGAGTCTTGGCACGTTTCGGACTTCCATATCGACGCAGCGAGAGGACGTAAAGAAGCCTCGGGAGATTCCGAACACCTTTCAAGAACTGGGGATAACCTTCCCCGGGTTGCGCAATACCTATACGAACGGCACCCTGACACCTTCAATAAGATACTCAAAACGATGGAAAAGCGCGTCCCCGGCATAAGTTCCGTGGAACCGAAGCTGATGGATGATGGCTACTTGACTCTTCGATTTCAGGATGGTTCGTTCAAGACACCCTTCTTGGACCGCTATGTCTCGGATGGCACGATCAAGATGTTTGCCTATCTCGTGTTACTTCACGATCCAGACGCACACCCGCTGTTATGCGTCGAAGAGCCGGAAAATCAGCTCTACCCTAAGCTGATGTCTGAATTGGCGGAGGAATTTCGCGAGTATGCAAGTCGGGGGGGCCAAGTTCTTGTTTCAACACATTCGCCTGACTTTCTGAACGCAGCCGAGATCGACGAAGTGTGTTGGCTAGTGAAGAAGGGCGGGAGTACTGAAATTCGCCGAGCGATCGACGATCCACAGATAAAGGCGTATATGGCGGACGGGGACAAGATGGGTTACTTGTGGAAACAAGGCTTCTTCGAGGGAGCCGATCCGCAATGAGTGAGCTTGTCTTTCTTCTGGAAGAGGAATCTGCGAAAGCAATGCTGGAAGGCCTATTACCGCGAATACTCGATACTCGCATCGCTGTGCGGGCAATAGCTTTTGAGGGAAAGCAAGACCTTGAAAAGCAACTCGAAAAGAAATTGAAGAACTACGTTAATCCCAATGCGAGATTCATCATTATGCGGGACCAGGACAGCTCGCCGGATTGCTCGGCAGTGAAGGAAAGTTTGGTAGATAGATGCCGAAATGCAGGGCGGGCGACATCAAGCTTTGTCAGAATCGCCTGTCATGAACTAGAGACCTTTTATCTAGCGGATCTGGCAGCAGTTGAAGAGGCTCTGGCTATTCCCGGCCTCAATGCGCGACAAGACAAGGCAAAGTACCGTTTTCCCGATCCGCTTGGCAACCCGAGTCAAGAGTTGAAAAAGCTGACTCACGAGAGATACCAAAAGGTGAGCGGCTCACGAATGATTGGCCAGCACCTAGACCCTGACAATTCACGCTCGCCGAGCTTTCGAAATCTGGTCGCCGCCATCCGGAGATGGGAGCACGAACTGCTTGATATCCTCAGCCATGCCTGAGCAAGTTACAGCAATCCTGTATCACACCTCATGGCGCACCGGTGGCAGCTCGATTAACCTTTTCCAGTATGGAGCCTACGGCGGCTGGGACTCAGACAATCGAGCCCGCGACAGGCAAGAGGAGACTATGAAAGTTCTGATCTTTGGTTCGGGTGGGCGGGAACATGCCCTGGCATGGGCGATCGCAAAGAGTCCGCGGGTTACGGAGGTGGTCTGTGCGCCGGGCAATGGGGGCATCGCTCAAGTGGCGCGGCTGGTGCCGGTGTCGCTTTCGGATCTCGACGGGATGGTGCAGGTAGCGGTTGCCGAGCAGGCGGATTTGACCGTGGTCGGCCCGGAGTTGCCGCTCTCGCTCGGCCTGGTGGACGCCTTGCAGCTTCGGGGATTGAAGGTCTTCGGACCGACGAAGGCGGCGGCCATGCTGGAGTCGAGCAAGTCGTTTGCCAAGCGTTTCCTGCAGCGGCACAAGATTCCCACAGCGAATTACGCGGTGTGCAACTCTCTGGCGGATGTGGAAAAGGCCATCGAGTTTTTTCACGCTCCGATTGTCGTCAAAGCGGACGGGCTGGCTGCGGGCAAGGGCGTGGTGATCTGCCAGTCGCGCAGGGCGGCTCTTGAGGCGGCGCAGGGACTCTTCACCGGCAAGTTACTTGGCTCACAAGAGCAGCAACTGGTGATTGAAGAGTTTCTGCTCGGTGAGGAAGTGAGCTTCCTGTGCCTTACGGACGGCCATCACATTTCTCCGCTCGTTCCGGCGCAGGATCACAAGCGCATCGGCGAGGGCGATACCGGGTCGAATACAGGCGGGATGGGAGTGTATTCGACCGATTCCATTCTTGAGCCGGAGATGCAGGAGTGGATCATGCATCACATTGCGCGCCCGGCGGTCCGCGGGATGGCCCAGGAAGATACGCCGTTTGTCGGGGTGCTGTACATCGGATTGATGATGACGGCGCGCGGGCCGCAGGTGCTCGAGTTCAATGCCAGGTTTGGCGACCCGGAGACGCAGGCCATTCTGCTGCGCCTGGAGAGCGACCTCGTAGAAGCTCTGGAGGCGTGTGTCGACGGACGACTCGCTGAGACGGAGTTCCGATGGAAGCCGGGAGCGAGCGTTTGCGTGATCGCCAGTTCGGGCGGCTATCCTGGGAGCTTCCAGACCGGTTTCGCTATATCAGGGCTTGAAGACGCGGCTGCGACTCCCGAAGTGCAGGTTTTTCACTCCGGAACCGCTCTGGCCGATGGAAAGTTGTGTACCAGCGGGGGCCGCGTGCTGGGAGTGGCCGCCGCGGCTGATACGCTGACTGAGGCGCTGGAGAGCGCCTACAGTGCCATGGAAAAGATCGCCTTTGAAGGCATCTATTTCCGGCGTGACATTGGCCATCGGGCACTGAACAAGCCCGGTTCTAAATCTAAATGAGATTCGGTATAGGGGGACTCTTGATGCGTATGAGCGGTATCGGACGAGTTGCGGGATTGACTGTTGCGACGTGCGCGATCGCGTTCGCGATGGGCTCGTACACGGCAAGGGGGCAGCAGAGCAGCGCCAGCCCGGCTGCGGCACAGGCAACGGAGACAAAGCCGGAGATTTCGCCGAAAGAGCGCTCATACCTGGATTACGCCAGGCAGGAGGAAATATTGCGGCGCACGGATTTCGCCAATCTCAAGCGATTTCATCAGGAGGATGCGGCGGTACCTGCTCCTGTCCCCGGTGAGCAGCGGGTTGTCTTCATGGGCGACTCCATCACGCAGGCCTGGATTCACAATGGCGTTCCGCCGGAACCGCCCGTCGCGGGCAAGCTGTATATCAATCGAGGCATCAGCGGGCAAACCACGCCGCAGATGTTGCTGCGCTTCCGTCAGGATGTGATCGAACTGAAGCCCAACGCGGTGGTGATTTTTGCCGGGATTAACGACATCGCCGGGAATACCGGCGATATGACGCCGGAGCAAACCGAGGACAATCTGGCCTCGATGGCGGATCTGGCCAAGATCAACGGGATTCGCGTGGTGCTTTGCTCAATTACGCCGGCCTTCGACTTTCCCTGGCGTCCGGGACGGGAACCTGCCGCAAAGGTAGTCGCGCTGAACAGCTGGATCAAGGCGTATGCCGACAGCCACGGATACGTCTATGTGGACTTCTATTCGGCCATGGTGGACGAGCGCGGCGGTCTGCCGCAGACGCTGAGCAAGGATGGCGTACATCCCACTCCGGCAGGGTACGCCATTATGAATCCGCTGATCGAGGCTGGGATCGCGAAGGCGCTGGGCGGCATGTAGCTGCCGCAATCCCGCCTTCTAAAGCGCGATAATTCCCGAGAGAGCAGAATTCAGTCAAAAGACTGTGCCGCTGCTGGCCTCTTTTATTATACTTAAATATAACCAGAGGGGATTCTCGATGCATACCACCAATCTGCGCAAAGTCGGCGGCTCCGTGATGCTCGCGGTGCCACCCGCCATCCTCGACCTGTTGCACCTGGAGGTTGGAGCTACTGTGGGCCTGGCCGTGGACGGCGAGCGCCTGGTGATTCAGCCACAACAGAAGCCACGCTATACACTCGATGAGTTGCTGGCGGAGTGCAACCCCAATGAGGCCATCTCGGAAGAGGATCGGGTTTGGATCGGTCTTGTTCCCAGGGGCCGGGAACTATGAAGCGTGGCGAGATATATCTCGTGTCTCTTGACCCTACGCTTGGACATGAGCAGCAAGGCACTCGGCCAGTTCTAATTGTCACTCCGGAGCGATTCAATACACAGACTCGTGTGCCTATTGTCGTACCCATTACGTCGGGTGGCGCCTTTGCTCGGAATGCGGGCTTCGCTGTCTCGCTCTCCGGAGCAGGTACGCGCACAACTGGCGTAATCCGATGCGACCAGCCTCGGCCCCTCGATCTGACTGCGCGCAATGGCCGCCGGTTGGAGAGTGTACCGCAGGAGATTCTTGATGAAGTGCTTGCCCGGCTTGTCACCCTGTTCCAATAGAATCTCTCCTCTGCGGATGGCTTCGTCTTTTGGAGGCCAGACTCGATCGTGGCGAGTCTGGATTCACAAGCCGTCACGGTTTGGGTGCTGTAGCTTCCAGGGTTTTGCTGTGGATTGTGGCCTGGGTCTCGGGGATGGTGCCGTCGTTGAGCCGCACCTCTTTCGGAACGCCTTGCAGCAGGATGCGCTGCACGCTTTTGCTGCGTCCGGCGAGCAGGACGCGCTGCGTGACCGTGGTCAAGTCGCTGATGACCTGAACCGGTGCTTCGACTGCTGCGTACCCATTGTTGGCCAGATTGACGGCGACGAGGTACGAACCCTGCGCCGAGGCCGGCGTCGAGTAGACGCTTTCGATGGAAAGATCGGGCAGCCCTCTATCTTTATAGACCCAGTCGTTGAAGAACCAGGAGAGATTGCGCCGCTGGCCGGCCTGCTCCAGCAGCTTTTCGAAGGCATCGGGCGTGGTGTCTTTGGCAGGATCGTAGGCCCGGAGCGCGGCAGAGAGTGCGGCATCGCCGACCAGATCGCGCAGCATCCAGAAGACATAGGCAGCCTTGGTGCGGTAGTACACGGGCGAGATGCAGGCGATTAGAGGCTGTCCATCGCTTTCGCCGGGGCTCTCCGGTTCGGCGAGCGTCAGGGCTCCGCGCGCATTATCGAGCGTGGCCAGGGCGCGCTCGCGACCCTGCTGTTTTTCGATCCACAGCGTACCCATGAAGTGCGCGACACCTTCGCTGAGCCACGACCGGGGCGACATGACCCAGGCGTGGGTGAGCGCGTGAGCCATTACGCCATCCAGCACATCAACGGAGGCTGTGCGGACTGGAGTCGCGAGCAGCGAGCCGGTTTCGTAGGGAATGTCGCCGTCTTCGGGTAGATCCAGCACAACGAGTTGGGAACGCGGTTTTACGCCCAGCCAGCCTTGCAGAAACGGAGTCACTTCAGCAGCTGCGGCGGACCATGTGGGAACGTTGGCGTCGGACTCGGGACGAGTCCACAGCGTCATGTTGGTGACGGCGTGGCTGGTTCGATTGGCGAGGAATAGGCTGGGGGTTTCGAAGCCAAGGACCGAGTCGTCGACGTGGGCCGTTGCTAGGGCAGGAAGCGTAGTGTCCTTGGAGGAGGACGTGGAAAGCGGCACTGCGCGTCCATTGATCAGCGCGACGGTGGGAGCGAGGCCCGATGGGTGTTCTACTGTAAGCGCCATGCGAAAGTGCGCACCGGTGAGGCGCAGTTTGTGGTCGCCGATTTCGTCGAAGAGCCTAGCTCCGTCGCCGAGAATAACAGGCACGGACGAGACCGGGTACCAGACGACGTTGCCGAAGCCGCGCAAGCCGGTGAAATCGGTGCTGATTCGGTCCCAGTCGGAGCGCTCCGCGACTTCGTCGGGGGTTCCAATCGCCAGCAGGCGCTTGGTGGATTGCGAAATCGAGCCGGAGTAAGTCACGTCCAGTTGCAGGCTTGCGCCGGGAGCCAGCGGAGTGGGTGGTGTAATTACAGCTTCGCGGAGCTGGCCGGTGTGGTCGGCGTCCGAGTTGAGCACGGATGTCGTGAAGGGCATCTGGCGGTTGTTCAGACGGATCAGCTCCCAGTTCAGGTCGGAGGAAAGCTGCAGCGGCAGGTGGACAAGGGGAACTTTGCCGTCATTACGCACTTTGACCAGCGCTCGCACAGCGAGATGGGCTTCGGCCGGGCGCAGACGCACGTCGAAGTCGAAATCCGTATACGTGAGGGCGGAGCGCTCGGCGTCTGCGGCTGTCGGCTGCGCAGAAGCCTTGGCAGATTGCTGTGATGGAGCGGAAGTTGCCGAGGAAACGTTGGGGGCAGGGCCATCTGGCTTCTGGTCCACGACGTCTCCGTTCTCGTCGGTGGACCTCTCCAGGATGACTTTGCTCTTTTTCGCCTGATTTTGCTCCGTCTGCTGGATGGTGTCCGAGGAGACAGGCGGTGCGCCGGTAGATGTCTGGGCGCTGGCTCGGTCTGTCAGCGCAGCAGACAGAAACAGGACTGCGAGCACGGTTGAGGCGGCTGCCGGGCAAACTCTTGCTTTCATGAAACTCTTCTCCAGCTCATCCCCACCGTTACGAACCAAGGCCCTTCAGCTTCTTCGGTTTGGACGGCGCGGTCGCGCTTTTGTCCTGCGTGTCGCCGCGGAGCTTGTTGCGGCGCTGGCGGTAAGCTTCGAAAAGCACGACGGCTCCGGCAGCGGAGACGTTGAGCGAGCTTACGCCGCCAGCCATGGGAATGCGCAGGAGGTGATCGCAGGTCCGGCGGACAAGGTCGTGAAGGCCGTCGCCTTCGCGGCCCATCACCAGCACGCAGTCTCCGGTGAAATCGAACTGGTCGTAGTCCATCGTTCCGCGCTCGTCTAAACCGATGATCCAGATATTGTTGCGCTTGAGATCCTCCAGAGACCGGACCAGATTGACCACCCGGGCGATACGGAGATGCTCCTGCGCGCCGGCCGCGGCCTTGGCGGCGACGGCGCTGAGCGGGGCGGCGCGGCGCTCGGTCATCACCACGGAATCTACTCCTGCGCCATCGGCTGAGCGGAGCAGCGCGCCGAGGTTTTGCGGGTCTTCGACGCCGTCGAGGGCGAGAACGAGACGGGGTGAGCCGGTGGGCTCGAGAATATCTTCGATCGTCAGGAATTGCTGCGCGCGCACGATGGCGACCACGCCCTGATGGGCCGGGGTGCGGGCAATATCGGTGAGTGTCTCGCGGGGCTCGGTGCGGAGACGGATTTTCAGATCGCGGCAGAGGGAGACGATCGCTTCGAGACGTTCATCGCGGCGTTCACGAGCCACCAGAACGTGGTCGAAACGGCGCTTGCCCGCCTTCAGCGCTTCTTCCACCGGATGGATCCCGTAGAGAGTCTGCATAGTCTTTAGTGTATGGCTTTTCGAGGCCCCGCCGCCGCGATGCGACCGTGCGATCGAATTGCCAGAAGGTGTCAAGCGCTGATCTCGCAGCGACCGTTCCGGATTCTGAGATAGCGAAAGACTTTTCGAGATATTTCGGTCCTCAAACAATATTTTTCATTTTCCTGCGGTGGATATTCAGCGTGGAGGGCAAACTCTGCGTCTAATAAAATGTGATGACAATGTTCGCTTCAGCCACCACGTTTGGCGCCGCCTCCCAATCACTCAGCGCCCGAGAAGCTCAGGAACTGGTTCGCCAGGAGAGCCTGCAGATTGCACAGGGGCTAAAACGCCAGGATGCCGGACTGTTGGATACGCTGATCGTGCGTTATCAGCACCGGTTGCTGCGGTATTTGCTGTACCTGACCAGCAATCGGGAACAGGCGGAAGACCTTTTTCAGGAAGTCTGGATGCGGGTTTTAGTCCGCGGCGGGCAGTTTGATGGCAAGGCGCGGTTCGATACCTGGCTGTTCACCGTAGCGCGGAACCTGGTGATCGATTGGCGGCGCAAGCGCACGATGTCGAGTCTGGACGAGTTGTTTGAATCGGCGGGGGACGAAGACCGTCCCATGGGAATTGAGATTGCCGCGGATGGCCCGTCGCCCTTTGACCAATGCGCGGGCAGCGAGGATCGGGACAGGTTGGCTGCGGCCTTGCTACGGATGGAACCGCTCTACCGGGAGGTTCTAGTCCTGCGTTTCCATGAAGATCTTTCCTTGGAAGAAATAGCAAAAGTTACACGAGCGCCTCTTTCCACTGTAAAATCGCGCTTATATCGCGGTCTGGCCTCTATGAAGCCGAAGTTGCAGGAATACTACGGCGCCGAAAACACCGCAAGTTGATTATTTCTGAACGGCAAGTCAATTCGCTGCAATCGAGAATCGGAGTGGGTTTGAACGCAGCTTCACATGCCGGGGAAACAGAGAACGAACACCGATCCGAGTCTGCTTCCGGGCAGGCTCCTGGGCAAGTCCTGGACAGTTCATCTAATTCATCTAACCGAACCACACTCGTGGGCTCGGAGCTGATCTCGGCGTTGACCGGTTTGGATGCCAACCGCGACCGGGATGTTTCCCTGCGCACACGCCGGGTCATTATGAGCTCGCTGGGAGTGCTGCGGGAGCAGAAGCAGGACAAGAGCCGCGCCCGTGGCGTCGCTCTGGCCTTCACCTTACTGATTCTGTTGCTGATAGCGCCGTTGCTCTGGGAAGCCACCGACAGCCTCATCGCCGGTGAGCATCTGGGCGATCCGGGCAACCAGTTGAGCCTGTGGGCCTGCCTCGTTTGCACAACGCTGCTTGGGGCGGCTCTGGTGGCGGGCTGGTGGCGAAGGCGGTCGTAAGGCGGACGACAACCTGACGTCAGTCTTACCGCAACCTGACAGGATTCTTACAAAAAGTTCGCTGCGCGAGCCTCAAAGCCGCAACTTCTTTTTGGCTTATAGCGTCTGATTACGTAGATTTGCACGCTAAATCTGAGTTATTCTTCCGTGACTACCCTTATGCGTGATCCCCAGGCTTTTCCGGTTAATGAAGATGCGCGGCTGATTCCCACGTGGTCGATGATCGCCGCAGGCATCGCGTTTGCAGTTGTCGAATACTACTGGTGGTTCATTCTGCCGGCCACCCGTCACCATCCGCCCGCGCCACTGGGCCTTCGGATTTATTTCAACCTTTCGTGGGGGCTGTTGGCGGCGCTCTACTTCCTGATGGTCGGCTACGTCAGCCGGGATGCGCCACGTCGCTCGATGAGCGCGCGCTTCTGGATGATGATCTGCTTTGTGCTGCCGGGTGGAATCGGCGCGGTTCTCTACTTCCTGCTTCGGTTGCCGGTTACCTCGCGTTGCGCCGCCTGCGGCACGCATGTACAGAACGAGTTTCACTTCTGCCCGCAGTGCGCCTATCAGCTTACTGCCAGTTGCGGCACCTGCTTCCGCTCGGTCAGGATCACCGACCAGTTCTGCACCCGCTGCGGACATGCGCTGGTGGAGGATCACATGCCTGCGCGCCTGCGAGCGATTGCCGACTGACCGCTATACTCCACCGTTCGCGCTCCCGAAGAGTATTCTTTAAGGGTGTGGTTGGTGGAGGACGTGGTTTGGCATGGCAAACGATATGTTTAAGGACGAATCGCTGCAACCATCCTCCCAGTTGAACGCTCCAATCGCCATGCCCATTACCGCGCTGGTGATCGATGACGAACGGCTGGCCCGGGAAGAGTTGAAGTTTCTGCTGGACGCTGCGGGCAACGTGGAGGTTCTGGCGGAGGGCGCAAACGGAATCGAGGCTGTGGAACTCATTGAGGAGTTCCAGCCGGATGTGGTCTTTCTCGACGTGCAGATGCCGGGGCTGGATGGGTTCGCTGTTTTAAAGCACCTGATCGAGCATCGCGGCTTGCAGCGGCTTCCGCAGATTGTATTTGCGACCGCGTATGACCAGTACGCGGTCCGCGCCTTTGACGTGAACGCCGTCGACTATCTGCTCAAGCCGTTCGACGGAAGCCGCATCCAGCAGGCTGTGGAGCGGGTCCGCGCACGGCTCATGGACAGTGGGCAGGAAGGCAACGGCGCGGGAGTGAGTTCGGGAAGCAATTCCGGAGCGAAACCGGGCGGGGACACCGAAATCAGCACATTGCTGGAAATGCTCCACCGTCAGCAGGCTTCCTCGCGCAGCACGACGCCCAGCAAATTGATTGTGCAGGTGCAGAGCCGGCTTCTGCTGGTGGATCAGGCGGAGATCTGCTATGCCGCCATCGAAGAAGGGACGATCCGGGTAGTTACGCCGACGATCGAAGGCCATTCCAAATGCCGGACCCTGGAAGAGTTGCTCGAACTCCTCGATCCGAATCTTTTTTGGCGGGCGCACCGGGGGTTCGTTGTGAGCATCAACCACATTCGCGAGGTGGTACCGTGGTTCAAGTCGAGCTACCAGTTGCGTATGGATGACCGGAAGCAGACGGAGATTCCCGTGAGCCGGGCACAGACGCGGCGGCTGCGCGACCTGTTCAACCTCTAAGAATTCCTCTTCCGTTCATCCTTGAATGAGCGGGCAAACGACGGGGATTAAACGTTATGGGATTTTTTAAATTCGTTACAAACGGGTTCATCAACTTCTTTGGGATCACTCAGCCCACGCCGCAGCATGAGCGGCAGGCCGCGTGGTTTATCACCGGGCTGCTGGTGCTGATCGTGCTGGGGGCTGCCGCGGTTTTTGGCGTGATCGTGCTTGCCTTCGGGCGCTAAGGCTGGATACCCCGTTCCTAGTCGTACCGCTCGAAGATGATCTGCTTTTTGTGCCAGCCGAAGCCGGTGAGCCGCTCGCGAACCGCCGAAACCATGTTGTTCAGCCCGCAGATGTAGGTGTGAATATCGAAGGTCGGGGTCTGGGTTTGGAGCATCTCCTCGACGGCTACGGCGGTTTCCGCAACCGCGCCGGCTAGGGCGGCTGAGGCGAGATTGGCGGCGTGGCCACGGGTTTCTACGATGTGTCCGAGATACTCCTGCACGTAGCCACGATGCCCTTCCCACTCGTCGCCAGCGCGGCTGAGTGTGGTGATGTAGTGGAAATTCTCGTGCTCGGCGGCGATGCGGTCGAAGTAGTCGCGGTAGTAAAGCTCGCTCTCATGGCGCGTGCCGTAGATGAGCCAGAAGTCCTTGCCCTCGCTACGATCTTCGCCGGCGTGTTCGCCCTGCTCCGGAAAGAGCCATTGCGTAAAGGAGCGCATGGGTGCGATGCCGGTGCCCGTTGCTACAAAGATCGAGTCCGTCAGAGGCGAGCGAAGCGTAAAGTTCCCATGCGGTCCGTGGACCTGAACCGTGCCGCCGTCGGGCAAATCGCATAAGTGATTGGAGAAGAAGCCGTTTTCGACGCGGTTCACGCACAGGTCAAAGCGGTTGGCGCTGGAGGCCGACGCGATAGAATAAGCCCGCGTCTGGGTCTTGCCTCGGCCGTCGACGGCGACCGTGGAGACAAACTGGCCTGCGGCGAAGTCAAAGCTGGGCAACTCATCGAGTTCAAATTCGAGGTGGTAGCACTGGGCTGATTCCGATATGCAAGCTTTCTGCACGAGGCGGGCAGTATAGGTTTGACGCTGCAAATTAGGTTCTCGCTTGAAATCGGAGTAAGTCCAAGTGCGATAAGCGATCTCCCGTGCGTACGCGACGAGACCGTTTCGCGCCTGAATCAATTATAAGACGGAGCCGGCGGACAATTCGTGACGCGGGTTACACGTGTGACTTCGTTCGATGTTCCTTCTTTGCAATTGATCACGGCCCGGGGAGTCTTCCCAGGCCGTTTTCTGCGCTGCGGATCGAGTTGGGCTGTTAGTGTGCTCGGACGGTCTCGAAGAGGAACCATGCTCTGCGTTCTGCTTGATCAATCCAGTTTTCGAGCAGGCTGGTTGTAGCGACGTCGTTGTGCTTTGAAGTGACTTCGTGCGTCGCCCGCATGTACTTGACCAGTCGCTGGTTATCCGAATGCAGCTCGGAGAGCATGTCCTTCGGAGCCACGAATGCTTCGGAGTTGTCCTTCAATCGCTGGAACCGTGCAATATCGGCGATGGAGTGCAGCGTAGTTTCGCCGATCTTGCGGGCTCGCTCCGCGATTTCATCGGTAATCTCAAAGATCTGGTCCGCGTGCTCGTCAAGCAGCAGATGGTAATCGCGGAAGTGAGGGCCGCTCATGTGCCAATGAAAGTTCTTTGTCTTGATGTACAGAACAAACGTGTCCGCTAAGAGATGCTTCAACTCTTCGGCGATCTCCACGACGCCCTTTCGCGCGAGGTCGGTTGGAGTTTGCAGATCCTTGCTCTCCCGCGTGTCCAGAACTGCTGATTCGCTCTTTGACATGTTTCTCTCCTTGCATGCCGTTCCCGTATAGGCCGAAGCACGATTCTAATCCTGCGCTGAGCCGCTGAACAATTCACGTTGGAATCAGTCAGCACAGAATCAGCGGCTCAACGCCGTGCGCGAGCGTCTCGGGATGGACATGCATTCACTAAGATGCGTCCAACGCACGGTGGACGCGGCAATTCGTTGAAATTCCTGTTATGGCTTCTGGCTTGCGAGTCTTGCAGCCTCGAATTCGTCGCCTCTGTTCCAGGTAATCGGCGTCGGGGAAGAGATCGCCTGCCAGCCGAGATCCATGCCGAAACGAACCAGTTCGGCGTTGCCGGAAAAGTCCCAGTCGGGATGGTAGTTGTCAGAGAAGTTGTGGTAATCGTTGGCGACAAAGTCCTTCAGCTTGGCTTCGCCCCAGGCGTGATCGTGCCCTTCGAAGAGCGTTCCTTCGTCCACGGAAAAGGCCGGTATGCCGACGCGCGAGAGCGAAAAATGGTCGGAGCGGTAGTAGCTTCCGGCCTCGGGCCGGGGATCGGGAACAATCGTCAGGTCGAAGGCCTTCGCCGTCTTTTCCACCGCGGGGTAGAAGCTGGTGCGCTGGGCTCCGTTGACATCGATTTCCTGCGGCTTGCCGATGGGGAGAATCATGTCGTAGTTGATATCGAGCGCGATCTGGCCTGCCGGAACCGGCGGGTTCTGGCCTAGAAATTCGGAGCCGAGCAGACCCTGTTCTTCGGCAGTAACGGCGGAAAAAATCACCGAGTGCGGCAAGGGAATCTTGACCTGACTCCAGACGCGAGCCATCTCGAGGAGCATGCCGACGCCGGTTGCATTGTCTGCCGCGCCGTTGAAGATATTGTCGCCGGGCGATTTTGGATTCCCGTCGGGGCCGGGCACAAATCCGAGGTGATCGTAGTGCGCCGTGTAGAGCACCGCCTGGTCGGACGGAGGCTTGACGGCCGGAGGCAGAATGCCGACGACGTTTGCCGACTGGAAGGGACGCACGATGCTGGCGACGTGAGCCTGAAGCTTCACCGACAGTTCGACGGGCTTGAAGCCGCGCTTGCCAGCGTCGGCAAACTGCTGGTCGAAGTTGAGGCCGGTGGCCGCGAAGATCTTCTTGGCGACGTCCAGTTGAATCCAGCTTGCAGCCTGAAGATGCGGATTCTTGTCGTCGCGGAGGAAGGTTTTTTCGCTGGTATTGGAGTTCTTCACAACATCCCAGCCATAGCTGGCCAAGTCCGTGCGATGAATGATGAGCGCTCCAATGGCTCCCTTGCGCGCGGCCTGTTCGAATTTGTAGGTCCAGCGGCCGTAGTAGGTAAGCGCCTTGCCGCCGAAGAATTTGGGATCGTCGGACGGCGGATCGCCGACGATGCACAGGATCACCTTGCCCTTCACGTCGACGCCGGCGTAGTCGTCCCAGCCGAATTCGGGAGCGGTGACTCCGTAGCCGACGAAGACAATTGGAGCGTCAATATCGACGGCCGGGGTGAGCGTCTGGTTCGCGACGGTGTAGTCATCGGCATACTTCAAAGCAATCGGCTCGCCGGAAGAGGTGACGAGGGCGAAATTCGTCTCGTCGGGATTGACCTTCATCCCGACGAAGTCGATGTTCTGAAAGTAGGAGCCCTGATCGCCAGCCGGCTTGAGGCCATAGAGCGCGAATTGTGTGGCGATGTATTTCGCCGCCAGTTCGCCGCCGCGCAGGCCCGGATAGCGGCCTTCCAGCAGATCGTCGGAGAGAAACTTGACATGCGCGCGGATGTTTTCCG
>Ga0302326_10018989_pt1 | contig 14231 bp, 15 predicted proteins | sample Palsa_T0_3_FD_202264 | JGI IMG/M metagenome (GOLD analysis project Ga0302326, IMG submission 202264) | Peat permafrost microbial communities from Stordalen Mire near Abisko, Sweden - Palsa_T0_3 | ecosystem: Environmental > Terrestrial > Soil > Palsa > Peat permafrost | place: Sweden: Abisko... | reverse complement strand
GGGGTCTTGCGGCAAGCCCCCCGGTGCGCTATATGTTGGAAGTGGAGAGGAGTGGGCACTCTCCTTTCCTTGCTTACCTGGCGAGGTCGTCCGGTCCGTCCAGCCGCGTCAGCTTTCGCGGGTTCCGGACCAGGTAGACCCGGGTGACCCGCCCGTCCTCCAGCACGAGGCTCACTGCGGCCTGCTCGCCGTCGACCTCGAGGCGGCCCGCGGGCGCGCTGTTGAGCCACACGGTTTGAACGGGGCGGGCCGGGTGCTATTGCTGCTCGTCGCCGCCGTCGGCGAACAGCTCGCTTCCGGTGACGAAGCTGCTCAGGTCTGAGGCCAGGAACAGCACTGCGCTGGCGATTTCCTCCGGGCGTGCGACACGGCCGAGAGGCAGGCCCGCGGCCAGCTGCTTGACCAGGGCGTCGGCCTGCGCGTCATCGGGTGCGAGGGCGCGCAGGCCTTCAGTCTCGGTCGGGCCCGGGACGATCGTGTTGACGCGCACGCCCCGCCCGGCGAGCTCGCCGGCCCAGGTCCGGGCGAAGGACCGGATCGCGGCCTTGCTCGCGGCGTAGACGCCGAAGGCGGGCGTGCCGCTCGTGGCGGCGGTCGATCCGGCGAGGATTACCGACGCGCCGCGGTTGAGCAGCGGAAGCGCCGGTACCGGACCACCCACTTGTGCGGGCAGGACTTCCACGCGTCTTCGGGACATAGGCAGCGCTTGAAGATTCTGGCCACGGCGGTAATACCTCCCGAGTCTGGAGCCATTCCTCCACGTGCCGCTCGCGGAACCGCAGGTACCGGCCGACCCGGTAGCCGCGAAGGCCCCATTGCCGCCAGCAGCCGTAGACGGTCTTCTTCGGCACGCCCAGGTAGGCAGCCAGTTCCTCTACTGACAGGAGCCGGTTCGAGCTGCCCAAGGGAGCCGTGTGCCGGGCAGCCCGGTGCTGGATGGATACACGCTCGCCTCCGGCCCCGCGGTCAAGTTCATGGCGGTCTCCCCTGCCGCTGGTCACGGCAGCCTCCCGCCGGCAAGCGCGGGCCTGGGTGCACGTGGCGGATCCTGAGGCAGGGGTCCCGGGTGGCGGCCGGCTGCGCCGTACTGTTCCTCTCTTGGGTTCCGGCCGCTTTGCGGGCCGTGAGGCAGGACGGGCTGGCCTGCCACCCGGGACCGGCGACATCCAGCGCCATCTCCGCCAGGCCTGTCAAGCTGGCGCTGGTGACGGGATTCCCGGCAACTCGGCCGAGCATGGCGATCCCAGGCCGGTGCAACCGGCGAAACAGGCGGGTGAGCGGCTGTCCGGCCCGGACGGCGCACGTGGGCGTCGTACGCGCACGGTCCCGGGAAATGCGCCGGGCCGACCTTGCGGGGCCTTCGTAGCCGACCACTCGGCCTTGCAGGCGCGACGCCGACATCGTGCATGACTACGAAGAGGATCGGTTTCTCAGCCGACGCCGCTGGCACCGGCACGAGATGAAGGCATAGCAGTGTGCACATGTGGACTCAGGTCCCGCTGCGTGCCGCAATTCGCTGACTACTTATAAATCCTGTTTTCGACCCTGTTTTTCACGCCGGTCTTCCAACTTTCTCGCGGGCGGCCACTAGTAGGCATTAGCGCAGCGCATAACCCCAGGTCAGAGGCATCTTAGACCGGTTCTGACGCGGGCTTACCCCAGGATTCGGCGGGTTTTACCCCACGGACGGTATCCTGGCCGCACGGCATCGGCCCTGCTCGGAAGGGGGTGGTCACGTTGCTACCCAACCTGACCTTGATGCCAAGGGCTAAACACCCAAGTGCGGGATAACCACAACCCGGCCCGTCCAGTCGTGGGCAGTCAGGTGCTCCTTGGGCAAACGGGGACCGCAGTGGACTGTGGTCGCAAGATGTGGGTCGCGGCAAGCCAAGGCTAAACCGAGTGGGACGGTCACCTGTCGGGCCGTCCCGCTTCTTCACGTCAGGTCGTGCTGCCCGGCCCTGATGCCTGCGATGAAGTCGCGCCACGCGGCCGGGGTCAAGGCCAGGACGGCCCCGTCCGGGTTCTTGCTGTCACGGACGGCCACGCGGCCGGGAAGATTACTGGCAACTTCCACGCAGTCGCCGCCGTTGCCGCCGCTGCGGGTGCTCTTGCGCCACTGGGCGCGGGTCAGGTCCATTTCTCTTGTGCCACCTTCATGATCAGGTCGCGGGATGCGGTCCGGTGGAGGGCTTCGCCGCGCAGGTTATCGAAGATCACCCCGGCCTCGCGGACAGTGGAGGGAATCTCTGTCACCTGGCCTGTGGTCGCGGTCTCCAGGTACACGTTACCGCCGTCGCTGTCGAGGGCAGCGACCGAGAAGGCACCCAGGAGCCCGGTCCGGGCGCCGGCCGTGAACGGGATGACCTGTACCGACACCCTCGGCCACTCGGACGCTTCCGCCAGCCGCATGAGCTGGTCGTGCATGATCTTGGGCTCACTGATAGCCCGGCGCAGGACACCCTCATCCAGGAGTGCCCACAGGCGCGGAGGATTGGCACGGGTCAAGATGTCCTGCCGTGCGATCCTGGCCGCGACCTGCTGCTCGATCTGCTCGTCGGTCGCGTCGGCCTGCGCGCCGCGCAGCACGGCACGGGCATAGTCTTCAGTCTGGAGCAGGCCGGGGACCAGGAGCGGCTGGTAAGTCCGCAAGATTACCGCTTCGGCTTCGATATGCGCCCACGGGCGGAACCAGCCAGGGATGGCCCGGTTCCGCAGGCCCTTGCGGAGGTTCTTCCACAGCCGAGCCAGGCCGTTACGGGTATCCAGTTGCGGTACGGCGTCCAGCCGCTCGGGAAAATCCCTGGCCGGCGGCCGGTCGCCGGTCTCGATCTTGCTGATCACGTCGTGGGAGACGTTCACCAGCGCGGCCAGCTCGGTCTGGGACAGCCCGGCCCGCTCCCGGTAGTAGCGCAGTTCCTCGCCGAAGACGCCCTGCGGGGTTCCGTCCTGGTCACGATCGCGCGTCATCGGCACACCCTCGGCATGGCATCGGCGCGGGCGCTTCCCGGTTGGCATTCGCCCGGCTTGCTATCTGGTCCCCTACACAGGGTAGACCTGCGCGGACAGGCTGTGGGGTAAGGCAACCGCCCCCCGCAGAGGACTTCCATGACCGCCGGCACCGATGCTTATCTCAGCAGCGCCCTTGAACTCGCCCCGCTGGACACCGCGATCGGGTGCTTCCGCCTGCACGCGGTCGCGGTGCTGAAAGAGTGGAACCTGCCGCGTGACCTGATCGCGGACGCCGAAATGCTGGTCAGCGAGCTAATGACCAATGCCGCCGACGCCTCAGCCTGCATGCCCGAGCGTCCCCCGGTCGCCTTGCGGCTGATCGCCACCGGGAAGACTCTCATGATCGAAGCATGGGACCAGAGCCCGCTCGATCTTGAGCCCTGCGAGGCAGGCATGTATGACGAGTGCGGTCGCGGCCTTACCGTCATAGCCGCGCTCAGCGCGCGGTGGGGCTGTGACCGCACCGGGTACCGGCGCAAGCGGGTCTGGGCTGAGCTTGCGCTGTGAGCGGGCAGCGTCGCGCTGTGCGCAGGCGAGACAAAGCGGGACAGACCACTCAGGCGTCATAACGACTTGCGCAATTGCGAGGTAGCGACTCGCCAATCGTTGCCGCCTGCGCGTAATCTCGGTTCGTGGCCGGGGAGGAAGCACACGCAAAGGGGGAGGACGGCCTTCAGCGCGCCAAGCACTGGTTAGACTCGTCAACTCGCCTGAAGCGCGTATGGACGTCCCGCGATAGATCGCTGGGCCAGTTGTGTCATTTTGAATGGCCCCATGCTACGGGTCAGATGAGACCGTTCAGCTTTGATCTTGGCGGAAACTTCCAAGGAGGAAGCCTCCACGACCAATCTTTCCTGGCGGAGGTCAAGAACTACAGATACGAATCCGACTTGCCCGTGGAGTTCCGTAAGTTTCAGGCGAAGTGCTACGTCGCGCTGATGCGCCAGCCATCGCTGAGTGATCACTTTCTCTGGATCTCTTGGGCACCCTTCCAGGCGGGGAAGTGGGATAAGCACGCAACAGTAGATAGCGTCTGCGCTGCGCTCAAGCATAAAGACAATCGAAACCGTCTTTTTGGCGTAGACACAGAGGCTGATGCCGTGACACAATTGGACAAGGCACTTGCCGCTCAGGTCGCGAACCGGATCTGGCTCGTGACACTTTGCGATCAACAGGAGCAGTTGGTCCTAATGGGCAAATATCATAAGGTTATTTCCAGTCTCATGGCCGAGGAGTACGGATCATGAGACTGGAATTCCAGCGCGCCCTGAGCGCCGCAGAGGAGCGACGTGATCCGTCTGGCCGGATCTCGGTTATCAAGCAAGCCGTGTTCAATGAACTCAAAGCGATAGACCCAACTGTTCAGGTGCGCTTCACTGACTACTTTAACCACACCATCGCGCCCGACATCGTGTTGCAGTGGCCGCACGAGAGCCGTCGCGAACGCTTCCTGTTTGTCAGACTGCAAAGTACGCCCGAATGGCTCCTGAACGACTTGCCATTCGTTGCACCCCATCGACCGCTTGTCTTCACCCTGGGCGATCTTGATATTCATACCCGGGGAAAGTCGTCTGGGACCGCACGTGCGTCCCTGGAAACTGAGTCGATTGCCGCAGGAACATGGATAACTGACTCATCTGGCACCGAGGCCATGTCCAAGTCGCGTGCTCAGGGTGTTGCCCTTGGACTATTGGGTCAGGCTATGGTGCGAGGCGGCAAGGGTGTCTCTGACGGCAACGACATCGCGGCGCTCACGACGGACACGGAAGCAGGGTTCACCGAGGCAGGTAGTCCATCTTCACTTAATGTCACCTCTGCGGCGGACACGATCCGTTCTGCCGTGGAAACAATCGAAAGCCATCTTGATGATGCTCAGTCAGGTCGCCTGATACGCCTACTCCGCGCAGTGTGGGAGGGGCACGGCGGCGATAGTGCCCTCTTCCCGAAAACGCGGGACATAGGAAGACTGACTGCTGATGATCTTTCTTATCTACTGAAGTCGGCTACCGAGGCATCTGTCGGGTTCTGGTATCGAATTGGCCGCACACTAACAACTGAGCTACTCGGGCAGATCCGCGTTGAAGACCCATCCGCGAGCCTACAGGCGCTTGTCGCCGGGAACCTTGAATCTTTGCAAGCCAAAGGTATTCGCCTTCGGCATGAGCCGTTTCATGTTGATGAGCCGGAGCAGCAGGTTCCGCGCTGGCGCGTGGACCGGGGATGCCTTACTATGCGTGGCCTCAACTGGACAGCCTATATTGCCGCTCAAACGAAAGAAGAATTTCCGTCACCGGATCCAATTAGTCAGGTAGAAGTACCGGATCTGGAAACATTGCGGTCACGTGCAGCGGCCAGCGTTCCGATCACCCGGATACAGTTTGGCCGAGACGATAGGGCTTTCACGTATGAGTCCAAGGATGGCCGTACCATTCTTGACGTACCAGAACTGGACGCGGCCGTAGCTGATCTTGGCGTTACAGAAGTAAGTGAAGCTACAGCGAGACTTCCTGGTGGCGGAAGCGTTGAAATTGACTTCCCTACGAGGACGGGAGCCGGACCCACGAATTCTAGACTTCCTCTTGGTTCTCTAATGCGATCGATCTTGCCGCTGCTGGGAGAATTTCCAAGCGGGGAGCTAACCGAGTTGCGCAGCGTACTCACAGACAGGCTGAACCCTGAACTACCTCTTGTGTGGGGATCAACTGAGCCGGATAAGTCATGATGGTCACCTGGCGGCGTTCGTTATGACCCAGAATTCTGTCAGACCCTTCCGATAGACTGAACCTGTAATTAAATACAGGTGCCCCCGCGAGTGCGTCAACACTCCGGGGGCCTGGACCAAGGGATAGGACCCCATGGCCTCCACCAAAGTATCATCCACGCGCGACGCCGCACAGATAGGCAGTGCATCCACTGTCAGGCGGCACACGCCTGAGGTAAAGCGACAGATTGTCGACCCTGCGGATTCACTCAGCCACGAAAGGTGATACGCGGCCCGTGCTACGTTCAGAAATCCCAGGATGCCCGCTAACGGATCGGGACCCTCGTGACCTATCGACCGCCCACCTGGCCCGTCTCCATCAAAGGCATCGCCGTCGACGACCACGGCCGCGTGCTGTTGCTGAAGAACGAGCGTCAGGAGTGGGAGCTGCCCGGCGGGCGGCTGGAGATCGGCGACCCGGCAACCGAAGTGCGCGGAGACGACAGCCCAGAGCAGGCTCTCGAAAGGGAAATACTCGAAGAGACCGGGTGGGAGGTCAAGGCGGGCCCGCTCATCGCGGGCGGGACCTGGATCTACGAGCCCATCCCCGGTCGGCGAGTACTGATCATCACCTACGGCTGCACCGTACTGACCCCCAACCGCGCCCCGGTTCTCAGTCATGAGCACAAGCAAGTCGGCCTGTTCTCTGCCGAAGCGGCCGCTCAACTGAACATGCCCCAGGGCTACAAGCAATCCATCGCCACCTGGTACGTACGGACCTGACACAGTGCCGCCACCCGCCGCAGACGATCAGGCGGGCACCGCCTGCCAGCCCTCACGGCGGCCGGTGGACTGGCACTGGGCCACGCCGCAGGCCCAGCGCATACTCGCTGACGGTCGCCTCGGCGACATTTTGCGGTTCCACCGGGCGATCCACAGCTTGAGCCAGGCGCAACTCGCCGCCATCCTCGATTACGACAAGACCTATATCTCCGCTCTGGAGACCGGCAAGCGGGCGCTTGATGACATCGGTTCACTGCGCCGGGTGTGCGCCCTGCTGCATGTCCCGCCGCATATTCTCGGCATCACCGACCCGGCCGACAGTGATCACCGCGCCATGCTCCAGTTCGGCGAATCCACCGTCCGGCTGGCCGAGATCGCCCGCCAGTCCGGCCACGCCGCCGAAGCAGTCACCGAACTATGGCCGCTGGCCGCCCGGCTGGAAGCACGCATCGCCGGCGGCCACAGCGAGCGGGACGTGCTGCGCCTGCTCGCGCGGACCCATACCTGCCTCGGTGTTGCCCTAGGCAACGTCTTGCCTGAGGAGCGGCTGCCAACCGCCGCCCGCTGGACCGCGAAAAGCGTACAGATAACCCGCCACTTCGACGACCCCGAACTCAACACCCATGCCCTGCGGATGCACGGCAACGAGCTACGCAAAGCCGGCCTGCGCGGAGCCGCGGTCACCCGGCTGCGCCAGGCTGCATTCCTGGCCCCCGACCGGGACGCCCGCGCTGCCACCCTGCCTCTTCTGGCCCGGGCAGCCGGCGCCACCGGCGACGCCAGGCTTTTCGACCAGGTGATGCACGAGTGCAACGTGCTACTTGACCAGGCCGGGCACACTAGCCTGTTCAACCCGTTCGCACTGCACGAAATCCAGCTACGCGGCCTGATCGCCACCGGCCGCGCCAATGCCGCGATACGGCTGGCTCCGCGAGGAGTTGGCTGCATAAACCTGCGCAGCTGGGGCAAGCTCCAGCACCACTCCGGAAGCTCGAAGACGCGCGTACGTCATGGGACTCAGGGTCAGCACGGATTCAGCACCGGGTTCGGAAACGGCGGGCAACAACCGGCATTAACCGGATAATCCAGACACCGGAACGGGCCGCCAGACTCGTCGGCCTAGCAGCCCGTTTCGCGTGGGGCAGGTTCGAGAGAACGCAGGTCAGCGGCCCGTCATCAGCCCTTAAGAAGCTGCCGCGCCATCACCACGCGCTGGATCTGGTTGGTGCCCTCGTAGATCTGGGTGATCTTGGCGTCGCGCATCATCCGCTCCACCGGGTAGTCATTGACATAGCCGTACCCGCCGAGCAACTGCACCGCATCGGTGGTGATCTCCATCGCGGCGTCTGAGGCCAGGCACTTGCAGGCCGAGGAGAAGAAGGTCAGGTCGCTGTCCGGTTGGCCGGCCATGGCGCGCTCCGACTTGGCCGCGGCGGCGTAGGTGAGCTGCCGCGCGGCTTCCAGCTTCATCGCCATGTCGGCGAGCATGAACTGGACGCCCTGGAACTCGGCGACCGCCTTGCCGAACTGCTGCCGCTCCTTCACGTAGGACAGCGCGTAATCCAGCCCCCCCTGGGCGATGCCGAGAGCCTGGGCGGCGATCGTGATCCTGGTGTGGTCCAGGGTCGCCAGCGCGGTACGGAAACCCGAGCCCTCCTCGCCGATGATCCGGTCGGCCGGGATCACGCAGTTGTCGAAGTACAGCTCTCTGGTGGGTGAACCCTTGATGCCGAGCTTGTGCTCTGGCGCGCCGAACGTGAAGCCGGCATCGTCTTTCTCCAGCACGAACGCCGAGATCCCGCCGGCCCCGCCCGACGGATCGGTCACCGCCATCACCGTGTAGAACTTCGCCACTCCGGCGTTGGTGATCCAGCGCTTGGTGCCGTTCAGCACGTAACTGTCGCCATCACGCACGGCACGAGTCTTCATCGCGGCGGCGTCCGAGCCTGCCTCTGGCTCGGACAACGCGTAGCAAAACATCGCCTCGCCGCGCGCCACCGGCGGCAGGTACCGCTGCTTGAGATCCTCCGAGGCCGCCAGCATCAACGGCATCGTGCCGAGCTTGTTCACCGCGGGAATCAGCGAGGACGCCGCGCATGCCCGCGCCACCTCCTCGATGACGATCGCCGTGGCGATCGCGTCGGCGCCCGCACCGCCGTATGCCTCGGGGATGTGCACCGCCTGGAGGTCCGCCTTGACCAAGGCGTCATACACGTCCCAGGGGAACTCCGCGGTCCGGTCCACCTCGGCCGCGCGAGGGGCGATCTTGTTGTCGGCGAGCGCCCGCACCGACTCGCGGAGGGCATGGTGTTCTTCGGAAAGCGCGAAGGCGGGGAAGTCAAGGCTCATGACTCGATGGTAGGAGGTGGCAGCCGGGAGCGCGCGGACGGCTTACCCCGTGGGCTCGTCGTCCAGACTGGCGCGCAACGCAGCGCCCTTCGCCTTTGCCTGCTGGCCGAGCTGCTCCTGGAACAGGATCATCCGGTTGTGCAGGTCGACGTCTGAAATACCGAGTATCCGAACGGCGAGTAGGCCGGCGTTGCGGGCACCGCCGACCGCCACCGTGGCAACCGGGATCCCGGCAGGCATCTGGACGATGGACAGCAGTGAGTCCAGGCCGTCCAGATGGGCGAGCGGTACCGGCACGCCGATCACCGGCAGCGGGGTGACCGCGGCGAGCATGCCGGGCAGGTGCGCCGCGCCGCCGGCGCCGGCGATGATCACCCGCAGGCCCCGCCCGGCGGCCGCGGAACCGTAGTCGATCATGTCGCGGGGCATCCGGTGCGCCGACACCACGTCAGCCTCGTACGCAACCCCGAATTCGTCTAGGGCAGCCGCGGCGGCCCGCATCACCGGCCAGTCCGAGTCACTGCCCATCACGACGCCGACCAGCGGCTGGGCAGTCACGTGGCATCCCTCGCGGACGGCGCGGACGCGGAGTCAGGCAGGGACCGCGCAGCTGCGGGATCGGGCGCCGCCGCGGCCGCCGGTGACGGCGTGGCTGCCTCTTTCGGGTTGCCCCAGCGAAGGTAGCCGGCCGCGCTGGCCGCGCGATCCCGCAGCTCCGCCAAGTCGCTGCCGAGCGCGGTGACATGGCCGATCTTGCGCCCGGGCGTGGCGCGCTTGCCGTAGAGATGCACCTTGAGCGCCGGGTCGGCGGCCATCACGTGATGCAGCCTGGCCAGCATGTCCCCGTCATCGCCGCCCAGCACGTTAGCCATCACCACCTGCGGCGCGACCAGCTCCGGCGCGCCGAGCGGCAGGTCGAGCACGGCCCGCAGGTGCTGCTCGAACTGGGACGTTCGCGCCCCCTCGATGGTCCAGTGCCCGCAATTGTGCGGGCGCATCGCCAGCTCGTTGACCAGCAGCCTGCCGTCGATCTGGAACAGTTCCACGGCGAGCAGGCCGGTCACGTCGAGTTCCGCCGCGATCCGCAGCGCCAGCGACTGCGCCGCGCGGGCCAGCCGCAGCGGAAGTCCGGGCGCCGGGGCGAGTACTTCCCGGCAGATCCCGTCTCGCTGCACCGTCTGCACCACCGGGTAGGCGGCCCCTTGGCCGAACGGCGAGCGCGCGACCAGCGCGGCAAGCTCGGCATCGAAAGCGACGTACTCCTCGGCGAGCAAGCTGACGCCATGCGCAAGCACACGGGCTGCCTGCTCGGCGGACTCGCACACCCAGACGCCCTTGCCGTCATAGCCGCCGCGGGCTGCCTTGAGCACTACTGGCCATCCGCACCGTTCGGCAAAATTCGTAACGTCGGCGAGCCTGGTCACCGGGGCGAACCGGGGGCACGGGACGTCAAGCTCGCCGAGTCGCCGCCGCATCGCTAGCTTGTCCTGGGCGTAGCGCAGCGCGCTCCCGCTCGGGTGAATCGGCACCGCTGCCTTCTCCAACGCGTCCAGCTGCGGCCCCGGCACGTGCTCGTGGTCGAATGTCACGGCGTCACAGCCGCTGGCGAGGGCAAGCAGATCCTCGATCGAGCGATGATCTCCGACCCGGGTATCGACGCAGACCTGAGCGGCGCTATCGGTGACCGCGGACGCCAGCACGCGGACCCTGACGCCGAGGCCGATCGCCGCCTGACAGGTCATCCGGGCGAGCTGGCCGGCCCCGACCATGCCCACCAGCGGGCCGCCTCCACCACCGTGCTCAGCCACGGGCGGTAGCCTACGCGGCCTGCTGCCCGAGCCGCCTGGGCAACACCCCCTCGCCGCCGCTATCCCTTCTCGGCACAAACTTCACATACTGGTTACATTGGCAGACGGCAGTTGATCTAGCGCTCCCTCCCCGGCACGCTCTATCATCGCGTCGGCCGCACCTGCGGAAACCGGCGTAAGGAGCAGAGGCCGATGGCGACTTCGGACGGGCAAACGCAAGCGCCGGCGGGCGCGCCAGTCGCCACGCTGGTGCGCGAGGGCAGCTACGGCGAGAAGGTCGTCGCGATCGAGCCGGGCGGCGCGGAATTCATCCCGCTGAAAGAGCGGCACGGCCGGCCGCTTCAGCTCTTCTGGACCTGGACCTCGCCGAACCTGGAGTTCGCCACGATCTTCGTCGGTGTCCTCGGGGTGGCCCTGTTCGGCTTGACCTTCTGGCAGGCGTTGCTGGCCATCGTCCTGGGCACCGCGGTCGGCTCCATCACTCAGGGCCTGCTGTCGGCCCGCGGGCCCGCGCATGGCGTGCCGCAGATGGTTCTGAGCAGGCTCGGCTTCGGCTACTGGGGCAACGTGCTGCCGGCCGGGCTCAACGCGCTGACCGCGGGCATCGGCTGGTTCGCCGTCAACAGCGTGAGCGGCACGTTCGCGCTGAACACGCTCACTCACATGCCGAAACCATTGTGCCTGGTGATCATCGTGGTGGCGCAGATCGTGATCGCGTTCTTTGGCCACAACCTGGTGCATGCCTTCGAGCGCTACGCCTTCCCCGTTCTCGCCATCATCTTCCTGATCACCACCGTCGTGATGCTGGCCAAGTCGCATCCGGGCGGGCACGTCCCGGCCGGCTTCGCGGGAACGACGGGCGGGTTCCTGCTCACCACCGGCGCCGCGTTCGGCTACGCCTGCGGCTGGAACCCCTACGCGGCCGACTACACCAGGTACATGCCGCCCGATTCGAGCAAGCGCGCCGTCGCCCTCTGGTCCGGGCTCGGCCTGTTCGTGTCGTGCACCCTGCTGGAGATCGTCGGGGCCGCGTCGGTGACGCTGAGCGGGGCCAGCTCGATCGGCAGCAACCCCACCGGCGCCTTCACCGGTCACCTGCCGACGGCGCTCGCAGATGCCACCCTGCTCGCGATTGCCCTTGGTGCCATTGCCGCGAATGTGCTCAACATCTACTCGGGGGCACTGTCGTTCACCGCGCTCGGCATCAAGCTGCCGCTCAGGCAGCGCCGCGCCATCGTGGCGCTGACGTTCGGCGTCATCGGCTTCGTCGTGGCCCTGACCGGGCTGCACGACGCCGGCGCCAAGTACGAGAACTTCCTGCTTGTCATCGCGTACTGGATCGCGCCCTGGCTGGCGGTTTTCTTCTGCGACCAGATACTGCGGCGCGGCCCGGTCGACGCCCTGCTCTACGACACCAGGCATAGCAACTGGGCAGGTCCGGTGGCGATGCTGGTCGGCATCGTCGTGTCGATCTGGCTGTTCTCCAACCAGACGGAATACGTGGGCATAGTGCCCAGCCACGTCCCCTCCGCCGGAGACCTGACCTTCGAGGCCGGCTTCATCCTCACCACAGTGATCTACCTCGGCTGGCACGCCGTCGAGCGCCGCCGCGGCCAGGCCGGGGCCACGCACTAGCCGGGCCGGGTCAAATCACGGCATGGCCCCGGCAAAGTTGGCGCAGCGTGGCAACCCCGCCGGGTAACCTGACAGCTTCTGTCGCCATCGGCGGTTACCGGCATGCTCTGTCGTCAAAGAGATGCCACCGGCAGTGTCTGAGAGGGGACCGGCCCACATGGGGAGCCTGATCACTGGCATGTACCGCCGCTTTGCCGGCCTGATCGCCGAAATGGCCAAGTTTGGCGTGGTCGGCGCGATCGCCGCGGTAGTCGATATCGGCGGCGCGGCCTATCTGCACGGGGCCGACGGCTTCGGCCCGCTGACGGCCAAGGCGATCTCGATAGCCGCCGCCACGGTGGTCTCCTACGTCGGCAACAGGTTCTGGACCTTCCGGCACCGGGCCAACCATGCACTGCTTCGCGAGTGGATCGTCTTCTTCGCGCTGAACGCGATCGGCTTGGTGATCGCGGAGGCCGCGATCGGATTCACTTACTACGTGCTCGGCCTGCACGGGACGATTGCCTACAACCTGGCACAGGTGGCGGGGACCGGGCTTGGCACCGTGTTCAGGTACTGGTCGTACAAGAAGTGGGTGTTCGTCGCGCCGCAGACCGCCCCGCAGGACGACGCCGGGCTCGCGTCACGGGAACTGGCCGGCGCCGGAAACGTCAAGCCGGACCGCTGACCACAGGCTGATCGCCGTCGGTGCCGGGCGCCGCCAGCGGCAGGAAGACCGCGAAGACGGCCGGCTTCGGTCGTACTAGCACGACCCGCCCGCCATCAGCGATCGACATGGTTCGGGCAAGCGAAAGGCCGAGCCCCGTTCCATGCGGACGGCCGCTCACATTCCGCTCGAAGATATGCGGAACAAGCTCCGCGGGGACCCCACGGCCCTCGTCCCGCACCTCGATCACGACCGACTTGGGCGTCTGCGACGTCCGGATGGTGACCGTACCCGCACCGTGCGCCAGCGCGTTGTCCAGCAGCGTGGCGATCACCTGAGCCAGCGTCCCGGTCGTGGCGTAACCGTGCAGCCCCTTCTCGCCAGCGACCTCGAGCTTCCTGTTCGCCCTGCGGAACGCGGGATCCCATTCGGCTACCTGCTGGGCCAGGATGTCGTCGATTCCGACGAACTCGGGCATGGTCGGTCCGACCCGCCGGGTCCGGCCCAGCAGCTGGCTGACGACGTCGGCGAGCCGCTCCGTCTGGCTGAGCGCGGCCTCCCCCTCGGCCCGCACCGCCGCGGGATCGTCGGCGGCGGCGACCATCTCCTCCAGCCGCATGGACAGCGCCGTCAGCGGCGTCCGCAGCTGGTGCGAGGCATCGGAGGCGAATTCACGCTCGGCCGCTAGCAGGTCGGAAACCCGTCGCGCGGAAGCGTCCAGCCCTTCGGCAACCTGGTCCAGCTCGGGCAGGCCGTACTGCTGGCCGAGCGGCCACGCGTCACCCGAGCCGAGCCGACCCGCCGCGCCGGCTAGCTCCTCGAGCGGGCGGGTGAACCGCCGCACCTGAAGGAACGCCAGCCCGACAGCCACCCCCAGGGCAAGCAGGGCCAGGGCGGCCACCAGCGCCAGCGCGCCCGCTACCTGCCCGGCCACCTCCGAGCTGTTCTTCTCCACGGTGACGGTGAAAGGCGGCATGGAGGCCCGCGCCTTGCTTACCCGGTGGGGAGGCGGAGGAATCCCCAAATCCACCGCGCGCTGGCCCTTCCTGCTGATGATGATGTAGTCGCCGACCAGGGAGTCCTGGATCTCCTGGTAGTCCTCCCGCTCCCCGTTTGTCGCCCGCCCTTGCAGCACCGTGGCGGCGGTGTTGGCGTCCCGCTGTAGCTGCTGTGCCGCCTCGTCGGTAACCAGGCGGCTCATCACGACCGCCAGCGGCACGCCGAGCAGCAGGACTGCCGTCACCGCCACGAGCAGCGTGGAGATGAGCAGCCGCCTGCGCACGGTTCAGCTAGTTTC